>WBZO01000691.1_pt1 | contig 64776 bp, 54 predicted proteins | sample 5204261 | NCBI WGS metagenome assembly WBZO01 (sample SAMN12412400, study PRJNA552823) | activated sludge metagenome | isolation source: activated sludge from anammox sidestream of wastewater treatment plant... | place: USA: North Carolina | collected 2017-09
ATCAGCTGCCTGCTGTGCGTCGTCACAACCGCCGGGCTGTTCTTTGCGGTGCCTGGCGCAGTGAAGCTGGCTCTGCTCTTTTTCGTGGTGTCCAACTACTTTTTCCTTGTCAGTGAGGCGCTGTGTTCGAGTTTCCTGCCGGATCTGGCCGAACCTCACGAAGTCGGCCGAATCAGTGGATTTGGCTGGAGCCTGGGTTATCTCGGAGGATTGCTCGGCCTGGTTCTCTGTTTCCCGTTGATTTCGAAAGGCGGTTTCGGGGCGGATAACAGCTGGAATCTGCGTTTGACCAATCTGGTCACTGCCGGGCTTTTTCTTGTTGCTGCAACTCCCACCTTCCTGTTTCTGAAGGAGCATGCCCATGGGAGGGTTCTTCCACCTGGAAAAACCTATGTCGGCATTGGTTTCGAAAGAGTCAAGGAAACCCTTTCGAACCTGCGCCAGCTGGCCGATCTCTCTCTTTTTCTGGTTGTTTTCTTTCTGACCTCGGTCGCATTGATGACTGTTTTTTCATTCAGCTCGATCTATGCCGCTCAGGAAATGGGGTTCCAGACTTCGGATCTGTTGATGCTGTTCATTTGCCTGCAGCTGAGCGCTGCTCTGGGTGCCTTTGCTTTTGGATTCCTGCAGGACCGTATCGGGCTAAAAATCAACTTCCAGGCGCTCCTGATTGCCTGGGGGATTCTGCTGATTGCAGTGTATGCGACTCACTCGGTGAAGATATTCTGGGTTCTGGTGCTGGTTCTGGGAACTCTGCTCGGATCGGTGCAATCGGCGGCACGCGGCATTACCGCCATGTTCGCGCCACCCTCCAAGAGTGCGGAGATATTCGGCTTCTGGTCTTTGACCTACAAGCTGGGAGGAATGATCGGACCATTGCTGTATGGCGCCATTGCCGATTCGCGCGGCCACCGCATCGCAATGCTGTGTGTGTCGCTGTTTTTCTTTGCCGCTTTTGTGGTCAATCTTCCGGTTGACATCCAGCGCGGCAGGCAGGCCGGCATGGATTTCGAAAAGTCTCTGTCTAAATCATCCCCCAGCTGACATTGTCGAGGATCCTCTGGTTGGCTGAACGGACTCTTTGGCTGACCAGGCGGACCATATTCCGCATGATTGTGAAACCCAGGTCGTGGTCCGATTCCATCAGCCCATCCAGGTCCGCTTTCTCGATCACCAGAAACTCACAGTCGGTCAGGCAGCGCGCAGTTGCGGAGCGCGGGGATTCATCCACCACCGCCAATTCTCCAAAAACATCACCCTTTCTGAGGGTCACCAGTGGCATCGCATCTTCTTCGCTGGCAAGCTCGAGGGTGATGGAAACCTCCCCTTTGAGGATGATGAACAGTTCCGATCCCTCAGTATGCTCGATAAAGACAACATCATCCTCATGACAGGTCCGTGAAGTGCAGATCAGAGATGCCTGCGCCAGGGCTTTCTCATCGAGGCCAGCGAAGATGGAAACATTTTTCAGAATCTCCGTGTAATTGATCATGGCAGCTCCCTCCCCTTTCTCATGGTTTGACTTCCGGAGCAGCCGATGGGGCTGCCGATGCGGCCGGGCTGGCTCCCTGGGCTGGTGGCGCTGAGGGCTGCTTTGACTGAACCTTCGACTTGAGCGACATTCCCCAGGCTTCTGATTCGGGAGCGGTCTGATCGCGATAGGTCAATGCCTCTCCGCGATCATCCTCTTCCCAGTAAACCACAACCGCCACATCCTGAAGCCCTTGTCCATTGCCCAGGTTCTGCATAACTCCATTATAACCCGGAACGACCCTCGCCGCCTGGTCAAGCCCCATATCCACATGGTATCCATCGAACACCGCCACCAGTGTTCCTCTTGAGTTGCCATAACGGATCGGCACATTGCGCGGGAGGTCTTCCAGCAGAGTGAAAGAGGTCGGCTTGACACGCTCCCTGCCGAAGAATTCATATCCCCTTCCTCCGACTATCTCTACAAAGACTTTCCTTCTCCCTGCGCCAGGATAAGGATCCGGAGCTGGTGCGGGACCTGGTCCAGGCCCGGAGGGTCCGCCGCTGTATCGGCGCTCCCCGACTTTGACCTCACGCCACCAGTAATCGCTCAGGATATATTCGCCATCATTGGCCTGAGTAAAGTGATAATTCCCTGGCTCCCGGACCATGCGCAGTTCGGTAATTGGAATCGGACGATTAGTGGGGCGGATCCTTTCTGAAGAAAAAAACTGGTCCGCACAGACCGGCAGACAGGAACACACCAGCAGCACCAGCAGCAGCAATCCCTGCATTTCCCATCGCGGGCAATGATAACCACTGAGCAGTTTCATGGGAGCACATCCTCCTCCTTGACCTCTTTCCCGCCTGGTGATCCCGCATGGGAAATAAACCTTCGCTTGAAAGAAAGGGTCTGGTAACATGTTCGCTCGAACCTTCATTCCGGTCAAGAAAGGAATCTGATTCCATGCAGAACAATATCAAGATCGGCATTGTGACCTATAACATCGCCAAGGATTGGACCCTCGATGATATTTTCAGGAACCTCCCGGAAGCGGGTTTCCAGGGAGTCGAGTTGCGGACCACTCATGCCCATGGGGTGGAGGTGGCCCTGAGCCGGGAACAGCGAGAGAATGTCCGGAAGCGGTTTGCGGACTCCCCGATCGAACTGGTCCAGCTGGGGAGCGCCTATGAGTTTCATTCCCCCTCGCCGGAAGAGCTCCAGATGAACATCCAGGGAGCCAGGGAATATGCTCAACTCGCTCATGATGTCGGGGCCAAAGGGATCAAGGTCCGTCCGAATTCTCTTCCCCAGGGGATTCCGGAAGAGGCTGTGCTCGAACAGATCGGCCACTCCCTGCGCGAGGTTGGAAAAACAGCCGAGGGTCTCGGAGTCGAGGTCCGGCTCGAAGTTCATGGCAAGGAGACCTGCCGCCTCCCGCGAATCCGGAAGATCATGGATTATGCCGATCATCCCAGTGTTGTTGTGAACTGGAACTCCAACAAGGAAGACCTGATGGATGGAGGATTCGATGCCGGATTCGACCTGGTCAAAGACAGAATCCGGCATGTCCACATCAATGAGCTGTACAATGAAGAGTATCCCTGGCGCCGGCTCTTCGAGCGGCTTCAGGAAATCGGCTATAACGGCTATTGCTGCGCTGAAATCCCCGGCAGCCCGGAGCCTGCCAGGTTGTTGAAATACTACCGTGCTCTTTTCCTGGCATACCAGGAGAAGGCCCCAAAAACCTGATTTCAAAAAACCCGAACCGGATTACCTGGGAGGTGTCGGGAATTGGGGCTGGCCATTCATCATCGGGACCATCATGGTCTGATTGCCCGATTGCGAGTAACCGCCCATAGGCATCTGGGGTTGCTGCTGTTGCTGCTGCTGGCGGCCGCCGCCGAACAGGCGCGAGAGGAAACCACCGCCGGATCCTGAAGGCTGCTGCTGCTGCATCTGAGGTTGAGCCTGCATCGGCATGCCCTGCTGGATATAGTTCTGCTGATAGGGTTGGGCTGCGCCCTGAGCCTGGCCATATCCCTGAGGAACCATCTGCTGCTGCCCGGCATAAGGGGCGGAATAAGCCTGCATCTGTTGGCCCTGCACCGGATAACCACCCTGCTGCTGCTGGGGTGCAGCCCCGTATGCCGAAGGTTGCTGCTGATAGTATCCCTGGGGCGCCGAGGGTTGCACTGCGCCCTGAGCCTGGCCATATCCCTGGGGAACCATCTGCATCTGCTGCTGTTGCTGTTGCCCCCCTGAATACTGGGGCGCATTCCCCGATGGGGCGACCGCCTGCCCGCTCATCAGCTGGTTCACATTTCCCGCGACCATGTCAGTGATATCCACCCATGTGGTTCCTTTTGGGACCTTCATTCGAAGGGCCTGGGCATCCAGCCCCTTGTTGGGCTGGACAGTGGTCACCGCCATGGCCAGAAGAGCGGTCCCATTTGGCAGAAAGCTTTCCATGCGCCGTTGGATGAGGTCATCCTTTCCGATCCAGTTGCGGATATGCCCGATGGTTTGCGCCAGCTGCTGGCGCACAGTTGCCTGGATGTCCGGCGGGTAACGCCGGCATTGGGTATCGATGACTTCCGGGGTGTAACGGGTTTCCAGAACCCAGCAGTCATGCCCTTCGATGACCTCTGATCCGAGGATTTGAGTATTCCGGGCGAAGGGCTGGAGCAGGGTTTCATCGGTGGCTGTGCCGGCAAACCCATACTGGAAGGATTCCATCGAGCGTGCCATCGCCTGGCGCTCGATGCGGCTGGCATCCATCTTAAGGTACTGAATCGGCTGGTTGGGGAGTTTGGCAACCTGCCAGAGGGTATCCCGTGCGCGATAAACATCGTATTCGACCTCCCCACCCTGGGGCATCTGCTGGTTGGGGGCAATCACGGTAATCATTTTAGCGCGCATGTAATTGGGAGGAATGATCCGTGCGATGGTCCGTGTTTCCGTGCTCTGGCCATTGGCAAAAGCGCGCTGGGAATACCCGATCTCGAGATCCCGCCAGCGCGACTGCATCTCTGCATTGGCCCGGATGATGTCATAGGCGGTGGGCATCTGCCCGGATGGGAGTGCATTCGGTGTAAAGCTGGACACGGCGGGCTGCGATGGCGGAGGGGGAACGAAGCTTCCCGGAGCCGATGGGGCTGCTGCGGATCCGTCTTCAGCCGGCCATGCGCCGCCTCCTCCTGCCACCGGGACTTCCTGAGGCGGCAGTTCCGGTGCCGGCTGGCCTGGAACAGCCGGTGCCACTGGCCCGCTGTTGGGGTCAGCAACCACCTCGCGAATATCCGACTTGTTCATAATGCGCTGCCCGAAGGGGCCTTCAATCGTGACAGTCGTCCCGGTCTCGGCAATCACCTTTCCTTCGAGGACATCCCCGTAAATCAGGACAATCCGGTCGGCCAGGGCGGGTGGCAGCGAAACCATCATCACCAGCACAGCTAAAAATGGACGCATAAACTCAATTACCTCGATTCTGTTCTTTGTCGACCGACTGTCAGGCAAACTGAAATTCCTCAGTTTGAAAGCAATGACTTCGGCTGCCTGGCTTCAATCCATTCCGCCACTGTCATCGGGTGGAAATCTTCAAGTCGGGTGAAGGCGCGATTCATCGCCACCGAGCGGGCCGCAAGATCAAGCACATCCACCTTCGGGTACAGCCGGCGTGTGACCTGGACCTTCTCCTGGGCCTGGTTTTCCATGGTGATATCCAGGTGCAGCTCTCCGGGAACTGTTGTCCGTGAAAGTGCGATGCCCAGCCGTGCCGGTTCAAAGATATAAGCGGCGTTCGACAGGCGCTTCGGCTTCTCAACCTCATACACCCGCACCCCCAGTTCATCCACTGCGGATTCGATCTGGTCAAGGATCTCATCCGGAATCAGCAGGGCTTTTTCAAATGCTTCATGGATTCGATGCCGCCGGCCGGAGTACCAGCCTCTCAAATCGAGCGGCTGCATGATAATGTCACGGACAATCTTTTCCATCGGGCCGGTCCCGATCAGCAGCTCCGGTGAAACTTCAATCCGGAACAGATCCGGTGTCAGCTGGATGGTTCCCAGCCGTGCACTGACCATCTGATCCTTATTGAGGCGTTTGAGGCCGCCGGTGATATCCATCGTCACATCCACCAGATAACCGGGGGGGCCTTGCGGCTGGGGAGGACGGAAGGTTGCGTAGTAGTACAAGTCAACAACCACATTGCGCTGCACCCAGGCGGTGGATCCCTTGAAGCGCTCTTCGGCGATCAATTTGTTCCCATCGGCGCGGAAACGGGTGTCAAATCCGAAAAATGACGGGTCACTCTGGTCAACAATCTCATAACTGAAGGGAGTCGAAGGTGTCGGCATGGCCTCATTGATCCATAAAAAGGCATTGGCCGGCATCAGTGTCTTCCCGAGATGGTCGGAAAACAATCCGACCGACAGCTCCAGGTTTTCATGGCGATAGATGGTTTTCGCCATCTGGATATGGGGCAGAGGGAAACCTGAACGGATCAGCCCGAAAGCATCCAGCTGATTGTTCAGAAACATTTCAAACAACCGTTGCTTGTCGGTCTGGGCTGTGGATTGTTCCTGTTCGTAGGCCATGCGGCTTTCACACCAGAGGCGCTTCTCGTTTGTATCAGCCAGTGGCATCAGGCGGGCCATTTCAGCGGTTTCACGGTCTGCACGCCCTTTTTCACGTCCGATCACTTTGAATATCTCAGCCTCGAAATCAACCTTGACTGCATAAACCTTGAGCTGCGATGGGGGTGTCAGAATGAAAATCATTCCCGGGATGAGCGAGGTCACCTCGAGATGATCGACCATCTTGCCATCCACCAGGCAGTCAACCTCCCCGCCGACCAGGTCATTCAGCCACAGCTTGCCCTTCTGCCACACCACACAGTTTCCCTGCGGAGCCGGTGCCTTGGGTGCCGCGGCATCCACTTCAACAAACAACCGCAGGTTCAAACGCTCGCTGCCGATCGATTCAGGTTTGTCACGGCGTTCCCGGCCTTCATGGATGGTGGGGACCTGGACCCGGTTGACACCATCCCGGAAGCTGTGAAAGAAGTTCCCGGAGATTTCATAGTGAGTGGGTGAGAGGTGGATTTCGGTGGATCCATAGGCCTCGAGAATCCGCCAGTCGGTGTCGCGTGAATAACGCCAGCGCAACCGTTCACCCGACTGAATCACCAGGTCTTTCACCTGGCGCGGGGTGTATTGCCCTCCGGAAGCCTGATGTTCGACCTGGATGCTCACACTGGCCACTTCCCGCTTCTCGATCACCGGAGGTGTGGAGGTTTCCGGAACCAGCCTTTCCGAATGGATCACTTCGCGGCTCTCGACAGGCGGAGCCGGGATCGGCGTGGATGTTGGAGCCGGTTTCAGCGGAAGCGGAGTTGCGGTCGGCACCGGTTTAGGAGCGGTTGTCGGACGGGCCTCGAGTGCAGGTGGAGGCGAAAGCGGTTCAAGGACTGGAGGCTGGCGTGGCTCTTCAATTTCTCCCAGATCCGGGCCTTCGATAATTGAGCTCCCGCTGGAAGGCTTGCTCTCATCCGATTTCGGGACAAATTGAATAGAAAGGCCATCGTCTTCCGCCCTGGCTGCCGAAAATAGAGCCACGGCGAAGATAAGCGTAATTAACAGGCGAATTTTCACTGCCTTTCAATACTCCTTCGAGGAATTGAGATTCCTCCCAGCCCGTTTTTATTCAATTCGAACCTTTTCCCTCTCTGCGATGATAACCCGCTTGCCCCCCAAAGGCAAAGACTATTCATAAATGTTTCAATTTATTCCTTTTTTTCCACGATAGCATGGTGCCACCAGAAACGGTCCGGATACCACGAGACCCGTGACGGAAAGAACTCCGCCGTAAAATTTTCCAGGCCCAGTTGATCGATCGCCTCGCGAACTCCCCGATCTTTCTCCCTTAAGTCGGCAGCATAAGAGGCTACCGGAAAAAGGTCTCCAACTCCAATGAAAAAGAACTCGAGGATGTCCCGTGAATCAATGAAATCATCAAAATCCCAGCCGGAATGAGCCTCTGGACGGGTCGCGAAAGCGGCCTGATAGGAGCTGAGCAGAAACGGCAAGGCTTCATCAAAAAAGCCCGCCACTTCATTCCAGCATTTCTCCAGCCAGAGGTCCAAATCCCGGTCGGTATCTTCGATGAAGGCCACAGTCTGCGGATCGATGGCAGAGTGGTTTTCTTCGAGCAGCTGCCGGAAAAGAATCACCTTTCCCCTTCCCGCGAAGACCAGAAAGGCCGCTCTCCAGGGCTGATCGAAACCTGGTTCCGAACCTTCCTCTTCGATTTCGCCAGCCGCCCAGCTTAAAAAACCACTGTACCCGGCCACTGCTTCAGTGAACTGGTCTTCAATTTCTTTCAGCACTTCCGGTTTCAGGGTCATGGGTTCAGTTCCAGCTCCATACACGCGGCCTCGGGCCGCCTCTCTCCCTCTCTTCACAATCGGCCCGTATCATAGGGAAATAAAATAATAGGCCATATCCGGCAAAAATGATATTTTAATCGATAGAATTCAATTACATTCCAGAAATGACCCGATCCATTTCCTGCCTGTTGCTGGCTCTGTTTTATTCTGTTGCTGTCCAGGCACAACTCCAGTTCAAAACTCCGGGTGCGGTCCTTCTTCAGAATCCAATCGGGGGAGCCTATTCCCCCACGCTGAGAGATGGCGAACTTGAACTGTTTTTCGAATCAGCCGGGGATCTTTACCATGCTCAGCGCAGCAGCTCCGATATCCTTTTTCCCACAGTCCTGCGAGTCGATGAGCTTTCCACAACCACCTTCATCGAGGAAAACCCGTTTCTTTCGGTCGATGGGCTGCGTCTTTATTTCACCCGGCGCAGCCGCACCTCTCAAAACCGGGACATTCTGGTCGCTTCCCGTGAGAATTTCACCTCTCCTTTCGGCGCCCCCGGGGCGGTTGGACCTGTCACGAATCCACCTTTCCGGGGCAGGCTCGGCTCGCTGACCGGGGATGAATTGAAAATTTATCTCGAAATTCCACGCTCGATTCCCCCCGGATCGGGAACTCCCTTGACCGAGCATACCGACATCGCCACCGCCACACGGGAAAACACCTCCCAGCGTTTCGGGATGTGGCAGTTCCTCCCCCATGTCAACACACTGGATTATGAGCGTTCTCCCTCGATCTCCCGGGATGATCTGGTCCTTGGATTCAGCCGTGTCGGGCCGCTTTCGAATCTGCCGGGGACCTTGTTTTTTTCAGCCCGTGAAAACCCAGCCCACCCGTTTCCAGCAGGCGAGGCTGCAGCGGGTGTAGTGAGCGGGAACAAAGCACTCAGTGACCCTTTTCTGGTCTTTCCGGGAACACGGCTGTATTTCAGCCGGGATGACACCCTGTGGGCTGCGGACCGGGAAATTCATGCCTCTTACCGCCTCCCGAGAATCAGCGGTTATCCAGGGCGTTCGGCTTATTATCCAATCGAGGTTTCCACAACCGAAGCAGATGCCCGCTCATTTGAATTCAAACTGATATTCGACTCCCTTTTCCTCCAGTATCTCCAGGTTCTGCCTTCATCGGAACTGGGGATAGAATCTATTACCATCACACCCGAAGCGACCGGCAGAATCGCAATCCAGGTTTCGACCCAATCAGCGCTCCCGGATGATGGACTTCCTCACACCATTCTGTTCTTTCGTTTCCTGATCAGCGAGAATGCTTTTCCGGGGCAGGTGCGGGTGATCCGGTTCAGCGGGAACCCAAAGGTCAATGGGATTGCTGTGTCACGCCCATCCGATGGTGGAATTCAGATTCTCCCTCCGGGGCCACTCTCCCCCGCCAGCCTGATAAGGCTTTTCTAAGGAAAAGGCGATGCGACTGATTTTCTGTGGAACCCCGGAATTTGCTGTCCCTGCACTGGAAACACTCTGCCAGGGGGGATATCTCCCGGCACTGGTGATCACCCAGCCGGATCGCGCGCGTGGCCGCGGGCAGAAGATCTCTGCCCCGCCGGTCAAACTGGCCGCCTTGCAAGCGGGTCTCGAGGTTTACCAACCGGTCCGGTTCAACTCGGAGGAATGCCTGGACAGACTTCGACAGGTCCAGGCGGATCTGGCTGTGGTGGTGGCTTATTCAGCAAAGATCGGGGCAACCGCCCTGGCAATCCCGGCCTCGGGCTGGTTGAATCTGCATCCTTCGCTGCTGCCCGCATACCGGGGCGCGGCTCCGCTGCAATGGGCTTTGCTGGATGGATTGCCGGTCACAGGAAACACCACCTTCTTTCTGAATGAGAGATGGGATGCCGGGCCGGTCTGTCTTCAGGAAACCCTCCCACTCGACACTCAGGCCAGATATGGGGAAATCATGCCCCTGTTTGCCCGGAGAGGCGCCGACCTGCTGCTGCGTTCGGTGCGCCTGATTGAACAAGGGTGCGCTCCCCGCATCCCTCAGGATGACAGCCAGGCGACCTTCGCACCCTTGCTGCGGGCTGAAGATTCGTTTCTCGACTGGTCGCAAAGCGCCTTGAGGATCCATAACCGTATCCGTGCGCTCTATCCCGAGCCGGGGGTGTTCGCCTGTCTGAAGGGAAAACGAATCCGTATTCAACAAACCCGCCTTCACTCGGCTGCTGCGAGCGGCCTGCCGGGTGAGGTGATCCAGTGTGATAAACAGGGGCTGGTGATTCAGACCGGGGAGGGTGGGCTGGAAATCCTTGAGCTGCGCCCTGAAAACCGTGGCAGCATGAAGGCACTCGATTTTATCAATGGCGCGCGGCTTCGCCCGGGGGATCGTTTCGAGAATGGGGGATACTGCGAACCAGCTCCACCAGCCACTGAACCCTCTCCCAGGGAGTCTCCGCCAGCAGGCCATGATCCAGATTGAGGATATGGCCCTGTGATTTTCCGCTGGTGATGCAGGCCCGCACAGCTGTTTCGACCTGGTCCAGAGGCCCTTCTGCAAACAGGCGGTTGTTCAGGTTCCCCTGAATGGTGAACTGATCCCCGAGGATTGTTCTCGCATCCTGGATGCTGCAATGGCTGTGGATGCTGATTGCATCCGCACCGGAGGCCGCCAGCTCACACATCTGTGTTTTCCCTTTTGCGAACAGGATCAGTGGAAGCCGCCCTTTCAGGCGCTGAAAAATCTCTTTCTGGCTGGGAAGCGCAAAAGAAATATATTCCTCATCGGTGGGAAGATCGGCGATCGATTCAAACAGCTGGATCACCTCTGCTCCCGACTCGATCTGGTACTCCAGATAATCGATCGTCATCCGGGTCAGCTTCTCCAGGAGTTCCTGTGCCAGAGCGGGTGATTCCTGAAGGAACTTTCGCGCATTTTCGCCTCTGCCGGGCGAGCCTCCTTCAATCAGAAAAAACAGCAGGGTCAGTGGCGCTCCGGCGAATCCCAGCAGTGGAACTTCGCTGGTGAGTGTCTTTCGGAGTGTTCCCAAGGTCCCGGCGATAAAAGGCATCTCGATTGCGGGCGTGGATCGCCTGTGCATCCCGTATCGGGTGCTCGAGAATCGGGCCGGGGCGGAAGACAAAGGGCGCCCCCATCGGCGCCAGCGGTGTCAGAATATCCTGGAAAAAAATTATTCCATCCACACCGGCACGCTTCGGCAGCAGGGATATCTCCACCGCGGCATCCACATCCCGGAAAAGCTGCTCGAGCGGCCATGGGTTTCTTTCACGGTATGCGCGATACTCCGGATCCGATCGGCCCGCCTGCCGCATCAGCCACAATGGAGTTCTTTCGGTATGTTCTCCACGCAGCGCCCGGAGCAGAATGGGGTCATTCTTCACGATCATGGGTTGGCCTTTTCAAAGTCGATCACCCGGGATTACGCGCTCACCGAGTAGTAGTAACGGTCACCCATCTTGAAGGCATCAGGGTCGAGGTAGGCATCGAAAACTGCGCCGATATTCCGGAGCAGAACCCTTCCGAGCGGATGGGTCACCTGAACAATTCCCTCTGCCGGAAGCTCCACCAGCCCATCCTGTTCGAGCTCCCGCAGGTTCTCCCACTCCCTGGCAAAATACTCCATTGGATCGATTCCGAACCGGCGGCCCACCTGCCTGAGATCCGCACGGCCATAACAGTAGATCTCCGAAAGGGCCTCCTGCCGGATACGGTCATCCTCGGAGAAATGCAATCCTCTCTCGATCGGCATCCGGCCATTCATGACAGATGCCTGGTAGACTGGAATATCCTTGTGGGACTGCCAGTAACCCAGCCCCATGAGGTGTGAAATCGATGAAGCCCCCAGGCCGATCAGATCAAGCCCGCGCTGGGTGGTCATTCCCTGGAAGTTCCTCTGGATGGTTCCCTCATCGAGGGAAATTGCCAGCTGGTCATCAGGAAGCGCAAAGTGGTCCAGGCCGATGAAGACATATCCACCAGCCGGGAATTTTTCGAGCGCATTCAGGAACATGGCGAGTTTTTCTTCGCTGGAGGGCAGGCGTTTATAGTCCATGCCCCGTTGAGTCGCGATCTTCTCCGGAATTTGCGCATAGTGATAAAAAGCGATCCGGTCCGGACGCAGCTGGAGGGTCTTCTCAACCATGTCCGCCACTGTTTCGAGGGTCTGGTAAGGCATCCCGTAGATCAGGTCATAATTGACCCTGCCGATTCCGCGTTCACGAATCGCCTCTGTCACATCTCGGACCATCTCGAAGGGCTGGATGCGATGGACATGGCTCTGAACTACCGCATCGAAATCCTGAATTCCCATCGAGATCCGGTTGAAGCGGGCCTGTTTCAGGCAGTCCAGCAGATGGGGCGTTGTATGGCGCGGGTCAATCTCGATCGACACTTCGGCATCATCCGCCAGAACGAAATGCTCCCTCAGAGCCGCCTGGATGGCGATGATCTCTTCTCCCTCGAGGTACGATGGGCTTCCTCCCCCCCAGTGAACCTGGCGGACCGGACGGTTCATCCCTCTGGCGGAAGCGGCCAGTGCAATTTCCCTGAGCAGAGCCTCGATATATGCCTGTTTTTTTTCAGCGGACTCGCGCAGCTCCTTCTTCAGAATGGTCTTGCTGCATGCACAGAATTTGCACAGTGATTCACAGAAAGGGATATGGATATAAATCGACAATCCCGGAGAATCCGGATCCTTCTCATGCAGCGCGCAGTGATCCCGGAAATCCTTTTCATCCAGGTTCGACCAGGCGGTCGGCATCGGATAGGACACATGCCGTGGCAATGCCAGCCCGGCATAACGGCGAAAGACTTCGAGCGGGAAACCCTGTGGAATCAATTCATAGCTCCAACTGCATCGGCATTCAGGCAGGGGGCCGCCCCATCAGATTTCAGTTTCGCCATCTCAAGCACAGTGGCAATGAAAATCTCGATCTCGGCTGCAGCTTCGCGAAAACCAGGACGGGTCTGCATCCTTTCGGCATATCTCTGAACTTCCTTTTCGAGCGCCTGGGCATCCAGAAAGGTGATCTTCCCGTTTGAGTTGAGATCCTGTGTCGATCCCAGCGTGTTGAAATCGAGCAGGGCGATGGGGTGGTCTGCCCCCTTGCGAAGGGATGCGAGTTCATCCCCGGACAGAATGGGCTGGTTGCGGTCGATTCCGAAGATCACCAGGGTGGAATGGGCGATGGCTTCACGCACCTCCAGGCTGTCATAATCATCCACCTTGCGCCGATGGCACCCCATGCTTGCTCTCCGAATGGATTTCACAGTGCCATTGCCTTTCTGGCAGCGATGGAAAAAAGTGATCTGGCCGGGATTGACTCCGAAGTGGCCCTCAAGGTGCTCGACACAGCTGCGTGAGGTATTCGAAGAGCCGATGATGGTGACCGGTCCAGACAGGATCTGGCCACGATCGGTTCGTGCAAGTGCTCCCTCCAGTGCTGCGAGGCAGTAGCTTGGTGTGAAATCCGACCAGTGGGTCTGAAACCGTGCGGATTTAGCCACATCCATAATGCTCTCAAGGGCAGATAAGGTTTCTTCCCGGATGGTCTGGCAGGCTTCAGCCACCTTGAGTGAGCATTCAAACTGCCCTTCGACATCGGTTTCACCAGGTAGTCCGCTGTTCAGCCCTGAGAGGGTGCGCAGCAGGTGGTGAATCACCTCTTCGCCATGCAGGATGTTCAAACAGTCCGCATCTCCGGGCAGCTCATCAAAAAAGGCTGCCAGCAGGCTTTCTTCACAGGATTCGGTGTTTCCTTCGGTGACTGCATATACTTCGAACCGGTTGCAGGTGTTCCAAATCCAGCAATCATGGATCTCGCTCTGGCCATGCACGTTTTTCAGGCAGGCCACCGCTTCCGGGTGGGGAATTTTGACCAGCCGCAGCTGCTCAGGAGTTGCATAGACCAGCGATGGCCCCTTGCCGGAGCCGATTGAATTCTTCAAACAGAGTCCGACCATCATCAATCCGCGGGTCAGACTTCCGTTGATATCGATCGAATTCATAACATCATCTTTCATGAGAGATTTCCTCCAGATATTCGCAAAACCATGGACTTCAGACAATCAATAAAGCAGGGGGAATCATTCAGAGCCGGAACCAGGAACAATGTCCCTCCCAGCTCGTTTTCAAACAAACGCCGATATTCGATTCCGATCTCATGGCTGGTTTCAATGCAGTCAGCAATGAAACTGATCGGACAGACCACCACTTTCCGGCAGCCTTTTTCAGCCAGGCCGCGAAGCGTGTGCTCGGTCGAAGGGCCAATCCATTCCACCGGTCCGAGGCGGCTCTGGTAGGCCACCGAAATCTTTTCCTTTGGCCAGCACAGACAGGCGTGGATCCCTTCCAGGCTGGACTGGATTTCGTTCTGATAGGGGTCACCTTTCTGGATGTAGGAAACCGGCAGGCTGTGAGCCGAGAACAGCAGATGCGTATCTTCAGCAGAAAGGCCATGCGCTGCGGTGTAGTCACGGATATGCCGGGCCTGAGCCTGATGGTAGGACGGTTCATCATGCCAGGAAGAAAACAGATGGGCTTCCCAGCGAAGGCCTTTGCGCTCAAGCAGGCGATAAGCCAATGCCAGTGCAGTCCCGGTGGTCGGACGCGAGAAATGAGGGTACATCGGCAGAATCAGAAGCCGGCGGATCCCTTTTTCCAGAAGGCGGTCAAAGACCCCTTCCAGGCTGGGCTGGCCATAACGCATGGCCACTTCAACACAATAGCCATCCCCCAGCTGCTCCTCCAGCAGCGCTGCCTGCCTGCGGGTGATCGCCAGCAGCGGAGAACCTTCTTCGGTCCAGATCATCCGGTAATTGGCCGAGGAAGGCTTCGCACGGAAGAATGCGATCAGGCGAGCCAGCAAGGGTGTGGCCCATTTCATTCCACCAGGCAGGCTGATGACCTCGGGATCCCCGAGAAATTCGGCCAGATATTTCTGCACCGATTTCGGGTCCGGGCTTTCAGGGGTTCCGAGGTTCAACAGCACAACCGCAGTGGTTGTGTGAGAATCACCTGCCGGGAGACCTGTATTGTATGGACTGGATGTTGCCTGCATCTTCCTCTCGATCGGTCTGGATACGTCGTCTGCCTGGATCGGAAGGAGAGAAGGGAGTGGATGGCTCTTCAGAGCTCAGTCCGTTATGGAATTCCTTCTGGTAGCTGGAATCCGGAACGGTTTCCTGACCCCCTATTCCTTCCCGTGTGGGATGGAAGCAGGTGGCCCGCGATGGGATTGGGTATGGCTGTGATCCTGCTGAATCCGGGGGGAAACAACAGGTTCCCTGGCCCTGGCCAGCAGTCGGATATCAGGATAAGGGTCAAGTATGCGCTTCCCGGCAACCGGGACCATTCCAAAAAGAAGGAGGAGAGTTCCACCCCATAATGCAAGGATGACCGGACCGAAAAACACAGCGGCCAGGCTGGAATCCATCCCCGGCAACAGGTTGTATTCCACCAGGACTCCGCTATGTAAAAGGAGAATGATCAGGCAATACACCAGCATTCGATCGAAAGAAGGATCCACCTTCCAGAATCGAACACCGGCCAGTTTCAGCAGAAAATAGACGACCGACAGGAGGAGGAAAGCATATTTGGCCAGCAGGACAGCCTCCCAGGGGTTGTCCAGAAGCCGTCCTTGAACTGCAAACAGGGCGGGCAGGTGGCCCACAAGCATGACAGCCCAGAAGAGGCGTGAAATCCCCTTGAGCACCAGGTCTATCTGCTTTCGATTCAGTTGCACTCACCTGACCTCGATGAAAAATTCGCTGCAATACTGGTAAGATTATTCAAATATACCAACTCCGGCCGTCAAGGTCAACGGATGGCTGCCACATTTCAATAATCCTGCCAATGCCCGACTGCGGCTGGAGGCACACCGATGGAAATCGTATGGGAAACCTGGCTTTGAAGGACTCGGACCAGAATATAGGGGTTCTTTTTTCGCCATCCCTGTGAGGCAGCATCGATATCATTCACCTGCTCGAGAGGAATTCCATCCACCCATACCCCGCCGGCGGCAGGCATCACAAATCCAGCCACCAGGATTCGGCTGGTTTCCCCGATTGGGTTGCTGATTTCAATCGACACGAACTGCCGGGGAATGAACTGGGCTGTGCTGAGGTGGTCACAACGGGATGTGGCCAGCACAGTCCCGCTGTCCGAAGCATTCTGGCTGCCCATCTGAAGGGTTGTCAGATTCGGATTGCGGCCTTCCATGTAAAAGATATTTTTGAGGATGTTTTCAGGATTGATATACACCGGCTGGGGATAGTTCCCCACCATATTCCAGCCATCCGGATAGGTTCCGGCAAGCGGCCCAGGCTCGGCCACCTGCTGGTGCAGAGCGCTGACCGTGATGCCATCGGCTATCTGCTTCCAGGGATAACTGGAGTCATGTTCCGCCAGCATGTTGAGGGCATGGGCATAGACCAGCCCATTCCACTGAACCGCCCTTCCGAACCAGGAACCCGTGTAAAAAGTCGCGCCGAAAACCGGCACACTGCCATATCGCATGGTGACCCACTCCGGGGGATTCCAGAACCAGACAAAAGGAAGCCCGGCCCGTGCCCAGTAGATGGCCGCATAAAGATAATCGAGGCGTTGGAATGCCTCGTATCCCGCCACATAGGCCTCAACCGCTTGAGCGGCCGCCAGGATATCAGGCGTGTGCTGAGGAATCTCCCAGGTCTGCGCGGCGCGTGGGACTGAAAAGGTTTTCATGTGATCCAGAGATTTTTTCCCATTGGTCAGAAAGTCCGAACGTTTCAACTGCCGTCCAAGCGAGACCAGGCTGTAAGCACGGCGGGCTGTCCAGCCCAGTTCCCTCCCATTCGGGTCGACCAGGCTGGCATCCCCGAATGGGGGATAGGATCCATCGGATCGCATCTGCAGGGAGAGTCCAACTCCATAACTCACCATGCTGTCGATCGACCCATTCCAGTCCCCAAACACGAAGGGAGCCTGCCATCCGAAAATGTGCATATTGGTCTGGCTGGACAAAATGCCCGGCGAGTTGTTGGCGCGATAGTAAGTGACTGCATCCAGGGCGCGATCCCTGGCTGCGGTACTCCCGGTTTCGAGGTAATCCAGCCACAGCAGGTAAGCAAGCCCGGGTGTGGGGCTGCAGGCAAATCCGGTCGCATGCTGCCAGCATCTGGTTTCACTTCCCCAGAGTGTGGTCAGCAGAGCCTGGCGGGATATTTCAATACTCTCTTCGAGGCTCTGGTTTATCGGGTAAGCAGCGGGTTGATGGCCATGCAGGTCAAGCCAGTGATCCACCAGGCTGATGGTGTCTTTTGGAGCGGCATCCAGGATGATCCTGGCCTCGAGGTCCATCCAGCTGTTTTTCAGAAGGTCATAAGGGAGGCTGGCGGTCAGCTGATTGGGGAGAACATGGTCTGGAATCGAGGGAAGAAACAGGCTCAGATAATGATTGTTCTGGTTTTCCAGAAAATTCGGCGAAGCAAAGGCGGCGGCCGGCATGATCTTTCCAGGCGCCCACTCCTGGGTGGCCTCCCATGCCAGTCCGCACAATAACCCGTCATTGGAAAACACCCCCATGGAGGGAACTGTGATCCAGTGTGGATCCGGGGCAAATCGAATGTTGCCGGGGGCCGCGATATCCAGTGTCGAAGAAGAGACTTCCCCGCTGACCAGCCACTCGACACCCGGAAAGAGCGCCTGTTTCTGCTGGCTCCCGAAAGATCCCTCCCCCACTTTGAAGGTCAAAGGAGCAAATCGGCAAATCTGGAAGTCCTGCTGGTTTCCAGCCCCCAGACGGGCTGTGCAGTCGATTGTGCGCCCCTCTCTGGTTATCGAAAAATCCAACTGACAGGAGAGACCGGCATCTGAAAATCCGGAAACCTGCGGAGAGAGGCGGATTGATGAAAGATCCGGTTGATCCATCAGAATGCTCGCACTTCCGGGAAGCACATCCGCCAATACCGGATTGGACTGGCCCATCTGTTTGAGTGTAAGTGGTTCAAGGGTTGCCAGGACACCCGCCAGTTTCCATGGGGATTCCAGTGTGGTTCTGGCATACAGCATGACCGGTGAGTGTCCACCCGGATTGGCCAGCGCCACGAGCCGTGCAAAGGCGGACTGAAGGACCAGGTTGCCACCCGCATCAAAGAAAGCGGTGGCATGGGAAGTCGATGGAATGCTTTCCACCGCGGGAGCCGGATTGGAAATGAAAATGCGTTGAGACATCCGGTTATGCGCCGGATTGCCGATGAGATCGATGGTCAGTGTGGCTGTGTGAATGCCGGCGCTGGTGCCAGCCGATACATTCCAGGTTGCGGCTGCCTCGCCTCCTTCATTCGGGATGTTTTCGAGGGAACGGGTCGCAAGGCCTCCCGAAAGGGCCATTCCTGGGGACAGTTCGATCGAGAGAGTGGCCATGGGTATGGTTGCAGTCCCCATGTTTTTTACCCGGGCATGAATGGCAAAGGAGGAGTTTTTCGGAATCAGGGTCCGGTCGGGTCCAAAGGTTTCTATCGCCAGGTGATTCCGGGAAGGAATCAGCCAGATCGAATCGAACCGCACCTGGCTGCCGATCGAGCTGCTGTCGGTCGGATCGATACGCATCCGGGTGACAGTTCCTTTCCAGGATGGATGCCCTTCGAGCACCACCTCATAAGGGTGCAAACTCCCATCCGCGGTCATCGGAAAGGTTTTCGATTTGGTTTCATTCCAGACAGGATCATCCGAAGTGATCCAGAACACCTGGGCCAGATTTCCGGCATGGACACGCATGTTGACAGCGATTGACCCGATCGAGAGTGCATTCAACGAAATTTGAGGCGAATGCATATAGGGATCCACTCCGGTCAGGCTGGTCTGGAGCAGCCCTCCACCTGTGGAGAGAGGCGCCAGGCTGTGGATCGCGGTCCAGCCCTCCACATCCCCATTCACTCCAAAATCCCACATCAGAGCAGGTGGAGCTGATAGCGACACAAAATTATCGATCTGGATGGTCCCTCCATTCGGGCCTCCACTGGCGGGATCGAGGCGGTAACGGGTTATCGTGCCGGTCCACTTCGAGTTCACACTCATATCGATGGTGTAGGTGTGCCACTGCCCATCCGCAATCACTTCAAAGACGACACTCTTTTTCGCATCGATCGTGGGTTCGCTGCTGGTGGCAAAAAATATCTCACCATTGCGATCGCCGGCAGTGGATTTCATTCGCAGGCTCAAATAACGGTAAGTGGAGGCGCTGAAAGAAACCACTGGGCTGGTCATGTAAGGGTCATTGTCTGTTATCTGGGTGGTCAGGACTCCCCCGCTGACAGAAAAAGGACTCAATGAGTGGGTGGGAGCCCAGCCTTGAGCATTTCCATTGGTGCTGAAATCAAAGCGTGAGGTTTCACTGGGGATAGCGCACTGGCCTCCAGCCGCGATCAGGCAGAGGGCCAAAAAAATCGATAATCTATGTGTGAACAAGGACAAAACAGCCCCTCCTTCTCCCGCTCCGGTGTTGTTGCCTTTTCAGACAGTGTATCAAAGACAGGTGGAATTTCTCAGGGAGGCTTCCGGCTCGATCTGGTCAGGCTGCGCGGTTCCCACCCAGCAGGAGTCCAGAGGCATGAGGCGATGGAAAAATCTTTCCAGGCCTGCCGGATCATCTGAGACAAAATAGCGGAACATCGGGTGGCTGCCGGCCGGGGCTGTCAGCTGTTTTTCTTCCAGCAGGGCGGCAACATATTCGGCGGTGGATTCAGCACTATCGACCACGCTGACTTCCGGCCCAACCACCTGCTGGATGGTGTCACGCAGCAAGGGGTAATGGGTACATCCGAGGATGAGAGTGTCGATTCCCTGGTCAAGCAGAGGTTTCAGATAGTCCTGAGCGATCAGGCGCGCCGCCTGGTGGTTCTCCATGCGTTCTTCGGCCAGTGGAACAAACAAGGGGCAGGCAGTGCTGTAGACACAGACTCCGGGGAGTTTCTCCGCCAGCAACCTTTCATAAGCTGCGCTGTTAATGGTTGCCAGTGTGCCGATCACTCCGACACGACGATTGCGGGTTCGTGAAAGAGCGGCTCTGACACCCGGCTCGATCACTCCCAGGATCGGCCCATCGAACTCCCAGGCGACACATTCGAGAGCGGTGGCAGTGCAGGTGTTGCAGGCCACCACAATCATTTTGACTCCCTGGCGGTTCAGAAAGCGTGTGATTTCCCGGGTAAAACGGCGGATGGTTTCACTCGATTTCGGGCCATAGGGGACTCGTGCGGTGTCCCCGAAATACAGGATCGATTCATTCGGCAGCTGTTTTCGAAGGGCGCGCACCACTGTCAGCCCCCCCAGACCGGAGTCAAACACCCCGATCGGCAGGCCTGGCTTTGCATCTCTGTCTTCCTGTGGCTGGCTCATCCATCCTCTCCGATCCTGCAAATAAAAGCAAAGAAAGGGGCTGTTGTCATCCCGGAGCTGGTTTACACTCACGCTGTTACCCACCACCTGGCACATATTCTGTCAAAGGAGAATGCCCCTCTCATGAACTCGATTCGCCGATATGCGGTTTCGCTCATTTTCATGCTTCCTGCTGCTTTCTTCTCTCCGTGGGCCTGGTCCGAGCGTGAATGCCCAATCCTTCCCAGTGAAGCTGAGGTGATCATCGATCCGACCTCTGAGGCAAAGGTGATCTTTGTCACAAACCACCTGAGCGAGGAGAGCAACCTGTACTTCCATCAGGGGTCCTGGCTGGCGGATGGTTCGCTGCTGGTGTTCTGGAGTGAGCGCAGCGGAAAGAGAAAACTGTATGGCTTCCTGGAATCTACTGGCGAGCTGGTCCAGCTCCAGGAAGACAATACCTCGATTCTCTATGATCCCTCCTGCAGCCGTTTCAAGAACAGCATCTACCTGGTCATGCCGGATGGATTCCATGAGTGGAAAGTCACTGTTTCTCCCGCATCCGGGGAAGCAGCCTCGCAGGTGGCCATCGAGGACCGCCTGTTTGCACCGCTTCCCGAAGATTGGGAAGGCATTGCCGGAATCACTGAAAACAGCGATGGGAATGCCATTGTGGCGGGATTCAACAGCAAAGGCCCGGCAGCCTCGCGGATCATTCTGGTGGATACCCGCAGCGGTGAGATCCGCGAAGTCGCCGCACTGGATGCGGAGATATCCCATATCCAGGCCAGCTGGGTCACCCCGGACCTGATCATGTTTGTAAAGGGAAGGCGTGGGAGCGACCGGACTGTGCCGGACGATCCATCCAGGGAGGTCCTGGCGCGCATGTGGCTGGCGGATCTGTCAGATAAAGAGCCTTGGCCCCTGTATCCGCAGGAGCAGGGAGAACTGGTCACCCATGAATGCTGGTGGGTGAAAGATCAGATCACCTTCTGTTCAGGGCAAAAAGCCCGGGGCTATGCCGAAGAGGCGCATGTCAAAGTCCTCGATCTCTCCACCGGGATCACACGCATCATCGGCGCAGGCGCCTGGTGGCCGAGTGGGGCTCCGGAAGAGGTTTCAAAATACAACTGGTGGCATGCCTCGGGGTCCCCCGACGGCAGGTGGGTTGCTGCAGACAACTGGCATGGCTGCATCGGCATCTTCAGTGCCCTGACCTCCCGGACACGCCTGCTGGTACAGAACCACCGGACCTATGGAAAAGGCCTTCACCCGCATGTCGGCTGGGATCCCTCCAGCACAAAAGTGGTTTTTACTTCAAACCTGCGTGGGAATGCGGATGTATGTATCGGCATCCTGCCGGAAAAATGGCTGGCTCAGGCCTGGTAAGCCCTTGAAACAATCGGGAAGTTCCTGATCTCGTGTGCTCTCTCCTTGAAGAAACAGGGGGTCGTGCCAAAGGCGAGACCGGCACGACCCCCGGAGAGAGATGCGTGCACAGCCTTGAGGTGCAGTCCCCATGCCAACCTCGAAAATATCAGGATTCAGATGAATTGTGGGATTTACCAATATTGTGGATCCACATAAAACCAGACATGACTAAATGTATGTCGATTATGACATACACTAAACCAGATCATAATTACCATCATGCCCCTCCGGTTGAATGGAGGAGATACGGGCTGAGCTCCCTTTTCGGGATTTACCAGATTCCAATCAGGGCTTCAGGGTGCCGGAGCCTTTCCGGCATCACAGGAGGGTACGAAATCAGCTGGTTTGGTTTTCCATCCGGCGGTTTGACCAGGTCAAAACGGTCATAAAGATCGCCTGCGGCAGTAAAAGCCTGGTATGAAAGGGTATTTCCATCGATCCGGATGATCTGAAACAGCTGGGTGTCTTCCGCAGCGCGAACCATCCAATCCATCCGATGGAGATCATACATTTTAGGCCCACTGATCGAGGTCACATAAACAGTTCCTGATGTCGCGCACTGGACTGTGGTCCCGCCAGCCACATTCTGGCAGATCTGCTGGCCGCTGCGTGAATAACAATGCTCATGCCCCTGCAGGACCAGATCGACCTTGTAGTTGTTGAGCACCGGCAGCCACCTCTCGCGCAGGGCTGGATAATCCCGATTGGATGAAGAGGGAAAGATCGGGTGATGGAAGGTAACCAGGGTCCATCTGGCGGGATTATCCGCCAGGACTGTGCTGAGCCATTCAGCCTGCCGCCTGAGCAGCCGGTTCGAATCCAGTGAGATGATTCGGACTCCCTGATAATCGAAATAGTATGCTGTTTCCTCAAGGTCGGGAGGCCCATTGAGGGGAAGGGTGAACTGGGCGCGCCAATGGGGGGTGAGCAGACTGGCTTCGGAACCTTCGTTCCGATAATACTCATGATTCCCGGGGGTCACCACACTGGGGAAAGAACCATTCAACCAGGCCCCGGCGGAGAACCACTGGCCCCATTCCACATCCCGCCACCAGTTGTTGACCAGGTCGCCGGCATGGAGCAGAAAACGGGCCTCCGGAGCTTTTGAAAAGGCCAGGCGGATCACCCGGGACCACAGGCTCCGGATATCGTTCTGGGAATCTCCCAGGTAGATGAATGAAAATGGGGCGGATTGATCGGAAGCTGTTTTGAACTGAAACCATTCCGACCAGTTCAGGCCATCCCCGACCCGGTATACATAACCTGTTTCAGGCAGGAGGTCTGTGAAGATAACGCTATGATAAATAGCCGCTCCGGTTTCGGTCGAGAGGCTGGTGGTGGCGGAGGGAATTTGCAGGGCTTTCGAAACAAATCCCGGGCCATGTTCCGCACGTGCGATCTGGGCATACCCCTGGGGGGCGGAGGTGTCGCTTCGCCAGGTGACAGCCATCATCCGGGAAGGATCTCCGACCGGGGTCAGGATAATGCGATCCGGAACCGGTGATGGTTTGTAGATAATTTCATCGGGAACTTTGACCGGCTCTGACCGGCAGGGCATGGCCGTGAAGACCCCAGCCAGGAACAGGGCCATAAACACCTGCTGGATAATCACCAGAACACGAAGGCCTGCGCCCCGTGTCCGTTCACTGTGGAAGGAAGGGTTTGTGTGGAGGCTGCCTGTATCCCGATCAGTTTCCATGATGCCAGTTGGTCATGAGAAGCAGCAGGTCACTGTCATCGACCATACCATCATTGTTGATATCGCAACGCGGATCAAGCCGGGGGTTGTCATGCCCCTGAAAGAGGCCTGAAGCCCTCTGCCAGGCTGTTTTTCCAGCCAGAGTGCCGGTCGAGATGCCGTAACGGTTGGCATCCATAAAATGGATGCCGCCATACAGCCGCGAGATGCCCGCCTCTTCCGCAGCGGCGGTAAAGGTCGGCCAGAAGAGCACGATCGGAGGATCGAAGTGCCCCTGTTCGAAAGCAAGGTCAGCAATCTCGACAGAGCCGCCGAAGAAATCACTCCCGGTATAGGTGCGCATGATCTCAGCCCAGGCGGAGCTGAAAGTGCTGTGCCCGGAGGTGTATTCCGGGAAGGGCGGGGTCGGGTCACTGAATTTCTGATAGGGGTGCCATTCAGAAGCCAGGATCTGTTTGGTTCCCTGGTCCGGCCCGCCCCATGCAAGAATAGGAACATCACCGAGATTGCGGATGGCTGTGATGGGACGGATATAGTCATAATGGAATTTCGCTTTCCAGCAGGTAATGCCGGCATCGAACATGGCATTATGAATGGCGAAGAACAGGCGGACATCATCATCGAGGCCATACCCTTTGATCTGCGAAACATAGGCGGTCAGGCCAGCCAGGAGCATCGGCGGGGTGCCTCGAGCCGGCCGCCAGTATTCAGCGATTGCTTTTTGAACTGGTGTCAATCCGGCGCTGAGGGTAATCAGCTGCTGGATCTGGTCATTCCAATGCTGGCTGCCGGGCTGGGCGGGTGGCGGCGGCAGGAACTGGCCCGGGCCAGTGAGAGCGAAGGGGGTGACCAGCCCCCAGTGAGGCGTCAGGGCGGCCTGGGTGACACCATTGACAACCAGGGGCTGCCAGGCATCCGGCTCAGTCGCGGGCCGTGGGGCATATCCTGTTGTATCGGCATAACCATGGGTCTGGTTGGAGTTGTCATTGACCCGGAATTCCATGACAGACTGAGCTGCCGCACGGCCGATCAGAGCTGCCTGGCTGGTGGCTGAAGGGAGGTACCCTTTCGAAGCCATAAAGTTGTTTCTCTCCTCTGGAAGCAGAGGCGCGAAGGTATTCAGAACAGAATAAATGGCATGGCTGATCGCTTCATTCCGCTCAGCCACTGTTCCACCGGTCACATCAAGGGTATTGCCGCTGTAAGCCCCCAATGCCACTGGATCATAGGCGGCCCAGGCATCATAAGCCGCACTGAAAACCGAAGACAGAACATGAGTCGAAGGTGTTGGGGCCGGTTTATTGGCGATGACTGTATCAATGATGACAGGATTCCATTCGGTGATGATAGAGATGGCACTGGCAGCCGAGATAAAGGATCCAAATTGAAGCAGCAGAAAGATGGACAGCCATGGGCGGAAATTTTTATTCATGGCAGACCTCCTCGAGGAGTTTTTCCTGATAAAAGCAGAATTGTCGATGCAGGGGAGGGAAAGATTAGAAACCCTCGGAATGGATGTCAACTTTTAATTGCATCACCTTCGGGCGGCTGGCGTTTCTTTGTGATTGTTATCTGGTTCCCTTTTTTGTTGTAAGAAACCTCATCCATGAAACACGAGATCAGAAGAATTCCGCGCCCATGCAGCCGCGAGAGATCGGTTGGCTCGACTTTGCTGGTTCTGAGGTCGGGGGGATCGAAACCTGGGCCGGGGTCGGTGATCCGGTAGGTGACCTGCTGCGGGGAAAGATCCATTTCAATGGTGATGGGACGAGAGGTGTATTCCGGATTCGCAAGGCGCTCATTCACGAGACGGTTGAATATGTCGCTACCGGTGTCGGTTTCCCGCAGGCCTGAAGGAACTTCCAGGCAGCCATAAAAAATGGCATTGGTCAGTGCTTCATCGAGCGAGACTGTCACGAAGTAGCGTGCCGATTCATCGCAGATGCCGACCCCGACCAGCTTGTCGGTGAGGTAGTGGATGACCCCGGATTTGGTTTCGAGAAAAGGGGGAATATGGAACACCAGATTTTCGCTGACCAGGCAGGGCAGAACCCTTTGCGGGATTTCCCGGGCGCGTTTTCGTTTGAGAGATTTGTCGACCACATCCAGAATCTCGACCAGGCGGAAAGGCTTGGTGATGAAGTTCGCGGCACCCAGCCGCAATGCCTCGATTGCCGTCTCGAGTCGGGCATAACCGGTGATGACCACAACCGGGATGTCTGGAAACTCATGGCGGGTAATATCCAGCAACCGTGCCCCATCCATCTCCGGCATTCGCAAATCGGTGATGACCAGATCGAAAGAGCTTGAGCAGAGTTTCTGGAGCGCCATGCGGCCATCGGAAGCGGTATCGACATCATAAGATCCGGCTTCATGGAGGGTGTCATGCAGCATTTCACGGATAGATTCCTCATCATCCACGACCAGCAGGCGTGGTGTCCGGACTGGTGTGGGAGAGACCGGTTCCGGCAGAGGGAAAGGGTGCAGGTCTGGCTGGCCGGTCACATCCATTTCCCCAGGATGCCGCCGATGCTGAAATGCATTTCAGCGGATAGCAGTCGGAATCCCTGTTTCTGATAAAAGTTGATTGCCTGAAAATTGTCCAGCATGGTTTTTAGCTCAACGTAGCGATACCCGCGTTCCTCCAGCAGATCAAGTGAAGCGGCCAGCAGTGAGGATCCGACTCCCTGCCCGTGGAGATCTGTCCGAACCACAATAAAGTCGACGATTCCGACAGTCTGTCCGAGTTTCTCCTCCTGCCGTGCCGGGCAGAGGAGCAGCGAGAATCCGAGGATCTCGTTATTTTCGCCGCAGGCTGCCAGGAGGGGCCGATGGGGCTGACCATAGCACTTTTCAAGATAGGATGGGAAAATATTCTTTTTCAGTTCCTCCGGCAGGTTGGGATCCCGGAAGAAATGGCTGTGAGTGTGATTCCTGCCTGCGAGGAGTTTGAGAGCGGGCAGATCCTCCGGGTGGGCGAAGCGGATCTGAAGAGCGGGATTGGCAGCGGGGCGGTTCTGGTCGCTGATTTTCCGGGACAGGCGGACCCCTGTGCCACAGAACGCTCCCCCCATCTGAATGAGGCAGCTGGCCAGATCCCCTTCCTGTTCCTCACATTTGCCCCACACAATGCGTGCGCCCCTGGCTTCGAGAATATCCCCGATGTGGCTGAACAGCTCCAACTTTTCTTCAGTGCGCAGCCGGTAAGTGACTACCGGCTCGATCGAGTAAATGGGAACATCGAAAAAGCTGGAATGTGTTTCACAGAAATGGCAGCCGATAATGCCGAATCGTTCGCCCCGTTCAAACAGCCAGATCGGTGAATCCGGGTCTTCACTTTGAGAAAGGATGCTTTCCGTATGGAATTGAACCAGCTTATGTGGATCGAGTTCCTGCAGCTGAATCTGGATCTGTTTGTAAGGGTTGTTCCTGAGAAGGGCTTCCAGGACCGGACGGTCATCTGGCTGGAGGGGTCGATGGGTCATTTTGATTCGGTTTGTAAAGCAAGCCGATAAGCTTCTTCGAGTTTTTCAGCACTTTGCCGCCAGTTGATGCAGGTTTCGGCGCGCTGTCGTGCCTTGATTCCGAGTTCTTCCCGTAAAGAGGGATTTTCCAGAAGGCTTTGGATCCCGCCTGCCAGCGCCTGGGAGTCGCCAGGACGGACCAGAACTGCGGCTCCCTGAGTCATCCAGGGGACCTCGCCGACATCCGAAGCGACGATCGCCTTCCCCGCAGCCATATATTCGGCAACTTTGAGCGGGCTTTTGCATCGGACAAAACCTTCATCCGAGAAACAGGCCACTGCTATATCGGCAGCAGCCAGAACATCAGGAATTCTGTCCGAGGGAAGATAATCCGTAAAGACAACACGGTGAGAAAGATTCAGCTGATACGCCTGATCTTTCAGCCGGGGAAGCATGGGGCCGCCACCGACCACCATCCAGACCGCCTCGGGGAACTTCTCCGAAAGAATTCCACAGGCTTCCACAAACAAACCGGCATAGGCCGCCCCTTCCAGCTGCCCGATATACACCACCAGGGGGCGCTCACCGACCAGGAAGGGCGCCTCCTGCCGAAAATTCTCCCGTGGATGCTGTGGGTTGAATGTTTCCAGATCGGCGCCCACCGGCACTTTCCGGATCCGCTCCACCGGAAATCCACATTTCAGGCACTGCTCGAGCAAGCCATCGCTCGACACTGAGATGGTGTCGGCATAATGCGGGATTCTTTTTTCAAGAAACTTCGCCTGGGAGAGAAACCCCGGAGGTAATCCGTGGATCTCGCGCAGAATCAGGGTTTCATTGTCATCCCAGTCATAGTGCAGGGGTTTCCCCCAGCGCCAGGAAGCCCAGAGAGCGGGGATAAAAGTCGAGGCGAAACATTTCTGGAAATGAATGATGTCCACATCCCTGGCCAGACCGATGACATCCAGAATATTGCGGTGGGTCTGGTTATCCCTGGCGCGCAGAGGGACATATTGCACTGGCCCGGAAGGGATTTCCCTCAGGCGGGCAAAATCCGGTTCAGAAGCACGCTTATGCTCGATGAATCCGACTGTGACCGAGTGGCTTTTCCGTGCGAGTTCCTCGGCGAGTTTGATGATTCGAATGGTCCAGGGATGATAACGGATATCATGGGGGTGAAGCATCAGAATCCGCATGGCAAAGATGTTGTCACCTCGGTGTAGTTTGCGGATCACCAGGAAAGGCCAGCCCGGGATCCCGGTAGTATAATCCAGTGTCCGAATTTTGCAGATGGGAACGCAGGTGAATGTGAAGCCCCTCGGAATCCTCATCGATTCCATTGGCATCCGGATCGGATTTCGCATGATCACAGATGGGAGGAACCACTTCGCCATCGGCATCCAGCAGGGGGCGGATCTGGTAATGGCCGCCTGAGGGGCAGGAGAGGTCGAGCCGGTCCCGCCGCAGGTAGGGCGCAAGGTCTTTCAGTTCCAGCTGCTGAATGACCGGGGGTTGAGGCCGTGAAGGATCCCAGTTCAGTTCCCGGGCCAAGGCCTGCTTGGCCTCGAAAAGCCTTTCGAGGTTTTCATTGCAGTACTCACCCTTCTGAACCTCGTATTTCCGCCCGATCTGTGGCCAGAACAGGGCACACACCACCCCTATGGTGGATAGCAGCCACAAGCCACCGATCAGCAGAAAGAACCGGCCCTTCGTTGATGATGTCAGCATATCCGAATTCCCGGGGATTATACTGCAAGCTTTTTTTCACGTAACCACAGATCGACTACCAGAACCAGCCACAGAAGATTCGATCGATCGGTGAAGCCGGTACGGTGTTGCTCAAAAAGAATTCGCAGAGGCTTCGGGTCTATCATCTCCCGCAGAGGAGAATCCAGTCCGAGGGGGCCATCGCGAAAAATCGGACTGAGATCCCGCGCCAGCCAGCGCTGTATGGGGACCCCGGATCTTTTACCCCCGGGCTGCCGGGTGATGGCTGCAATCGCGGGCCAGGATGCCTGAAGGGCCTGGTGGGCCAGCCAGTGTGTGATGCCGCCATTGATTTTGTGGCGGATGGGAAGGTGGTTTACAAATTCGAACAGGCGATTTCCCAGCCAGGGATGCTGAAAGGAGACTCTCCATGCCGAGGCGATCGAATCGATTCGCGCCGATAGATCATGGGGGAGGAAATAGTCCGCATCCATGGCGAGCATGGCTTCATATTTCCCGGCTTCCGGTGCGGAGGAGGCGGGGATCAGGCAGGATGCATTCCGGCAATCGGGCTTCAACAGAGAATTCCAGAACAGCCCATCCGGATCGATCTGACGATGCTGCCTCAGCAGGGTCATTGGTTCCAGGAACAGATCCTGCCAGGAGAAAGTGGTGCCACAAAGAGATTTGCCGGGTGACCGGCGGGCCGGTTTTCCGGAGATTCTGGGGAACAAACGAAAAAGGTGATTCAGGGGAAATGAGGATCCCCGTCCCCACAGAAAGTCCGCGCCATCCGCTGTCAGCAGCCCGGGGCTGGATTCACTCGAGGCCTGTGCCAGCAGCCAGTGATGCCACACCTCCGGGTTTCCGAAAGGTTGCTCGAATGAGCGAACCATCGGAAAAATCTCATCCACCGGGCACACAGTGCAGTGATGGGGATGATGCTCCGCCCCCAGCAGGTGGGCGATCCTGGATTCGGGTTGGATTCCATTCACTTCGTCAGGATCAAAACTGAGCGAACAGGTGGCCAGAGCTCCGGAGGCAAGCCGGGAAGCATGAGCGGCCAGCAGGACCGAATCCACATGGCTGTCCAGGCACAGACGAACAGGTTTCATCTGTGAGGCATGGGCCTGGAGGCTTTCATGAAAAATGTCGGAGAAATCCTCCTCGGCCTGCCTGGGTGCCAGGGTCCGCTGAGGGGAATAAGTGAGTCTCCACCAGGCCTGTTGCTTCGGAGGCTGGCCGGGTGACCAGAGCAGCCGATGCCCCGGGGGAAGCGCATTCACCTGGGAGAAAATGGTTTCAGGAGCCGGGATGCAGGCGGTGTCGAGGAGCCACCTCAATGATTGGCGGGAGAGAGTCCAGTTTGAAGGGGAGAAAAACCTTCTGACTGCTCCGCCGAGGCCATCCTCCTGCCGCTCCAGTTCGAGCAGCACAGCTTTGAGCTGTGTGAGGCTTGAAGAAAAAGCGAAGCCACTGCTGTTCCCGATCCAGAACAGGGGCTTCAACCCAAACCGGTCGCGCCCGAGATGAAGGATTCGCTCATGGCGGTCCCAGATTGCAAAGGCGAATTTGCCATCGAGGCCCAGTTCCCAATCGAGATGGCCTTCCTGGGCCAGGTGCGCCAGGCATTCGAAGCCGTTGTTCGAGGCGAAGTGGTGCCCTCTCAAGGTCAGGGTTTTGTTGATTTCCCTGGAATTGATAATCCCCCCGCTTCCAACCACCTGAAAGCGGCGGACTTCATCGGTGCTGATCAGGGATTCATCGTCCGAGAGAGCTGCCGCTTTCCAGGCTCCGAGAAAACATCCTTCTTCCCGCCAGACACTGACAGGGGTTGCTGCGAGGGTATTCGAAGGAGCTGTCTGTGAAAGTGTCCTCGATATTGTATCTCGGCAGAGTTCGGCAGCCGCGGTTGTTATCTCAAACGAATCAGAAAGTATCAGGCCGAGAATCCCTGACATGAGGGGCGATCAGGCCTCGGACTGGGCTGGGCTTTTTGAGGCTTGGGAAACCTTCCTGGTTGTTTTCTTCGCTGCCGATTTTCCAGCGGCCTTGCGGGTGGCTGTTTTTCGGGCAGCGCGGCGTGCCGTGCCTTTTTTCCGAGGGGTTGCACCCTCTTCCCCATCGGCAGACTTGGAAGGTCTGGCTGGGAATTCAAACCCGTGACGGCCATTTTCCTTCCGGAACAGAATGGCGGTAAAAGGGCGATTCCACTTGGAGGTGAACCCTTCAATGGGCTGAGTGCGTCCGCTCTCAAGATATTCGCGGGCCTCCTCGATGGAGATTTCGCGCTTGCAGATAATTTTTGGCAGCTGAAATCCGCAACAATCCTCGGAGGCTCCTTTCCGCTCGGGAGAAGCCAGCACCTTGCTGCAGACATAACGTGTCGAGGTCACCACAACAGTGCAGTCGTGGCCCGCCGGACAATTCCCCAGGATCTCCCCGGTGACTTCCTCTTCACTGTGGTCTGGTGAACCTTCCATGGATACCTTGGCCTGATTGGCCTCATCCAGCATCAGAGCCGCCTGAAATTCACGGCCTCCATGATCGACAAACCCCGGAAGAGGCGGAGTTTTTTTGCGTTCCAGAAGCCTGCCGACAGTTTTCCGGTCAATATATCTTCCCGAAATTTCCTTCCAGACAATGAAACGGCTCTCGGATGGGCACCCGGGATGAGGACATTTTCCGCCATTGTTATCCCCTCCATCCTGGCAACGGTAGCCCCAGAAAAATTCGACAACCGGCACCTGAGGGTTGAATGGGCATACGCCCACAGGTGGATCTTTCTGATACAGGGTGTCGTACTCGAAGCCTTTGATTTTTTCGACCACCCCGGCAGTAAACTCCGAGATGCCTTCCATAAAGGCCGAACGCTCCATTTTTCCATGTTCGACTTCACGCAGGTGTTTTTCCCATTCGCCGGTGAGTTCCGCGGAGGCCAGGCCGGTCGAATCGATGCGGTGGAGGAAATCGATCAGGCGTATCCCTTTGGTGGTCGGTTTGATGCCTTCGCGCAGCCGCTGGACATACCCTTTGGAAATCAGATTCTCGATGATATCGGCGCGTGTGGCAGGAGTGCCCAGGCCCTTGTCTTTCATGGCTTCGGAAAGTTCCTCATCTTCGAGGTCTTTTCCGGCGCGTTCCATCATCCCCAGCAAACGGCCTTCTGTGATCCTTCCCGGCGGGCGTGTGACATCCTCCTTGAGCGAATACTCCAGGGGCTGGACTGTGACACCCTCAACAGCATCGCTCCCCGGAACCAGCGGCGGGAGGCGTTCTTCGCCATTCTCATCGGAGCCATAGACTTCCCGCCAGCCCGGAACCTGAAGGGTCCGGCTGCGCGCACGGAAATTCTGGGCGCCCGCACAGGTGTTTCTTTCAACCTTGTTCCAGACCGCCTGGGGGTAAAAGGCCGAAAGGAACCGGCGCATGACAAGGTCAAAGATGCGGGCATCATCCCCTTCGAGATGGTCCGGGATCTTTCCGGTCGGGATGATGGCAAAGTGGTCGCTGATCTTGCTGTTATCGAAAATCCGCTCCCGATTCAGAAGCCCCTGTGAAAGCAGCCTGCCGGCGAAGGGCTGATAGGGGTGCACCGCCGAATAGGACTGCAGCACCATGTTGACATGGCCCAGGTAATCCTCCGGCAGGTGCTTGGAATCGGTGCGGGGATAGGTCAGCACCTTGTGGCCTTCGTACAGCCGCTGTGCGGATTGCAGTGTCCGGCGTGCGGAATAACCGAAGCGGCGGTTGGCTTCGCGCTGCAGGGAGGTCAGATCAAAAAGAAGAGGAGCGGATTCGCGCTCAGGCTTGCGTGTTTCAGATGCCAGGCAGGGCTGTCCCTGAACATCCGCAAGGATCGATTCCGCTGCAGCCTGGTTAAAAATGCGGTCCTCCTTCTCACCCTTTTCCGGATCCCCTTTCCAGGCTGGATCATACCAGATGGAGGTGTAGGCATGGTCGCTGGCCTGAAAGGTGGCCAGGACCTGCCAGTAACCGCGAGGCTCGAATTCAAGGATTCGGAATTCATGGTCAACCAGAAGCGCCAGGGTGGGGGTCTGCACACGGCCTGCTGACCAGACACCCGGGGATTTTTTTGTTTGAAGCCTTTTTGTCACTGCCCGGGTGGCATTCATCCCGACCAGCCAGTCCGCCTCGGACCGGCTCCAGGCGGCTGCCGCAAGTCCATTGAATTTTTCCCCCGGGAGCAGATTGTTGAATCCTTCCCGGATCGATTCAGCGGTCATGGACTGAAGCCACAGGCGAAAGACCGGCTTATCGGTGCCGGTAAACTCGATGATCTCACGGAAAATCAGTTCTCCCTCACGCCCGGCATCGCAGGCATTCACGATCCCGCGAACATCCGGCCTGTTGAACAGGCTGTCCATCAGCTTGAGGCGCTCTCCCATGCCCTCGAGCGGTTTGAGCTCGAAACGCTGGGGGAGAATCGGCAGGCTCTGGAGAGTCCAGCGTTTATATTGAGGATCGATTTCTTCGGGAGCGGGCAGGCCGACAATATGCCCGACAGCCCAGGCGATCAGGTAACGGTCGCTTTCAAAGAAACCTTTGTCATTTTTCGTGAAACCACCCAGGACCGAAACGATATCCCGGGCAACACTTTCCTTCTCGGTTATAACCGTTAACTTTTCCATCAACCTCATCTCCGAAATGGGGAGAAGCTTCTGAAGACTCTCAGAATTAGTGGTGGATTCAGATGCATCAGGCGGATCCCGGCATCCAGAAACCAGTCATGCTTTTCTTGATACCGGAATATGGAGGTTTTGTCCACAGGAATGCAAGGGGGCATCCTTCGTCCGGGAATTTCAGGCGTGTGAAGCCCGGGGATTACTCATCCGATGGGAGAGACTCCATCTCGGCAGGCGATTTTTCTTTAAGGCGGTCGATGCGGACTCGTGTAATCCGTTTTTCGTCCGCTTCGAGGATAGTGAACCGGAATGTGTCGAAATCCAGTTTGTCCCCATTTTTTGGAAGATCCCTCATCTGGCGCAGAAGGAAGCCGGCCAGGCTGTCATATTCCTCTTTGTCATTCTGAAACGGGACACCCAGCTCATCGAAAAGGTCTTCGGGATGAACTGTGGCATCGACAATCCAGGCGTTTTCCTCCACCTGTGAAATTTCGTTTTCGTCTTCATCGAATTCATCATGGATTTCGCCGACAATTTCTTCGAGAATGTCTTCGATGGTAACCAGGCCGGAAGTTCCACCATATTCATCCACCACAATCGCCATGTGGGTTTTCTCACGCTGAAATTGTTTCAGGACATCATCCACACGCTTGTTTTCGGGAACAAAAATTCGTGGGCGCATGAGGTTCCGGACCAGGTCGGTGTCACTGGAATCAGCCGTGCGGATGTGGTGCAGGACATCTTTCATGTAAAGGATTCCGACAACATTATCGCGGTTGTCTTCGATCACCGGCAGGCGCGAGAAATCATGCTTCTCGAAAGTGTCGAGGACACTCTCGATGGGATCGTTAACCTTGACATAGATCATTTCCACACGGGGTGTCATCACCTCGCGGACATGGGTTTCGGACAGTTCGAAAATGGAATGGAGCATTTCGCGTTCATCGATATCCAGCAGCCCCTGCTTTTCCCCGACCTCGATCATCAGCTTGAGATCGTCAGCGGTGACGAAGGGAACCTCATAGGCTTTCTCACCCCCGAAGAGGCGGATGATCAGGTTGGAGATGATCATAAACAGGCGGATGGGATACTGGAGAATCCGGTAGATGAAAGAAACCGATGGGGCCAGGCGTGGAGCGACACGTTCACAATGGTGGCGGGAATAGCTTTTAGGGATGATCTCTCCGAATACCAGCACCAGGGTCGTGGCGGTTACGAAAGCCAGCCCGCCGGCCAGGGCCTCTTCATCCGGATATCCGAAATGAATGATCAGCCGTCGAAAGAAATCGCCCACAAAGAGCGCTCCGGCGATATTGGAGATGTTATTTCCGACCAGGATCGTGGTGAGATATTTGGTGGGGTTTCTCAGCCAGTCATGGAGAGGGTGTTTATGATCTTCCTGCCCGGCAATCTGGTTGATCCGGACAGCACTGATCGAGGTAAGCGCGGTTTCAGCAGCACTGAAAAAGGCGGAAATCCCCAGCGTCAGGACAAACAGGAATCCTTCAAGAAAGATCCAGGCCAGATTACTCATATCGGGCCACCCCGTTCAGGCAAAAGGAGATGGATTGCCGTCTGTCTGCGGCAGGGATTTTCCAGGGTTGTAATCGGTCGACATCCGTATTACTCATCAGAAACCAGCTCCTTGAGGGCAATATTCCAGGATTCCCAACCCTCGGCCTCGTGATCATGGCCAAGCAGGTGGAGAAGGCCATGCAAGGCCAGGGATTCCACTTCATTCTGCAGGCCCTCAGCCGCCTGCTGCCGGGCGGTTGGAACCGAGATCACGATATCCCCCAGCAGGCAACCGAATGGCTCCCCAAGGTTGTCTTCCATGGGAAAGGATAGCACATCTGTGGTTTCAGGAAGGTCCCGGTAGGTCTGGTTGAGTTCGGCCATGCGGGAATCGCCTGTCAACAGGACACTCACCTCGGCATCCGGCATTCCCACCCTGCCCAATGCACTCTGCAGGCACGAGCGAAGGCAGTCGATGTCTATCGGGATGTCCTGTTCGTCAGTTATCTCGACACTCATATCAATCCGATTGACTGGAGCCTCTCTCAAGAGCCACGATTGAATAAAGGCTGAACCTTATCATCCTGGACAGTCCCCGGCGAGAGATTCACATCGGGATTTGAAGGATAAGCGATCCGTCGGTGCATCATGGTCCGCAGGGTTCGTGTGAAAGAATCGGAGAGAAGTTTCATCTGGCGGAAAGTCAGATTGCATTCATCGAACTGGCCATCGATCATTTTTTCATTGATCATCCGTTTGACAAACACCCGTATTTCCGCCTCGCTGACCAGCTTCATGGAGCGTGAAGCGGCTTCAATGGTGTCTGCCAGCATGACAATCGCGCTTTCGATAGTCTGGGGTTTGGGGCCGGGATAGCGGAAATCGCTGGGAGACACGGTTCCGTGGGGATCCTCCGCGCGCGCCTGATCATAGAAGAATGACAAAAGGGTTGTGCCGTGATGTTCAGCGATGAAAGGCAGGATGGCTTCAGGCAAACGGTTTTCACGGGCCATTTCGAGGCCGATTTTGACATGGTTGCGGATGATCAGGCAGCTCATGTGGGGGGAAATTTTGGAATGCTTGCGGCGATCCTCTTCCGTGAACTGGTTCTCGGTGAAGTAGTTGGGTTTTTCCATCTTGCCGATGTCATGGTAGTAGGCTGCGACCTTGACCAGCAGGGCATTTGCGCCGATGGCGGCGGCAGCCGATTCCGCCAGCGCACTGACATTCAGGGAGTGGTAATAGGTCCCCGGGGCTTTTTCCTCCAGCTGTCTCAACAGGGGATGATAGGTGGATATCTCACGCAGCTTGAAAATGGTGGTGATCCCCAGCAGGTCTTCGAGAATGGGAAGCAGCAGCAGGGCCAGCCCGACCGAGACCAGTCCATTGACCCCCAGCCAGAGCACACCCCAGAAGAGGTTATCCGCCGAGTGGGTGAATGCCTCCATCGAGGGGTACATGACCAGGTGCACCCCGAGCAGAAGGAAAATTCCTGTTCCGAAAATCCAGGGGAACGCCAGATAAATCTGGCTCCGACGGTGGATTCCAGTGACATGGAACACCGACACCAGCCCGGACAGGACCAGCACCAGCAGAATTTCAAACCCCCAGTTGAACTGGATGCCAATCAGGAAGGTGGAAACAATCACGGAAAACAGAGCCAGGCGTGAATTTTCCAGCAGGGTGACCAGGATTCCGATGGCTGCAATCGGGACCACCAGGCCGACCTGGGATATCGACCCTTCAGTCGCCTGGATGGCATCGAACTCAACCCCCCAGGCAACAAAGAAACCGCACCAGGCGATCAGGGTGATCTCTGCCAGGTAGGCCCCCAGGCGCGGGAGGTTTTGATACATTTCCTTGTGGATCCGCTTGAGATACCCGAACAGGATCAGCAAAATCCCGAAAACCAGGATTGTCCGGCCGAGGAATTCACCCAGGCGCGACTCCATGCGCTTGCCCAGTTCCAGTAGCGCCTGCTTCTGGTCAAGCGTGACAATTTCCCCGCGCATGATGATGATCTGGCTCTGCTTGAATTCCATAGAAACACTTTTGACACTCGCCAGAGCCAGGCGCATCTCATGCTCGACAGCAGCTGGATCGTACTTCAGGTTGGGTTCGACCAGTGTCTTTGCCAGAGCTGCCGCAAGGGTGCGTGCTTTTTCATCGCCGCCGAAATCGACCTCGACCAGGCTCCTGGCCCAGATCTCCCTCTGTTGAGTCACCGAGCTGATCGATACCCAGCTGACACGGTCCTTGAGGCTCCCATCCGGTTCTCTAAGCCGCCAGAGAACTGTGTTTTTTGTGGAAGATTTTTCTGTGGAGACCTTGTCGAGATTTTCGACAATATCATTTTCCTGGTATGTGCGGGCTAATTTGGCCTGGATCGCTTCCCGCCAGGCTGGATCGGAAACTTTCTTCTTCAGCAAATCGGTGTCGGCTCGATTGAGGTCTTTCATGAACCTCAGGGCGGATTCGGATGCCGGAAGTATATGATCCGCGGATGACAGGCTGCGCTCACCCTCCAGGCAGCCATGGACAATCGCCCGCCAGGTCTGGTGGCTCTGGTCAAAAGCCTCTGTACGGCGGGCATAAGTGGGAGGAACCTTTTCACGCGCCTCTGTGCGGACCCGGTCGGTTTCCTGCTGGTCGATAATCTTGAGCGGGAAAGGGGCAAGCACTGTGCGTGAGGCCGGTTCACCGACCTCTTCGTTCAGGAGCCGCTCCGGGCTGGGGCGTGGAGGAACGCTTCCCAGGGTAATCAGGAGCAGGGCGGCGATGAACAGCAGCACACGGATGAAGGTCTGCCGTGTGTTGTCAAAGCCTTTTTTCACCCGCGCAGCGGGCATATCGGGAGGGGGAGGGGATACGGTCATGCGTGGCTGCCCTCCGGACTCTCAGCCTCCTCATAAGCACGGATGATTTCCTGGACCAGCCGGTGCCGGACCACATCGCCGCGGCCCAGCCAGACCATCTCCATGCCGGAAATGCCCTTCAGCACATTGACTGCATCGATCAGGCCGCTGACTTTCTGGTGCGGGAGATCGATCTGAGTGACATCCCCGGTCACCACCGCTTTGGATTCATAACCCAGGCGTGTCAGGAACATTTTCATCTGTTCACGGGTGGTATTCTGGGCTTCATCGAGGATGACAAAACAGTCATTGAGAGTGCGCCCGCGCATGAAGGCGAGCGGTGCGACCTCGATCTGCCCCTGCTGCATCATCCGGCCGACCTTTTCGAATTCCATCATGTCATAGAGAGCATCATAAAGCGGGCGGAGGTATGGATTCACCTTTTCGTACAGGTCTCCCGGGAGGAAGCCGAGGGATTCTCCCGCTTCGACCGCCGGCCGTGCCAGTACAATCCGTTTGACCTTGCGGTTCAGCAGAGCATTGACCGCGCAAGCCATTGCCAGGTAGGTCTTCCCTGTCCCGGCGGGGCCGATTCCAAAAACGATGTCATTGGTTCGGATCGCATCCAGGTAACGCTTCTGGCCGGAGGTGCGCGGTTTGACCCGGCGGTTATGGCCATTGACCTGAATCGAGTCTTCGACAACCTCACGAACCAATGGCCCGCTGCGATCCTTCACCATCCGGATCAGTTCATGCAGGCGCTTATGGTCGATGGGATCCTGAGACTGGACATGAATGCGCATTCCCTCGATCACCTGGCGGACCAGATCGACCTGCTCGGCGGTCCCCTGGATGCGCAAATTTTCTCCCCGGGCAATCAGATGGGCCTCGAACTCCTCCTCGAGCACCCGCAGGTTTTCATCGAGGTTGCCATAGATCACCGCGCTTTCGCGCGAATCATTCAGGCGAATCAGATGGGTGTGTTCGGTCATGGATTCTCTAATCTGGGAAGATGCCGGTGAGAGGAGGGTTTTCGAGATGGTTCTTCATTTTGAGCGGAAACGACCGATGATGTCTGACAGCCTTCTCCTTCTGCCTCCAGGCATTGTCTGGAGAAACATATTGGTTCCGAGGGAATTTCGGACCGGGGAAATACTCCCGGTTTTGGATCTTCCATAACTGCATCTATTATCGGCCAATGGATCCGGGGGTGTCAAGCAGTCGTTTCAGACGGATAAAGTCGCCTGAAGTCTTGAATTGATTGAAGATGCGTTCTTTTGAGAGTCAATCGGCCCGTGAAGGGGTTGCCAGCGCAGCCGGACGGGTGTGAAAATCAGGCTTTATGATTTGAAGGGGTGTTTGTGGTTGTGAACAGATTGTGTTACCTGGCCGTAGCAGCAATATTCTGTCTTTCCACAGGAAACGGGTTCGGCAGTGAGGTGTCTCCGGCATCCTCGACATCGGAAGCAAAGATTCCACTGGCCCGGGAAATTCTGTCAGCGGCACATCAGCTGGTTGAGCTGCGCACGCCTTACAAAATGACTTACCCGCGAATCGCCTATCCTGGCGGAGACATCGCTGCCCGTGAGGGATTGTGCTGTGATGTCATCATACGCGCCCTGCGTGCGGCCGGGATCGACCTTCAGGAACTGGTGTACGAAGACTACCGTGGCAACATGGCCCCATACCTCAAAGCCCGGATGAACTTCCAGCAGGGAATCTCGAAAAGCTGGGCACACCGCCGGACCGCTCTTCTGGATGTGTTCCTGCAGCGCCATGCGGCCACCCTGGCCAATCGCTACACTCCCGAAACAGCGGATCAGTGGCAGCCGGGAGACATTGTGATCTTTAAACGGAATGGGTGGGAAACCTGGCACATCGCACTGGTTTCAGATGCAACCTCGCAAGCCAATGGGGAACCGATGCTGATCGATGCCTGGCAGGAGCCGGGTTATGTCTCAGATACCCATTCACTTTCATCCTATGGGGCTGTCGGGGGCCACTACCGGATCCCGGAAAGCCTGCGGGACAAACTTCCTGAAGCACACTGCCAGCGTGCCCGGGAGGCATGGATGAGCTTTGTCGAAAAGGGCCAGGATACCCGCCTGGCAGGCTCACGCAGCCGGACTGCGGCTGGATTTTCGCCGAGAGGATGATGGCGCAAAAAGTTTTCTACCGGGTGCATTGAACCGGTTAACGCGACATGGTAAGGTCGTACTCGTTTACCTTTCAACAACGAAGGAGGGATTTTCCGATTATGTCCGCCCTACAGGAGTTGTACACAGCTGTTCTGGAAGGCAATGCCAACAGTGCGAAGACTGTTACGCAGCAATTGCTGGATGCGGGAACCGATCCTCAGGAGCTGCTCAATAAAGCGATGATTCCAGCTATGGATGAAGTGGGGCGCCGCTTTGAAACCAATGAATATTTTGTCCCTGAGCTGCTGATCTCGGCCCGTGCGATGAAGGGGGCGCTGGAGCTGGTCAAGCCTCTGCTGGTTGCCGGCGGGATGCAGCCGGTCGCCCGGGTGGCCATTGGGACTGTCAAAGGCGACCTGCATGATATCGGAAAGAACCTGGTCGCGGCGATGCTCGAGGGTGGCGGATTTGAAGTGGTCGACCTTGGAGTGGATGTCTCTCCGGAAAAATTCATTGAAGCGGTCAAAGCCAAGAACGCCTCAGTGGTGGCTCTTTCCGCTCTGCTGACGACCACCATGCCGGCCATGGGCACTGTCATCAAAGCACTCGAGGAAGCCGGGGTGCGCAAGCAGGTGAAGGTCATCATCGGTGGCGCGCCGATCACCAGGCAGTATGCCGAACAGATCGGGGCCGATGGATACAGCGATAACGCCAATGGGGCGGTCGCGATTGCCCGGACTCTGGCAGTCACTGACAAAAATTGAGCCAGCTGCACTCACACCGATTTTTTTCGGTGGAGGGAAAATATATCCAATCGGGGGCCAGGCAGCTCATTTGATTTGAGGGAATGGGGGTAGCACAGAGATCCCTTCAAATGAGCTGCCGGGCAACATCAGATTTTATCACTTCTTGCCTATGTCCAAACATTCAATCATCAGGTTAAAAATTTACTGACCGGAGGATATTCAACATGAATTCCGCCACCCGGAATCTTGCTATTCATTCCGTGAATGAGTTTATCTTCGGAAAGGCGCCGCATCCTGTTGAATGTGGCCGGGGAGTCAGAATCGGCACCGGGGTGGTCATTCCGGAAATTAACTTCACCCTGCCTCCAGTCGATATCAACCCGGATACCTGGCCGGATATCCGATGCCAGTACCAGGAAATGATCGAGGGGGTCTGCCGTCGTGCAGTCGATCTCGATGTCCCCTCCCTTCTGGTTGAATTCGAGACCCTGCCTCCCATGACTGTGCATCCGCCATGGGGAGTTGAAATCACGCGAATCCTGTCGGAAACCCTGCGGCGTTACCATGATAAATATGGCCTCAAGAATGCCTTGCGCCTGACCCCGAATGACAATCGCGACCACGAACGCCCGCCACTGATGCGGAGAGGAAAGTACTGGGATGGGATGGTGGAGCTGTTTCATGCCGCATCGGATGCCGGCGCGGACCTCCTGGCGATCGAATCCACCGGTGGCAAGGAAGTGTGCGATGAGGCCCTGATGAATGCGGACCTGCGCACCCTGGTCTTCGCACTGGGGGTGCTGGCGGCTCGTGACATGGAATTTCTCTGGAAAGAAATCGTCAAGGCCTGCCGTGAGGGCAATATGGTGCCTTCCGGAGATACCGCCTGTGGATTTGCCAATACCGCCATGGTGCTGGCGAACCAGAAGCTTGTCCCGAAGGTTTTCGCCGCGCTGGTGCGTGTGGCCTCGGTGTCGCGCAGCCTGGTGGCTTATGAAATGGGGGCGGTGGGGCCGAGCAAGGATTGCGCTTATGAAGGCCCCTACATGAAGGCCATTGCCGGGGTGCCGATTTCAATGGAGGGAAGATCCTCGGCCTGCGCCCACCTCACTTATGTGGGCAATATCGCCCAGGCGGTCTGTGATTGCTGGTCGAACGAGTCGGTTCAGAACCTCCGGCTGCTGAGCGATTTCGCCCCTGTCGTTTCGGTGGAGCAGCTGGCTTATGACTGCCGCCTGATGAATGTGGCAGCCGGGCGATCCGCCGAGGATGCGTTGCAGCTCCGCGACTGGCTGGTGGAGAGCGATGCACGCCATGATCCCCAGGCGCATATCCTCAGGCCGGATGTGGTGCTGCAGCTGTCTGAAAAGATCATCGAAGAGGAATCCGCTTATGGCCGGACACGTATTGCGGTGCTGGCCACTGTCGAGGAATTGTCCCGGGCTGAGGCCGATGGAGAACTGGACCTCTCGGATCGTGAAAAGAAATGGCTGCTTCACCTGCAGAACGAGACAGAAACATTGCCGGAGAAGGAAGAGGACTTCATCGCAGAAATGCTCTCGACTCCGGAAGCCGCGAAATTTTCCAGGGAGGAATATGGCCTTTAACCATGAATGCCCGCGAACGTTACCATGCCACCATGCACTATCTCCCACGGGACCGTTGTCCGATCATGGATTTCGGTTTCTGGGGTGAAACAACTGTCATCTGGGAATCCTATGGCCTCCCCAGAGGGGCCAACACCGATTCCTTTTTCGGAATGGATCCACAATGGATCTTCTGTGGCGGGAACATGCACCTGTGTCCGGGATTTGCTGAGGAGGTGCTCGAGGACAAGGGAGAAACCCAGGTCGTCCGGCAGGGGGATGGCGCTGTGGTGGAGCGAGGGAAATTTCTTGGATCGATCCCGCGCCATCTGGATCATGCACTCAAGGACCGGGACTCCTGGGAAAAGGAGTTCAAACCGCGCCTGCAGGCGGATGACCCGGCACGTTTCCCCTGTGAGAATGAATGGAACAGCCTGGTAGCCGAATGGACCCGCCCGGATCGGGACTACCCCCTGTTTATTGGAGCGGGGTCGCTGTATGGCATCCCGCGCAACTGGTTCGGCCTGGAGAGGATTTCCGAGATTGTTTATGACGACCGCCCCCTGTTTGAGGAAATTGTCGAGACCCTGGCCGATATCTGTGTGGCGGTGCTGGAAAAGACCCTTTCCGCCGGGGTGAGGCCGGAGGCGGCTTCAATGTGGGAAGACATGTGCTACAACTCGGGACCGCTCCTGTCACCAAAAGTTTTTAAAGAAGTTCTGGTCCCTCATTACAAGCGGATCACCGGTGTTCTGAACAAGTATGGGGTGGACATCGTCTTTCTGGATTGTGATGGAAAGATCGATGCGCTGGCCGGGCTGTGGCTCGAGTCCGGGGTGAACACCATGTTTCCCATCGAAGTGGGAACATGGAAACACGATCCGGTCGAATTCCGGAAAAAATTCGGCAAAGAGATGCGGCTGATGGGTGGTGTCGACAAGCATCTCCTGGCAGGATCCAGAGAGGATATCACCCGCGAGGTCGAACGCCTCGCTCCACTGGTCGAGGAAGGAGGTTTCATCCCAATGCCCGATCACCGGGTTCCACCGGATGTTCCTCTATCGAATTACATCTTCTATATCGAGGAAGCGAAACGAGTCTGGGGGAAGGGACTGCCGAACATCGCTCCCACCGGTGTCATCGATCCCAATGCTCCCAAAGCCCGTTCCGATCTGTATACCTGGCATTTAGGAGACTAGAGCCATGAACTCAAAACAACGCTTCGTTCAGGCCATGGAGTATCGGGGATATGACCGTCCTCCAACCCATTTTTATGGGACTCCGGAAATCACCGCCGATCTGATGGAGGTTCTCCAGGTCAAGACTTATGAGGACCTGCTGCTGGCTCTGGGAACCGATATCCGCCATGTCGATCCGAGATACATCGGCCCCGAGCTGCCAGTCCATCCGGATGGTTCCTGGGAAGGCTTCTGGGGTGAAAGGTACATGAACTACAACTTCGGCAAAGGGACTTATCCCGAAGCGTGCTACCTCCCCTACGAAAACATCACCGATCCGGAAGATCTTAAAAATTTCCGGATGCCCTCTGCGGACTGGTTTGACTATTCCCACATCCGTGAAGACTGCGAGCATTGGAAAGATTATGTGATCTGCATCCAGGGGGCCGGCACTCCCGATTTCATGAATGGCATCGCACGCTGCCGTGGGGTGACCCAGGTTCTGTATGATGTGGGAACCGAAGATCCTGTTTACCTTGAACTGTGCCGTCAACGGTTTGAATTCTTCTATGAGATGATCGAGCGAACCCTTCAGGCAGCAGAAGGCCTGATCGATGTGGTCTGTTTCGGCGAGGATCTGGGAAACCAGGGTGGGATCATGATCAGCCCGGCGAAATTCGAAAAGATGTTCGCCCCTTTCATGAAGGAGCTGTTCGCCCTGGCTCACAAATATAATGCGCGCACCATGATGCACTGCTGTGGAAGTGTGCATGACCTGCTGCAGCGGTTGATCGACCTGGGCCTGGATATCATCGAAGTGGTGCAGGTCGATGCCGCCAAGATGAACATCGAAGACCTCCACCGTGAATTCTACAAAAAGGTGGGCTTCTGTGGCTCGATGAGTGTGCAGAGCACACTGCCTTTCGGGACCCGTGAAGATGTGGTGCGGGAAGTGAACCTCCGCAAAGAACTTTTCAAGGAGGGTGGCATGATCATCGCCCCGACCCATGCCATTCAGGTGGGAACTCCGATCGAGAACATCATCGCCATGTATGAGGCCATCGGGAGCCTTCACACCGTATGCGCCTGAAAGTTCTGAGCTGTGAGGTTTTTTACCGCGAGCTGTGCTCGGTCATCGCGGGTTCTCCCCATTGTGTGGATATCGAACTGCTCCCCAAGGGTCTGCATGACATCGGAGCCAAAGGAATGCTGGAAAGGGTCCAGAAGGCGCTGGATGCCCAGGACTGCTCGAAATACGATGCTTTCATCCTGGGCTATGGCTTGTGCAACAATGGCCTGAATGGGCTGGTGGCGAGGACCCGCCCTGTTGTGATCACCCGTGCGCATGACTGCATCACCTTGTTTCTGGGAAGCAAAGAACGCTACCGCGACTATTTCGACAGCCATCCGGGTGTCTATTTTCTGACCTCCGGCTGGATTGAGCGCGGAGCGATTTCCGATGAGTTGAATGATCTCACCATCCAGCACCAGATCGGCATGGATCGAACCTATGAGGAACTGGTCGAGAAATATGGTGAAGACAATGCCCGCTTTCTGTATGACACACTGTGTGACACGACACGGAATTATGGGCAGTTCACTTATATCGAGATGGGAATAGAACCGGATGGCCAGTTCGAAAACCACAGCCGCACCCAGGCCGAAAAACGGGGATGGCAATTCGAAAAAGTCCAGGGCGATCTGAGCCTGATCCGGCGCCTGGTGAATGGCCCCTGGGATGAAAAGGATTTCATCGTCCTTCAGCCGGGTGAGCAGCTGATCGCCAGTTATGATGAAGGCGTGGTGAGTAAAACCAGAGTAAAAACAGCCGATCCCGCCTGATGGAGGATCGTTGCCCCGGATCCCTCGATGCCGAAAACTTTCAATCCATGTGAAGTGCCCGCGGATGAGGACCTCCTGAGGAAAGTCCGGGGATCCTTCCGAACCATTCTCGCAGATCCTCCCTGGCGGTTCGAAAATCGCACCGGCAAGATGGCCCCGGAACATCAGAGGCTGCTGCGATACCCAACCATGACACTCAAGGAGATCCTGGCGCTGCCGGTGGGTTCTCTGGCGGCCGAACGATCTCACCTGTACCTGTGGGTGCCCAATGCGTTGATCGGAGAAGGCCTCGAGGTGATGAAGAAATGGGGGTTCACATATAAAACCAACCTGGTGTGGTTCAAGATCAGAAAGGATGGAGGCCCCGATGGGCGCGGTGTTGGTTTTTACTTTCGGAATGTAACCGAGCTGGTTCTTTTTGGAGTCAAAGGACACATGCGGACACTCTCCCCCGGAAGACGCCAGACCAATGCCATCTCCTGCCGGAAACGGGAGCACTCCCGCAAGCCGGAGGATCTCTACGAAATCATCGAATCCTGCTCGCCGGGACCTTTTCTGGAGCTGTTCGCACGCTACCCCCGGGAAGGGTGGACCCAATGGGGGAATGAGGTGGTTGAGAAGCAGACCCCTCACCCTCTTCCGCAGGCGAAAATCACACGGGAAAAAATTGTGCCGGATTCCGGTTTGTTCGAAGCCATTGAAATAAAGGCAAAATGAAATCAGGAGGCCGGAGGAGAAAAAGATGAACGAACTCCAGCGCTTCATGAACTGCCTGGATTACAAGCCAGTGGACTGCTGCCCAAACCATGAGCTGGGGGTCTGGCCGCAGACAGTCGAAAGATGGAGGCACGAGGATCCTGCCGCCATCGAGGCATTTGCCTGGAACTGGTTTGTAGCGGAAGACCCCATCCATCTCGATCGGCGCGAATACATCCCGGTCAATTACGATTTCATCCCTCACTTCGGCTGGGAGGTTCTTGAAGAGACTCCTGAATATGAGATCGTCCGCAACCACAAAGGGATTGTCACCAAGGGGCTTAAAGAGGGAACAGTCGGCGGGGGAAGGATGTGCATGGATCAGTACCTCGAGTTTCCTGTACGGAACCCCGAGGATTTCTCCCAGATCAAAAAGAGGCTGGTCGCGGCCATTCCAGAACGTTACCCCGCTGACCTCGATAACCAGATCAGCACCTGGAAGAAGCGTGATTTTCCTCTGGTCCTGGGAACAAACTGCGCCGCCAATGGCTTCTACTGGCGGGCGCGCGAGTTCATGGGAACCGAGGCCCTTTCTTATGCCTGGTATGACATGCCGGACATGATGCATGACATGATGGAGTTCTATGCGGACTTCATCATCGAAACCAGCCGCCCGGTGCTCGAAAAAATCAATGTGGAATACTTTGTCCTCAATGAAGACCTGTCCATGAAAACCGGACCGCTTCTCAGCCCGGAGACTTACCGGAAGTTCGTTCTCAAGCATCTCAAACGGCTTGTTGAGTTCATGAAGAGCCATGGGGTGCGGTATATCGCTGTGGATACCGATGGGGATCCAACTCCCCTGATTCCAATGTTTCTTGAGGGAGGGGTGGATATCCTCTGGCCGTTGGAGCGAGCCTCGAATGTGGATCCCAATCGCATCCGGGCGTTGTTTGGAACAGACCTGCGCCTCTGGGGTGGGGTGGATAAACGGGTGCTGCCACATGGGCGGGAAGCAATTCGCAGCCACCTGCTTGCGATGGCGCCACTGATCGAGGAGGGCGGGTTTATTCCAACCATCGACCATACTGTGCCACCCGATGTTTCCTGGGACAATTTCCGTGATTATATGGATTTGAAAATGATGCTTTTATCTGGAGATTTGAAGTGACAGATGAAGTTCGTATCGAGCTGCAGCCGCTGGGAGAACACCTGAAAGTCCCTCGTGGGACCCCCCTGCGAGAGATCCTTTTCGATTATGGGGTCGAGTTTCCCTGCGGAGGGCGAGGGCAGTGCCGTGGCTGCCGGATTCGTGTCGCCGAAGGCTCGCTGGAGGTCACATCTCCTCAACGCCAGGTGCTGCGCCCACAGGAGATCGAAGAAGGCTGGAGGTTGTCCTGCCAGTGCCGGGCCGAAGGGGACATGCGCCTCGAGATGGCCCAGTGGAAAGCGGACATTCTGGTGGATGATTCGCTGTTCGAATTTTCACCCGGCAAGGGACTGGGAATCGCCATTGACCTGGGGACAACCACAGTCGTGGTTCAGCTGCTCGATCTGGAAACAGGCCGGGTGCTTGGAGTCCGGACTGCGCTCAATGCCCAGGCACGGCATGGCGCGGATGTGATGAGCCGGGTGGAGTTTGCGGTTTCCGGTGGAGGCCGGAAAACTCTCACGGATGTGATCCGGCACCAGATCGGGACTCTGATCCGCCAGGTGCTGGCCCACTCCCTGGTCCCGATCGATGACAAGGCGCCAGACAATGGGGCAGCAGCCTGGAGGGAATCCGATCTCACTCAGATCGTGATTGTCGGCAATACAGTGATTCACCACCTCTTTTGCGGAATCGATCCGGAACCCCTGTCTCATTATCCCTTCGAGCCTATGGAGATCGGCCTTTACAAATTTCAGGCCAGGGATCTGGGCTGGGACCTGGAGAGCAACCCGGTTGTCCGTTTTCTTCCCTGCCTCGGGGGTTTTGTCGGAGCTGACACCCTGGCAGGAATCCTTGCGATCCGAATGCACGAGAGCCGCGATCTGGTCGGCCTGGTGGACCTGGGGACCAATGGGGAAATTGTTTTCGGGAACAGTGAAAGAATGATCTGCGCCTCGACCGCCGCCGGGCCGGCATTTGAAGGGGCGCGCATCTGGATGGGAATGCGGGCTGCGACCGGGGCAGTCTATCAGGTCCAGGCATCGAATGGCGGATTGCACTGCTCTGTGCTTGGGAATACCGAGCCACGGGGAATCTGTGGTTCCGGCCTGGTGGATGCGATTGCGGTCGGATTGGACCTGGGGAGAGTTGCGCCCGGCGGGAAACTCAACTGTGAAGGGGAACATTTTGTCATCGCCGATCCGGTGGCGATTTCCCAGACTGATGTCCGCCAGCTGCAGCTGGCCAAGGCGGCTATCGCGGCCGGAATCAAGCTGGTCCTGGAACGGATCGGGGGGACCCACGACCAGGTGAAGGCCCTCTATCTGGCCGGTGCTTTCGGGAATTACATCAGCCGGGAGAGCGCACGGCGGATCGGGCTGATCGAATTTCCGATCGACAAGGTTCGCCCGGCCGGAAACACCGCGCTTCTGGGTGCGAAAATGGCGCTGTTCCAGCCGGATATCGATGGTGAGCTGTTTCCGCGCATCCTCGAGCGGATGGAACACATGTCGCTGAGCGCCGATCCACACTTTATGGACACCTATGTGGAGGAAATGGTCTTCCCGAAAGGGTGAATGTTCCCCCTTACCCGATAACCTTCAACTCAATCCCCAGCAGGCGTGAGAGCTTCCTGATTTTAGACAGCTGGTGTCCAACACCCAGGGCACAGTGATGAGTCGGGCCTTCATGGCACCAGTCGTTCATGAAGTCGATCGGATCGATTCCGAACTTCAACCGGGAGTTGGTGTTGCCGATCAGGAGAATATCTCCCGGGATGGACTCCCCTTCGGCTGCCAGCATTTTCAGGTTCCCTTCGCGGGTCTGTGTCATGCCCAGAATGGTGATCGGCCCATTTTTCACCTTCATTTCCACTGAGACGCCTTTTCCGGCTTTGCCATGATACAGGCCCAGCCCGCGCAGGATCGGTTTGCGGTCGCTGATGGCGATATGGGCCGGTCCATCATGCCCCATGAGGATGAATTCCTCATCAAAATCCATGGCATAGAATTCGGTATAGGAGCCGCCCGCATCGAGTGAATCCATGATCAGCATGGCCATGCAGGTTTTGAGATCGCCTTCGCCTGAGCAGGGATATCCCTTGGCAGTCAGAAGTGTATTTCCAAGGATGAGGCCCGCAGCGAGATCCTCATACAGGTTTTCATTGAGGCCACGGTAATAATATGTCAGGGCATCGAGGTCAAATTCCTGGATCAGGGCATCCAGGGCCACAGAGACTCTCGCAGACCATTCCAGGGCCTCGGGCCGGGGAGCTTTGGCAAGGGGATCACTGGGAGAATCCTGGCTGACTTCGAACAGGGCGAGTGTTTCTTCGAGTTTATGCCTGATTTGATCCTGTGTGGCTTTTTCGGCACGAGCCGCGAGATCGCACATCTCAAGCACCTCGATATGCATCCCCAGCTGGCCATGATGCATGGTGAAATCCGAATACATGTCCAGCATGCCCGGGTAGGTGTGGCCCAGGAATCCAGTCCGGCCAGTGCAAAGGGTGCGTTGCACTCCTGCCGCGGCCACCCATTCCGCAATCTCGGCCCAGGCACGCTGCGCAGCAGGATGCTCCGGAAGGGAGCTGCCGGCAGGATTTCCGAGCATGCCGGTGACCACATTGAAGGTGATGTCGGCGCGTGCGAAAGCGCAGGAAATTTCGGGAACACAGCAGGCGCAGCAATTAGCCAGCCACTCTCCGGTATCCGTGTGGTTATAATCAAGGGCGGAGATCGGTTGCAGGTTGAGGATCAGCACCGGCCGGCGGGGGCGTTGAACTGCCGGCAGAACCTGGCTGCTGGTGGCATAGGTGCCGACATAACACAGGATCATGTCGACATCCGCCCGGCAGAAAAACTCACCTGCCGAAAGCGCAGAAGCTGAATTATCGACCAACCCGGCGGAAACAACCTCAGCGCCGATGGCTTTGAGATGCTCCTCCACCTGCTTCTGGTATCCCTCGAGCCGTTCTTTCAGCCCAGGGAACTGTGGCCAGTAAGCAGCCAGGCCGATGCCGAACACCCCGATGCGCGCTTTTTTCCTGCTGCGTGGTTTGATCATTCCTCGAGCCTCTTTTCGTTGATTTTTGTTGCCGGGAGCAGCTGAAATCATGCCATAAAAATTTTCCCATCGTTATCCACTCAACCCGGGAAAAATGGCGGGGTGGATTCCTTCTTGCGGTAGGGTGGCAAACTCCCGCATAATAGCCATCCCTGCTTGCAAGTGCTTATGAAACAGCCAATTAAAGGATCAATTCTCGTCATCGATGATGATCCCGCCTCGGTCAACCTGGCGGGGATTCACCTGCGCCGTGCGGGTTTCGAGGTTTCTCTGGTCGGTGATGGAGAAACAGCCCTGGAAAGGGTCCAGGAGGATATTCCCTCGCTGGTTCTTCTCGATATCCGCCTTCCCGGGATGGATGGCTATGAAGTGTGCCGCCAGCTGAAACAGAATCAGAATACCCGCTCGATTCCAATCATCATCCTTTCGGCCTCACGAAACCGTGAAAATGTCCTCGAGGCGCTCGAAGCGGGCGCCGATGACTTTCTGGCGAAACCGATCGATCCAGAAACCCTGATTCACAAGGTCTCATCCTTCAAATTTGATAATGGGGTGGAGAAATCTGCGGAAGAAGCGGCAGCCGATAACCGCAGGCAATACATCCGTTTCCAGCTGGAGGCTGAGGCGGTTCTGCATCTCGATCTGCAGGTGATTGATCTGAGTGAAGGTGGTGTGGGGTTGCTGAGCAATAACCCTGTCCTTCCGGGAAGCACCATCCAGGTCAAATTCGGTTTTCTGGCCGAGCTGGTCGATGTCCAGGAGATCCCTGTGAAGATCCGCTACTGTGTTCTCTCCCCCAACAAAGACCGTTACCGGATCGGTGGAGAATTTCTCGGGCTTGGGGAACCGGAGCGAAAAAAGATCCGCCAGTTCATTTTCAAACGGCAGCTTCAGCGGGCGCGTCCACGCGATTGAGCCGCCAAGCTCCATTAACAGATTTTTCAGGTTCTGACCTGGCCATCTCCGGAGACCACAAATTTGGTGCACACCAGGTCGGTAAGCCCCATCGGCCCACGGGCATGGAGTTTATCGGTGCTGATTCCGATTTCAGCCCCCAGGCCGAACTGCTGGCCATCCGAAAAGCGTGTGGAGGCATTCACCAGGACAGTGGCGGAGTCCACCTCACGCAGAAACCGCCTTCCACGCTCCCAGGAGCGGGTAACAATCGTATCGGTGTGATGGGAGCCATATTTGTCAATGTGATCGATGGCGGCTTCCATGCTGTCGACCACCTCAATGCTGAGAACCAGATCGAGATACTCGGTCCGCCAGTCTTCTTCTGTGGCGGACAGGATGTTCAGCCCGCTCCCCTGGAGAATTTTCTGAACCTGATCCGAGCCGCGCAGCTCCACTCCCGCCTCAGCCAATCGTTTCAATGAACCAGGCAGGAACCCATCCGCAACCGCCTGGTGGACCAGCAGGGTCTCCATGGCATTGCAGACACCCGGCCGCTGAACCTTGGCATTGAAAACAATGTCATTGGCCACATCGAGATCCGCTTCCGAGTCGACATAGACATGGCAGATCCCATCGAAGTGCTTGATGACCGGAATTCGGGATTCATCGACTACCCGTTCGATCAGGCTTCTTCCTCCGCGGGGGATGACTACATCGATGTAGTTGTTGAGCTTGAGCAAGGCCCCGACTGCTGCACGATCGGTCGTATCGAGCACCTGGACCACATCCGGGCAGATTCCATGCTTCTCGCAGGCTTTGCGGAACACCCCGGCCAGGGCCTGATTGGAATGGAAAGCCTCAGAACCTCCGCGCAGCACTGTGGCGTTGCCAGCTTTGAAGCAAAGAGCGGCGGCATCGATGGTCACATTCGGGCGTGATTCATAAATGATCGCGATCACCCCCAGCGGAACACGCATCCGGCCGATTTCCAGGCCATTCGGGCGCCGCCAGGCATGGGTGATTTCATCCACCGGGTCCGGCAGGGCAGCGACTTCGCGCAGGCCTTCAGTCATCGATTTCACTGTCTTATCCGAGAGGTTCAAACGGTCCAGCATGGCGGATGAAAGGCCGCTCTTTTTTCCTGCTTCGAGATCCTTTTGATTCTCCCTGCGAAGATCATCAATGCCGGATTCAATCATTTCGGCGCAGCTGGCCAGGACCGCATTCTTTACATGGGTTGGGGCCAGGCGTGCTTCTCGGGATGCCTGGCGCGCTCTCTGGGCCAGTTGGAGAATTGATTCTTGAATGGTCATGGACTGGTTGCTCCTCATGAATGCCTTTACCTGAAATCATGCGTGCAGACACCTCCGGAATCAAGAAGGGGTAGCCGGGGGTCGTTTGTGGAGGGGGCGACAGCCAAAGATAACCCAATATCGGGCGAAACTTGGCACAGGAGTTGTTATCTATCAGTGTTGAATCAGTCGGAGGGGCGACTGTCTGTGTGAATTGGGGGAAATAATGGAAGCTTTCATGCGCTCCGGGCAGTATGGGAAGGGGAAATTTTATCCTCGCAAGGCATCTTTTGCCCCCTTCCTGGTGGTCTTTTGTCTCTTTCTGGCAATGCTGATTCCCTCCGAAACCGGGGCCTGGACCCTTTCCGACCTCAACCCATGGAAGCAAATCCGGGAATATCGCATTTTCTCATTGACCCGGGCCAATCCGATCGGTGTAAGGATCATGGTGGTTCCGGTGATCGATGATCCGGTCAATGCCATGATCATCAGCCGCCTGAGCGGGGAGTTCGCCAACTCACTGCGCTCATTCGCCAATGAGGTCTGGCTGCTGACCGACCTGCCGGATAATCCCATCAAACAGGGTTTTTACACTGCGATCCCCAATATCCTCGCCGATTACCGCCTCAAAAACCGTTTGTCGATGGATCTGCTCAATCAGATGATTCCCGATTTCGAATGTGATTATGTGGCACTTTTCGAAGTGACGGATTATGACCGTTTCTGGGTGGATGAAGACCTCCAGCATCGTGTCGGTGTCCGTGCGGTGATGTATGACTATGAGAGTGGAAGCCCAAAAATCGAAAAATTTTTCCAGGGGGGGCGAGGCCGGAGGCTGGAAGAAGGCGCCTTCAATGAAGCCGAGCGAATCGCCATCAAAGGGCTGGTGGAGTCGCTGGAGAAGCCATTGCGGCTCTCAGTCAAGGAACGTGAAGCGGAGCTCGCACGGCGCTACCAGGAGGTCCAGATAATCGCGGGCAAGGTCGGACAAAGCGAGCTGGCAATCCATCAATATGATCTGAAACTCATGCAGGAAGAGATCCGCCGCAACCAGGAGCTGGCACGCAAAGCCAAATCCGAACTCGAGCAGCAGACCCGGGAGAAGGATTACTGGAAACAGCTGGTCGAAAAGTCACGCGCCGAGGCGGAAGCCGCCGCAGAAAAAACTGGATCCAGGGGCAGTTCATCCAGCCCGGCAAGAACCTATCGGAATCCCTGTGGGCCATTCAGCCAGACACCCGGAGGGGCAGTCCCCTTGATGCCTTCACCCGCAGCAAATCAAACCTCAAACTCTACGCAACAGTTGCCCCCGGCCTGGGTAACGCAAACTTCCCAGCAGAACGGGCCGAACTTTGCCCCTTCCAGGCTTCCCCGGTTTGAGGAGGAACAGGGAGTGGCAGTCGATGATTTATGGTCCGACAGCTCACCTCCTGAGCCTCCGGCACGATAAATACTACAAAAAAAATTCCAGTTTGCCCTCTTCCTGCATAGTGCTAAAATTCGCTTGGCGGTCCCCGGAAACAATTCGCAGAGGCGGCTTGTGACGGGCGGTTACCCTGTCCCAGGAGGAGGCAAATATGTCTGTACATCTATCCTTTCGATTTTTATTGAGTGCGGGTGTCCTGTCTCTGGTGGTTCTCATGCCATCCCAGGCTGCGCTGGTGGATCAGGTCAAAGGGCTGTGGGATTTTGATAACGGCTCCCTGTCAGCCACTGTTGGGCAACCCCTGGTTTTCGCGGGTGCAGCATCAGCGACAACAACCTTCGGATCGACAACATCTTTCGGGATTCCAGACATCGGGGGCAGCCCAGCCAATGTGATGCATTTTCCAGGTTATCCCATTGCCGCAGATGGGATCATGGTCTACCCGGGAATCGAGGCAAATGGCGGCGGATCTTATGTCAACCGCTATACACTGTTGATGGATATCCTGTTCCCGCCGGAATCCGATAACCGGTACCGAGCGCTCTTTCAGACCAGCTCCTCAAACAGCAATGATGCCGATTTCTATGTCGGCGATGGGTCAGTCGGGCCGGACCCGAATGGGATTGGTGCGAATTTCACTTACCACGGAACCCTTCTTCCCAATACATGGTACCGGATCGCCTTTGTGATGGATTCCGCCGCGGTCCCACCGGTCATGGACAAGTATGTCAATGGGACTTATGTGGGAACATCTGAACTGGATGCGCTGGATGGAACATGGACTTTATATACAGCCACCCAGGGGAATCCCTCCTGGTTGTTCTCGGATGAGAACGGAGATACAGCTGAAGGATATGTGAACAGCATCGCGATCCTGGATGGGACAGCATCGGCGCTGGACATTCAATCCCTCGGAGGCCCATCCGCGAATGGCCTGTTCCCGGTGGTCGCCACCCCCACTCCCGGACCGACCCCGACTCCTGTCCCCACTCCAACCACAGTCCCTCCCGTGTGCCATACTTCCGGATTATGGGATTTTGAGCTGGGGAGCCTCAAGGCGACTGTGGGCCAGGATATGGTTTTTGTCGGCAGCGCAACCGATACCACCCTGTTCGATACCACCACGGCTTTCGGGATTCCGGATATCGATGGCTCTCCAGCAATGGTCATGCACTTCCCGGCCTATCCCACATCCGGGGATGGAATCCAGATGTTCCATGGTATTGCTGCCAATGGCGGTGGTCTCTATGTCAATCAGTACACCCTGATCATGGATGTGCTTTACCCTGCCTCCTCAGACAATATCTGGCGTTCCCTTTTCCAGACCAATGAGGTCAACTCGAATGATGGGGATTTGTACATCGGGGATGGAGGCACAACGCCCAGCCCCAATGGGATAGGCATCAGTGGCAGCTATCATGGGACGATTCTGCCCAATACCTGGTACCGGCTGGCTTTTTCAGTTGATCTGACCCGCTCGAAAGTGGACAAGTATATCGATGGAGTTTATGTCGGAACTACAAACCTGAGCGGTGTGGATGGCCGCTGGTCGCTGTATCCTGCAGCAGACAATCTTCCCGCCTGGCTGTTTTCCGATGAAAGCGGGGATACCGGTGAGGGCTATGCCAATTCGGTGACCATTGTCGACTGCGCCATGCTGCCTGAGGATATCGCCGCAGTCGGAAAGGCCAAAGCCGAAGGCATCGGCATCATCAAATTGCGGGACCAGGGACCCAGCTCCACCAGCCACTGGTCGCTGTTCAAATAACAGCCCGGGAGCAGGAACTCCCGCCAATGGATAGCAGGCAAACGGAGAGGCCGTTGAAGGAGTGTGCCATGACCATAAAACTGGACAATGGATTTACTCTGATCGAATTGCTGATTGTCATTGCCATCATCCTGATCCTGATCGGGATCGCTCTGCCGAATTTCCTGGATGCCCAGCTGCGGGCGCGAGGAACCAAGGTTCAGGCGGATCTCAAGAGCCTTGCGACAGCAGTGGAGATGTATAACCTCGACTGGAAACAGTATCCCTGTGATGAGGAGGAGGACCGTACAGTTTTCAAACGGTGCCTGGATGGCAACTGGTGGAATTCGGGATCCAAGCTGACCACCCCGAATGCCTATATCAAACGGATTCCTCTGGATCCATTTGTCCTGGCGGCTCTGGGAGGGGCTGGAGGAGATATTGTCAACAGCTGGTATATCACCCGCGAAGGGTATGGCTGCGATGAGACCTTCCGTCCACCTCCCGGCAAGTGCCGTTCACGGGGGCGCCCGGCAGCAGTCGGAGGCCGGTTCAATGTCCGCCTGTTCGACAAACCCAGGGACCGGTTCAAGTATGGTTTTATCTCCCCGGGGCCGGATGGATTCTGGGAGTGGGACCGGCTGGCAAATCTGCCTGGCATGACCAAATCTTTTGGGGGAGATGTGGTTTATTACACACCAACCAATGGGACCAAATCGCAGGGGGACCTTTATTCGTATGGCCCGGGTGGGATTTACAACCCGATGTCCAGCTTCACCCGTTGAACTGATGCATGGGGGGGGTGGGGAACCATCCCCCTCTCTTCCGGCTCCGACCTCAGGCAGGAAACCCCGTTTTTCTCACCCTCCAGCCCATCGATTCCTGAGCGAAGCCGATGGAACCTCAATGCAGCAAACTTCATCCACGATAATGTTTTTTTGTTCTGTTTCCTCGATTACAGATGCGGATAAGTGCTTGCTTCATCATGCGGGCTTCATTACGATAAGTTCAGTTCCTGATAGAGGAGTGCAAATTCATGGGCCGCATCTATAACAATATCACCGAGACTGTTGGAAACACCCCCTTGGTTCGTTTGAACAAAATGACCGAAGGCCTCAAAGCCACAGTGGTCTGCAAACTGGAATTTTTCAACCCACTGGCCAGTGTGAAGGATCGCATTGCTGTCAGCATGGTCGATGCTGCCGAGAAAGCCGGGATCCTGAAACCCGAGACAGTCATCATTGAGCCGACCAGCGGGAATACTGGGATCGGCCTTGCCTTTGTGGCGGCCGCACGGGGGTATCGCCTGGTTCTGACCATGCCGGAATCGATGTCGATGGAAAGAAGGATTCTCCTGTATATGATGGGCGCGGAGCTGGTGCTGACCCCGGCCTCCAAGGGAATGCCCGGAGCCATCGAGCGTGCCGAAGAACTGGTCGCCTCGACCCCCAATGCCTGGATGCCCCAGCAGTTCAAAAATGAAGCCAATTCCGAGGCTCATCGCCGCACCACCGCTGAAGAAATCTGGAATGACACCGATGGAAAAGTCGATATTGTGATCTCGGGTGTCGGAACCGGCGGGACCATCACCGGTGTAGGCGAGGTGCTCAAAGCCAGAAAACCATCGGTCCAGATGGTTGCTGTTGAACCCAAGGATTCCCCAGTGCTTTCCGGGGGGAAACCCGGTCCGCACAAAATTCAGGGGCTTGGGGCCGGATTCATCCCCGAAATTCTCAATACGAAGATCATCGATGAGATTATTTTAGTGACCAATGAAGATTCCTTTGAGCGTGCGCGCCAGGCTTCCCGCATCGAAGGAATTCTTTGCGGCATTTCCTCGGGCGCCGCCATTCATGCCGCTCTGCTGCTTGCCTCCCGTCCGGAAAACGAAGGCAAGCTGATCGTGGCTATCCTTCCCAGCTGCGGTGAAAGATATCTGAGCACATCCCTGGCAGATGAGGCGCGTTCCGCTGTCGCCGGCTGAGCTGCCTTTTTCTCAAATGCTGCATCAGCATCCAGCCAGCTATTCGAAAAGAGGGCATCGATGAGTGCTGAAGCTTCTTTGAGCTCCGCGGAAGGGTTTCTTGACTGGGCCTGGAATGAATGGCAGGACTTTCGGGCCTGGATGAACCCGGAAAAAACGATTCAACCAGCGGGTGAAGACTCGGCCAGGGATGACATCCGGCTCCTCTTCAAGGTTGTGGAAGACTGCGCTTTTTTCCTGGGGGTTCGCTGCCAGTCCGGAACCATCCGTGTCGGGCTGGCCACCACCAATCGCTGGGTCAGCGAAGGAATCGAGCAGGCAGTCCTGGACAGCGGCGGATCGATGACCGAATTCCTCGAAGACGAGATGGAAGCCGATGACGAACTCCAGTGGCCGATGATCCATTACCATGATGCGGGAGAGTTTTATTTCCACTCGGAAATTCCCTTCGAAGACCTCGACTCACCGGAACTGTGCAGGTCTGTGGGGCAGTATTTCGAAGGTTATGTCATGGCTCTCGAAGGCCGTCTGGAAGGGGAGTGAACTCTGACTGATTTTGTGATCGGTCTGGATGTCGGCACCGGCGGGGCGCGGGCGCTCGCAGTCGATCCGGGCGGAAAGATTCTTGCCGGATCGAGTTCTCCTCTCCCCGCTCCGGAGATGAATGATGATGGCGCTTCGGAGCAATCCGCCGACAGCTGGAGGCAGGCTTCAATCGAGGCTCTGGAGGGATGCCTCTCCCAGCTCGGTGATAACCGTCAGAACCTCAAGGCCATCAGCATCGATGCAACCTCGGGAACAGTTGTTTTCCTCGATGGTCACTACCGGCCGCTTTCCCAGGGAATTCTCCATAATGACACCCGCTCAGCCGAAGAAGCCATTCAGCTCAACAGTCTCCTGGCTGGGCATTGCCGGGAGGCGGGTTACCGCTTTGGTGCAACTTTCGGTTTGAGCAAAATTCTGTATTTTCAGCACCATTTTCCACACATTTTTAAACAGGTTCAACTGATCGCCCATCAGGCCGATTATGTAGCGGGGGTTTTGAGTGGAGAGTGGGGGATTTCCGATCCTTCCAACTCGCTGAAAACCGGTTATAACCTGGTGGCCGATGCCTGGCCGGCAGAGCTTGAGAGCCTGGGAATCGCCCACCTGCTCCCGCGCATTGTTCCCTCAGGCACAGCAGTGGGCACACTCAGGAAACAATTTGCTGATGAATGGGGAGTTCCCGCTGCAACCCGAATCCGTGCCGGAGTGACCGACAGCACCGCCGGATTTCTGGCAACCGGGGCCGCACTGGATGGAGAGTTTGCGGTCTGCCTGGGAACAACCCTGGCTTTCAAGGGGATATCAAAGGATCTGATTCGGGATCCGCGGGGGGTTGTTTATTGCCACCGCCACCCGGGAGGCGGCTGGCTTCCTGGTGGAGCGAGCAATGTGGGGGGGGCTTGTCTGAAAAAAAATTTCGGAGGCAGGAATCTGGGGGAGCTCGATCGCCATGCTTTTTCCCGGTTCCCGACTGCCACCCTGTCTTATCCACTGGTGGAAGTGGGCGAGAGATTCCCCTTCGATTCCCCCGGGGCTGTGGGCTTCATGGAATCTCCCACGGATGAAATCGATCGGTACCTGGCCCTGCTGCAGGGTGTTGGACTGGTGGAAAGATGGTGTTTTGTGCGTTTTGAGGAGTTGGGAATCACAGTCCGGCCGCCGATATATACAACAGGGAATGGTTCACGAAGCGATGAATGGAACCAGATCCGCGCAAATATCCTGCAATGCTGCCTGGCGCGCAGCCGGTCCACCGATCCAGCTTTCGGAGTGGCGGTGCTGGCGGCAGCCATGGAATTCCATGGAGGAGATCTGGCGGCTGCAAGCCGGGCTATGACAGCCACAGACCGGATCTTTGAGCCGGTGATATCGTGGTCAGACTGGGCACAGGCACAGCTCGGCAGACTCCGGGCTGAATGCCGTGAAAGGGGGTTGATCCAGGGCAATGGGTCATGAACCATCCGCCGTTCTTTCTGTAAAAAATCTGGTGGTTGAATATGGCCGCGGACCTTCCCGGATCCGTGCGGTCGATGGCATGTCCTTCGAGGTTTCCGAAGGGGAGTGTGTCGGATTTGTCGGGCCGAATGGCGCCGGTAAATCGACCACCATCAAATCGATCATGGGCTTTCTGTTTCCCACAGCGGGAAGCATCACAGTTTTCGGCAAGACTGCTGGCACAGTCACTTCACGAATGCGCATGGGTTATCTGCCGGAAGTGGCCCTGTATTACCCCTTCATGAAGGCGCGTGAGCTGCTCGAGCTGTATGGCGGCCTGCACCGCCTGGACCGTGCCACACTGGCGCGGCGCATCCCCGGGCTGCTCGAAGAGGTTGGGCTGAAAGGGCGCGGAGAGCAGCAGCTGCGGCAATTCTCGAAAGGGATGCAGCAACGGCTCGGGATCGCCCAGGCGATCATTGCCGACCCGGAGCTGCTGATTTTCGATGAGCTCTCCTCCGGGCTTGATCCAATCGGCCGTTTCGATCTGCGACAGGTTCTGCTGCGCCTCAAAGCGCGCGGCCGCACCATTTTCTTTTCATCCCATGAGCTGCCCGAGGTGGAAGATCTCTGCGACCGTGTTCTGATTGTTCATCGCGGGCGGTGCATCGAAGAAAAGAAAGTCGAAGATTTGATGCACCCGCTGGACCGTTTCTCGATTCTCTTCTCCACAGCCGATGAAGGGGTCTTTGCCCCTCTCAAGGCGGATCACACAATCGAAAGCCTGGGTGAAGAAAAGTACCATTGCCTGATCGATGGGGCCGCTTCCTATGCGGGGGTGCTTCAGCACCTGGCGCAGGGTGGAGCCACGATTCTCGAAGCCAGAAGCGAGCATGTGTCCCTTGAAAAATATTTTATGCAACTGATCCGGGAGAAGGACCGGGAGCTGCAATCATGCGCCCAATCTGCCTGATCGCAAAAACTGTCTGGATCGAGGCCATCCGGCGCAAGGAAATCTATGTGATTGTCCTTGTGGTCGCGGGAATCCTGCTGGCCACCGGCTCCATGCGGTTCTTCGGGTTCACCGGAATGACCAAGTTCTATCGTGAAATCTCCCTGCAGATGATGAACCTCGCGACAGCATTGACTGTGATTCTGCTCGCCTCACGCCAGCTGCCCCGGGAATTTGAGCGCCGCACCATCTACCCGCTGCTGGCCAAACCAGTCAGCCGTCTGGAGTTTCTGGCAGGGAAATTCATCGGTGTCCTCGGGGCGGGCCTGCTCTGTTACGCCATTTTCATTCTGCTGTTCCTGACCGGGATGGCCTGGCTGGATGCGCCACTCAGCTGGGGGCTGTTTCTCCAGTCGGTGTATCTCCAGGTTCTTGCCCTCTCGGTTGTGGCTTCGCTGTCGTTCATGCTCTCGCTGCTGTTCAATGTGGATGCGGCCATTACAGTCTCGACCCTGGTTTTTGTTCTGGGGGGAACTGTCAGCGCCACCATCGATTTCATCCATGAATCCGTGGCTGCCTTCATCCCGCTGGGTGGTGGGTTGTCGGTGGGCGAGATATTCATGAAGGCCATGAATTATGGAGTGCCGCAGCTGACTCTGTTCGATTTATCCGCCAAAGTGGTTCATGCAACCGACTGGGCCATAAAGAATGGCGAACAGGTTGTGGTCATACGCTGGACACCGGTTGAGAGCTGGGTTCTGGGGGCATTGACTCTGTATGCCTCATTTTTTGTCCTGGCATACCTCCTGATTTCACACCTGTTGTTTTCGAGGAGGGCTTTGTAGATGAACTCGCACGCCCAAAGCTCCGGCATCTCACCGGTCCTCCTGTCAGCCCGGGTGGTGTGGCTGGAGATCACCCGTCGGGAACAGTATTTCGCCCTGCTGATCCTGATGGGCCTTTACCTGTTCTTTGCAGTCGGAGCGCGCCTGGCAGGCAATACACAGGCGGAAGCGGTAGCCCTGCTGCTGAACATGGGGCTTTGGCTGGCATCCGCACTGGCTGCGGTCCTCACACTGATTTCATCGGTGCGCGCGCTCCCCATGGAAATGGAGATGCAGACCCTGTATCCCCTGCTGGCAAAGCCTGTGGCCCGCGGTGAGATTCTGCTCGGCAAGTGGCTGGCTTCCATGCTGGCGGGCTGGCTCTGCTTTGGGGTATTCGGAATACTGACAGTCCTGACCTGGACTGCGCAGTTCCCTTTGCCGGGGCAATCGATGCAGATGTTCGCCCAGTCGATCCCCCTGCAGCTGGCGGCCTTGGGCCTGCTGGCCTCTTCCGGCCTGCTGCTGTCCCTGCTGCTTCCTCCTTCTGTTTCGATCCTGATCGGGGGATTTCTCTACTTCGGTGGCGGGCTGGTATCCAACCTGCTCATGACACTGATGCGTGATTCCCGCCTCTCGTTGTGGATCGATGCCCTGCTGCAGTATCTCCCCCAGTTTTCAAAGCTGTGCCTGCTGCAGCGTTTCACTGATGGTGCGCCACCGCTTTCCTGGGGCGAATGGAGCCTGCTGCTCATTTATTCGATCGGTGTCACATTCGCCTTTCTCGGGCTTGCCAACCGCCTCTTCGACAGAAGGAGCCTCTAGAAAATCCACCATGATGAGCTGCCTGTTGCGGGGTCTTTTTCAGCTGATTTCAAGCCGGATCGGGCAGGCGATTCTGCTGGCGGTTTTTCTGCTGGTTCCGCCTGCAATCCGGCATGTTGAACCCACCGACTATGAGCCGGGCATCGGTTACTCCTCCGAAGCCCAGTCCACCCGCAACACCAGCGCGATTGCACGCCTCTTCGGGGAGCTGCGCACCTCGATGAGCGACATCCTGTTCATAAAAACAGAACGATACATGCACAGCGGCGTGGCCTACACCAAATCGTTGTCCGACGAAGGTGAGAGTGAATCCAGCACAGTCATTCGGACTCCGGAAGAAGACTGGCGCGGATTCATCGGCGATCTGGAAAGAGAAGTGAAACCCTGGATGGATCCCAAAAACCATGCGGAACACTCTTCATCCACCGAAGTACTGCCCTGGTTCCGCCTGATGACCCTGGTGAATCCGCATCGGATCCGGGGGTACCGCATCGGTGCATTCATCCTGATGACCTCGGGGGTTCCGGATGCGGTGACCCAGGCCAGGGACTATATATCAGAAGGGATCCGCAACAATCCGGAGAACCACGAATTGCAGTTCATGATGGTGCGGATGATCCAGCATCAATTGATGACTCTCGAACGCCAGGAGGGGTCCCGGTCTTCTCCGTCCTACAAGGCGCTGCTCGAGAAAGCGCTCGAATACGCCCATCGTGGAGCTGACCTCGGGGGAAAAGCGCGGCCTCCCGAGGGCTGGCAGGGCAAAGGGCGCCCGGCCGAAATGGAGGATTCTTTTATCGGCTGCCTGCACTATGAAATTTTCTTTTTGAGAAGACTGGAACGGAATGATGAAGCGCTGCGGCTGGCGGAGCAGTACCTTCGTGAGTTCGGATCGGATCCGGTGCTCGAAAACGAGGTTCGAGAGCTCCGTGCAGGCACACCCTTCGCACCCGAATAATCCTCCCAGGGTTTCTTCAGAGGATCACATCTTCACTTTCTTGCCGGTGCGGGCGGATTCCTGCTCGGCCAGGACCAGGGCAAGCGACTCCCGTGCCGAGCTTCCCAGCAACTCGGTGGGTTGGACACCCTCACGCAGTGGTTTGAGGATCGCCTTCCATTCCGCTACGAATCCATCCTCCACCGGCAGCCTGGGCTGGCTGGTTTTGCCATCCGCTCCATAAAGGGTGAGAGGGCAGTTGCTCGAATTGAAAACCAGGGTCCCTTTTTCGAAATAGGCCTCATAGGATTGTTCGAACGGAAGCGCGGCGGCTGCGATCCAGCCTCCTTCCGAAGACACGATCGGCCCTTTCTTTCCATAATCATACTGGTTGGCCAGGTAATCAAAGGCTCCTGTTCCGCAGGGGACTCCGAGCGATGAAACCCCTTTGGGGCGTCCCAGCAGGTAGAGCACGAAATCGGCGTCATGGATGTGAAGATCGATGCCGGCACCGCCGGATTTCTTCGGATCGGCGAACCAGTTGGTTCCGCCGCTGGGCCAGCTGGGGCGTGCGATGATGCGGCGGAAACGCGCGGCGACCAGCTCCCCATATTTCCTGGATTCATAGACCTGCTTGAGGAAACGATACTCGGGGAAATAACGAAGCACCTGGCCGACAAATAAGTGCTTGCCGGATTTTTTCGCTTCGGCGAGCATCCCATCGGCATCCTTCAAGTTCAAGGCAATCGGTTTTTCGCACAGAACATGTTTCCCACTGGCGAGGCAATAACGGGTGGCGGCTGGATGCGCCGGGGTGGGCAGGCAGAGGTCGATCAGATCGAGGTTGGGATCGCGAGCCATATCGCGATAATCCTGATAGGTTCGAATCCCGGAGAGATCGACTTTCCCGCCGACAGCTCCAAAATTTCCACGCACCTGGGACCAATCCCCCTGGCGTTTCCTTTCATCCATTTCGGCGATCGCTTCCACACGAACTCCGGGGAGATTCGCAAGCGCCCGGAAATGAGTGACACCCATGAAGCCGATGCCGGCGATTCCAACTCGAATGACAGGTTTTGCAGCCATTGAATGACTCCTTGAAGTCAGTGTGTCGGCAGATGTCCGCCGCGCATGAAAATTTCCCCTTCGCTTTTTGTGCCATTGGTGGGGCTGTAAACAAACCGAAAGGGATTTTCGGCAAATCTTACAGAAAAGAAATAGTAGGGGAAAAGAATGGTCCGGTCAGGCCCTGCGGAGGTCAGGCTCCAGGAAGAACGAATCTGTGCGCTCCCGCCCCCATGTGTCGAACCGACATCGCCATCCCCGCGATTGTAGAGGAAGAAGGTATCCCAGTTCTCCCTCGGGTCACTGGCATTGACATAAGTCGAAGCATCCCAGTAAGGCTTCTCGAGGGGTTGAAAAGGATCCCGTGGGAGGTCTTTCAGATAGGGGATGGGCGTGGTGAGAGGAATCAACCGTTTGAGCAGGCTGGGAGAGAAAGGGCCATAGGTGACTGGGAGACGGTTGTTGTCGGCCTGATAGGAATCCAGGGCGGTAGCCAGGGCTTTGAGGCCGCCATGGGCCTGAACCAGGCGGGCCTTGTTCTGAGCTTCAAGAAAGTTCGGAAGCGCAATCCCGATCAGGATCAGAATGATCGATATGACAATCAGCAGCTCGATCAGGGTGAAGCCACGGGCATCGAAACGCTGATTTAATAAAAATTCCATTTTTCAACCGAGGATCCCTGCTCACCCAACTCGATGGCCATCCTGGGAGCTTCGGAACCGGGGTGGCTGCCAACTCCCTCTTTCATGATGATCACCGGACTGGAGGAGGGCGATCCCCCCATGACCGGCGCATCGATCGGAGTGGCGACAATCCAGTACAGGCGCCCCAGTGAGAGGGACTGCTGGATGTAGGCACGAATGGATGGCTGGCCTGCATCGAGCGTAAACACA
>WBZO01000692.1_pt1 | contig 64772 bp, 57 predicted proteins | sample 5204261 | NCBI WGS metagenome assembly WBZO01 (sample SAMN12412400, study PRJNA552823) | activated sludge metagenome | isolation source: activated sludge from anammox sidestream of wastewater treatment plant... | place: USA: North Carolina | collected 2017-09
ATTTATTTCTCCTATGTTTTTGTACTTTATTTATATTTAGCCATTACAGCTATTCATTCAATGTGCTTGTAATTATATATAGAAAAAAGCACATCAAATTTTAACTCTAAAAAGCTGAAAAATTTTATATGAAAGTTTTTAACCAAACACCAAAGCCTGGATTGTGTTAACCTTCCAATTTTCAGAAGTAATTCACAGTTTTATTTAAAATCTAAAATAATTTATTCAAACAAATTTCGGTTAACAATGACTTAGGTCAACAAGATGAAGATTCTGAAAAACTAATTTTTAAATTAGCAGTCATTAATATTCGCTTGTCGTACTATCACTAATGAATATCTACTAAGAAACAAAAATTCATTTTTATTAATTCGATTCTTATTCAATTATATTTTTCAAGTTTGAATTTATTTTGTAATTCATTCGACGCAAAATAATTTTGAGAGATATGTTGAATGGATGATTTAGGAAAAGTTTTTATTAGAAATAATGAGAATAATTTTTGGATGTGGAATGTGAATTACAAAAATACTAAGTCTTATTCTCCTGCTTTCTTATATAATCCATTATCTTATTATTTATTCTGTCGCATCTTTCATTGCCGAAACTGAACAAGGTCGATACGTCAGCAACTTCACTGATAACATTTTTTAACATAGATCTTGCGCGATGCAATCTGACCTTTACATTTACTTCAGAAATTGCTAAAACTTCTGAAGTTTCCAGAACACTCAATCCCTCTACTTCTTTTAACATATACACGGATTTGTATTTTTCCGGCAAACTCCGGATGGCATTTTCAAGTATTTCTTTTCTTTCTTTCTCCATAAGACTTTCTATAGGATTAAGATGAACAGAGTCAGAAATAGTTACAGCCTTGTCCTCAGTTAGATGAATAACTTTCTTATTTTTTCGCTTTAGCATGAGACATTCGTTTATGAGAATTCTGGTAAGCCAAGTGAAGAACCTGGCATCTCCACGGAATTGACTAAGTTTTTCATAAGCAGAAATATAAGTTAACTGCAGAACCTCATCACAATCATCATCATCAATTCCAAAACTGATTGCAATTCTATATAGCCGTTGATTGTATCTTTTTATAATTTCAGCAAAATATTCTTCATTCCCCCATTTAACTTCATTGATTATCTCTTCATCACTTTGAAGCCTAAGCGTTTCTTTCGATTTTAATAATATCTCGTTCATATTCAACTCTTTTTGAACAAATATAGTTTGATTGATTAGTAAATCCTTTGATTTAAATCATGTATAAAAATGTTAAGGACTTATTATTTCATTCATATTCAAGCCTGTTTTATTATCTCTTCAAATAAAATTTTAACTCCAACCAATTTTTAATAAAAATAAAAGGAGAAAAGTTCATTTTGTAACCTTTGCAACTTTGATTTCATCCAAGAATCGTCCTTAAAATTTAACTAAAATATTTAATCAATTTTTTTGAGAGGTTTAAAATGAAAAAGATTATGTCGTTAGGGTTCGTACTGCTATTACTTACTTTTATGATTATTCCTGATATTAGTTCAGCTCAGGATAAAGATAATAGCAGTCTGTTAAAAAGTCCACCACCAGCGCCATATGCAGATGTCAGCAAAGCTTTAAATGGAGCATTACCGGATTTTGTTCCTGGATTAGGAACGTTATACGTGGATACTTCAAAACTTCCGGAAGGTCCGTTTCTTGCTTATGATAAATCAGGTAATTTGATAAAAATTGTTTTTATGATTCCTTTAGAAAAACTTAATAGCCAGAATAATTATTTAAATCAGGCCGAAAATGTTTTGAATAAAATTGGAAATAAAAAAGTAGATCATGTGAATTTCATTTACAGTGGTCCTCATCCTGGAGTATCTGCAACTCATTATCATATTGAACTAGTTCTTGTCTCTGCGGCTGCTGAAAAGGAAGCTTTGGGCAAAGATCTATATTGATCGAACTCTATAAGGATTAATAATACCATGTTATCCATGAAACTTTTTTATTTTATAATAGCGGCCGCACTTGTGTGCGGCTATACAGCTCTTCAAAACAAAAATGAATTGAGCGGGAAAGATTTATATCGTAACTGTTCTGGTTGTCATTTGGATAGCGGTGCTGGAGTAAAAGGTTTCTATCCACCGCATGTAGGCCATGTTCCGGAATTAATAAGTAACAAACATGGTCGTAAATATTTAATAGAGGTTGTACTATTTGGCTTAAATGGAAAAATATGTGTTAATAATGTAGCGTATGATAAAGGAATTTCGATGCCTGCATGGGGTGGAATTTTAAATGACAAACAAATTGCAAAAGTGTTGAACTATATCTCGAGTGATCTGGGAAATAATAAACAACTTCTACCCAAAAACTTTAAACCTTTTAGCGAAGAGGAAGTAAAAACGGTTCATAAAAATAATTTAACAGAAAAACAGGTTTATGCAAATCGAATTAAGCTGTTTGGCGAACCGTGTAAATCAAAATGATTTTAACAGGGTTGAAAAATCCTTCAAAGATTCAAAAACAATCACAAAGATTAAAAATCTTAAAGTCCACCAAAATTATTGCAGATAGCGAATTAGCCGGATATTAAAAAATAATTTAAATAAAAATATCTATTCATCATTTTCCTGCTCAAGATTTCCGCTCCATAAATATTTTTGTGTTTCATTAACGATTACTTTGCTCAGAAAGATTAACGAAACAAGATTCGGTAGCGCCATCAATGCATTTGTGATATCTGCAAATGTCCAGACAATATTTAATGAGAGGACGGATCCAATCATCACAAAAATAACCCACAGATATCTATATGGCTTAATAACTTTGCTTCCGAATAAATATTCAGCAGCTTTCTCACCATAATATGACCAGCCAAGAATTGTTGAGAAAACAAATGTAAGTAGTCCGAGTGTAAGAACAATCGGACCGATGATATGAAAATCTCTGAATGCCTGATTTGTTAAAGCCGCCCCGGATAATCCTTCCATCCATTCATTTGAATTTACAATCACAAGACCTGTCATTGCACACACTACAACTGTATCCCAGAAAGTTCCGGTTGATGAAACCAACGCCTGGCGAATTGGATTTTTGGTCTGTGCAGCGGCAGCAACAATTGGTGCGCTTCCTAATCCAGATTCATTTGAAAATAATCCTCGTGCAATTCCGTAACGCATTGCTTCTTTCATACCTGCACCAATAAATCCGCCGATTGCCGCTTGTCCTGTAAAAGCCGAATTGAATATTAATGAAATTGTGTTCGGTATTCCTTCAAGATTCATAAAGAGAATTATCAAACAGCCGAGAACATAAGTGATAGCCATAAAAGGAATCAATCCTTCACAAACTCTGGCGATGGATTTTATTCCACCAATAATTACTATTGCAGTCAGCACAGTTAAAATTAATCCGGTTACCCACATTGGAATCTGAAAAGATTCCTGTGCAAGCAAAGAAATAGAATTTGCCTGAACCATATTACCAATTCCAAAAGCAGTTACCGATGTGAATGCAGCAAATAAAACCGCCAGCCATTTTTGATTCAACCCTCTTTCAATAACATACATCGGTCCGCCAGCCATTGAACCATCCGGCATTTTTATACGATACTTCACCGATAGAAGTGCTTCACTATATTTCGTTGCGATTCCAAAAACTCCTGTTAACCACATCCACAAAACTGCACCGGGACCTCCGGCAGCAACAGCAGTTGCAACTCCGACAATATTTCCTGTTCCGATTGTTGCAGCAAGCGCGGTTGTTAAAGCACCAAACTGACTTATGTCTCCTTTTCCTTCTTTATCTCTTCGGAGAGAAATTTTTATTGCTTTGCCGATGAACCTTTGAATAAATTTTAAACGGAATGTAAGAAAAAGGTGTGTGCCGAACAGAAGAATTATTATTGGATAACCCCAAAGCATATCGCTTATCTGTGTGAGAACAGATTCAAAAACTTCCATAGTCCTCCCAATATATTAGAGTGAAATGAAATTATAAGAGTAGAGTCAAGCTAATAAAATTTTATAAGATGGAAAACTTAATTTGATTTTTTCGGGTTGAAATGAAAGTAATGTGTATTTCATTTGTCAACACCGTTATCATTCGGATAGGCTTGTACCCTTCTTCTTCAAAATTTATCAGACCGGCACAACAAGGAAAGATTAAACTTAATCATACCTTTTAGTCTTTTGATAATATCTTTAAATATCCATAATATCACTACGGAGGTTAATGTTTTTTCATACCATTAACATATTATCAATCAATCAAACAACTAAGGAGCCTTTATGAAAAGTGTGTTGTATTTTTCTGTCTTGATGACTGTTCTATTCCTATTTTCTTTCGAACAAATTTCTGCACAGGAGGAAGACTTATACAAAGAGGGAACAGTCTGGTCACTTACTTTTGTAAGAACAAGCGCTAATAAAAGTGAGGATTATTTAAAAGGATTGGCAAACACATGGGTTGCCAATATGGATGAAGCTAAAAAGGAAGGACTGATTCTTTCCTATAAAATTTTGCAAGGAAATCCAGCGAATGAAGATGACTTCGATCTTCTCCTGATGATAGAAAACAAGAACCTCGCTGCCTTTGATCCTGATGAGCAAAGAGATGCAAAGTTCGATGCAATTGAGAAGAAAATAAGAGATAAAATGGGAGACGATTATGAAATGACAATTACTAATTATGATGATATAAGAACTCTGCTTGGTACCAAACTGATGAGAGAAATTTCCCTGAAAAAATAATTTTTAGTTTAAAGGGAACAGGCAAAATTCACAACCTGTTCCCGGATTTTTCAAGGCTATCATTATGAATTACCCCGTACAAAGAATTCTGAATATCTCTTTTCGGGAATATTATTCTGCAAGTCTGTAAACCAACAAAAAAGATTACAACAAAAATTTGATTATCAAATCATCCTCAGTATTTTTTATGCAGAGATGCTTTTTATTATCTGAATTATTAAATATTCAATTTATTCATCAATGTTTTGGGAGGAAAATCTTATGATAAAAAAAAGAAACATGCTCGGACAAGTAGGGCTGGTGATAATAACCTTTGGGATTTATGCAATTTACTGGTTCTTTAAAATCTCTGAAGAAATGAAATTTGTTGGTAAGGATGCCAATGCTTCGCCGGGACTGTGGACGATTTTACTTTTCATTCCATTCGGAGCTTTCTATTCGTATTATAAATTCTCCGAGCTCTATGAAAAAATTTCACCAGATCATTTTAACAAATGGCTGCTGTTTGTATTATGGCTCGTCTTTTCACCGGCAGTCTGGTTTATTGTTCAGAACGAAATGAACAAGAAAGCTGAACAGATACCGGCAATTAGTGTATAGAGAATTAAAATTTTTTGTTGATAAAAGCCTTCTGAAAAACGGAAGGCTTTTTTATTTATCTATTGAATTCCTGAGTCCTTCTATAATCTCAGGAAAAGCTCTGTCGAAGTGACGAAGTGTCATTCTGAGGGAGGGAAACAACCGAAAGAATCTCAACTCCGAAAAAAAATCTTCCTGTATTGTCATTACCGTGAAAGCAGGAATCTATGAAAAAAAGAAAAGAGGTAAGGAAAGTGTTTTGTCCTGTTTTTTGAAATTTTACCACATACGATTTGATTTTACAAAATGATGACATTTTAACACTCTAATTTTTATATTATTGCTTCCAGTCAATCATTTTATAGAAGGAATTATATTTTGTTTGAGAAAGAAAAACGCAGACACATAGTTCACTTTGTTGGAGATGTTTATTTTGACAAACCGAATATTAAATACATCGATGCTGAAGGTACAAGGGAAGCAGCAAAAATCTTTTTTTTAAATAACATAAAAGAGTATGACTGCAGGATTAAATCTGACGAAGTTGTTTTTTCGGCTTCAGATCTTTTTCCAGAAAAGAACCTTGTCCCTCTTGAGAAAGAGATTGCTAGATTAGGTTCAAATCTAAATTTTGACAAACTTGATCAGATTGCAAAAGATATTCTGTTTGAAATCTACAAACAATTTCCCGTCTGGTTGATGCTTGCTGTAAATGAAAAAGAATGGGGGGAAAGATTCACTATTGAGTGGCCGTCTCCTTATCCTGGAAATCCGTCAATATGGGTTTCGACAGCGTGGGGAGACTATGAAGATTTAACAGTTGGTTTTGGTTTTCCTCATTTTCATATGCTATATGATCACAAAGAACTGGAGACTTATGAAGAATGGGTGAAGAAGGCAAATGAATATCTTGAATTGATTAAATCAGAAAAATTAATTTGTTATGAAAGGCGGGGATTTTTTGGTGGCGAGGGTTTAATGGATCCGGATTTCGTTAATGAGATTTCAAACAAAGGTAAATTAAAAAAAGCTTATTCCTGGTTCGGAACTTATAACTATCCGAAATAAGAATAAAAGCGAAACACAACTCTACGAAAAGAATATTGGAGTCAAACTTAAAATCTTACCTGTCCGGCGAAACGAAGTGTAGACGGATCTGACTTCCTTAAGTTATGCCTCATACGGAGTATTCTTATATTTTTTGCGGCGATTGAAGTTCCGCCTTTTGAGAAAACAAATTAAATTTCTGCAATTCCAATTTATTCTATATTGTGCAAGGAATTAAGCTAATAATGAATCAGCAGGAATGTTAAATTTCTTGTGAAGTTTTCGCATCATATCTGCGGTAAGCTCTCTTTTCCTATTTAGAATTTCTGATGCTCTGTTTTTCCCACCGATTATATCTGCGATGTCGGATTGTTTTAAACCTATTTGTTCCATTCTGAATTTAATCGCCTCAACAGGATCGGGTAGAAAAATTTTATAGTGCTTTTGTTCATAGGCTTCAACAAGTGTGACCAGAACTTCAAGCAAGTCACCGTCATTTGTGTTTGGCTTTGCATCGAAAAGCTGATCTATTTTTTTAAGCGCTGCTTCGTAGTCCTTTTTTGTTTTAATAGGGTTGATTTTCATCTTAAATTTCCTTTGCGTTTATTTTGTCATATTCTTTATGTGTACCAATAAACCTGACATAAATGATTTTATAGTTGTAATTAATTGCAACGATCATTCTGTAGTCATTTCCTTTTATATTAAAAACAATCCGGTTATTAGTCAGAACGCTGGCTGACCTGTAATGTTTGGTTATATCAACCGGTTTTTTCTATTCGGCTTTTCGTGCTTCAGAGTACCATGCTCTTAACGGCTGTTCACTATCCAGGTGCTTTTTCCAGAAATCTTTCAGTGTTTTAATTGATATTACTTGCAAGCGAATTCACTACCCGAAGAAATTTTACCGATAATTTCATCAATAGAAGTAACTTGAAAATTATTTATTGTGTCAGAATAGAGAGCACGATTCATATTATTCTGAGCTAACTATGGAATGGTTATTGAAATAAAAGGAATTCATAAGATTGATTATTAATTTTCATTTATAATTTACAAAAAATATTTCGTTGATGAGTAAATTTGAAGAACTCTTAGTCGGAATCGTAAACAATCTTTCTGATTTTGAAATAATTCAAAACCAGAATTGGTATCGAATCCCAACTGATAAAGCTGAACGACTAATAAAAAATCGCTGGCCTCCAATGTGGATTGCATTCTATTATACAAATACGATTAAAGATTTTCCACAAATGATAATTCATTATGCAAAAGTTTCAAAGATAGAAACGGTCACTCGGAAACAATTATTTCCCGATGAAAAAGAAAATTATAAATCAAAACGAAATTATTATAAAATCTCTTTTAAAAAGTTAGAGACAATATCAAAACCAATTCTCAGCAGAAGATGGCGAAGAATTGTTTTCATACAAACCACACATAAAAAATTCAAAAATGCTGTTGAAGTTAATGACTTGTTTGATGGAAGCAGACTTGAAGACAGACTTTGGGCCGAGTTTAAACGAAATGGAATAAGTGCAGAAAGACAGGAAGTAGTTAAGATAGATGAGAAATTTTATTTTCTTGATTTTGCAATCCACTGTAAAAAAGGAAAAATTAATATTGAAGCCGATGGCGATAGATATCATCATAATCCAGAATTTGCAACTAAAGACAATCTCCGAAATAATGATTTAACTTCTAAAGGTTGGAATGTATTCAGATTTGATTCTTACCAAATAAGTGAAAAGATGGAAACCTACTGTTTACCCACAATAATGACGAATATTAATAAGCTTGGTGGAATTGATTTTGACGAAACAGCGATGAAAAGATTTAAAAAGCATAACCCTGATTTGAATTATCCAATCTACTTCGAAGAATTTGAATAAAAATTAAAACTTACTTTCTCTCTTTTTGTCTGAAGCCCCAATTTCATATCAAATGAAGAAATTAATTTCCAGATTCAGAGATTGCTTCTCCATCAATTGCCGGATCGCAATAACACACTCCGATCCTGAAACAAATTCAGGATGACGACATGGATTTATGCGTTGTATCACAAACCACAGTTCTTCCCTATAGTAAAGAACGGAATAGCAGTTCTATCCCATCGGAAAGAACGATTTCGCTTTAAGTATTAAATAATTTTGGGTCGTAATTTTTAACAAACAAAGGAGACCTAAAATGTTCAGTTATTCAAATTCGCAAAAGGCGGACAATCGTAAGGGGAAAATATTTCTTATCACTGTTTTTGTAGCGCTTATAACTTTTCAGCTATCTGCACAGGATATTTCATTTTCGCAAAGCAGCGTCAATCCGAACCACTTCTATGCTGATCTGATTGCTAAAACAGCGACTTTAAATGGAGGCTGGGGACTTTTCGGTGGAATGAGAGCAGGATATAATATTAATAATAATGTAAGCATTGGACTGATCGGTCATGGATTGATTCCGGATAAATTGGGAGGGTCATATATTAATCAGGTAGGTCAGGATGAACTTCATTTTGGCTATGGCGGTGCCGAGGTTACATATAAATACAATTTGTCTGACAGATTTTATTTAACCGGGATGATGATGATTGGTGCCGGACGAGTTGATTATGAAAATCTGGGAGGTCATGATTATTTTTTTATAACTGAACCAGGAGCTTCAATTGATTATAACCTCACAAACTGGTTCGGGCTTGGTTTGTCAGGCGGATATCGTTTTGCGGCGGGAGTTAATTATGCTGATTTCTCTGATGCAAGCTTCAGCGGCTGGTCATCAAATCTTGATTTCAAGTTTGGGTTTTGAAACTCACCCCTTCGTCCCCTCCCAGGAGGGGACAAGGTTCCTTTTTTCAAATAGACAATTTTACTAATGAAAAGATACAACAGATATGAAAGTCTTCTCCTCGCAGGAGATTTAGAAGTTGGTTGGGTTCACGTTTTAGCATTCTCATCAATTCATCTTTCAATTTTTTCGAGTACTTTGTCCAGTTGATGCACTACTTCCATATCATCGAATCGTAAAACTTTAACACCGAGCTCATTTAACCTTTTATCTTTCTTTCTATCTTTCTCAGGGTTTCCGTAATGGCTTTCGCCATCAATTTCGATGACGAGGAATAGATCCTTGCAATAAAAGTCAACGATGTATTTATCAATTGGTCTTTGTCTGTCGAAATCAAAATCACGCAATTGTTTTTTCTTCAGATAATTCCACATCATTATTTCTGTGAATGTGCTGTCATTTTTCAGTTTTCTTGCGAACTCTTTAAGCTTCGGATTATATGGAATTATTTTTCTTCGCTTCATTTAAACAGTAACTTAATAAAAATATTTTTCCCGTTTAATTTGATCTACTCCACCCTCACCTCCAGGGAGGAGGCAATACTCTTTATTGGGATAGATAACTGAGAAAATAAAAAGACAAAACTAAAAACAAAGTCTCCTCCCTGGAGGAGATTTAGAGGTGGGTTGGATACAAGCGGTGTGTCAGTTCGGGATAAAATTCAGGCAACTTTTTCTTTCCGGGTATCATTTCTGTATTGTGCAGGTGTGATACCAGTAACTTTTTTAAATGCAGAATAAAAAGTACTCTTTGAGCTGAAGCCGGCATCATACCCAAGTCCGAGCAAATTAAATTTTCCGGTTGAATCGTTTTCAATTAATCTTTTTACTTCTTCGACACGGTAGCCGTTCACATAATCATAAAAATTCTGATTCAGTTTTGTATTAATTATTTCGGAAAGGTTGTGAGTTGATAGATTAATCTTTGCCGCAAGATCTGAAAGAGTCAGTTCGCTGTTAAGAAATGGTTTTTCATTTTTCATTAAAGCATTCAATTTATTTACAGATTCAGATGCTATATCTTCAGATAATCCTGATTTTTTATATGACGCCGGTTTATCTTTTATTTGTTTTTGTTCTGGCTTTTCAGATTCGATCAATACAACTTCCGGTTGACGCAAACTCCGGTATCCAATCAGAAAGATGAACACAGCCATTCCGATATAGATAAGAATGTTTGCGCGAATTTCATCTCCATAAATAATATTTGTTGCAAATACCAGGATCACAATTATCCATATCGCTGCAGATCCTGTTACAAAATACATAAGCCAGCGAAGATTAATCTTATCTATGTTTGAAAAAGAATTTTTTATTCTGCTGTCGTATCTCATTGCTTCGCGAATTGTTAAAACTGTGTAAATAATACCAGAGACAGGAATAAAATTGCCAAGAAACTCAAGATGCCATGGCACATCTGGATTTGGTGTAAATAATTTTTCGTAGAATGAATGTGGCTGGAAATAAAAAAAGAATAAGCCATAAATATGTGCAAGTACAAAAGGAATGTAATTAAGATAATAGACCGGCTTAAAGATTTTTTCATTTCTTGTTAAAAGCAGCGTATAGATAAAAATATTCGGTCCATACACATAAGGAAGTGTACTGCCTATTCCCATTAACTGAGGGACTTTTAAAATATCTCCCGTAAGAAACAAAACACTGACGACGAGGTCAATTGCAAACAACAGCATTGTAATTGCCAGCATTTTGCTCGCGAGTCGGTTTTCTTTTTTCCTGAAAAGTACAACTGCAAGCTGAACTCCCTGTGCAGCACCGATAATAAAAATGTAAATGATTATTTGTCTGAATTGATCCATAAGGTTTTCTAAACAGTAAACTTAGTTACGCTGTATCATGTCCTCAAGTAATTGTGCAGTCTGAACCTGATGTTGATTACAATTTCTTACTCTCACCCATAATTTTACTTCTTCTCCGGTATTCAACTTCGGGCAATTAATATCCCATAGCTAATCCGCCACCACGAGGATCTGAAGCACCGTAAATAATTTTATTTTTTTGATCGATCATTATTCCCTCGGCAATTCCGATTCGCCGCTTGTCAGCACCTTCATCATGAAAATGATAACCCAATGCGGTTAATTTATTTCTTAGTTCAGGTGTTAAAGTTTTCTGTTCATAAAATATTGAATCCGGCATCCACTGATGATGAAATCTCGGTGCTTCAATCGCTTCGCGGATATTCATATCGTAATCAATACAGTTTAGAATTACTTGAAGAACAGTTGTAATAATTTGTGAACCGCCAGGTGAACCAATTATAATGAAGGGTTTGTTATCTTCAAGAATGATAGTTGGTGTCATTGAACTGAGCATTCTTTTTTCAGGCTGAATTGAATTTGCTTCTGTTCCGAGCAAACCAAATTGATTCATTACTCCGGGCTTTCCGCTGAAGTCATCCATTTCATTATTTAAAAGAAAACCTGCACCTTCAACTACGATTCCGGAACCAAATGACGAGTTAATAGTTGTAGTAACACTAATTGCATTTCCATAAGAATCATAGACTGAGTAATGAGTAGTTTCAGTACTCTCGTAAACTTGTTTGACTTCATAATTTTTTATTTCTGAAGAAAGGACAGCTTTATTTTTATTCTGTTCAATTCTTTCAAAGATAGTTTTTGCATATCCTTTTGATGTCAGTTGATCTTTCGGCACAGGATAAAAATCGTCATCGCCGAGATGATAAGTTCTGTCCGCATAAGCGTACTTCATTGCTTCAACAAGATGATGAATGTAGGTTGAACTTTGCCAATCTTCGTCGGACAAATTATAATTTTCAAGAATGTTCAGCATTTCGACAAGAGCAATTCCTCCTGAACTTGGCGGCGGCATTGAAACAATTTCGTAGCCACGATAAGTTCCGATTACTGGCTCTCTTTCAACCGGTTGATATTTTTCAAGATCAGTGAGAGTTATGTATCCACCCATTGAAGAAACCTGTTGGACTAAAAGTTCAGCGACTCTTCCTTTATAAAATCCGTCAATGCCGTTTTCTTTTATTTGTTCAAGAGTCCGAGAAAGGTCTTTCTGAACAAACAATTCTCCGGTTGAATATGGCACGCTGTCCTTTGTAAATATTTTCATTGATGATGGATACATTGAGAACCGCGAAATGGTGTTACTGAAATAAATTGAATCTCTTCTCTCAATTTTCCAGCCGTTTCTTGCCAGATCGATTGCAGGCTGAATTACTTCTGCGAGAGACAACGTTCCGTATTTATCGAGTGCATAAAGTAAACCGGCAACACTTCCCGGAACTCCAGCCGAAGTTGTTCCCCTCTGACTTAACTTTGGAATAAATTCCTTGTTATCATTTAAGAACATTTCTCTGTGTGCTGAGATTGGAGCTTTTTCACGAAAATCAATCGCAGTGTTAGTTCCGTCAACAAGATGAATAACCATAAATCCACCTCCGCCCAAATTGCCCGCAGACGGATATGTAACTGCAAGTGCAAATCCAACTGCAACGGCAGCATCAATTGCATTTCCACCTTTCTTCATAACTTCAACACCAACTTGAGACGCATAAGAGCTTACTGAAACAACCATCCCATTATCTGATGTTACGGGTTGATTTTGTTTACTGCAGGAAAGGTGAATCATTAGAAACATTAATACAGAGAACAGGACTTTGACCATATTTGGAATTTTTAGTTGCATATTCTTCAAATAACTTTTTATAGAAGATCGAATAAACTTTATTACAACAATTTACTTTCTTTGTGTATTATAATACAAACGTTCAGATTTTCAGCAAGATTGAGTTGTTATTTCTTCAGAATAGTTTTATATATAAATCAGAAATAAACAAAATCTAAACAAAGTGGAAGACATTTCATTAATAAAAGCTCTTGCCGGTTGCACCGAATCTTGCGGCTGGTGCATTAATTACTGCGACGAAGAAGATAAGTACGAAATTCTTGTGAGTTGTATCCATATTCAAAAAGAATTTTTAGCACTAAGTCGAAATTTAAACTCTATGCTCGGAAGCAGATTCATGAGTGGAATGAAAAAGATCCTTGATCTTTTCGAACTACTTTCCGCAGAAATTCAAAAGAAACAAAATCTTCCGGACAAAATAAATATTAAAGTGAAAGACTCGTTGAATGAAGATTGGATTCTTCCCGGATGCAGCAGAATATTCGAAGTAGCACTTTCGCTCGAACGGCTAAATCATGATAATTCTGCGGATAGGGAGTAAAATGTAAAAGGATAGCAGGTGTAAAATAAAAAAGTGCGGCAGCGAATTATACTACAGCACTCCATCGAATTTAGACAAAATATTTTATTTTTTCGTACCACGAACTGCAGAATAAACCTCATCAGAATGCATACCCACGTGTTTGTTCCATAACTCATTGTCTTTGTCAAACTGTTCTTTAGTCATTCCTTTTTCAAGCATTGAGTTAATATCATTATAGAAGGATTCCAGGTCATCCATATTTTTAAATTCATTTATGATTACAAGATCACGACTATCATTGCCCCAATAGTGTCTGGCAACATTAGAGTTAATAAGTCTTGGATCCTTATTAAAGATTTCGGACTGTCTTCTTAACATATCTCCAAATGCTTCGGCATCATCTCCCAGCTCTGTTAATTTACTTGTCTGGATATGAATAACATGTGGAGCCTCATCGGATTGTGCCAATGAAGATGTTGAAAAAAGGAACAACGAGGAAAGAAAAAGGACAGAAATTGATAGCTTAAACATTATGCCTCCGGTAGTAGATTTTATTATAGATATTTGTTAATTAAAAGAACATCCAAATATTATAAAGTTTATTGACAATTAGCAAATATTTATAAGAGTGAAGTGAACAGACTTACTATTTCGGGATGCCTGGCAGAAGAAAATTGCGTGTTGATCAAGACACGGAAAATTTATTTTTCTGCATATAGCATCATCTTCCTTATAAGGTCAGCATTTTTGAAATCAATGACTATCAGTACTTCATAAGAAATATGAGACAAAAGAAATTTTTTCTAATTGTGCTGACGCAGTAAATATCAGTGTTCCCTGATTCAATTTAATTTTACTTTTAGCAACTGTTGTTTTGTGTGTAGAGATGTGATAATAATTCACTTTAAATTTGCTAAATAAAATATTTACTTATTTGTTCGTTAATCAGTGTCCGCAATTTTTAAAACTTTTCTCGATGGGGTTAGAATGAAACACTTTCACAGTTTACCAGTATTATTTTTCACAATCATCTTTGTAATCTACGGAATGGCAGCCGCTTCTGTACCGGATGGAGTGAGCCTTACAAAAACACAACAAGGTTATCATATAGATTTTTCATTGCCCGGGTATCAGTTCGAACAAGTTACTGCGGAAGGGAGAGAATACCTTCAATTAACAATTCCCGAATATGGAGTTAATCCTGTGGTTGGACTTCCTGCACTTCCGATAATTTCTTTTAATCTTTTTATTTCGCAGACAGAAAGTCAGCCTGGATTCGAATTAAAAGACAATGTCGTATCTGAAATGATATTAAAGCATAAAATTTATCCCGTTCAGATGCCATGGGAAAAATCAAGCTCATTAGATGAAAGACCGTTCGCAATAGATCTGAATTATTATAACTCAACCGGAAACATGGATCAGTCTTTTATAAGAATATCAGAGCCATTTATAATCGGCGGTGTTAAAGGTGTTACAATCACACTCTTTCCGTTCAGATATAATCCGGGCGAAGACAGACTATATATTACAAGCACAGGAGCAGTAGAAATTTTATTTAATAACCCAGTTTCACCGGTAACGGATAAATCATTTACATTCAACCAATTTTTAAGTAAAGTATTTGTGAATTATGAGTGGAGCGATCCTCGTCTCACATCGAAATATTTAATAATAACAGATCCTTCATTTGAAACAGGAATGCAGCAGTTTGTAACTCACAAAGTCAGCAAAGGTTTTCAGGTTGATATGTTTAACACAACAGTTACAGGAACAACTACAACTGCAATAAAGAATTTTATTCAGACGAGATACAACGAACCGTCAACCAAACCAGAATATGTTTTGTTAGTAGGAGATGTTGCACAAATTCCAGCCTGGACCGGAACAGGCGAAGGTTCGCCAAGAACGGATGTGAATTATGTTCAACTCGAAGGCGGTGATTATTTTGCAGATGCTTTCATTGGCAGATTTTCAATCGCAAATACAACTGAGCTTCAGAATGTAATTAATAAATCCGTATTTATGGAAAATTTTATTGGCACCCTGAATAAAAAAAATATTTATATGTCTTCCTCTGATAATTACCAGATAACAGAAGGAACACATAACTATGTTATCAATCAGTATTTTGGTCCCGCAGGATATACCAATCTGAAACTTTATACTCATACATATAATGCAACTACTACACAGCTTATAAATGCTCTTAATGATAATCAGATATTTGCAGTTTACTCCGGGCATGGTTCGGAAACATCCTGGGCAGACGGACCACCATTAAGCCAGTTGCAAGTTAGAAGTTTAACTAACTCATGGTATCCGTTTGTTTATTCTTTCGCGTGTGTTACCGGCTCATATCATCTTACAGAATGTTTTGGTGAAACATGGTTACGAACTACTAATGGTGGATCAACATTTTACGGTTCTTCCGTGAATTCATATTGGGATGAGGATGATATTCTTGAAAGACGATTATTCAAAGCAATGTTTGAAGACGGACTAACCAGAGTCACTCCGATGTTTGATATGGCAAAGATATATCTTGTTAATCATTACGGCGGTATAATCGGAACCGGAACAACAACATTACGTTATGTTGAAATGTATAATCTGATGGGCGATCCTTCAATGCCTGTTGTGGAAATGGGACCGCCGTGTCCGATTGATCCACCAGCTAATCCGAATCCGTCAAACGGAGCTACTAACATTCCAATTGCCGGAAACACTGCAACGTGGACAAATGGCGCAGGTGCATCTCAGATAGAAGTTTGGTTTGGAGAAACAGGAAATCTGGTTCAGGTTTATAACGGTGTACCGATTACATCATTATCATTATCACAATTCGAGCCTTTCGAATACAACACAATTTATGGCTGGCAGGTAAAAGGGAAAAATGATACGTGTGTTGTTCCCGGAACAGTTTGGACATTTACGACAATGCAGGATCCAAATTTATTTCAATGGGTTGAGCCATTTCCAAACCTGAGCAACTGGACAATAGTAGGTCCGCTTGGCACAACTAACTGGTCAGCATATAGTTCTGCAAATGCCGGAGGAACTCCTCCAGAACTCCGAATGAACTGGTCTCCCTCATTTACCGGAGTTTCAAAAATCAGATCTATACCAATAGACCTGCCTAACAATCAATTGATTAATTATTCATTTAATTTTTATCTGGATTGGTATGCTAATCCGAGCGGAATAATAACTGTTGCAATCACCTATGATGGTGGCGCAACAAGCACACCTATATATACAGAAACTAATCCGACTGGAAATGTTGGGCCCACATTAATCTCTGGCAGTTTTACAACACCAGCAGCAGGCTCAGCCGATGTTCAGATAGAAATTATGTACGACGGATATTCGTTTAACATAGACAATATCTATTGGGATAACCTAACTCTCAGTTACATAGTTCCTGTTGAGCTTACTTCGTTTACTGCAACATCTGAAAATGGCGAAGTTCATTTGAAGTGGACAACCGCAACAGAAACGAATAACCAGGGATTTGAGATTCTCCGATCAGCCGGGAATAATAAAGAATGGCAGAATGCCGGATACGCTGCGGGTTTCGGAACAACAACAGAACCCAAATCATATTCATTTGTTGATTCAAAACTTGATGCAGGAGAATATACATACAGATTGAAACAGATTGATTTTGATGGGACAGTTACTTATTCAGAAGAAGTAAAAGTTGAAGTTGAAATACCACTGGTATATTCGCTTGAACAGAACTATCCGAATCCGTTCAATCCATCAACAACGATAAAGTATTCTTTATCTGAAGATGGATTTGTAAAGCTGTCAGTTTACAATCTACTTGGCGAGGAAGTTACAACATTGGTAAACAATGAACAGAAAGCCGGAAGATACGAAGTGAACTTTGACGCATCGAAGTTAGCGAGCGGAATATATATGTATCGGTTGGAATCAAATAACTTTTTATCGATAAAGAAAATGATATTAATAAAATAGTGCCAAATGATACCCAAGGAAGGGTAAAACAAAGTTCAATATTTAGTAATTAAAATCAGGTGAGATAAATGAAATATTTAAGCGGAATAAAAGCAAGAAGTTGCTTTTTACTTTCATCTTTATTCTTTGTTCTTGTTGTTCCATTGAACGTATTTGCTCAGTGGTTGAACGACGGCGGAATAAAAACTAATATCCTGAGCGTTACTTCTCAGAGCACAAAAGTTGAATACATCCTTACTCAATATGATGAACGTACTGTAGATGTTAATGGGACAGAATGTTCTCAATATCAGATTCCCGGCAGTATCGTTCTGATGGAAAGAGGATTTCCCCAGCTTCCGGCAGACAGAAGAAGCATTGTCATTCCTGATCTTGCGGCGACAAATTACTCAATCATCAATGCAGAATATGAGACTAAAGAAACACTTCCTGTCATGCCATCAAAAGGACATTTCACAAGGAATATTGATCCTGATTCAGTACCATTTGAGTTCAGTGAATTCTATACAACAAACAGTTGGTATCCAGCAGAAAACATTCAGCTTGATGTTCCTTACATCGTTCGTGATTTGCGCGGGCAGACAATCCAGTTCAACCCGATGCAGTACAATCCTGCAGAAGGGAAACTGAAGATATGCAAACGAATTGTTGTGGAAGTTTTTAACGATTACAGTATGCAATCTGTAAATTCATTCATAAGGAAAAATCCACTGGAAGCAGTTGATAGAGATTTCAACGAAATTTATAAATCAATATTTATTAATTATGGTATCGGCGAATTTGATTACACTCCGCTTGAAGAAACCGGAAGACTGCTGATAATTTATCCGACTGCATTTGCAAGCAACGTAACTCCTTTCTACAACTGGAAAGTTGAAAGAGGCATCACAACTTTGCTGGCAGAATATCCCACACAAACCGGAACGGGTTCGGCAGCGATTAAAAATTATATTCAGAATCTTTATAACTCACCCGAAGGATTAACTTTTATAATATTAGTTGGAGAAGCAAACCAGATCCCAACAATAAACGGGCAATACGAAGGAGCCCCTTCCGATCCCTGTTATGTTAAACTTGTCGGGAGCGATGCTTATCCGGATGCGTTTATTTCAAGGATATCACCGACGTCAGCAGAAAACCTTGACTATGTTTTATGGAAGTTGATACGGTATGAAAAATATCCGGATTCTGGTCCCGATGCGGCATGGTATTTAAAAGGAACGGGTGTTGCAAGCAATGAAGGAAGTCCGCCCGATTGGCAGCGCGCAAACCTGTTGAGAGATATGTTAATGAACAATATGTATTTCACACAGGTTGATCAGATTTACGATCCGGGTGCGACATCATCGCAGGTTACAAATGCAATTAATAATGGAAGAAGTGTTCTCAATTATATCGGGCATGGATCAGGAACATCGTGGAGTACAACAGGATTTGGTAATTCAGCCATTCATCAGCTTTCTAATGGATATAAAAATCCTTTCATCATTGATGTTGCCTGTTTGAACGGTGATTTTACAATGAGTGAATGTATGGAAGAAGCCTGGATAAGAACAGGCAGTATGTCAACACCAAGAGGTGCGATCGCAGTTTATGGTTCATCAACAAATGCAAGCTGGGTTCCACCTTGTGATATGCAAAACCACGGTATGATGCTTTTAACAACGAGACAAAAACAAACAGTTGGCGGTATTTCTTTTAACGGTTTGATGCACGCGATGGATCTTTGGGGCGGAAGCTCCGGTGAGGGTCTGAAATTAATGGAGCAGTATAATATTTTTGGCGACTGTACAATGCTGCTTACAATGGGAGTAACGCCTGATACAATTGCACCAGCACAAATAACTGATCTGGCGGCAATTGATCCGACTTCAAATTCAATTAATTTAAACTGGACAGCACCATTGGATTCTTCATTTCTTGGTATTGTCAGTTATGACCTGCGATACTCAACAACACCGATTGTTACAAATAATGATTTTGAAAATGCTCCACAGATGATGGTTGCAGGCGGACCAGATACATCAGGAACACCAAAAAGTTACACTCTTCACAATCTTAATTTCAGTACGCAATATTACTTTGCAATAAAAGCTTTTGATCTCTGGGGAAATAAATCTGTGATGTCAAATGTAACTGTATTGACAACCTGGGGGTCTCCACAAATTACAGTGACTCCTGATTCTATGTATTGTCCACTACTGCCAAATACATCTCATACTGATTCAGTGATGATACTTAATACAACTTCTGTAAATTCAACACTCGATTACGAAGTTGAGCTAACTAATAATACATTTCCCGGGCAGATAATTACAAGAATTGTTCAGTTAAATGAATCAGGCATTGTAAATGAAACAAAAGATAATCCCGTTTTGAACAATGGAAGCAGCTCGCGGGGTTCAGGCGGACCGGATCTTTTTGGATATGAATGGATTGATAGTAACGAACCGGGTGGTCCAACTTACGTGTGGAATAATATTTCAACCACAGGAACTCTTGTTACCAATTGGATTCCTACCGGAACATTTGATCCAAAAGAAGAAGGATATGCTGGTCCATTTCCGTTAGGCTTTAATTTTAAATATTACGGAAATACAAAGACACAGGTTTATGTCAGCACCAATGGTATAATTATGTTCAATACATTAAACACAAATATTTATTCTAATACAGGAATACCGAACAGTTCAATTCCAAATGAATATATCGCTCCTTTCTGGGACGATTTAGATGGGCGAACCCAAGGTACTGTTCATTATCAACAGGATAGCAACAAATTCACCATTCAATTTACTAACTGGCAGAAATATTCAGGAACAGGCTCTCTCACATTTCAAGTTGTACTCCATTCAAGCGGCAAGATAGTAATCTACTATAATAATATGAACGCAACGCTTAACTCCGCAACCGTTGGAATAGAAAATCCAAACGGAACAGACGGACTCCAGGTAGCTTACAACGCAAATTATGTGCAGAACAATCTTGCACTTCAGTTTTCTGCAGAACCAGACTGGCTGACAGCACAAAATATGCAAGGAACGGTTTACAATGGAAATTCAATTGCCGTTCTTCTTAATTTTATTACGGAAGGACTTGACAGCGGCTATTATTCAATGGATATGAAAATCACGAGCAACGATCCAATAAATCCAGAATTAATTATCCCTGTTGCGATGAAGATAACAAGCATAGTTCCTGTTGAGCTTACTTCGTTTACTGCAGCATCTGAAAATGGCGAAGTTCATTTGAAGTGGACAACTGCAACAGAAACGAATAACCAGGGATTTGAGATTCTCCGATCAGCCGGGAATAATAAAGAATGGCAGAATGCCGGATACGCTGCGGGTTTCGGAACAACAACAGAACCCAAATCATATTCATTTGTTGATTCAAAACTTGATGCAGGAGAATATACATACAGATTGAAACAGATTGATTTTGATGGGACAGTTACTTATTCAGAAGAAGTAAAAGTTGAAGTTGAAATACCACTGGTATATTCGCTTGAACAGAACTATCCGAATCCGTTCAATCCATCAACAACGATAAAGTATTCTTTATCTGAAGATGGATTTGTAAAGCTGTCAGTTTACAATCTACTTGGCGAGGAAGTTACAACATTGGTAAACAATGAACAGAAAGCCGGAAGATACGAAGTGAACTTTGACGCATCGAAGTTAGCGAGCGGAATATATATGTATCGGTTGGAATCAAATAACTTTTTATCGATTAAGAAGATGATCCTGCTGAAATAATTTTCAGGTGCAGTTGAGACTCACCTCAAAGGTGAGTCTCACATTATAATCAAATCAATCTTTTGTTTATCCCACTCAAAAACAACAGTTTGGGATTTTTTCGAATCATTACTATAAAATTAAAGAATGCAGACCAAATGAAATTTTTCAAACTTCTTTATTATGATTAACTTATTGTGCAATATTAGTTTAATAAAAAGAGAGGAGCAGAAATGAAAAAATTATTTATACTATTTTGTTTGATATCAACACAAATTCTTGCACAATATATCACACCCAACACAGGAATAAATTGGAACCTCGATGATCTTGTTACAAACTCTGGCGGGACGGTTACGGGAACATTTCCAAACTATACAATTAATAACAAAGTTACGGTTTCAGCAACAGACAGGATTTATATTCTTCCCGGATCAGTTGTAGCATTTTCTGGGTCTGCTTCAGGTTTTGAGATATATGGGAAGTTCCTTTCGGTTGGTACACCAGCAGATACAATAAGATTTTCTGCATCAGTACAGGACTCACTCGGCGGATCATTTAACGGATTTTATTTCAGGGAATCTTCCGTTGACTCTGCTTGCATCATCAGCTATGCAAAAATTGAATATGCATATTATGGGTTGAGATGCCTGGGAGCGAGTCCAACTTTAAGTCATACATATCTCTGGAAATGCAGAAGAGGCGCAAACTTATCCAGCGATTCTCATCCTATAATAACTCATAATAGAATTGAAAGAAGTTATGAATACGGAATTACTATGACAACGGGTTGTTCACCTCTGATAGAATACAACCATCTGATAAATAACAATTCGCAAAACACAAGCGCAAAGAATCAAATTTCTGCCGGGACACAGGGAAACAATTCGCCAATTATCAGATATAATACAATTGTCGGAGGTATGTTCAACAAAACAGGCGGAATAAGTATCGCAACATTATTATCCGGATCATCTTCTTCATCTGAAATTGCGCATAACGAAATTTACAACAACAGTTTTGGAATAGCATTGCAGGGCGCTTACTCAAATACAAGTTATATTCATAGTAATAATATTTACGATAACAATATTAATTCTGATGTAATGACATCGGGCAGCGGAATAAATGTTTACGGCACAGCAGTTATAACTCCAATAATTACGCGGAATAAAATTTCCAGCAACTGGTGGGGAATTACTATTCAAGTTGGAATTGCCGGGCAACCGGGTCCGCAAGTAAATCTTGGCAACATTGAAAATACAGACACAACCGACGATGGAAGAAATATTATTTCCGGAAATATCCAGGGAACGGATGTTTATGACTTATACAATAATACTGAAGAGACTATTTATGCACAGAATAATGATTGGGAAGTTTACGATTCATTATCAATTGAAAATCATATTTATCATTTTAAAGATGACAGTACGCTGGGATTGGTAATCTTTATTCCGTTTTCAAGTTCAATTCCTGTTGAACTTACATCATTCACTGCTAAATATCTGAATGATGAAGTTGTTCTGAACTGGCAGACAGCAACTGAGACGAACAATAGTGGATTTGAAATAGAACGAAGTCAAAAATCAAAAGTCAAAAATCAAATGGATTGGACACAGATTTCATTTGTTGAAGGAAGAGGAACAACAACAGAGATAACAAATTATATTTATATGGATAAGATTACCGAACCGGGACAATATACATACAGGTTGAAGCAGATTGATTTTGATGGAAGTTCTACTTACAGTCAGGTTGTTGAAGTTAATATTTCTTCGCCAATAGATTTTGTGTTGTATCAAAACTATCCTAACCCGTTTAATCCAACTACAACGATTAAGTTTGCGTTGCCGATTGAAAGCAAAGTAAAGATTAATGTCTATAACTCGCTTGGGCAGTTGGTTGAAACATTAGTTGATAAAGAAATGGAATCCGGTTATCACGAAGTAAACTTTAATGCGTCGAGGTTAGCAAGCGGAGTTTATTTGTATCAGCTACAGGCACAAGATTATGTCTCAGTAAAAAAGATGCTGCTTATTAAGTAAATGTAAATTTGTAGGGGCAAGTCGTTGACTTGCCCTTTTCAATTGTTAATGTTGGTCTACAAAATAAGACTTGACAGATAAAATATTTTTTCTGACGTTTCTAACAAATAAAAAGAGGAGTTCGCGCATCAAATAATTTTACCTTTCTTTCATGACTATTAAAAGAGGTAATAAGATGAAAAGCATAACATTTTTTCTTCTGCTCGTTACTTTTTCTAATCTACATTCACAGACGGTTACTCTGCGAGATACCACAAACCAATACGATTATATCATCATAACAGTTCCCGAATTTGTAGATGTGTGCGGACCATTTAAGCAGCACAAAGAAACAGTGAGAGATTTCAGAACACTTATTGTTGATACGGCTCAGATTTATGCTGAGTTTGATTCAAGTGCAACACCTCAGGATAATATAAGAGATTTCATCAGCTATGCAGGAACTTTCTGGAAAGAACCAAGACCGAAATTCTTTTTAATTGCAGGAACTGTAATCGACGTTCCTAATTTTTCAATTCAATCTCAAGTTCCTCCTTATACATTTTTCAACTCTGACTATTATTATGGTTCGAATGTTTATGATAATGATACCACAACTACCGACTTTTATATAGGGAGGATTCCATCAAAAAATTCAAACGAGTTGAGCAACTATTTTTCTAAAGTAATTGAGTATGAAAGTAATAACACACTTCTAGGCTGGATGAATAATAATCTATTCATTTGTCATAGCGATACAATTTATGGTTTCTATCAAGCAGCTCAGTACTTAGCTAATGAAATATTACCTGCCTATATGAGATCATATTTTATTCTTGATGATACTAGTTCGACATATTATGGTAATAAAGATTCCATTATCAATTTTGTAAATAATGAAGGTTGTGCAGTTATTTGGTTTGAAGGTGAAAATTCCGATTCATTCTTTATTTCATCTGATTATTTTAATCTTAATGATATTCAAGGCTTTGATAATGAACCCAAATACTTTTTTACGGTATTTGTAGGGCCTCAACACTCAATCCTAGAGACGAATACAAATTTGACCAAAGAAATGCTTGTACTTCAAGATGCCGGATCACTCGGTGGTTCCGCGTTTGTTGGAACAGCCTTTTGGGGGATTGGAAATGTAATGCGTCGGGAGATTGCGGAAAGACTCTTTGATCCAGGAATTCATTCAATTGGAGAAACTTTTGCTCTAGACAATTTAATTCCATCCGGTGGACTGTACGGTTATATGAAATTGATCACAAACCTCTGGGCAGACCCATCGCTTCATTTAAAATATGATACAACAGTTGGTGTTGAAAATGTTACAGATGAAATTCCTCAAGGTTTTTTGCTTTACCAAAACTATCCCAACCCGTTCAATCCAACAACTACAATAAAGTTTGCCTTGCCTCTAGATAGCAGAGTAAAGATAAATGTTTTCAACTCACTCGGGCAGTTGGTTGAAACAATAATGGATAAAGAAATGGAATCCGGTTATCACGAAGTAAACTTTAATGCATCGAGGTTAGCAAGCGGAGTTTATTTGTATCAACTGCAGGCACAAGATTATGTCTCAGTAAAAAAGATGCTGCTTATTAAGTAAATGTAAATTTGTAGGGGCAAGTCGTTGACTTGCCCTTTTCAATTGTTAATGTTGGTCTACAAAATAAGACTTGACAGATAAAATATTTTTTCTGACGTTTCTAACAAACAAAAAGAGGAGTTTGCGCTTCAAATAATTTTACCTTTCTTTCAATAACTATTAAATGAGGTAATAAGATGAAAAGTATAACATTTTTTCTGCTGCTGATTTCATTTTCAGCATTGTACTCTCAATCAATAACTCTCCGCGATACAACAAACCAGTACGATTATATCATCATAACAATTCCTGAATTTGTAAATGCGTGTGAACCGTTCAGGCAGCATAAAGAAACAGTAAGAGATTTCAGAACTCTAATAGTCGACACAACTCAAATCTTTGCTGAATTCGATTCGAGTGCAGCACCGCAGGATAACTTCAGGGATTTTATCAGTTTTGCAGGAACATTCTGGGAAGAACCGAAACCGAAGTATTATTTATTAGTGGGCAATTTAAATAAACTACCAAATTTTGAAGATATTTTGCAATTCGGCAGCATCATAGATACAGCGTATACGGATTATTATTATTCATTAAATAAATATTCTTCTGACACAACAATATCAATATTTTCAATTGGCAGGGTACCGGCAATAGATATTGATGAATTATCGAACTATTTTGGTAAAGTGATATCATATGAATTAGACACATTGTTTATGCCTTGGATGAATAGAAATTTATTTGTCTATCATGATTATGATAGTAGTTACATCTCTTTATTTAGAGAAACTACATTTCATATTATCGAAAACTATCCTGAGTATTTTTCAAACCATATTTACTATACAGATAGTGATACTTCAGCTTATTACGGAAATAAAGATTCGATTATTAATTTCATAAATGTAAAAGGAACCAATTCACTTTGGCTAATAGGTAATACTAAAAATACTCAGTTTGGATATGAAAATATTCTTGATACAGGAGATGTACAGTTATTTAACAATAACCCTGCAAATTTTATTACGTTTTTCTATTTAAGACAATTTTTTAATTCAGATAATTTTGCGCAAGGCTTTGCTGATAAGCTTTTATTGGATAATGAGGCTTCTGTCGCTGTCTGTGCACCTGTTGGTTTAGTATTCGCGGGTCAATACGGAAGTATATTAATAAACCTTTCAAATTATTTATTTGGTTCAGATAGAAATTGTATAGGAGAATCAATCAATTATATTCGTAATTTATATAGCCCACCAGGCTATACAATTCGAGTGTGTAATTTATGGGGTGATCCCTCATTATTTCCTAAATATGAAACTACAGCCGGTTCTGAATTCATTTATCAAGTGCCTCAGAATTTTGTATTACATCAAAATTATCCGAATCCTTTTAACCCAACAACAACGATTAAGTTTGCGTTGCCGATTGAAAGCAAAGTAAAGATAAATGTTTATAACTCACTCGGGCAGTTGGTTGAAACAATAATGGATAAAGAAATGGAATCCGGTTATCACGAAGTAAACTTTAATGCATCGAGGTTAGCAAGCGGAGTTTATTTGTATCAACTGCAGGCACAAGATTATGTCTCGGTAAAAAAGATGATTTTAATGAAGTAATTACAAAAATTTCAGGTGAGACTCACCTCAAAGGTGAGTCTCACATTGTTCACTCTTAAATATTAACCAAATAAAAAAATCATAAACAGAATTCCCATAATTGCCCACGCAGCTTTGCCAGCGTATTTCGGAAATTTCATTTTTGTCCAGACCCAGAGTTTTGCAACCAGTATCATTAAAACCATCAGCGCCAATGTTACACCAATACACTCAATTAATTTCAGATTCGGGCCAAGATAATTCGCCAGACTTTTCCCGAACGTTGAACTGTAAATTACCAGCAAATGTAACCAGTAAATTAAAAGCGATTCACGGCTTGCATCAAGCACAAATGATTTAGTCACGTTTCTCCAATTATTATAATACCAGCAAACTGCTGTAAAGAATAAAACATAACCAAGTCTTTCAATAAAAAATACTGGATTGGGAAGAATTGATGTTAGCGATCCGGGGAATATTCCGGAGTAGAACAAGTGTCCGGAGAACAACATAATTATCCCGATTAATGTAACAGCACTTATAAATTTTTTCTCTTTATCCTTTGCTGCTGCAGCAAGAAAATATTTTGAGAAGATCGCACCGGCAAGTATAAAGTTGAGCCAGGGAAAAACAGGAAAAAGAGAACCATTCAGTCTGTTGAAATAATTTGCAAATACAGGATGCAGGAAGGTTGTAAATTCTGTTTTCCAAAACATTGGTGATACCGCCGTTACAGCAATTGTCAATCCGAGTAATGTATAGTGATAAATTTTATCTGAACGGATAATTAATCTCAGCACAAACAAAACTAGAAGTCCAACACCAATACAATGAAGCACATTAACAGAATAAAATTGTTGAAGCTGTTCAGGTGTTGCTTTATTAATAATTTTTGAAAGTGATTTATATGGAAGATGAAGAGCATAACCGATGAGTATAATTGAAATTATTCTCCAGAGTTTTTTCCAGAATGGAAGCTTGAACTTCCGCATATCATCAAGCTTACTGCCTGAAGAAATCTCGAATACAAATCCCGAAACAAAAAGAAATGCCGGTGCTATCAATCCGTTTATGAAACTGACAACCCCGAACCATCCTGTCTGCTTTAATTCAGGAAGCAGGAAGGTATTGAACACATGTGGTTCAATCATTAGTATGATTGACCAGCCGCGAAGCAGATCAATAAATGTGTAGCGAACTTTTTGTTTCAGGAGAATTTTCCTTTTTGAATTAATCGGTAAAATATTTCTTAAGTACCAGTTCTAACATAGCAAGAACTTGTAATTTCATAGTCGTTAACACTTCCTAAATGTAAAATAATTTTTTCAAAAAACTTTTCTCAACCAAGGAAAATAATTATTTCCGATTCGGAAATATTTGAACAGCACCACATAAAAATTTTACCTTCTGATTTGATATTCACTTTCCTTTTCAATTTTATTTACAGGAACAATTTTTGCAGTTTAAATATTGGTAATCCTCACGGTGTAAGATTAAATTAAGACTAAATAACTATTAGTTTTTAGGAGAAGAAAATGAGACGGGCAATAATTGGTGTATTAGTAATTACTCTTGGCTTACTGCTAAGAGCTTGTGATATAACCGAACCACCTAACGAAAATCAAAGTATCAATTTAATTCTTGAAGACGTTTCCTGTATAGAAGCCTGGATTAAATTAAGCACCATTAACCTTCAACTTCCAGCTGCCATAACTTTAAAACAAACTAATCCGACTGGTGAAACAAAATCTCAGATCATAAATCTCAAAACTCAAGACTCACTATTATACATTGACTCTCTTTTACCAAACAAGAACTATCACTATCAAGTATCCAGTATCCAGCATCAAGTATCCAGCAACGAGCTTAGTGTTACAACGATGGACACCACCAGTCATAACTTTACCTGGCAGACGTGGACATTTGGCGAGCACAGCAGCAGTGTACTTCGTGATGTTGCAATAATTAATGAAAATAATATTATCGCTGTAGGTGAAATATATATGAATGATTCGCTTGGACAACCTGATCCTCACGCATATAACGCTGTGCAATGGGACGGAAATAAATGGGAACTTCTAAGAGTTATGTTTTACGCAGGATGTGCGAATCCCAATATTATGGTTCCATATCCTGCCAGTTCAATTATTGTTTTTAATGAAAATGATATTTGGATTTCGATGTATGGAGACCAAGTTGCAAGATTGGATGGAATGACCCAAGTGGAAACCCATTGTATGCCGGTTTCATTTTCTATAAATAAAATTTGGGGAACATCGAGTAATGATCTTTATGCTGTTGGAAGCAATGGAACAATAGTCAGATTTAATGGAACCCTTTGGTGGAGAATGGGAACAATAACGGATTTAACAATATATGACATTTGGGGAGATTTATATGGGGAAAGTGAAGATTGGGAAATACTAGCTGTCGCATCCGACTATTATCATAATCCCGATCGAAAAATAATTAGAATATTACAGAATAGACTTGAAATAGTTTCTGATGAGCCACTCTACCAGCCGTTAAGAGCACTCTGGTTCAAATTTAAGAAGCAATATTATGTTACCGGAAGTGGAGTCTATCAAAAACACTACTTATCTGATTTGCTCTGGAGAAATAAACCTCAAGACATTACTAGTTTTTCCATATATGCAATAAGAGGTAACAATATTAATGATGTTACAGGTGTTGGAGCATATGGAAAAGTAATACATTTTAACGGTAAAAACTGGAAGACTGAATATCAAGACCCATTGCTTTCATTCGGCGCCTATTATGCAATTGACGTAAGTACTGATATTACGGTTGCTGTAGGTACTGAACAAAGTAAAGCAGTAATCACAACTGGAAAGAGATGAATAATAGCTTATGATGGAAAGAGCACCGCCCTTAAATATAAAATGAGCAGTGATGTTGCAGCACCACTGCCCATAAATGCATACAAATTAGCCTATCCAATTACTCACCAAAGTGAGTTATGCTTTTTTGTTTGCACATGAAAAATAAACAATAGAATTAAAAGTTCATATTTAAAATTATTGGAGATTTAAAATGAGAACATATGTCAAAATATTATTTATTATAACTTTATTTTCCTTCACTCAAATTGTGGCACAAGGCCCTTATTCTTATGGACCTGTTTTCGAAGATCTTTTCACGACACAATGGAAGATTGATGGTCAGGTTCACGGTTGGGGTTGGCATTACGTTGGTGTTAATAACGGTCCACCCTCTGTATTTTATAGAAATACAAATTTTTGGGAGTGGAGTAATAATGATATACCAACTGATGCTCAACTATCATCTGTAAGATTGAGATTCAAAGCGGCAAGGTCAGGAACCGAACACTTTAAGTTTGCAATACATAATCTTAATATGTACTGGGGAAGTGGAAGTTTCTATAATAATTTTAATACAGGAAATAGAGTTTTTACAGCAGATTTGATCCCAAATAATGGAGTTGTTTCATTTGATCAAACTTTTACATCTGGAAATTTGTTCAATGCAGTACAAAATGCTATTTCATCGGGAGAATATTTTTTAACCCTTGGAATTAAATTGGATCCCGAATCAAGTCCGCATCCTTGGTGGACGGTATATAAATACGATAGTGACGCTCCAAATACAACAGAAGTTCCATGCATAGAGCTAACAATTGTTTGGGACCTACCTCACCAAATTGTTACGGTTGATCAAAAATTATCGGGTACAAGTTCCGTTGATTCAGTTGATATATATGTTCCTAATGGTGATTGGGATAGATTTTCTGTGCCGAAAGACTTTTCTTGGGAGTTAAATCGAGAAAAAGCCTTAAGAGGATCTCGAAAAGTAATAAGCAATGAAAAGTATAATAATTGGAATGAGGACAATGATGTTAAAAACCATCAGGTGTTTAATATTAATGAAAATACTGATTTTTTGACTTCTAATTTTAAGTCAACGAATTCCAATATCACGGTCAAAAATAAACTTGTAGAAGTAAACAATATTGATGCTGGTAAATTAAAATTCAGAGACCCGTGGTTTATTAACTTTAATGATCCAACAAACTATCAGGATCAATACGGTTTTAAGAACTTAGGTTCAGATGCAATTTATGAATGGGTTAATTCTCCTTTTAATCCTAATACTGGTTCAGGCACAGGAAGTGAATACAAAGGTACTTTTCTTAATCAATCGATTATATCTGGTAGACCATATTATTCAATTTATTCAGCTCCTCACGATATAAATTTATCACAGACTGGGAGAACTCATCAATTTGTATGGCGTAGCTGGGAATATGATCCAGCCAAATTGTTTGTAGAATCTCCTAACGGTAAATCTACAAATGTTGTTTTTCTTTCGACTACTAACACAACTATTACTGCAAACCTCAAAGGCGCACAACTCTCGAATGATATTACGGCATACGATTTCAACAGCCAGAAAAAATTTGTAAGAACAGATAACGGGCATTTGCATAATGTTTACATCAGTATGGGTGCATTATGGTACGAGAGAAGTACAAACGGTGGCACAACCTGGGATATTGTAGGTGGTCAACCAATTAATTCAGATAACCCCAAGCAGGTCTCAATTGATTATTTACCACCCGGCTCCGGAACAGATGTTGTGCTAATCGCTTATCAGTGTACAACTTCAACCGGGTCTAAAGTTGTTGTGGATGTTTACATTGACGGTGCACCAAGAGCAGGTCAATTCAGGTATGATGTTGTATCATTTACGCACTCACCCGGTGAGTATAGTCAAATGAATGCTGAACCCGTTATTTCACTTGCACAGGAATGGGACTTCCTGATTGCATATAAAGTACCAGGCTACTTGCCTGAAGGCGGCGATGATCCAACACAAGCAGGTTTGTATTATTCGTTCGGCTGGCTAAACGGATTGTATGGTTGGCAATTAACCTGGTACAATCCAACTCAAAAATGGGTAATGATTCCAACGACTGGTGTAAATTCAATTCACCCAACAATTGGTGACGATGTTTATAGCGGTTATAATTACTTTCACATAGTATATCAGGAAAATAACCAGATTAAATATCATTATCGCTACGGACAAACGAGAACAGGTTCACTTATGTCTGGTGGCAATCCTTATGTTTGTTCAAACAATACAGGATTTACAGAGCATTACAATCCATCTATTATTTCAATGGGCACCACTGCACGTGTATGCTGGGTTGGCTATAGGATGGTTTATTATGAAGAAGAAAATGAAGTTGATGCATTCCCGCAGTATAGAGTACTTTTCAGGCGTCCAGGACAAACAACTTTCTGGCAATTTGGTAACAATGTTTCTTCTCCGAATATTAATAAAAATTCAACAAATACTTATTATGCTTTTGCCTGGAGTGAGAACAATAGTCAAATATGGTTTGCCGATAATACTCTTAACAGTAAGATTGCTTGACGATGTCACCGGACAGCAGGTTCAGGTAAGCAATGGTACAACTAATACAAATATGTATTGTATAACTTATGAGCATAATACTGGTGTTCCATATTACTTTGAACGGAGTAATAATCTTGACAGTTATTATCAATCTCACAAAATAACAAATAACTTCTTCTCATCGGGAAGAGAGGGCATTGTTACAGTGGATAGCTCTGAATTTTACTTTGCTCTGGGAGATATAGAAGTTGATGGTCAAACAATTAATTTTATAGAAATACCAGATACATTAGACGTCAACAATCTTAATTCTATCAATCAGTGTCTGATAACTGAGACAATTACTCTGTCTGACAATTCATCATTTCTTTATAGTGTACAGTACGGGCTTAATGATTCCGTTTCTGCGGTTCAGGCAATTACTGGTGATAGATTCATCAACTTCAAAGTATTGCTCATTGATGATGTTACGGGACAAACCATTGGCGAATATGATGATGTAACTTATACTCAGAATAATCTTTATCAGTATAATAACATTTCATATCAGGTAAATACACAGGGAATTGGCAACAGAACAGCAAGATTAAAACTTGTTCTGGATAATAACTTCGAATCAGAATATTCTTTATCCAGAATTTTTGCTAATGAGTCAGTGCTTGGAAAGACAACCATCAAACAAATTAGTTATTCAGGCGGTGAAGTAATAAAGTCTTATGAGCTATCCCAGAATTACCCCAACCCATTTAATCCAACAACGACAATCAAATTCCAGATACCAAAAGCAGGTAATGTAACACTAAAAATCTATGACATACTTGGAAACGAAATAACAACACTCGTGGACGAGTTTAAAGAAGTTGGGAAGTTCGAGGTAAACTTCAATGCCAGTTCACTTGCAAGTGGTGTTTACATTTACAGGTTGAATGTTAACGATTATGTAAATGTTAATAAGATGGTGCTACTGAAATAATGTAAACGAAGCTTATAAGAGATGACATCTATAAAAAAGGTGTCATCTCTGCTATATCGGAACACCTGAATTCACGTTCATCAACTCTTGCCAATCACCAAATAAAAAAACAAAATTACTTTTCTCTTTTGAGAAATAAACCTTCCAATAAATAAGAAAACAAGCTTTATCAAAACATTTTTAATCGCTTTATTTCACAGAAATCAAGATTGATTTTTTGTCGATAATGGCATTTAATATGCGTATCTGCATTAGCTTAAATTGAACACAAATATTAACAATGGGGCAATATTATGGCACTCATAGCGGTAATTGATGACGATCACGATATTCTCGATGCGAGTAGTCTCGTTCTTTCAGCAAAAGGATATGAAGTGATCACAGCAGATAATCCGGATGACGGATATAAAATAGTCAAAAATAAAAAACCGGATTTAATTATTCTTGATGTGATGATGAATGAACCTGATGACGGTTTCTTTCTCGCGCAGAAATTCAGAAAAGAAAAACTTGAGATACCGATAATTATGTACACATCAGTATCAAAAGCATTGGGGCTTGAGTTTGCCGCGGGAGAAATGGTTCCTGTAGATGAGTTCATAGAGAAACCAATTTCTCCGGACACTTTAATTGACAAAGTAGAAAAACTTTTACAATTACATTACAAGGAGTGAGTAAATGTTAGTTGCTGAAAAAAATGCTCTCTCCGAAGAAATAGAGAGCTATATAAATAAATACGGGAATGATCGCTCGGCTTTGCTGATGATACTTCACGAAATTCAAAAGAAACACAGACACATATCTGAATTTGCGCAGCAGGAAGTTGCAAGACTTTTGCACATTCATCCGGTGGAAGTGTACAGCGTAATTTCCTTCTTCGCATTTCTTAATTCAAATCCTAAAGGAAGAAATCTTGTTCGTATCTGCCAGACAATATCCTGCAATATGAAAGGGAAGAATGGACTTGTTAAAGCTATTGAGCGCGAACTCGGAATTGAAATTGGCGGAACAACTAAAGACAATAAGTTTACAGTTGAGTATGCTAACTGTCTCGGCTTGTGCGATATGGGACCTGCGATGGCAATTAACGATCAGGTTTTTCTTCATGTTACACCTGAAAAAGCTGTTGAACTTCTCGGAAAGGTGAAGTGATTATGGAAACAATCAAAGTGAAAAGAACCGGTCCGGTTATCTTCTCTGAATACAAAAGAGGAGATGCAATCAGAAAAGCTTTATCAATGACCCGTGAAGATATTTTATTTGAATTGAAAGATTCAAAACTAAAAGGAAGAGGCGGTGCCGGATTTCCAACATCAACAAAATGGATGCTGACAGCAGCAGCAAAATCAGACGAAAAATTTCTTGTCTGTAATGCTGATGAAGGTGAACCAGGAACATTCAAAGACAGAGTGCTTCTGATGGAATATCCTGAATTAGTTTTTGATGGAATGGTTGTCGGCGGATATACAATTGGTGCGCAAAAGGGAATTGTTTATCTGCGTGGTGAGTATGAGTATCTCTTAAAACCGCTTGAAGATTATCTTGAGGTTATGAGGAAGGACAATCTTCTTGGAAAAAATATTTTAGGTGATAAAGAATTTAGTTTTGATATTGAAGTATTTCTTGGTTCGGGTGCTTATGTATGCGGTGAAGAAACTGCGTTGATTGAATCGTTGGAAGGTCATCGGGGCGAACCACGAAACAGACCACCGTATCCAATTAATACCGGCTATCTTGGAAGACCAACATCTGTTAATAATGTTGAAACACTTGCAGCAATAAGTCACATTGTTGTAAAAAGCGGAAGTTGGTTTGCAAAATTCGGAACTGATAAATCTTCAGGTTCAAAATTGTTTTCAATTTCAGGCGATTGTGAAAAGCCCGGCGTTTATGAACTCCCGTGGGGAATAAAAATTTCAGAACTTCTTGAAATTGTTGGCGCAAAGAATACGAAAGCTGTTCAAATCGGCGGAGCTTCAGGTCACTGCGTTCCAAAATCACAGTTCAGCAGAACTGTAGCTTACGAAGATGTCGCAACAGGCGGCTCGATTATGATATTCAACGAGAGCCGAGATATGCTTCACGTGTTAAAAAACTTTATGGAATTTTTTGTTGATGAATCATGCGGACAATGCACTCCCTGCAGAATCGGAAATGTAAAACTTCTCGAAGGAATAGAAATGATTGAGAAAGGCGAATATACTTTTGCCTACATTAATAAATTAAAAGATCTCGGTAAAACAATGCAGCTTGCATCCAAATGCGGATTGGGTCAGTCAAGTCCGAATCCGTTTATATCAATTCTTGAAAATTTTAAGGAAGAAATATTCAATACTGGCAACGGAGGAAGAAATGGGAAATAAGAAAACATTAAGAGCCCCGGTAAGTCAAAAATCTCTTGTAGTTGAAAAACCTGAAAACCCAGAATACATCGGTGGAACAGTATCAATCGAAATAAATGAAAAGAAAGTTTCGGTTCCTCTTGGAACAACAATTCTTGAGGCTTGCAGACAAAACCAAATCCATATTCCTACTCTTTGTCATCATGAAGATTTATGTGTTGCCGGTGTTTGCCGGATCTGTGTTGTGGAAGTTGAAGGAATGAGAACACTCCAGGCATCATGTGCATTCCCGATTACTGCTCCGATCAAAATTAAAACTACAACTAATGCAGTAAGAAGAGCAAGAAAACATATTCTTGATTTGCTTTTAAGCGAACATTATGGCGAATGTTATTCCTGCGTCAGAAACAATAATTGCGAACTGCAGTCGTTGGCAAAAGAGTATGGTATTGATCATTACAATTTCGGGCATATCGAAAATCCAAGATATGAAGTTGATAACTCATCTTATTCTGTAATAAGAGACATGGATAAATGTGTTCTCTGTAAAAGGTGTGTGAGAACCTGTATTGATCTTCAGGAAGTTGGTGCGCTTGAAGCAATTGAAAGAGGTCATAATACTCACATCGGAACTTTCTGGGATAAGCCGCTGGCAGAAGTTATTTGTATTAACTGCGGACAATGTATAAACCGTTGTCCAACCGGTGCGCTTCGTGCTAATGATCCACGCGATGAAATCTGGGCTGCGATAGATAATCCTAAAAAACATGTTGTTATTCAAACCGCTCCATCACCAAGAGCAGCAATCTGCGAAGAATTTGGGATGGAACCAGGAACTTCACTTACAGGCGAAATGAATACAGCATTAAAACGAATAGGTTTTGATGTTGTCTTTGATACAAACTTCAGCGCGGATCTTACAATATTTGAAGAAGGTACTGAACTAATTCAAAGATTGTATAAAGCACTCGTTAAAAAAGAGCAGGTTGCTCTTCCTCAATTTACTTCGTGTTCGCCCGGATGGGTAAAATATCTTGAACATTTTTATCCTGAGTATGTTGATAATCTTAGTTCAGCAAAATCACCTCAGCAAATGTTTGGTGCGCTTATTAAAACTTTTTATGCAGAGAAAAAAGGAATTGATCCGAAAGACATTGTTTCAGTTGCAGTAATGCCTTGTTCAGCAAAAAAGTTCGAATGTAACAGACCAGAGATGAATGATTCAGGATTTAAAGATGTTGATTACGGTCTGACGACGAGAGAACTCGCACAGATGATAAAAGAAGCCGGAATTTATTTACCCGAAATGCCTCGTTCAAATTTTGATGATCCGTTTGGAGAAGCATCAGGTGCCGGATTAATTTTTGGTGCAACAGGTGGTGTGATGGAAGCTGCATTAAGAACAGTTGTTGAATTTGTTACTGGAAAGAAAATTGAAAACATCTTCGCTGATGCAGATATTATTTCTGTCAGAGGATTTGAAGGAATAAAATATGCAGAGCTTCCGATTAATGAAGTTGGACCGGTACCAAAATTAATTGCTCATCTTATTCCTGATTGGAATTGGCTTAAAGGCGCAACACTGAAAATTGCTGTGGCACATGGAACCGCTAACGCAAAAAAAATAATGGATGACATTAAAGCTGGCGGAAAGTTCAGCGAATGTCACTTCATCGAGTTTATGGCTTGTCCGGGCGGATGTATCGGAGGCGGTGGTCAACCGATTCCAACTACACCTGAGATTCGAATGCTCAGAGCAAAAGCAATTTACGATGAAGATAAATCTTTACCTGTAAGAAAGTCTCACGAGAATCGTCACGTGGTTGAAATATATGATGAGTTCTTAACAGACGGACCATGTGGACATCTTTCACACAAACTTCTTCATACTCATTATGTAAAGCGTGGTAAGTATATTGCATAGAGGTTCGGTATAAGGTATAGAGGATATAAAATATTATAGAAATTTAGTTTTTGACTTTTTCGCTTTTGTAATTTAAAAACTTTATTTCCCTATACCTTTATACCTGTATAACCGTATATTTCTCTAACTGGCGATAAAGTTATTAATTAAATCAACTAGCAACGGAAAACACTTGTTCAATAAACTAATGATGAGCATGGTGCCCGACTGGGCACGGGATCAGAATGAATTCTGGGAAGCAATCCGCAGAAGAAATCTCTGGTTCATTAAATTGCGATATGGAATCGTAATATTGCTGAGTGCTTTTCTTTTCATCACAACATTCATCTTCAAAATAAATTATTCTGAAACTCAGCTATCAGCCGGAGTAAGCATTATCGCATCCATTTTATTTTATAATGCATTGCTTCATCGTTTGAGAAAGTATGTGCTGTTAGATTTTGAAAGATTCAATCCGTTATACATTGCATTACTGCAGATGATTCTCGATTTAATTGCATTGTTGCTGCTTGTTTATTTTACCGGCAGTATTGAATCTCCGCTTTACATGCAATTTGTCTTTCTCGTGATAATCGGAAGTTTAATTCTGCCGGGTGTGTTGGTATATACAATGGCTGCTGTTTTTGTTCTTGGTTTTTCTACTCTGACGATTCTCGAATACTCGCAATTAATTGTTCATCATTCAATTGATGGACTATTGAGTTTTCCGTTGTATAATAATTTGCATTACATAAGTGCGTTTCTTTTTACTTTTGCCTTTGTGATATTCGTGAGCGTTTACCTTGCGAATGGAATGGCGCGGCAGCTTTATAAACGCGAAAAAGATCTTGTTGATTCGATGAAAAAAATAAATGCTGCCGAGAAAGAAAAACAAAAATATATAATGGGAATTGTGCACGAAATAAAAACACCCATAGTTGCAGTAGCTTCATACATTGACATTATTTTACAGAAATTTCTCGGTCCAATTGATGAAACAATCGAGGAAAAGTTGGTAAGAGCAAAACACAGAACCGATGAAGGTATTCAAATGATAAACGATGTGCTCAATGTTTCCAAGCTGACTTTGTATGATCAGTATGACGAAGAAGAACTTGAAATTTTTGAAATAGTTTCCGGTGTAATTAAAAGAAGGAAAGCCTCGGCAGATGCGCATCTGATAAAATTAAAACTGTTTGACAATAGAGAGAAGAAAGTCAAAATCAGGGGCGATAAATTCTTATTAGATATTGCCATCTCGAATCTTATCGGGAATGCGATTAAATACGGAGTTGATGGAGGCAATGTTGAAGTAATAATAAATTCTAACAGTAAAAATCTTTTTATCGAAGTATGTGATGATGGTGTTGGAATTCCCGAAAATGAACTGCCTAAAATCTTTAAAGATTTTTATCGTGCGAACAATGTGAGGAAGATTGTCTCTGAAGGTTCCGGACTTGGACTCTCTGTTGTGAAGAGAATTATTGAAAGACACGAAGGTACAATTAATGTTTTAAGTCCTTCAAGGATGGCAACAAGAGATCATTCAGGCTCTTGTTTTACAATAGAACTGCCGTTTGATAAAAAAGAAAAAAACAATTCTCCGCCTGCTCTGAAAATCAGCAGTTAAAATAAATTTAAAATTTTTTCAGCCAATTATTCTGAAGGTGATGAGAGCTCAACAAGCTGCGAGGACACACCCGTGATTAAAGCAACTTTCCGGGCAATTTCTTTATTGTCTTCCTTCTTCCCAACAAGTTCGAGAATAAGTAATCCTGTATCAGAACAATTTTCCAGCACTCCGTCGTGAATACCAAGACGCGTTTTAATATTACAGCCCCATGCAGTAAGTATTTGCTGAACTTTTACGGCAGCATCTTTTCTTTTGCCAATGAGAATTAAAAGAATTGTTTTCATATCCATCTCCCTGAAAAGTTATGTGAATTGATATATCAAAATTATGAAAAAATATTCTTTGATTGTTATCAGACATTTGATTTAGTTTTGCATACAAAATAAGTTACATTATGAAGAAAATTTATTAAGAAAATTATTTAAGAAATGACTAACTCCGATAACTCTCTGAGCTTTACAGGTGAATATTTCATCCCGGGAAAATCAGGGGAAAGAATAGAAGCAGATCATCTTGAGCGATATAAATTCGCTTGCAATTTTGTTAAGGATAAATCTATTCTTGATATTGCCTGCGGTGTTGGTTATGCCGGACCAATGTTCATTCAAGCCGGAGCGAAAAATTATTTTGGTGCTGATATCAACAATAAGCTAATCAAATACGCAAAAGACAATTATGCATCGGAACAGATTGGGTATTCAATTGGCGATATTTGTACTTTCAGATTTGAAAGGAAATTTGATCTGATAAGCTGCTTTGAAACGATCGAGCATATCAAAAACTACAAAGCAGCAATTATAAACCTTTACAACCTGCTTGATTCCGGAGGGACATTACTTATTTCATCGCCAAATCGCCCTGTTACATCACCAAATTGTAATTCACTCAACGATAAACCCTCAAATGAATTTCATATTCAGGAATTTATTCCTGAAGAATTACTACTATTATTGAACGAGAATGGCTTTTCGACAGATAAAAATAATTTGTACGGACAAAGACAGCGAAAAAAAGTTTACAGGAACAGATACATTAGAAAAATTATTTATACGCTATTTGGTAATCCAGATATCAAAACTTCGTCTGTAGTCGCCCCAGTTAAGGAATTACTGCCCCGGTATTTTGTAATCGTTGCTTTGAAAAGATAATAGTTACCACTAATTCTCAGCGAATCATTCTTACTACCTTATTACTTTTTAGATAAATACGGTAAGATTGGATTGGGATTTTTAACGGCGTTTTAACAAATAAGAAAAAATATTAGTTGCTATCTATTGTTTGTTCCTTATGTGGTTTTATTTACATTTGTTTTGTTAGATGAAACAACAAGAATAAAAAATGGACTTTCAATATTCAGATAAACCGGAACCGCACAAGGAAAGAACGAAACAAATTCTAAAAGCACATCCGGAAGTTAGAAATCTGATTGGCAAGAATCCTATCAGTGCTGTGATTACAATTATTGTTGTGGCTCTGCAATTTGTAATTGCTTACCTGCTCGCCGATCAGGCGTGGTGGCTGACAATTATCGTTGCATTTTTAATCGGTGCTTTTGCTGATCATAATCTTTTTGTGCTGATTCACGAAGCATCTCACAATTTGATTTTTAAGAACAGAACGCTCAACACAGTTTTCGGAATTATTGCCGACCTGCCGAAAGTAGTTCCGAGTTATGTTTCATTCAAATCATATCACCTGAAGCACCATTCATTCCAGGGAGATTATTATCTTGATGCGGATCTCGCCAGCAAGTGGGAAGCAAAACTTATTGGGAATACATTCATCGGGAAAATGCTTTGGGAACTTTTCTTTCCATTCTTTCAGGTATTCAGAACAATGCGTCTCAAAGAAATTGAATTTATGAATTCCTGGGTAATTATCAACTGGATTGTTGTCTTTGCAGTTGATGCAGTAATTATTTATTACTTCGGCTGGATTGCTTTTTTGTATCTGGTCTTCTCTCTCATTTTCTCAATTGGTCTTCATCCGCTTGGTGCAAGATGGATACAGGAACATTTTCTTGTTGCACCACCACAGGAAACTTACAGTTATTATGGTCCGATGAATATTCCATCGTTGAATGTTGGTTATCACAACGAGCATCATGATTTTCCATCCGTGCCATGGAACAAACTTCCGCTATTAAAAAAAACAGCGCCAGAGTTTTATGATAACCTTGTCTATCATAAATCATGGTGTAAACTTTGGTTGAAATTTTTATTCGATCCGAAACTTTCTCTATATTCGAGAATGGTGAGAACAAACAGAGGCTGACTTCAGGTCAATATCGAATAGATGCTTGACAAAAAAGAGATAGCATCTTTTCAAAAGATTTCATCTCTAATACTTAATTTTGCTTTCTTAATAGTTGCTTAAACCAAGTTATTTTACTTCTCGAAATTAGGAAGACCCCATTCTCCTATCTTCTTAAAACTGAAAATTACCTAAGCCTTTTTAGCCTAAAATCCTTTTAAGATAAGGAGTTCCGATGGCATATATGTTGTCAAAATTCCTTTATAATAAATAATTCAATTTTATAAGAAAGTTAAACAATGATTAAAGGAACCGTAAAAATTAACGGAGTAATTTGCAAGGGCTGCGAACTTTGTATAATTGCATGCCCGCAAGATGGTCTGCGTCTTTCACAGCAATTTAATGAAAAAGGCTATCGCTTCGTTGAATTGCTGGAAGATAAATGTACAGGCTGTGTTAATTGTGCGCTCGTTTGTCCTGAAGCAGCAATCACAGTTTACAGACAGCCAAAGCCTGCAAAAAAAGTAGCACTAAAAGAATAAGTTCATCTAACAAGAAAAATACTTAAAGGTTTTATGATGGAAGAGAAAAAAAACAAAATTGATGAAGCAAAACTAATGAAAGGCAACGAAGCACTTGCCGAAGCTGCTATTCGTGCTGACATTGACGCGTACTTTGGATACCCGATTACGCCGCAATCAGAAGTTCTGGAATATCTTGAAAGAGAAATTCCAAAACGTCACGGACTTGTTCTTCAGGCTGAAAGCGAAATTGCCTCGATCAATATGATTTACGGAGCTGCAGGTGCCGGTGCAAGAGTTATGACTTCTTCATCAGGTCCCGGAATTAGTTTAATGCAGGAAGGGTTGTCATATATTGCTTCTGCTCAACTTCCTTGTTTGGTTGTGAATGTTGTTCGTGGTGGTCCTGGATTGGGAACAATTCAACCATCACAGGGAGATTATTTTCAGGCAGTAAAGGGCGGTGGACACGGAGATTATCATCTGATTGTTTTAGCTCCTGCTTCAGTTCAGGAAATGGCTGACTTTGTTTTTGATGGATTTCGTCTTGCAGAAAAGTACAGAAATCCTGCAATGATTTTAACTGATGGTGCTCTTGGACAGATGATGGAAAAAGTTATTCTTCCTGAAGAGGGCTCATTAAAAAAAGTTGCAACACCCTGGGCAACTACAGGCAAAACAAAAGAAAGAGATCACAATATCATAACTTCACTCTTTATTAAACCGGAAGAGATGGAACAGGTAAATCTTCAGCTTCAGGAAAAATACAGGAAGATTGAAAAGGATGAAGTAAGATTTGAAGAAATTAAAACAAAGGATGCAGAAATTCTTCTCGTTGCTTTTGGATTGTCGTCACGTATTTGTCAGAAAACAGTTGACCTCGGAAGAGAAAAAGGAATAAAGATTGGATTGCTCAGACCAATTACTCTTTATCCTTTTCCATATAAAAAATTAAATGAGCTTGCTGATCAGGTTGATTTTATAATGTCGGTAGAAATGAATGCAGGACAAATGGTTGAAGATGTACGATTAGCAGTTGAAGGAAAAGTACCGGTTCACTTTACAGGAAGAATGGGCGGAATGATTCCATCACCGGATGATGTGCTTAATGAAATAGAATCAATTCTGGACAATAAAAATGTTCTTCAAGATTAAAAGAGTTTAATAGGAGATTAAATAATGTCAATAGAAAGACCAACAAATTTAGATTTTCCGCCGGATGCAGAAGGAATGGAAATGGTCTATTGCAGACCGATGGAAACACTTACAGATACTCCATTCCATTATTGCCCCGGTTGTGGACACAGCGTTGTTCATAGAGTTTTGATGGAAGTTGTTGCAGAGTTAGACATTCAGGATAAAACGATAGGGGTTGCTCCTGTTGGCTGTTCTGTTTTTGCATATCACTATATGAATGTTGATATGCAGGAAGCTGCTCATGGAAGAGCAAGTGCTGTTGCAACAGGAATAAAAAGAGTTTTACCAGATCGTTATGTTTTCTCGTACCAGGGAGATGGCGATCTTGCAGCAATCGGTACAGCAGAAACAATTCATACAGTTAACAGAGGAGAGAACATCCTGATGTTGTTCATCAATAACGGAATTTATGGAATGACCGGCGGGCAAATGGCTCCGACCTCATTGCCCGGACAGGTTACTACTACATCACCTTATGGACGCGATGTTAAATCGGTTGGACATCCTATAAAAATTGCAGACCTGCTTGTTCAATTGCCCGGTGCTTACTATGTAACTCGGCAAGCAGTTCACACTCCAGGCGCAGTTAGGAAACTGAAGAAAGCAATCGAAAAATCTTTCCAATTTCAAAAAGAAGGAAAAGGAACTTGTTTTGTTGAAGTAGTTTCAAACTGTCCATCCGGCTGGAGAATGACACCAATCGAATCAAACAAATATCTTGAGGAAACAATGTTTCCAGTTTATCCGCTTGGTGATCTTAAAGTTCCGGAAAAAGTTTAAAAGTTTTTCTAAAAGAAAAAACAGGATATTAAAATGCGACAAGAACATGAAATTATATGTGCTGGTTTTGGAGGACAGGGAGTCCTTTCAATGGGAAGCATCATCGCTTACTCTGGAATGATTGAAGGAAAAGAAGTAAGCTGGATGCCATCTTATGGTCCTGAAATGCGCGGTGGAACGGCAAATTGTATTGTTATTGTTTCCGATGCAAGAATAAGCTCACCCATCATTACGAAATTTGATTCAGCCATCGTTCTTAATCAGCCATCACTTGATAAATTTGAGAAAGCAGTAAAACCGGGAGGAGTACTCCTCTATGAACAATCAACAATAATTCGTCCTCCGACAAGAGATGATATTGATATTATCTGCATACCTGCAATTGAAGAAGCCGATAAACTTAAAGCAAAACAGGTAGCAAATATGATAATGGTCGGCGCATTTCTTGAGAAAAGACCGATTGTAAAAATAGAAACAATTGTGAGCGCACTTAAAAAAGCATTACCAGAACACAGGCATCACCTGATACCTGTTAATGAGCAAGCACTTAAAAAAGGAAAAGAGCTTGCCAACTTAAAAGAGACAACAACAGCATAATTTAACCATGAGGAATAACAATGTCAGAACTTGGATTTAACTGCCAGCACGCTTGTAAGAACACATGCGCAAGTCTAAACGAAGCTCTACGTAAAGAAACAGCTATCGTGAAATACTATGAAAGTGTTATAGCCGAGTGTAATATGCCTGAAGTAAAAACTTTTATGGATGAACTTATTGAAGAAAAGAGGAAAGTTATTCTTCGTTTAATTCAGAAACTGAATGAAATTCACGTTCGTTCACAGGCTATTGATGGGATTACATCAAGCTTTAACAATATTGATGGCTAAGGTTTATTTAATTGACATCGCAGGGATGAATGGTTATATTTGCACTCCAATTTTGAATTTGAAAAAAATTAGTTTTACAAATATTACATCGCGGGTTGGAGTCCGGCAAAAGCCGGAGTAGCTCGGAGCCGACAGAAACCCTCGAGAGAAAAATAAAAAGAAATTACATCGGGGGTTGGAGTCCGGCAAAAGCCGGAGTAGCTCGGAGCCGACAGAAACCCTCGAGAGAAAAATAAAAAAGAAATTACATCGCGGGGTGGAGCAATTGGTAGCTCGTCGGGCTCATAACCCGAAGGTTGTAGGTTCAAGTCCTGCCCCCGCTACTAAAGAAAAATCCTTCTCATTTGAGAAGGATTTTTTATTTACTGTAATTGCAACATTTCCTTTTTTATGTCATAGTTCAACATACTTATGAATTTTCATAATTAAACAGAAAGAATAAATTCTATTCTTCAAAGGATTAATTTTTTTGATTTGGCTTATTATAAATAACCGGCATTTTGAATTTCCATAAATTCCATAACTCATTATGATGTAACAACTCAACTATAAAATGAGCAACATTTATTCTGCTTGTTTTTCCAGCATCAAAAACAGGACTTCTTTTTGGTGATTCCATAATTTCGTATTCACTTACTTTCTCTTCATTTATCAGAGTATCAGGTCGTACGGCTATCCATTCAATTTTAGAATTATATTCATCAATAACATTTGATAAATAAGATGCTGCTCCAACATTATCTTTATGTGGTGGTAGAAAAAATGTTAATAGTGAAAGCACAATTTTATCTTTATAAGAATAACTCTCTTTTAATTTTCTATTCATATTAGCTGTTGTGTTCATTAAGATAAGTTTTACTTTATCCTTTTTACTGCTTTCAATTGCAGTACAAATATTTTTTATAGAATCTCTCACTAACATTCTTGGCTTCCCGATAATTCCTTTTAAAGAAATATTATGTCCAAGACAGCAAACAATGGAATCACAATCATTTATCAATTCAAGGTTTTTATTCAAATCAAATTCAGAAATGTTTCCTATTATAATTTCTAAAAGATCATTACTTTTAAACTCATTTAATAGAACGCTTTTATTGCGTGCAACAGCTTTGACATTAATATTTATATCCAGCAAATGTTTAACAACCAATCGACCTGTTGCCCCGGTAGCACTGATAACTAATACTTTCATAAATATTTTCCTAAACTTTTGAACTTTGTAAGTATGATCTAATTCACTAATTACTATTTTCCTTATATAACAAACTACCGATTAGCCCGGCAATTAAGAGTTCACCGAGACCCCAAACGATTCCAATTACCGTTAGTCCAACAGGCATAAATCCATAAAAAACATTAGCTAAATTAGGTAAGCAATTTCCGGGAAACCATAAAACGATAGCGGCTATTACTGCGGTTCTCTTTCGATGTTTAAAACGAGGAAGCATAGTAGCATACAACCACATCAACGTTACACCAAGTGAAAGTGAAACAAAAAGAAAAAATATCATTGCACTTAAACTAAGCGGAGGTAAATTAAATTTTGCTAATGCTTCGTCCATCTGATTACCAACTACAGGCACCATTGTAACTGCGCTAATACAAATGATTATTCCGGCTATTAAACCGATTTTAAAAATTTTGGTTTCCCTAAACATTATTTACTTTCCGAAATTATTAACTAGTCTCGAACGATTTTTCTACTGTAATTACCACATTTCCTTTTTTATGTCCCTGTTCAACATAGTAATGAGCATCTTTAACTTTATCCAGAGTGTACGATCTATCAATAACAGGTTTAAGTTTTCCTTTTTGAATCAGATCACTCAAAAAAATCATATACTCGGTTTTTTCTTTTGTGGGATATTTTACTGAAAGAAAGTGTCCATTTTTCTTTAATACTTTTTTACAAGAAGATTGAGTTATCTTTCCAACCGCATCGAATATAACATCATAAGTTGTTATACTTTTTCTAAAATCTTCATTGTGATAATCAATTACATAATCAGTTCCAATTGATTTTACCATTTCGATATTATTTGTACTGGAAACTGCCGTTACTTCTGCACCAAAATATTTTGCAAGTTGAATAGCATAAGTTCCTACCGATCCTGAAGCACCATAAATAAGTATTCTGCATCCTGGATTAATATTTACTTTTTGTAATATGTGAAGAGCTGTCATTCCGCCAACAGGGATTACTGCCGCATCTATAAAAGAAATATTATCAGGTTTTTTAACAATGACACACTTCTTCGATTTTTCAGGAACGCACACATATTCAGCATTTGCACCAAACTGCAATCCTGTTGTAGTCCCGTAAACCTGGTCACCTTTAGTGAAAAGTTTTACATCTGAACCAATTGCTTCAACAATACCAGCAAATTCAACTCCTGTTACTTTCATAGGTTTAAATCCAAATAAAAATCCTAACGGAATAAGAATGAATCGGGATATTTTTCTAAGATTAACATCACCTCTTGTTACTGATGAAGCGATTACTTTTATAAGAACTTCATTTTGTTTTGGTATTGGTCGTTCTAACTCTGCAAGTTTTAGAACTTCTGGTGAACCAGATTTTTTACAGACTATTGCTTTCATTGCTTCCTTTATATTCAAATCATTTCAGTTATAACAGAATTAAAAAATATTAATGCTATTGCTTATTTAGGATTAAGCTAAAACCATAAGGAATTAATGCAATTGCCATTAAAGTAGATGCTGTTAAATTAATTATTTCAACACCATCAGGAGTTCCTATGAAAAGCATTGCAATTAAAAATAATATACATTGCCAAATTGCCATGCTTCTGGATTTAAGTAAACCAACTGCTTGAATAATAAAACCTATAGGTAGCAGCATTAATCCATTTATCAAAATCAGCCATCCTTTTTTTTCAAACATTGCAAGCAAACCAAGATTCATATTAATAAATTCGTTTTCAGGTAAAGTATCTATAGCACTTATTGTTAAGCACAGAGCACCTTTATCAACTGCTAAAATTAACGCTCCGAGAATTGCTATCACACCACCAATGAATCCCCACCATTCATTAGTGGTATTTTTTAGTTTATTCATAAAGTGTATTGCAACAACGACAAGTAAACCTGTGCAAAGGGTTACTAATGCGTGACCAAAATGGAGAAGATAATTATTATGCACTCGTTTGATGAGTTCTGTTGGTTCCAAGAATTTAGGATTGAAAAGATTAGGATGTCCAGCGAATGCAAAAACAAAAATCAGTGGAAATATTATTAAAGATATTCCCGTACCAATTCTTTTTACGTAATCAATACTATTATGTTTATTGTTCATAGTAACTCACTTAATTCATTTATTCATAAAATATTTTTTTACTTATTTAATAAAATTTACTTATACGTTATTTGAACGAAGTTTTTCTTTAAAAGCGAACAAAGTTCCACTTAACGCTGAGAGTAAAATCATTGGCGCTAAAACTTTTATTGCATAAGGAGTTCCGAAGAAAAAGTACACAAGGAATATTAGTTCAGTTATTAAGCTCACAATCAAATAATAAATTGCTAATCCAAGAGTGTAAAGGGAAATTTTAATATAGTTAGTTTTAAATAATAGCTTTGGAGTTAAACAATATAGCGACCAATAAAATGCTGGGATTGAACCTAATAATGATACAACAATTACATCGATATTAGTCTTAACAACTCCTAAAAAGCTTTCTGATTCAGGAACTGCCAATCCAGGCAAGGTTGTTGTATCTTGCGCTGCCCATTTGAAGTAAAGTACAATCAAAGGTATTGCTATCCAAAACAAAATATGCAATCCTGTTTTATTAATTGTTTTCATATAATCTTTTTCCTTAATAGTTATTGTCTTTTAGTTTTTAACTTTATTTAATCACGATCATCTTTTTCTGATCACAAAAAGTATTTGTCTTCAACTCATAAAAGTAAATTCCGCTTGAAATATTTCTTGCATCAAATTCGATTTCATAATTTCCTGCTGGCTTAAACTCATCAACTAAAGACGCAACTTCTTTACCTAGTACATCATAAACTTTAAGCGTTTGCCAACTACTGACTGAAGACTGCCAGCTTATTTTTGTGCTTGGATTAAACGGATTAGGATAATTCTGATATAGTTGAAAATCATTTATTCTTTGTTTGTCGTCATTAATATCAGTTACAGGATTTTCGATATTAAGACTGAATGTACAAAAAGCTTTGGCATTAGCTGTATCTGCTGCAGTTACTTTTATAGAATAGTTGCCCGAACTTGTTGGAGTTCCAAAAAAAGTTTTAGTGATTGAATCAAAACTTAACCATGATGGAAGAGGATTGCCATTACTCAACGTAGCGGAATAGGTTAATGTATTATTTCCATCATCATCAATAAATGTTGAATCCGGAAACGTATAATTAAAATTATAACCAACAGAATCCGTTTGATTTGGAATTTGATAGTTTAGGTATGGAGAGTAGTTTGTCTGTCTCAGGCTATCAATAATATTATCAATCTTAATCCAGTAAGTATAATATGACGGCCAGCTTAATCCTCCTGAAGTAAAGAACAAATACTTGCCGTCATTAGAAATAAATTGACCGTATTCCCAATTAAAGCCTGGGGTATTAATTGGTTCCTCTAATTTTTTAGGATTTGTCCATTTACCATTCTCATTCTTAAAACTTAAATACATATCTGCTGTTCCGCCGTTTGGTGTTCTGGAGACTATTAAATATGATTCGTCAGCGGCAATTAAAAAATCATTTTCCTGTAAAGAACTATTTAATGGTCTGCCTAAATTTTGAAAAACTGTATCTCCGTTTTCCATTATTAATTTGCATATCTCGCCGTCTGAAGTTGAGCCTTCATAATAGCTTGATACATAAAAATTATCCATCTCAGATTTCTGCAGATAGTGTGTCTTGAGATTTTGTGATATCAAACGAACAGGAACGCTCCAGCCAGTGCTTAATCTTTTTGAGTAGTACGCGTGAAAAGTGTTATCCTGAAGGTATATAATACTATCATCAGGTGATAACTTTGGAGCCATAAAACCTTCAAATAAATTTTCAGGACCCTGCCACCTGTTATCCTGGTATTTAAAATATTTTATTCTGTAACTGGAAGCCGGGTACGTATTAAGTTCACCATAATATATTTCCTTGCCGTCTGATGTAATCGCAATTCTTTCACACGCCCGATGACCGGCTGTCACAGGCAAATTAAAGACTATTGGAATATTTCCCGGAGGTATTTGTCCTAAATACAAACTATCTTCTGGAATAGGTTGAGCAAACAATTTAAATGATGAAATAACCATCATTAAAATGACAAGTAAATGTTGCAATAATTTTTTCATAATAATTCTCCTAATAGTTAAACAATGTTTTGATTCTGTATTAATGTTTCAATCAATAATAACTTTGATTAAACCCTTGAGAAAAATAATTGCGAATAGAAAATTTGGGTATAAATTTCTTGTTAAGTGCACCAGTACCTTGTGAAATGCACTTATTGCTGTTATGTGGAGAAAATTTTGGAAAGTAAAAATCTTAATTATTGCCGAATGGAAACTAATTCAAACACCAATGTTCCTCAACAAATTAATTTTTTGACGACTGATTGGCAATCTTTCTCCGCTCTTTAATATTGCCCAATATTTCCCGCCGCCAAGAGATTGAATCGATTCAACATTATTTCGATCAACAATGAAAGATTTGTGAATACGATAATAATTTGCGGGTAATAATGGAATAAGTCGCTTTATGGATTTATCATAGATAACAACTTGATTGTTAAGTAAGTGGAGTTCAACATAAATGTTTGCAGATTTAAAATATTTTATATCATCAAGTGGAATAACTTTTATTTCAAATCCTTTTTTAACAGTAAGATATTTTATCGAATGACCATCTAATGCGTGGCTTGATTTTAATCTTTGGAAAGCTGCTTTTAATCTTTCTATGTTATAAGGTTTTGGTATGAAATCTAAAACTCCGTATTCAAATGCTTCAATCGCTCTGTTAATATTTGCAGAAATAACTATTGTATGGAATGATTGGCTTACAACTTGTTTAAGCAACTGAAATCCATCTTTAGAATTAAGATTTAAATCTAAAAGTAAAACATCCACAGGCTTTTCTTTTAAATAGAACATAGCACTATCCAGCGAAGTTTCTATGTGAATGGAAGTAATTTCATTGTTCAGAATCTGTCCGACGAGAAATTTTATATCTTCAGCAGTTGGTCTTTCATCTTCAACAATTAAAATTCTCATATCAATTTCTAATCTCTATTATTGATTCCCAGCCTTCATCAGATTTATTTGAATAGAAATTCCATTTACCGGGATAACTTTCTTCCAATCTGCTTTTAATATACTTTACCCCAAAACCAGTTGAGCCTTTGATGTCTTCTAAATTAAAGCTGCCATCATTCGAAAGTATATATTTTATTGATTCTGAATTTTTTATTGTCTGTAACTTAAAAGTTCCGGCAGTTTTATTATCATATCCATGAGTTAACCCGTTTTCAACAAGTGTATGAAAAACCATTGGTGGTATAATGTCTTTTTCATCAACATCAATTGTTTCTAATTTATAGTCAGCTCCTTTTCTGTAACTCATAATTTTAAGATGAGCATTGCACAAATCAATTTCTTGTGTGATAGGAATAAGTTTTAACGCGGATACTTGATTTATCATTCTAAACTCTTCAGCAAGTGCTTCAATTAATTTTATGGCTGATGCAGAATCTTTTCTTAACCAAGCAATTATTGAAGTTAAAGTATTTAATACAAAATGTGGATTGATATTCTTCTTTAACAATTCATTTTCCAACCGTGCTGATTTAAGTTGTGCTTCTTTTTCAGTTTTTTCCTTTCTTGCAAACTGTCTTGCTATAGAAAAAGTTGTACAAACAACCATAGTTGTTGCCAATCCAGCGAATGCAAAATTGAAAAAGTAAGCTGTCCAGGCTGCTATAATGCCTATAAGAATAATTAAACTTTCGTCACGCCGTTTAAATAAAGCCCATATTGTTATTATACTGCTAATAATTAGTACCGTTAGTGACATTATGTTAAAGAGGTTTTCGATGTTAGTAAAAAAGAAAAAGATGAGAAGAGTTATCGTAACAACTACTGCAATAGTTTTTTTAGGAAGGAAAAATAAGTAAATAAAAAAAGTAGGAAAAAGAACAGTAAAAAAAAGTGTGATCAACTGATAACTATAATATTGCAAGTACACAAAAGTGGTTTTTGTTTCAATTAAAGTTGGAATCAGCATTGTTATCGAATCTAAGATTACTATAAAGCAAATCAACCCAAACAGTAAGTGCTCTGTTTTTCTTTTCCTTGCAAAGTATAAAAATGAATTGAACAGAAAAGGAATAAATAAAATACCTGTTATAAAAAATGCCTGATAATATAACCGGGCTATGCGATGTAACAAGTAATCATACTTACCAATAACCATATAACCATAGAACCATTTCCACGATGAGTAATCCCTATGGTTTGATATTCGAAAGATAAGAGTATGTTTTCCTCTCGTTAAAAGATTATTAGGTAATGCAAGATTAAAGTTATAATCGCCGGCAATTTCATCATTTATATTTATTCCAATTTTTCCATTTTCGGATAGCTTGATTCCATCCCAGAAAATTTCGTAGGCAGTAATAAAGTTTAATGGGAACAAACCAATTACAGTGTTGCCATCCAGAGAATCAGCAATGTTTATTGTAGTCTTTAAAACCCAATTACCTTTAGAGAACAAATCATCATTTATATATGAATCAAATGATTGCCATAATGAATCCGGAAATAATGGAAGCGGTTTAGTTGGTTCTTTGTCTTTAACAATTTGCCAAAAATCTAAATGTATTGCGTTATTAGAAGAAGTTAAAATATTCTCATTTGGTTCGGAGGCTTGTAATTCAATATTAACTATTATAATAATAGCTAGTATGAATTTATAGACTGAATGAAGGTCTGTTTTTTTCACAATACTTTATTAAAAAGTCAAAAAGTATTTTAATTGTGGTTTTAAATTAACGAAAACTTTTGTATGGAAATAAAATGGCTTGTTGATAAACAGCAATGAATTTTCAGTGTTCTGAATTCTGTCACAACACAAATGAAATAAGACTATCTCAGATCTGTTATCCCGTTTCAATAAGATTGTGAGGGGAATCTCATAGTTTGATTTTAATGTAAAATAAGATTCTATTATAATGATTCATTTTGCCGAAAGTATTTATTCAGAAGGAGAAACAAATTAAGGTTGATAAAACGAGACTTTTGAGACGGCTTTTTTTATTTTAACTCAATCTTTCCTGAACAGCACAATCCTATTAGTGTTTGTTCCCACAGTATTATTATTCACACCCCAGATATTTGCAGTCTTTGTAAATTTCTGTTGATTAATGATAATTCCAGAACAATCAAATCCAGTTTTAATTCCGATTGGAACAATGTGTTCATCGAGTTTTATTTTACCTTTTCTGATCTCACCAACTTCAAAAGCAACGTGACCACCACGTTTTGTAATTCGATAAAGCTCCTTGAAAACTTCGAGCATTACTTTTTCCCACTCGTCTATTTTTTTTGAGATTGTAATTCTCCTGGAAATCTTTTTAGCATTAATATTATTGAACCAACAGCGCAGCCAGTTATCTTCTACATAATTTACAATGTCCAGAAATGGAGGCGAGGTAACTGTTAAATTAATCGAGTTCTTTTTAATAGCGGAAGTGGATCTTGCGTCTTCATTCAGAAACATTGCTTTGTTGCTGATTCTGTTTAGTTGGTTTATAAGATTTTTATTTAGGCGAACTGTTAAATCCCGGGACTTTTTCAGAATAATAAATTTTATGTCTTTGTATTCCGGCTTCTGTCCTATTTGTTTATTTATTTTTTTCTGTCTTTCAGATGTTACTGCCTGATTTGGAGGAAGCGTATAGACGGAAAAAAAATTTTTTGAGTGTCCGGTCAGCCGGCTAGTTGCAACCATACGAATCCATTCATCAATAAAATCCTCGCTGCTGTTTTTCTTTTTACTTATCAGATAATTTCTTAATGACATTATTTCAGATTCAGTATTTGGGTGATAAAACATCGAAAGGTCCATATCTGCTTTTAATCCGCGTTTGAATTTTATTTTTTTCAGGCGGTTTTCAACTTCAACAAGTGATGGAATCAATAATCGTGGTTTTGAAAGTATTGTGCTAAGTGGATTTATATCATTAGCAATTACATTCCTGTTTAATAGTGCTGCTTCGATTATTGTTGTTCCTCTTCCCGCAAAAGGATCGTAAATAACATCATTTTCTTTTGTTAATAATGAAATAAAAAAATTTGGCAATTCAGCTTTAAAACAAGCACGATATGAAATTTCATGAAGAGAATTATTTTGTCTCTGCTTAGAGGTCCAGAACTCATTAGAAAATCTTGATACACAATTACCATTAATTTCAACACAATCAACATTTGTTTTTTTTAAACCAGATGGCGAAGTGTCAAACTTAAAATCAGTTAAATACTTATTTAAATCGGATTTATTCATAAAGTAAAAATTAGTACTAAAAATATTTTAAACATAGTTCAGCAGAGAAAATGTTTTAAAATATGAATGGTTATTAAAAATACAGAATTGAGCAAAACCAAAAATATATTGCGTTTTTAAGCGATAAACATAACTTTTTGAATAAATATTGGTCTAAATCTTAATGACAAATATTCACGAAGCTATGGAAAAGTTGTTCGAAGGGTGAATGATACTTTAACTTGGTGAAAGGAGTCCTCAATTAAAAAAAAATTGTTAAGAGTTAATTCAGAAAAAAAAGTTTTTAGCTTTTTACAATTTCAATGATTGGTCTTCGTTCCCAGGCAAGCTCTTTTCTTAAATCTGATATGTCCGATTTAGGTGTGTGAATCTCGATCGGAATATTAATATTAAAATCGAAACTTAATTGATTAGGTTCTGTCGGGGTTTGGTTTCTTTTTCTTTTCTTCTTCATCAAACAAAAAATCGAGGAGTAATTTTTTTAGTTTGCAGTATTAGTAATTAATATTTCCATTACAAAAGTGGATATAAAAATTCACTTAATCAAATCAAACAGAAAATATTTTTATTTAAAATAAAAAAGCCAGGATAATTATCCCGGCCTGTGGAGAAGAGATGAAGAATAAATTTTATTTTAGCGCTGTTTTGCAGCAACCATACTTATATCTTCATCTGTAATTTTGTTTTTGAAGAAGTCGTAATAAAATCTTGCACAATGTTTGTTAACTCTTTCGCTGGCATCAAACCTGATAGCTTGTTTCACGGCATTTATTGCCATCGGTGTTCCTATTTTATACAATGCAAGAGCAGCAGCAATTCTAAGTTCTTCATCTATACTATCATGCAGCATTTTCATTAATGGGATTACAGCTCGCGATATTTTTAATTCACCGATCATATAAGCACTGCTGCTTTTTAGACCAATGTTATCAGAATTCAATCCGATTAGCAAACTCTCAACTGTATTATGCTTTACAATTAGATTTGTTTTTGGTCCGGCTGAAGGAAAGATTATTGCTGTAACAAACAATATTAAAAACAGTATTGTAAATGTAAATTTCATTGGCTGCTCCTTTGTTGAATTTTTTCTTAAAGGAAATATAAATTCAATATTGAGTTGATGCTGGTATTTTCTTTGGAACGGTTGACAAATATTATAAACGGCACAAAATGGTAATTCATCTGCTCTGAATTTCAAGTGTTTGTAGAGGCTTATACATAAATGATGTTCCCGACAACTTTTCGTAATACCGGAAAGAAAGAAAAACTTCACCCAAATAGTGGCGGTTAACTTTTATTTGAATTTAATCTGCTAAACGGTCTCAACAGGCGTATCATCTGTGCATTTGATTTCCCAAACATTGGATTTTATTTCATCCGCTCATCAATATTGACTTGGATTTCATCGGATTTATCAGGTGTTTTAAAGTACAATTATAAAATATTTTTGAAGATTTGTAAGGAAAAGCAAATGAAAATTGAATTTATTCTTTCTTTGACATTTTTAATGTCTGTTTTATTTTTTAGCTGTGGGTCACTTTCACCAGATTTCAAAATAGAAAATGAGAAGTACACATTGGAAAATGGTTTGCAGGTTATACTTCACAATGATAAATCGGATCCAATTGTAGCAGTAGCCGTTCTTTATCATGTTGGTTCAAACAGGGAAGTGAAAAGTCGGACTGGATTTGCTCATCTTTTTGAACATATTATGTTTCAGGAATCCCAGCACATTCCACAGGATCAGTTTTTCAAGAAAATTCAAAATGCCGGCGGGACATTAAACGGCGGAACCTGGAATGACGGAACAATTTATTTTCAGGTTGTGCCAAATAACTCACTCGAAATGGTGCTTTGGATGGAATCTGACCGGATGGGATTTTTGTTAAGTACGGTTACACAGGAAGCATTCATGAATCAACAATCTGTTGTTCAAAATGAAAAACGACAGAGAGTTGATAACGAACCATATGGTCATACAAGTTATGTAATTAATAAATTATTGTATCCTGAAAATCATCCATATAACTGGCAGACAATAGGTGAGATGGAAGATCTGAAAAATGCAACATTGGCTGACGTTCATGATTTTTTTAAGAAATGGTACGGACCAAACAATGCTACTCTGGTAATTGCGGGAGACTTCGATAACGAAGAAACAAAAGTTCTGGTTCAGAAATATTTTGGCGAAATCAAGAAAAGGGACGAAGTCAAACCACTTGATCCGATGCCAGTTCAGATTGATAAAACTAAAAAAGCGTATCATGAAGATAACTTTGCAAAATCACCCGAATTGAATATTGTTTTTCCAACTCCACAGCAATACACAAAGGATGATTATGCACTAAAATTTTTTAGTGAATTATTTGCACAGAGCAAAAAATCTCCGCTGTATAAAGTTGTTGTTGAAGAGAAGAAACTCGCACCATCTGTTAGTGCATATCAGAATTCTCAGGAACTTGCAGGTGAGTTTACAATTACAATCAGAGCATTTCCCGACAAAAGTCTCGACGATGTTGAAAAGGCTGTAAAAGAAGCATTTGATAAATTTGATAAAGAAAGTTTTTCTGAAAAAGATCTTCAACGCGTAAAAGCAAAAATAGAGACACAATTTTATAACCAGATATCAAGTGTACTTGGGAAATCCTTTCAACTTGCAAGCTACAATGTATTTACCGGTACACCAGATTTCATTAATACAGATCTGCAGAATCTGCTTACTGTAACAAAAGACGATATCATAAAAGCTTATGAAATGTACATCAAGGGGAAGCCTTATATCGCAACCAGCTTCGTTCCAAAAGGAAGTTTAAATCTGATAGCATCGAACTCAGAAAAATATCCTATAGTTGAAGAAAAACTTGAAGAACAAAACATAACAAGTTCTTCAGTTGCAGGATCGGAAGAAATGAAAATTGAAAAAATTGAATCTTCTTTTGACAGAAGTGTTGAACCTCCGGCAGGTCCGGATCCGTTATTAAAACTTCCTGAAATTTGGGAAGATGAACTGTCGAACGGAGTAAAAATTTATGGAATTGAGCAGAATGAACTGCCATTAATCAATTTTTCTTTAACAATAAAAGGTGGTTTGCTGCTTGATGATATAAACAAAGTTGGAGTTTCAAATCTGATGTCAGATATAATGATGGAAGGAACCAGGAATAAAACTCCGATCGAACTTGAGGAAGCAATTGATGATCTTGGGGCGAGCATAAATATGTACACCAGTAAAGAATCTATAGTTATAGATGTTAATTGTCTTTCCTCAAAATATTATGATGTGTGGTCGCTTATGGAGGAAATTCTATTTGAACCAAGGTGGGATGAGAATGAATTCGAACGGATAAAGAGAGAAACAATTGAAAAGATAAACCGCAGCAAAGCTGATCCATCGGCAGTAGCTTCAAAAGTATTCGACAAATTAATTTATGGAGATCAGAATATATTTTCAAAAAGTGTATCAGGCACCGAAGGATCAGTTAATTCAATTTCAATTGATGACTTAAAATCATTTTACAATAACTATTTTGTACCAAATCTTACAACAATTACCATCGTTGGTGATGTAAGTGATGATAAAGCTGTTTCCACATTTCAATCACTTGAACTCAAGTGGAAAAAGAAAGAAGTGGAGTTGAATGAGTATCCGCTGCCGCAGCAATCGGAAAGTTCGAAGATTTATTTCGTTGATTTTCCTGATGCTAAACAATCTGTTATCAGGATTGGAAATCTGAGCATGAAGTATAATGATCCTGATTATTATCCGGCAACTGTTATGAATTATAAACTTGGCGGAAGTTTTACTGGCAATGTAAATCTGATTTTAAGAGAAGAGAAAGGATATACATACGGAGCCAGAACATCGTTTAACGGTTCGCTTTATCCGGGTTATTTTGTTGCGAGTTCAAGTGTTGTATCAACTTCTACGCTTGAGTCAGTTCAGATTTTTATTGATGAAATGAATAAATATCGTGAAGGTATTCCGGAATCAGATTTAGAGTTTACCAAAAATTCACTTATACGTTCTAACGCAAGATCGTTTGAGACACTTGGCGCACTTAGAGGTATGTTGAATAATATTGCAACTTACAACCTTGAGTTCGATTATATTAAAGAAAGAGAAGATTTTGTCCGAAACTTTACTCAAGACGAGCTGAAAGTTCTTGCTAAAAAATACATTCAACCCGCAAGTATGATTTATCTTATCATCGGCGATGCAAAAACTCAGTTTGACGCACTTAAAACTCTGGGATTTGGCAGCCCTGTTTTGTTAGACAGGGAAGGAAACAAACTGTAAAGTAAGTCTCAATATTCTCAAATAAGGCTGTTCCTGCGTGTGAACAGCCTTTTTATTTATTAGCTGATTGAATCTGATAGTTTTGCTTCTTAATTTAATTTCAGATTCTTTAAAAGCTTTGTAGAAAACAAAAAAAGTATTGCTATGAAAGAATTTTTCAGCGTTCAGGAAGTTTCAAAACTGTTAGATATAAGTCACTCGGCAGTGCTGTATCATATTCATTCGGGAAAACTTAAAGCTCAACAGGTTGGTAAAATCTATATAATCTCTAAAGAAGATTTCGGAGATTTTCTTAAACGTCACCGTGAACCAAAGAAAAAACAAAAAGTCGTTCAGACAAAACTGGATTTGTAGTTCATTCTTCAGAGAATTCAAGCACTGCTTTTTTATAATCATTCAAATCAGCCTCACTCAATCCGGCAATTTTCTTAATCGTATAACAATAAACAAAAATTATCGGGATGATCATATTTTCTTCTTCATTATAAAATTTATCCATCTCAGAAATAATATTACTCATCAACATTTTATCAGATTCATCTGTCTGGTAGATTTTGTCGATTTCATTTTTGCAGCCTAGATGTGAAATTTCCGGATACTTTTCTTGCGTGAGACGATACCGTTGAAGAATAGAACTCAAATATGTTTCTTTGGAAGTGCTGTAATTCAAAACCGGATCTTCCAATCGCACCCAGGCATACCCATTTTCCAGATTTCGCGTCAATCGTTCCGACTGAGAAAAAATATTTATTGCTGCAATTAGTATAAGAGAAAAAATTATTTTCATCATTCGAGAGGCGTTAGTAAAAGTTCAAAATGCTTTAATAAGTGTTGAACATCGCTTTGAATCCATTCCTCATCCTTTTGCGTTGGTTCGATATCAACAACCCGGAGTATTTCATACCTTACCTGCAAAGTAACTCTGTTTCCTTTAATGAAAACTTTACTGCTTCGGTTTACTGTTGTTTTCTGAACTGTTCCAAGCACACTTGTGTTGAATCCTTTGTTTTCGAAGATGGGACTGTTATTTATTACATCATTAATCATCTCGGCATCAATAGCATAATCAGGTTCATAAATTGCAGTACAGTAAGTTACCATTTCCTTCAGGCTTCCGCTTATTTCTATTTTCTTTTTCATTGCACTCCAATAAAAATTATTATACCAAATTTATTATATATCTCTAAACTTAATTTAATATAAAGGATTATTTCTATTGATACTGTATATTTTAAATGAATATTCAAAGAAATTCTATGTCATCACATCTACTCAGTAAATCATCTTACATTAAAGGACTTCAATGTGAAAAGCAGCTTTATCTTTATAAATATCACTATAGTGAAATGGATGAAGTCTCTGAAATGCAGAAAACGATTTTTAAGAGAGGAACAAATGTTGGAAAGCTCGCACAACAACTTTTTCCGGGAGGAGAGATTGGTGCAACAGGTGATCCACCAAATTATGACAAAGCTTTGATAAAAACTGAAGGGCTTATTAAAAATAAAGCTGATGTGATATATGAAGCTGCGTTTAAGTTTAATCAGGTTCTTGCGATAGCAGATATCGCAGTCAGAGAGAAAAATTCCTGGAGAATTTATGAAGTAAAAAGTTCAACTTCTATTTCAGATACTTATCTGAATGATGCAGCCCTGCAATACTATGTTATTTCGAATTGTGGAATCAATGTGAAAGATTTTTCAATAATTTATATTAATAACCAGTATGTCAGAAATGGAAAATTGGATTTAGAAAAATTGTTTGTAGCGGAATCAGTCCTGGATTCAATACTGCCATTGCAAAAATCAGTTAAAGATAATGTAGAAAGATTTAAGAAAATGCTGTTGAAAAAACAGATTCCGATGATTGATATTGGTGAACATTGTCACAATCCATATACCTGTGCTTTTTTTGATTACTGCAGAAAACATATTCCCGAAGATTCGATATTTGATTTTTCAGGGATGCATCTTTCAAAAAAGTATGAACTTTATAGTGAAGGGATAATTAAGTTAAGTGATGTTCCTGATGACTATCCATTAAATAAAAACAACAGACTTCAGCTTGATACCTTCAAGGCAAACAAAACAATAATTGATATAAATTCCATCAAAGATTTTATTTCTGATTTAAACTATCCGCTTTACTTTATGGACTTCGAAACATTTCAGCCTGCTGTACCTCTGTTTGATAATTCAAGACCATACCAGCAAATACCTTTTCAATATTCTGTTTTCTTAAAGAAAGATAAAAAAAGTGAATCAGAACATTTTGAATTTCTTGCTGAACCTGGAATCGAGCCAAGAAAAAGATTCATTGAAAATCTTATGAAAGCCATCAAAGGAAATGGTGATGTGCTTGCTTATAATAAAACTTTTGAAGTTACAAGACTAAATGAATTAGCAAAGGATTTTCCGGAATATTCAGGTGAAATTGAAAAACTTATTTTCAGAATAAAAGATTTAATGACTCCATTTCAAAAAAAATATTATTACGCACCGGAAATGAAAGGTTCATATTCAATTAAAGTCGTACTGCCCGCACTAGTGCCTGATTTAAGTTATGATGATCTTGAAATTAATGAAGGTGGATTAGCATCGATTGCTTATGAAAGTTTACAGTCAGAAACAGATTTAATGGTAATTGCAGAAATAAAGCAGCAACTACTTGAATATTGTAAACTCGATACTCACGGCATGGTTAGAATATTAGAAGAATTAGAAAAAATTGCCAAAAGATAATATCAAATTATTAATCAATTATTATTAGAGACTTCTGAATTATTATCGATGTGTTACTCTTTTCAATTTAAAAACAAGATATTTCACTCCTGCCTTGCCGGCAGGCAGGTCGTTCAATATGACAAATTAAAATTTTTCAGAAGTCGCTAATACTAAAATAAGTTTAAAAAATAAAAAGGCGTTCGGTTGAACGCCTTTCAGAATTTATTTAAGAAATAGAACTTTTAGTTACGAGATTTAGCTTCATTAACTACAATATTTCTTCCGCCCAATTCCGAATCGTGCAAAGCTTTGATAGCTTTGTTAGCTTCGTCGGCACTTCCCATTTCAACAAATCCGAATCCTCTTGATCTGCCGGTAGTTTTATCCATAACTACTTTTGCAGAAACAACGTTTCCGTGTGCTTCAAATGCTGACTTTAACTTGTCGTCATTAACTGACCATGGGAGAGAACCCACAAATAACTTAGTACTCACTAGAACTCCAAAAAAATGTTTAATAAAAAACTGGTCTATTACCAGAGGGGTCAAAACTAAATAAAATAGTTGCTTCTACCTAATTATTAATTGATTCTGCGCATTAATTTTAGAATTACATTATCCTGGAAGAGGTCAATTTAATATCAGAATATTGCCAGGCATCCTCAAATTTCTGTTGAATTTCAGCAGCTTCCGTGTCTTTTCCTTGTTTTAACAAAGTTTGTTGTAATCCGAACAAACCCCAGCCATTATCAGGAATTTCCGCAAGATTTTCCCGGTAAATTTTTTCAGCTTCTTCATATTTTCCTGCTTCAATTAAGACGGCACCCAAATTTTGTCTGCAAGGATAGAACCATGTTGGCGGCTCGTCATATACTAAACTATGTTCAAACTCAACAGCCTTTTTGAGATGTGAAATTGCCAAACTATAATTTTTCTTCTTTGCTTCTAATTCACCCTTTGCAGTTTCAGTTGCAATATCTACAAGTAATCCCGCGGAGTTAAATCCCCAGATAAGAAGACTATCAATAGTCACATTGTCCCTGAAACTTTCCAGCTCAACAATTTCATTTTGTGCTTCTACTAAATTATTCGTCGCAATGAATGCCATTGATCTTGCATAATGCCAGACAGCCACAATGTATGGTCTATCATCTTTAGGTTTCTCGTAATTTAAAACATCTTCCCATTTACCAAATGTTACAAAAGCATAAAGAGGAATAGCTGCAAAGTGTTGAAGAGTTTGATATCCGCAAACACTCATTAATGAATCAGGTGGTTTCTGAGAAGTTTTTAATGCAGCATCAATTGCAGTTTTACTGTCACCTTCAAGTGTTGCAGTCGCCCACAAAAAATGATAGTTGTGTGGATAATAAGAAAGAGGATAAAAGCCTTGTTGATTGCATTGATTAATATATTCCTCATCAGATTTTACTGCACGAATGTTTGCAAGCGATCCTTCATGATATTTTCCGGTTCTTATATAAATATGAGCTGGCATATGAACTAAATGACCAGCACCGGGGGCAAGAAATTTTAATTTGTCTGCACTTTCCAATCCAAGTTGAGGATTTTTTGATGCTTCAACTGCATGAATATAAAGATGATTCGCTCCGTGATGATCGGGATTTCTTTCAATAACATTTTCGAGAACTGAAAGTAACTCAGGTGTCCATGGTTGTGCAGTTCCATCTTTGAGCCAATAATCCCATGGATTTAAATCCATTATTGATTCAGCAAACATTGTTGCTGCATCTGGATCATCCGGATATTTAGCCGAAAGATTTCTCATTGCATCTGAATATGCCTGGTCAAGTGGTGTTCTGTCTTCAAGTGCTTCTGCTGAATATCTTTCAGAGAGAGCCATCACATAATCCTTTTCTCTTTGAGTTTCATTATCCAGTAATGAAATTGATTTTTGAATTGCTTCGTAAGCAGTATGGACAACACCTGCATCCATTGGAAGATTTATATTCGGACCAAGAACATAAGCCATTCCCCAATATGCCATCGCACAGTTTGAATCAAGTCTTGCCACTTCCTCAAAAGAACGAAAAGCTTCTTCGTGATTGAATCCATAGGCTAAGATAACTCCCTGATTAAAATATTTTTGTGCGAGTTCGGAACTAGTAGTGATTGGGAAATGAAGTGTTCCAAGATTATCAAACAATGGGGCTTGTTTTATTTCTTCCTTATTGCAACCCAGAAAAAATAAAAATGCCAAACTAATAATTATGCAAGACCGCATAACTAACCTCCTAATAATTGTGATTTATTTTACGTGAGTTTTATCCGGGGAGCAATTTCTTGAAGCTCAAGGGCAAAATTATTTTATTAAATGTTAAATCACAACTTTTTTAACTAAAACTTTTTGGTTGATAGGCGTAATTGTGTTAAGAGTCAATTAACTTTTCATCATTACAGTAACGGTAACATCATCAAATGCTGTGGAATTCTTCAAAAATTCTTTTTGGCTGCTGATGATTGAATCAAGAGTATTTTTTGCTGAACTACAACTTGATTTAATTAAATGTTCCTTCAATCTGTTTTCTCCATATTCAATTTCATCAACCGATGCTTCTGTTAATCCATCAGAATAAAGAATAAGTGAACTGCCTTTATCCATTTTCAGGTTGACGGATTCATATTCTGCCTGACTAAATAATCCCACCGGAATACCAGTTGCTTTTATAGTACTGACTTTACCATTTTTAAGTATTATCGGGGGATTATGTCCGGCAACACAAAGTTGTATATCGCCAACATTGTTAGCCTTTCCAAAAACCATCGTTGCATAATGTGTTGATAAAGTGCTCTCGCAAAATAACCGATTTACACGGGTAACAATTTCGTTAACCGGTAAATTGAGCGAAAGTAAACTTCTGATCAAAGCGTGAAGATGTGACATCATCAAAGATGCGGAAATTCCTTTACCGGAAGCATCGCCTAAAACAAAAAGCACTGATTGATCGTCGAGTTTTATGAAATCGCAAAAGTCTCCGCTTACAGTTCCAGCCGGATTGTAATGATAACAGAAGTCCCATCCGTTTACGTTCAGATTATTTTGAGGAAGAAGATTACGTTGAATTTTTATAGCAAGCTCAAGGTCCTGTTCAAGAGCTTTGCGCTGATATTGATTCAGATGATCAAGACAAACAGTTAACAACGGGTCCATTAATAATCTTTCCGACTCGATAGGATCATGACATACATCGCAGATTCCATACGATCCGTTATCAATCCTTTCAAGTGCAGAATCAACTTCCTGAAGGAGACTGAATAATTTCGCTGGGTCGGGCACATACTTTACTGATTGATGAAGCCTGTCTCTTCTGTCAGTGAGATGATTTTTTATTGATGAAATATTTAAGTCAGTCATTTTTTTACCTCCGGGATTTTAATACCAGAGAAAATATAGAGTAATTATTTTCACAAGACAATAAATGAAGCGTCCCTCTTGATTTAAATCACCACAAAAGAATAGTTGTCTTCTGATTTAAATATCAATGAAATCAGATTAATTGTTCTATAATCAACAATCAGATCAGATTGTGTTCATCCATTTCAAATATTTTACAAAAAGCTATTGTAGTGGTAGTTTGGATAGGAAATCGCCTATATAGTAAGGCCAAATTATAAGGGCTAATAATCCCTGGAAAAAAGTAAGCTTTAAAAAACCGATTGTGAATAACCAGCCGATAAACCAGACTGGTCCCATTATTCCTGCAACTTCAACTTTTCTGCTCATTGTTAGTCCTTTCAAAATAATAATTGTTGTTTTTTAATTTGATAGTTGAGTTATCTGATCTCCAACACTAATTTTACCAATAGATTCACAAACAAGATTCATCCCGAATAAAACCTTGTTATTGAAATTTCTGAACTTTGATAATGTCAGAAGTGGTTCTTTAAATCTTTCTGCAGTTTCTTGATCTGTTGTTGTTATCACACATCTTGCACATG
>WBZO01000693.1_pt1 | contig 64722 bp, 64 predicted proteins | sample 5204261 | NCBI WGS metagenome assembly WBZO01 (sample SAMN12412400, study PRJNA552823) | activated sludge metagenome | isolation source: activated sludge from anammox sidestream of wastewater treatment plant... | place: USA: North Carolina | collected 2017-09
TCCCCCTGGGCACGCATGATCGCCGACGCTCCCGTCTCGTCAAGTCCCATCTCCCTCCTCCTTCAGTTAGGAGGGTGGGGAAAATTCAATGACCACACCTGGGGATTATTGGATGACCGCTGACACTTCGAAGCTTCGTTGAGCAAACTGGCCAGGTTCGCCGCAGCCACCCAGGTCAGGCGGGCCTCGTACCGGCCGTCCGCTCCGATGAGCCGGACTTCATGCGCTTCGTGGTCAACGGTGATGCGAAGCTCACCCATGCGGCGATCATCGCTCCTATTCGAATCCTGGCGGCCCGTTGGTCGGGCTGGGCAGTCGTAGGCGCCATGAGCATGCGCCCGGTCATGCAGGTACGTTGCCCCACAGGCCGGACAGCGGTAGGTCTTCCGTTGCAGCCAGGGGTTCATGTCCGCCTTCCTTCCGGGCCAGGGACAAGCAGGTCTTCCCGAACCCACACCAGCCGGCCACGATAGGACAGGCACAACCACACCCTTTCAACCCCCATGGCATCCGTCGCCAGGTGCAGATGATCGAGGGTCGCCGGCCCGCGGACTTTCCCATCCATGGACCGCCAGTAGATCCGCTCCCTTTTTTCGTATTTCGTACCGCCAGGGGCTGAGCCTTTGTCCTGATGGATGCGAGCATCAGGCTGGGGGCTTTGCCCCAGTCCAACCCGCCGGAGAATGTCCAAATAGCTCATGGTTGCGTCCTTCACGGGTTACGAAATAAACGAAAGAAACGAAAGAAGCCCCTCACACCATCCCCTTTTTTCGTTTAATTCGTTTATTTCGTACCTGGTCGCCACACATTCCGTGACCGTCCATCAGTCTCGATCTTCTCGCAGCGAATCAGCTTCGCATCGACAAGGACCTGCTTCGCTCGTTCCAATCTGGAACCCGGCACGTTTCGAGAGAACAAGTCTGAGATTTGCGAGTCTGAGAGCCCGCCCGTCGTGCGAACGGCACGGAGAATCGTGTCAGCCACGTGGTCCCCGGTTGAATCACCGAAGATCGTCAGAGTCGATGCCTCGGCGAATTGCCACAGCGCGGACGCGGCTTGCAGATGCACAAGGTCAATCTCGACTTTCTCGTCCAGAACGGCATAGAGCCCGGCGAGGCGCATCACGTGGGCCTCACCCCGCGCGAGGAGAGCGCCAGCCAGGCCAGGCCGATCCGCCGAGAGTGCTGAATAGATCGCCCGCCAGCCCTCGCGCGCCGATGGTGACAGACCGATCAGTCCCATCGTCCGGCCATGGCGGATCGCGCGCCCAAGTTTGTCCGCTAGATCGTGAAGGTCCGCGTCGTCGGGAGCGGATGGGAAGGGTAATTCCTTCGACCGCCTGACGGCAAACCAGGTGAATCGGTTCCCGAAACCGTTTGAACATTCGGTGTCGGTCAAGTTGCGGAGTAGTTCGTCCTTCGTCACATGTCCAACGATGCAGATGTGGGGATTTGTCGCACGAATCCGGTTCGCTTTCGTCATCGGCGCAAGGTCGAGTCCGTCCCAAGCATCGCGCAAGACTCCTGAAAGCGAGTTCCCTTCGCGGGCCATGACCCGAAGCACGGCGCCGAATTCGTTCTGAACCAGGAATAGCCGCTTATCCTCGACCCCAGGATCAACACAAATCGTCACCGTCTCCCCGGTTAATCGCCCTTTTTCTTTGATGGGCTCTTCTCGGTATTGCGGATCGCGCACGGCGTAGGCGAGTCCCTCCCCGCTCGAAAGTGTGCCCTTGTACTCGCCGCGAGACCACATAGGATCAGCGAGACTCAGCACTGCGTTGACACGTTTCCCGGCCGTACCCTTTCGGCTCTTACTCGTCTGTCCGACCAGTACCGGCCAAAACAGCAGCGGGTGATAAGAACCATCAAGGATCAAGTGAGGGGCTCGATTGAGCATCACGCCCACTTCAGCGAGACACGAGACCAATAACGCTACAGGATCGGCTTCGGTGTGCGGCTCCAAGACCTTCACCACTTCACCGGCCAGACCATGCATCGCGGCAGGATCGAGCACCGGCCACTCATCAGCGACAGGTATGCGAGCCGACCCGCTGTCCTGTTCGGGCTCAGGGGCGATCATGCCCATCGCCGCGTTGGCTCGTCGCAGCGAGTCGCGAAATTGCCCGCACGCGTCCTCAAAGCGTTCTAACCCGTTCATAGTAGTCTCCCTCTTCGCTCAAAACCGCATGCGCCGCCGCGATTGCGCCCATCGCTTGATCAAGTTGTTCGTTGCTCCAGCGCGCAATGTCGAGCCCGCGCGCTGCGAGGATCACTTGCTCCGCGTCACGCAACGTCTCTGCGTGACAGCCAGCCGCCCGATCTTTGTGCTCACGTGCTTCCCGCCGCCGTCGCGCCTCCGCCAGTGCGGCTGGATCTGGCCGGCGATCGTAGTACAGATCCGCGACCCGGAGCACGAGCGCAGCGCAGATCTCGTCGAGCGAGCAGCCCGCGAAGCACTTAAGTAGTAGTCCCCTCTCCCCCTCCGAGATCGAGAGCGATGGGGTACGGTCCGCATGCGCCGGACACCGGGCCGACCATCGGCCGTTCCCGCGCGCGCGGACGGCATCCAGCCGTGGCAGCAAATCCGCGAGCGTCACGCCGACTCCTTGAGCCCCACCGGCGGGCGGTACTCGCCGAGGAGGCGGGCGACTTCGCTTTCCGGGATCGAAACGATCCTTCCCGTTTTTCTAAATCCCACTTCCCGGCGCGCGCATTTCTTCCGCAGTGCGGCGACGCTGTAGCCCGTCAAGCGTGAAACTTCTGGTAAGCGAAACTGTTTTTCGAGCATCTGATTAACCTCCTAGTAGTTGACTATCACGCTATTTCTGAATACACTGCTACCATGGTTTGCGATATGAGTAAATATCGCAAACACTAATCGTGAAATTGCGTTAAGAGCGCAAACTAAGCGAGGAGACTACCCTATGAGGAGCCAGCGTCACCCGGATGTCGCGACCGGCAAGGTCGATCTGAAGCGACCGACGCCTGAGCCACTACCTGAGTCTGTTCGGTTTGCGATGGAATTCGTCAAGGCCGGCGGCCGGATTACCTCGGAAAGTGGTGTCTATGGTGGGGCCGCGCAAAGCGCGATGGTTTGGCTCTTGAAGTTCCGGGGCACCGATGTCGCGTCCCTGAGTACCGGAGGGTTGACAGACAAGTTAATGGAAGTCATTCGCTTCAGTTTTGATGGTGGGCTCATTTTCAACCCTGGGCTCGGAAATTATGATGAAGGCAGAGACAAGAGGCTTACGATTGCGCCACTGACAGCGGTTACGATGGCGCCACTGTCAGTGGCGCCCAGTGATTTCCTCTCCGAGCTACAGCGTAAGGTCCGAGGCCTTCTCGACCAGTATCTTCGCGACGGACACCTTCCTATTGAGAACCTAACTGTGAGCCTCGAAGTCTGCCGCACGCGTCCAGGCGTCACCATCCATGCTGACGATTTGACTACAGGGTTTCTCTACCACATGGGGCAGCTCCTTGGGATGCTCGGGCACCGCCTCGGCACCTGCCGGCATTGCAAAACCTGTTTTCTCGCAGGACGCACAGACAAGGCCTATTGCTCAAGGCCATGCCAGGCCTTGCAATACAAAGTGGATCACCCGCCCAAGAAGGGAGGCAAGCGTCATGGCACGAAAAAACGGCAAAGATCGCGGCATCGTTGAGAAGCCGGCCGGGAGCGGGCAATGGTGGGTTCGGCTCTATGAAAACGGTCGAGAACGATGGACGCGCTGCGACTCGAAGTCGCAGGCCAGTGCGCTCTATCATCGGCTGAAGGAGCAAGTCCGGCAGGGGGTCCTGTTGCCAAAGCCCGCCGCGGTCCCTGTGGTCCGGCTGAAGGAGTATGTCCCGCGATACCTCGAACAACTCCCACTTCGAGGGGTGAAGGCGTTGACCGTGGCGACCTATCGCGCGCGGATCACCAAGCACCTTGTCCCGGCCTTTGGAGGCAGCCCGCTCCACGCGATCACGCGCCCCGCCGTCAAGGAGTGGGCCGCGGCCTTATTACAGCACGGACTTGATTTCAACACGGTGAAGGGGCTTGCGCTGACGCTCTCCGGCATCCTCACGCAAGCCGTCGAGGATCAGGTGCTCTCGCATAATCCCCTGTTGCGTCTTGGCACGATGTTGAAACGGCCGTCCACCATCGCAGACGAGGAACTGCCCTGTTTCACGCCAGCAGAAGAGGATGTCATCTTGACCGCGGCGAAGGCGAAGCCGGGGCCGGCCTATCCGATGATCTTGACCCTCTTCCGCACCGGGGTTCGGATCGGTGAACTGCTCGCGCTCCATCGAGAGGATGTCAATACGGTTTCCCGGACGCTCCATGTTCGCCGCACCTGGTCGAAGTGGCGCCTGAGCACCCCCAAAAGCGGCAAGAGCCGCAAGGTCGATCTGTCGCCGCACCTGTTGGACGTGTTGCGGGCCTGGATGGATGTCTCACAATTGGATGCCGCGATGGGAGAGCACCCGTGTCCGCCGATGCTGTTTCCCGGCGGACTCGGCGGGACCCGGCAAGCCCCGTTCTACTACTCCGAAAATGCCTTCCGCTCGACCATCTGGTTCCCGGTTCTCGAACAGGCGCAGGTCTCCCGCTTGCCTGTCCATGCCGCCCGGCACACGTACGCCAGCCGGCTCCTCGCCGCAGGAGTCCCGATCAAATACGTGCAGGCTCAACTCGGCCATGCGTCTATCACCGTGACCGTCGATACCTACGGGCATTGGCTCCCCGCCACTGGGTCCCATCGACCGGTCGATGTGCTGGATCGAGAAGAAATGGCGGCCGCGACCGGGAGTAAAACCGGGAGTGACCGCCGTGAGAATGTCTAAGTAGTTGATTTCTTATTGAACACGGTCGCGTCGCAGGAGACGTACTTGATCTGTTTCACCGGAATGATCGTGACCTCGCGCGGCGTGTCGATCTCCAATACCTCCATGTCCTCGCTGATCGTGTGGCGGACGGCATCCTTGACCATCAGTTCTTGGTTGTCCGTGAAGACGACTTTGACCCAATACTGCACGGTATGCTCCTAGCGTGAAGGTGGTTCGCAGCCAAGTTCTGTCGATCGCTCGGCCGCGGCTTCCACGGCCGACATAAGCGCGGCCCTCAAGCCGCCCTGTTCCAGCGCATGCAGGCCGGCGATCGTGGTGCCGCCGGGCGATGCCACCCGGTCTTTCAACTCCGCCGGATGAAGGCCGGTTTCGAGGACCATCGTGGCGGCGCCCAGCACCGTTTGAGCCGCAAGGGCCGCGGCCACCGGACGAGGCAACCCGGCTTTGACGCCGCCGTCCGCCAGGGCTTCGATGATCAGGAACACATAGGCCGGCCCGCTGCCGCTGAGCCCCGTGACGGCGTCCATCAGGCGCTCCTCGACCACGGTGACCGACCCGACCGATTCGAAGAGAGCCGTGGCGCGCGCGATGTCCTGAGGCGACAGATCCGGTGACAGGGCCAGAGCCGTGGCCCCGCGCCCGACAATCGACGGGGTGTTGGGCATGGCACGGACCGATCGCCCGGTTCGGGCCAGCACCCGATTGAGGCGGGACAGGGGATAGCCGGCCGCCACCGACACGATCAACACGTCGGGGTCGAGGGAGGGGGTGAGGCCCCTGAGCACCTCATCGAGGATTTGCGGTTCGACTGATAACACGATCATGTGGGCCCCGGACACGGCGCGCGCATTGTCGGAGGACACGCGAATCGAAAAGGAGCGAGCGAGGTACTCCAACCGCTCGGGCCGGATGTCGGTCGCGATGATCTGGGCGGGAGCGACCTGCCCGGTCTTGAGAAGACCCGACACCAGGGCCTCGGTCATATTGCCGCCGCCGATGAAGGCGATCTGCTGTCCGGTAAACATGGGGCGCGATTATACTGTGGCCCATGCGGGCCTTCAACTTGCACCGCCTTTGCCGGAGCAGTACAGTACTGTGGCAGGCGATGATGCATTGAACCTCAGCCTGCCGGTAGAAAGGAGGAGTCATCGATGATCAACAGGGGCATGAGGCCTATTTATGGTGTGACGTTGGTTCTCGGGGGAATCTGTGTCGTGGGTTTGCTGGCCGTCGAGGCGGAGGCGCGCCGGGCGAGTTTGACGGAAGCGGAACGGCAGGCGCTGGAGAAGATCCAGAAGGTCCAGATCCAGGCGCTGGTGCTGACCGACCAGGGACAGGAGGATGCCACAGCGGTCCGCGATCTTGTCGCCAAAAAGTTGGAGGAGTTCGAGTATGAGATCGTCAAGGAGCCGACCGATCCGAGCGATGCCGTGTTTCGCGTGAAATGCGAGCAGCGGAAGACCTGGGAGGGAACGGTCGCCGCCGGCGGCGATGCGGATCTCCCCGACTCCCCCTCTCGAGTCTGGAAGGGACCGGCCTGCCAGTTACGGTACCTGTTGGACGGCAAGCCGATGGCCTGGGCCAAGGAAGTACGCACGGACTTTGAGGACGCCCTCAAGGCGGCCAATGAAGCGGGCGAACGCGACCCAGGAGCCTTTGCTATCGCCAAGCTGAAAGAGAGGCTGGCGAAGTATGAATTTCCAGTGTTTATCACCACCGAATGGGGTCAGGAGGCGAGACTGCTCAAGATGCTCCAGAAGCCGGACCTGACCTCGAGCCGGAAGATCGCGCTCATCCAGGCCTTGGGAGATCTCTTTGCCGGATCAGCCGTCCCGTATCTGAAGCCTCTCCTGAAGGATCCGGATGTGGAAGTGGCCAAGGCCGCGATCATCGCCCTGGGCAACATCGGGCACCGGGAGAGCATCGCGATGCTCGTGGACGTGCTGCAAACCGGGTCGCCCGAGTTGCAGATCGAAGCCTGCCGCGGGTTGGGCAAGGTCGGAGCGCTCCATGGCGACGCCACGGTGATCCCGCCGCTGATCCATGCCATGGAGACCGGCGACATAAAGTTGCAAACGGCCGCCGTCTGGGCGCTTGGGCAACTCCCCGATCGACGGGCCTTCGAGCCCTTGCTGAAATTGCAGGCCTCGATGGGCGATAAGCGGGTGTCCGATCGTGAATCACCGGAGGGCAAGCTGTACGACGCGCTGCACTACACGCTCAAACAGATTGATGGGATCGAGCACTAAGACGGCTGGTTCATCCAAGGAAAGACCGCTTCGTGAGGCAGGCCTTCGATGGCGCGGAGTCCTGTCCGTCTTGGTGCTCTGCTCGGGGATGGCAACCGGGCTGCCGGCGCAAACCATCGGGGAGGAAGCCGAACTGGACCGGTTGCAGGCGCGGGCCGAGGAGTCCATGGCCAACGGCGACGCCGAAGGCGCGGCGATGAGCATGGGACGGGCGGCGCTGATGGCCCAGCAGTTGGGCAAGCGGTTCGGCACTCAGCCGACAGCCCTGGTCTACCGCAGCGCCGAATCATTGTTTCGCGCGCAAGAGCAGGGGTACCGGGCCCTCGCCCTGTTTCACCGGGCTGGGGGACAGGCTCCGGCCTCGCGCGGCGTCTGCCACACCCTCCGATCCGCACACCTCGGCTTACGCAAGGCCATGGCGAGCCTGAACCTGGACGAGCAGACGTTGCAGGCCCTCTCTCCCGCCGAGACAACGCGGATCAAACAGTTGCGAACCTCTGCGGATGACTGGACCACCGTCCTCGCGTCGATGACGGCGGACTTTCAATGTCCCGAGCCGAGCCCGTCTACTGATCATCCTCCGGATTGATCTGTTTGATGCCGTAGGGGCGGCAACATTCCAGCAGGGCCGTATCGGTGCTCACCATCGTCAGGCGGAGCGGTTTCAACTCGATCGCCAGCGCCAAGTGCAGCAGTTGGCCCGCGCGGAGTTGCGGATGGTGCAACGAGAGTTCTTTGACGGACAGGTAGGTCTCATGCGTGGGCGTGACGAAGTGATAGAGCCCCTGTAACGTTTCCTGCTCGAAGCGAAACACCGCCGAATACCAGTCGTCCCGGGTCAGCAACTCCTTCTTGGTCTGATTGGCCAGGATCGCATAGAGTTCCACCAGACTCTGGCTGGGTACCAGGATGACCTTCCCGCGTTTGACCAGGAGCTTATTGACGATGCGGGTGCCGCGTTCGCGGCTGTAGCGTTTGATGAGCGCGGTTGAATCAAAATAAAAATACGGCATCGGTTATCCTCTCCCGGCTACGATCAAGGGTGCCAATTCATCGCGCAGCTTCGACAGCCGATCCTGCAGCTCCTCCAACGGGACTTCTTCATACCCCTGCTTCTTCAGCATGTCCAGGAACGAGCCGTCCGTCATGGATGCGCTGTCGCGGCGGATGCGGTCGCGCAGATTGGCCTTGGCGACCCGGCTGGGGCCGCGCCGTTTCGTCACCGAAATCACGCCGGGCCTGGGGTCCCGCACACTGCCCCGCCCGGTGGCTCTGGGGCGGGCATCGGGCTTCTCGGTCTGTTTTGGCATCTCTCCTCCTTGGTGTAATGGGTGATCCGGATCAGGGCGCGCGTCGGGGGCCATCCGCTTCGGCGGAACGAGGGCAGGCCCCTCCTGAAGACGAAGTCCCCGACGGTTCCAGGTCTCCATACATATAATCTGTGAGGCGCCTCGTCAATTGTGCGGACAGATCCTGCTGCATCAGGCGCAAGGCTTTGGCCGTCGCCTCCTTCGTGGACACATGGCCGACCCGGTCGCCTTTCGAGAGGGCGCCGAGGACCCGGCCGGTCTCCGTCTCCACGATCAGGAAGTCGCTGCACCAACGGACATACCGGAACGCCGGGTCCTGGACTTCAGTGGGCCAGAGACGGACGAGTCCTTTGATGAGCAGGACCGGCCGCAGATCGGACGGTTCGCGCCGTGCCGGCACGCCGCCTGTCGAGAACTCGGTGACAGAAAGTCCCTCGCGGGCTAGACCCTCGATCAGCGCGCGTCCGATGGGTTCCGCATAGTCCCCTGACAGAGCGAGTCCGAGCGGGAGACCGGTGGTGAGGAACCGTTCTAATTCACCCGTCAATTCGGCGACCCGGTAGGACGACGCCAACCCCTGTCCGCTCGGCCGGATCACGCGCAGGTCGGCGTTGTGGGCTTCCCGCACTATGAGCGTGGTGATGGCCCGCTTCAGGCTGCGCGCATGCGCGAGGGGATCGGCGACCTGTCGGGCCTCCTCGACGTGATGCGCGATCGTCGCATCGAGCTCATTGATCCGTTCGAGTGTGGCCGCTTCGGCCTGGCTCCGGTTCATCCCGGCCAGCGCATGGTGCAGGCGGCGCTGATCGTCGTACCATTCGTCAAGCACCCGGACGTTTGCCAGGACCTTATCCGTAGAAATGCTGGTGACGTTGTCGAGGGTCAGCCGCCGCTCGTCCCGGCTTCGCCCCTTGTTCTCGATGACGAGATAGGATTCCCATTCCTTGGCCTGCGAATTGATCTCAGCCTTGAAAATCTTCGCGACCGCCGCATAGGCCCGCTCGGCCGCCACGGTCCGCGATTCTCCCTCGCCATGGCCGACCAGATACTGAGCGGGGGGAAAGGCTTCGTTCGTCCGTTTCATCCAGTCCGTGTCGGACGAACTGCTCCACCAGCCGCAACCGGAGAGGATGAGCGGCACAAGCCAGGCGGTTGCAGAAATCTCTCGTCCTACGCGTGTGACTCCGTTCATTGGAGTGCGCGCTCCACGAAGAACCGGGTATCCCCGGCGCGCAGGGTGACGTGGGTCGCTGTTTCCGGTTTGGCCAGCCCTCCCTGCATGGTCAGCGATCGGACCCGGAGATCGTACTCACCGGCCGGCACCCATAGCCGCGCCACCTGAATCTGGGCCGGCAGGGTTTGCCAGCAGCGCTTGTCCGCTTCTTCCGTCGCGACCGCCATGGTCTTCAGGAGGGAACCGACCACGAATGCCACCCATTCCAAATCATCCCGTTCCCCGTTCCGACTGCGTGGTCTCGTGGCGGATCGCACGCCTTGCTCGATGCCTTCGGCCAGCCCGTACTTCACGGCGGCGCGGGCTGCGGCGCGAACCATGATCCCGGGCAGTTGATCCGATAGGCTTTTTTCCGCCAGGGCGGTCAGGTCGTGGACGATCTCGGTTCGCGCCGTGAACGTGCCGGATTCCCCTGTGAGCGACAGGTGCCCGGCCGTCACCTGACTGCGTTGCGGGATGAGTCGTGGGATCGCCACGCGCACGATGCGGCCGTTGAGTCCATACAAGAGACTGTCGGCGGCGCGTGTCCGCTGGGAGCCGCCTCCGTACCCTCTGGCCAGCAGGACCAGCCGGGCGGCGTCGAGGCCGAGCGGAACGTCCAGGAACTGGTCCAGCCGGAACGGAGCGCGGCCATTATAGCTAATCAGGATGACCTGGGCGAGGTGCTCTCGGCTGCTGACTGGCTCCCAGGTGGTGTCCGGAAACTGCCGCCGATATTCCTCCGCCTCGGCCGTCAGATGCAGACCGTCGGCCGTTCGCAGGAGATCGGATTTGAGGCTGGACGGAGCAGCGGTGCGGGCCCAACCGCGGTTGGCCTGATAGGCGTCGTAGGCGCGGCGATAGGCGACGAAGGCATTGTTCTGATCGCCGCCGATTTCGTAGAGCATGCCGGTGAGATACCGGGCGAACCCGTCGTCGCGATAGGCGGTCTTTCCGGTCTCCCGGTCGGCGATGACGTTCAAGCGATGATCGATGCGGCGGGCTTCGACCAGGGCGCCGGACCAATCTTGCAGGAGCGCGTAGTTCACCGCCTTCACGACGTTGAGCATGACCTGTTCATAGGGATCTCCCTCGAACGGCAACTCATTGTCGTTGAGCAGAAAAGACAGGGCTTCGTTGCGGATCTTCCTCGTGTACAGCCGCTCGATTTCGTCTTCGGCTAGGCTCAGCAGCCGGTTGCTGTCCTCGTACCGGCCAGCCAATTGCAGCACTACCCCGCGATCCATGCCGTATAGCACAAGGCTCTTGGACCCGTAGTCTTCCTCGGCCTGTTGCAGCACGGCGTCGGCCTGAACCGGATTGCCGGCCAGCAGGTTTTGCTCGACCAACTGATACCGGTTGGGTCCAGAGGCGCAGGCCGGGGCGAGCAGGCAGAGGATCAGCAGCAGGAGCACGGAAGCGGTTGTGGGGAAGCGACGAAACACAAGGCTCCGGCCAGGCGGAGAGCAGGCAGGCACAGCAGGGGAAAAAACAGTCAAAGGACTGAATGGGAAAACGGTGGCTAGAAGACGGTCCGTTTGCGTTCGACGACCTTTTTAATCTTCCGCTGACCGATCCAGGATTTTTCGTTGCTCTCCAGATCCACCAACTCCAGATCGACCTGGTAATAGACGGCCTTGGCGCCGTCCGCCTCGTCGAGAATCGTGGAGATACTGCCCTTCATCATATAGTCGGCGCCCGTTTCCTTGCCCGGCGCCTTCTGGGTGTCTTCCCTGGCATGGATGGCCTGGTCCCGGCGTTCCTCTCGGATCTCGTCCCGTTCTCCCTTGGATGAGACGAACTTCACTTTGCCCGAATTGATGAGTTCGCGGGAGAGGTCGTTGATGAAGGTCTGCACGTTGATGTGCTCGTGGCTGCGGTTGACGATAGTGCCCACGATCACGACCGGTTGCCGGTGCTTCGCCTGCTGGTAGGAGGCAAGCCAGGGGCTGCCCAGGGAGGTCTTGATCATCTCTTCGGCGACCATGCGGGAATCGGTGTCGTTCCACCGACCACTGAGATCGGTAACGACGCCGGTATCGACCCGCGTCACCCTCGTCTCATGCCCGCAGCCGGTCAGCAGCGCCGAGAAAAGGAGGCCCGACCAAAGCCCATAGCCAATCCGCCGTGCGAAACCGTCCATCATGAAAGGATTTGTCGGCCCGCGTCGGTCGGCCCTGCCATCGCTCGCGTCATCTGATGCCGCGCTTCTCTTCTTCCTTTTCCAGTCGCTCGAACAGACGATCGGCGTTCTTGCGCACATAGTCCCGGACCTCGGCATTCAATTCCTTGGCCTTCATCATGTTTTCTTTCATGTCGTCGAGGCTGAGCTTCGTGAGGACGTAGTACGTGGGAGGGTTGGTCTTGTCGTCCTTGTATCGGTCGATGGGGCGCACGCCGGACAGGGTGGTGGTCGTGATGGTCTTGATCGCCCGTTCGACGTTCTGTTCTTCGGTGTTGCGGGTAAAGTCCCCGGCGGTCGTCGAGGCGGCATAATCCCGCATCAGATAGCCGGTGTAGGTGTCGAATGTTTTGGCAATCTCGGCCCTGGCCCGGTTCTCGGCCGTATCCCAGGCCAAGGGTTCGTTGCGGACGCCGGTCACGGCCCCCACTCCATAGAAGTTTTTCGAGTCCTTTTCATTGTACGCGCCGGACCCTTGTTTGACCCACTTGGGAGGGCCGCCGCAGGCCGCCAGCCCCAAGGCCAGCAGAACCACGAACAGGGCCCTCAGTCGTCGCGCGAGCGGGATCTCATGTGTTACCATTGGCTTCCTCCTTGCTCAATAAGCCGGATCAGGGAGCGATCGCCGCATCCGTATTTCCAAGTATAGACACAGGCGGATGCTAGCATGCGATTGGAGGGGTGTCAACGCAACGCAGACAAAGTGACAGGCTGATGTCAGGCGGCATTGGTGATCGATCAGGAGGAGGCGTTCCCGTGGCCGAGATTAAAATCGAAGACGGCATCATTCGCGTGGTGGAACTTGATGTTCAAGACCCGAAAGCGGCGGCAGTGCTGGCCGAGTACCCGGCCGCCCGATGGGCGGAAATCACCAGGCGGGCCTTGAAGATCGGATTGGGCTACATGAAGGGAGGGGCGAAGGAGTGACCGGTGGAACCTGTGCGAGAGGAGCCGAGCGTCACTGAGAACCGGGGGGCTGTGGATGCCCTTCAAGGAACCTGGAGGCCCGTCTATCGGTTCCGCCCAATTCATTGTAGCGGCGGTAGGCGTCGGCGGCCTTCTCGTCCTGCTTCAAGTGGTCTTCATACAATGTGCCAAGGGAAAGCAGCACGTCTGCATAGTCGGGATTGACCTCCAAGGCCTTGAGGTAGGCCCGTTCTGCCTCTTGGTACTGTCCTTTCTTTTCCTGAATCAGCCCGAGCGTATAATGGGAATCCGGATTGGCCGGGGCATGGGCCACGGCCAAGTTCGCGGTTTTTAACGCCTCGTCCACGTTTGGGAGGACTTCCAACTGCATATAGCTCTTCAGGACGTAGGCATCGCCGAAGGAAGGGGCCAGGGATATAGCCTTGTCCAACCGGGCCAAGGCTTCTTCCGGATTCTTACGGGCCTGCAAGAGGTTGAAGGCTTCCTCATAATGGGCCTTGGCTGCCGCCGTCCGTTCTTCCTCGGTCTGGGGGCCAGCCCCGACCGTGAAATCGACTTTCCTTCCCTCGATGAGGATCGTGTCCCCATCTCCGTCGAGCCTTGCATATTGCGGATGTTGGCTTCCCTTCGATCGGGTTTCGACCTGCTCCTGCACGTACGCGGCCAATTCGGTGGCCATCAACCAGCCGTTCTTGTTGCGATCGGCTCGTCCTGACAGGCCTTCCTTCAAGACCTGCATAAACAGGCCAATGCTGTCGGAACGGACGACCTCTTCCCCGTTCTTGGCCGCTGTCAACACTTGGACGGCCCGCTTTTCCGTATCCTGTTCAGGGGCCATGCGCCCTTCCAGCGAGAGCTGCTGGGGCGCGGTCACGTCCCAGCCGGTCACCGGGGTATCCAGAATGAGGAGGATGTGTTTGGCCATGACCCGCCGGCTGAACTCTTTCAACTGATCCAACGTGACGGATTTGGCCACGCTGCCCACCTGAGCGTCCCACGGCACCAAATAACCCAACGGGGCTCCACTCACGTCCGTGGTCTGGCCGGCATGTCCGGCAAAGTACAGCACCAGCCGGTCGGCTCGTCCGAGCTTGCGCGGCAATACGTCGTTCAAAATGTAGTTGAATTGTTTGAACGTGACTTTCTTATCGTAGAGCTCGATCACTTCCTCGAAGCCGAGCGTCCGCAGGAGATCTGCCATGGCCTTGGCGTCGCTGGCGGCGCCGGGAACCTTCGGCGCGACCAGATAATCTTCGATGCCGAACACGACGGCCCAGGATTTGTAGTAGAGCCCTTCGGGCTTCCCCGCTTGTGCCTGTGCGGAATCGGGGGTAGCGACAAGGGCGACCCATACGAGGAAGAAGAGGCCAGAGCGAACGGTCCGGGCGGTCAGCGAGAGCAGACGGCGGGCGACGGGCACCATATGAATGAACCCTACTCTTCGCGCGGCTGGCCTGTCAAGAAACCTGCTGCCCGTTGGTCGATTGACCGGCTGCAGGAGGCGGCCACGGGGTTGCGCTCGATCGAGACCTTGCGCATAATGACGCCGTTTCGACGCAGAAGGCGCAGGCGTCACATCATTTTTTGAGCAGCGACAGCCGAAGGAGCAAGGAATGGCCGACGATAAAGTGGATTCGCTGTTGAAGGAAGGCCGCGTCTACCGGCCGAGCCAGGAGACAGTCGCCTCGACCTACATCCAGGACTACGAGACGGCCTATCGAGAATCGATCCAGAATCCAGAAGCCTTCTGGGGCCAGGCCGCCAAGGAACTCGACTGGTTCACCCCCTGGAACAAAGTACTGGAATGGAACTATCCCTGGGCCAAGTGGTTCGTCGGCGGAACCTGCAACATGGCCTACAACTGCCTTGATCGTCACGTCAAAACCTGGCGCCGCCACAAAGTGGCCGTGATCTGGGTCGGTGAAAAGGGCGAGGAGCGAATCTTTACCTATGCCGAGCTCTATCGCCAGGTCTGCCGCTGCGCGAACGCGCTGAAGTCCCTCGGATTGCGCAAGGGCGACCGGGTCACGATCTACCTGCCCAAGATTCCCGAGCAGATGGTAGCGATGCTCGCCTGTGCCAGGCTGGGTCTGATCCATAGCGTGGTCTATTCCGGGTTCAGCGCCCCGGCCCTCGAAAGCCGTATCCAGGACGCCGAGTCGCGATTGGTGATCACCGCGGACGTCGGGTATGACCGCGGCAAGGCGATTCACCTCAAACCGGTCGTGGATCAAGCAGTCGCCCATTGCCGAACCGTCGAGCACGTGGTGGTGGTCCGGCGTGAGCAACCGGGCGTGACACTCTCTGCGCCCAAGGAAATCGATTGGGAGGACTGGCTCAGGGATCAACCGGTTGCTTGCGAGGCCGAGCCGCTGGATTCGGAAACGCCGCTCTACATTCTCTATACATCCGGCACCACCGGCAAACCCAAGGGCGTGGTCCATGTGCACGGCGGCTACATGGTTGGGACTTACTTGACGACGAAGTACGTCTTTAATCTCAAGGAAGACGATCTGTACTTTTGCGTGGCGGACCCAGGCTGGGTGACGGGGCACAGCTATATCGTCTATGGGCCGCTCTTGAACGGCGCCACGATCCTCACGGCCGAGGGCAAGCCGGACTATCCGAACCCGGGCCGCTGGTGGGACATCATCGCGAAGTACGGCGTCACCGTATTCTATACGACGCCGACGGCCATCAGGTTGCTGATGCGCTACGGCGAGGATTGGCCGAAGAAGTACGACCTCACCAGCTTGCGGGTGCTCGGCAGCGTGGGTGAGCCGATCAATCCCGAGGCCTGGGAATGGTTCCATCGGGTCACGGGCGGAAAAAAGCCGATTATGGATACCTGGTGGCAGACAGAGACCGGCATGATCTTGGTGACTCCCCTCCCCTCGGTACCGCTCAAACCTGGCTCGGCGACGAGGCCGTTCCTCGGGGTGGAGGCGGACGTCGTGGATCGCGAGGGGAAGAGCCTCCCGGCCAATGCCGGCGGTTTTGCCGTGGTGAAAAAGCCCTGGCCGGCCATGATGCGCACGATTTACAAAGACCCGGACCGCTACCAGGTCTATTGGAACACGATTCCCAATTGCTATACGGCGGGGGATGTCTGCCGGAAGGATAAAGACGGGTATTTCTGGTTCATGGGCCGCGCCGACGATGTGATTAAAGTGGCCGGCAACCGGATCGGCACGGCGGAAGTGGAAAGCGCGCTCGTGAGTCATCCGGCCGTGGCGGAAGCGGCGGTGATCGGCAAGCCGCACCCGACGGTCGGCGAATCGATCAAGGCCTTTGTGATCCTGAAACAGGGCCACCAGGAGAGCCCGGAGTTGATTCAATCGCTCAAGAATCATGTGCTGACCGAGTTGGGCAAGATCGGGGTGCCGGCGGAGATCGACATCGTGCCCTCGCTGCCCAAAACGCGTTCCGGCAAGATCATGCGGCGCGTGCTGAAGGCGAAGGAATTAGGCCAGGACGCGGGGGATATTTCGACGCTCGAGGATTAGGTGGTGGCGGAGCGGCTGGAGCAATCTCCTTGCTCCCAGAACGCGCACGCGGGATCAATCAGAATTTTCAGCGTCGGGCGGTGCTCGTTCGATGGGCGCAGTCGAGATTCCCCCAGCCGCTCGCCTTGGTGAATGATGGGCGAGAAACGGGAACTCGACTTGTCCGATGCAAGCCTGCATTTGTTATGAGTTGTAGCCCATCCGTTCCAGCCAATGAAACATCTGAGATCCGAGCTGTGGCACGGCCTATCAGATTTTGCCGAGGTCCATCACATGTGTTACACTTTTCTCATGTAACAGTGGTTTAGGAGAGGCGATATGCCGGCAATCAATCCTCGTGTCAATGTTGTTCTCGAAGAACCCGTCTATGAGGGCCTCCGTCGCTGGGCTAAGCGAGAGGGAGTCTCGCTCTCGCTCAAGGTGAGAGACCTCGTCAAGGAGGCGTTGGAAGCCGAGGAAGATCGCGCGCTCGCGCAACTGGCGGAATCTCGGGAGCAGACGTTCGACCGACACAGAGCCAAGACCCACTTCCAGGTCTGGGCGCATCTCAAGCGGCGGAAACGGTAAGTGCCTTTCGAGCTTCGGTACCATCCTGCTGTTGCTGACGAGGACATTCCCCTTATCCCACATAATCTTCATCGAAGAATTGCCACGGCCATCGACACGCGGCTCACGCACGCCCCGCAGCAGTATGGGGCTCCCCTTCGCAAGACTCTGAAGGGCTACTGGAAACTGCGCGTCGGGGACTACCGAGGGTCTACAAGATCGAAAGAAGTCAGGCATGGATTCTGGGCATCCAACACCGCAAGATGGTGTATGAAAATATCCTGTGGCGACTTGATGAGCAAGGCTAGTGGTCAGTCTTCAACGGATAGCGAAGTGGGATGATCTCGCCGTGCGTTTATTTTGGCCGACCATATGCGTCATGTCGGTAGGCCGGGGATATTTCGACGCTGGAAGACTAAAGGTGGTCGGCTGACGAACGGTGCGCGGGTTCGGTCGCGCCATGATGCATTGCGTCTGGACGGCTCCCGCGAGTCTTTCTGTTTGGTCGAGTGCTCCTGTAATACTGCGACGCGACGTCGCGATGCCGTCGCACTCGGAACTAGTGGAGCTACCTCGGCGGCAGCACCTGCCATGGAGCAATCCTCACCGCGCATCCGTTCCAGCCGATGAAGTCCTGTCCAAGCAAGCGTCCGCTTCCTGCTCCTGCAACGCGCACACGGGATCAAGTAGAATTGTCAGCGTCGGGCGGTGCTCCTTCGATGGGCGCAGCCGAATGGTGAAAGAGAAAGCAAACTGAAGCATTCAACTTTCAGGGATTTATCGGCTCAAGTTACTTCCGACCCCGTTTTGACCCCTCAAGCCTGTGTTGGGTTACAACGTGGCGCATTACCGGGCAATCACCAGTCGATGGCTAAAAGTCTGGTTGTCTGTCCAGTTGAGGCCGGTAAGGAGATACCGGTCTCCAGGTTGAGATCGGGAGAAAACGGAGATCTGGTTACTGAGGAAATCGAACACCTTCTCCACATCAGAGAGGGTCCTCTGCTGGAAGATCATCACTCGGTGCTGCGCACGCGCAAGCAGAAGCTTACTGAAATCTTCGTCGATGTTCTTCAAATCGATGGCCCACTCGGACTCCAGCACCAGTGGAACATCGACGATTGATTGACCACGGATAGAAAGCCACACGAGATCGTAAAGCCACTCGCCCTGCCCATCCGGTAGCCCCCATCCGCTCGCACAGATATAGTAGCCATGGTTTTTACCAAGTAGTCCGATTTTGAGTTTTAGCTCGGACGTCCACGTCCGATCCGATTTCCACCCACCTTCGAGGACACTTAGCGGGAGAGAGTGGAGGATTTTGAGGATGTCCGCCTCAATCTCGTCTAGCCTGTCTTCCATTCGATCCATCCAAAAAACAGAGTCTAAAGAATACAGAAATAGCGTCGGGCCTTGCATTGATGTATTGGCTCTGCGCCAAACGGCCGTCCGCTCTGCCCGTCTTGCCGTGACTTACTTCCCTCCCTACCTTCGATCGCACGCGCCTGTCCAGGTCACGCCGCCCTTCCGGATGCGGTCTTCGCTCGCACGAGCAGATCAACATCGCAATCCAACACGTGCAGCAGGGCCAAGAGTTAATCGATCGACTTGCGATAGTTGGTTTGGTCGAGCAATAGAGTTGCGTGGCAGAGGTTCCAAGTCTCCGGATGATCTCGCGCTTTGACAAAGGACTAGCCTTCGCTCTTCGCTGCGCCTCAACCGTCAACTTATACAACAGCGCATCTCGCAGATAGTTCGGATCCTGGTTGTACTCCAGGACCTGCTCAATATGGACTGTCCCTTCTTTTCCCGATGCCAGCACATAGGTGAATCCTTCCCGCCCAAGTTCCTTGTCCACGTAGAGTTGAGCAATGGGATCGTCGGCGCTGGGTTGAGGATCGATCTTCGAATAGGAGCAGCATCGTCTTCTTGGTCCCTCTCACCGGAAATACCTTTTTGCTGTTGTTATAGGTCACGGATTGGATCTTCATAGTGACCCCTTGGCTCCCAACTCCTCGATCAGCTCACGAATACGGCGCAACGTGGCGACAGATCGTTAGCTTTCGAACTTTGCCAGGAGTCGAATTCGCTTCCGGAGAGCCGTGCGGGATACGGCTGCGAAGAGCCGTGCGTCATCCGTGATCAGCTCGACTGCCTCGCTTTCCGCCAGCGCGAGGTAGAGACAATCGTACACCGGATGATTCAACTGATTGGCCAAGACATAAGCTCGCGCGGCCAACGAGCCGGAGGGCGTCAGGCGATCAAAAAAGAGCGGGATGGCTCGTACCATCGCCTCCCCTTGCTCCGACGTCATCTCCTGTCGCTTCACCTTTTTCCATGCTGTGTTGCTCGCTTCCACCACGATCAGGTCTGGTGCCAGAAGGGATTCGCCCCTTGCGAGGACCGCGCGCGCTGCCGGCCAGCCTGGCTCCTCGATAAACCATTTCACGGCCACGCTGGCATCGACTACCCACATTACCGGTCTCGATCCTCGCGAATGAGAGCGGTGGAATCCGTCTGGCGTCGTTTGGGCGTCAGACTACGGATACGGTCTGCCAGTGCGACTCGCTCTTGCGCGTTGGGTAGCGCCGCCTTCGAGAGAATGGACCGCAACTCCTGTTCCAGCGAATGGCCGTGTAATTCCGCCTTGGCTTTCAAAGCGTCGATGACGCGATCATCCAGATTGCGGACAATGACCTGTCCCATAGGTCCCTCCAAAATGCTAGCAAATATGCTAGCATGATCACTAAGTCTCGTCCAGTCCAGACTCTGTGAGCACAGAGACCACACCCGTTACCTTGTGATCCTCTTGTTGCGCGTTCCCGGATCACCGGACTGAGGCAGGCGCGATTCGCAGATGCCCCTCAAATCAGCCCGCGCTTCTTGAGATAGTCCAGGTCGATGGCGGGGGCCGGCTTGGCGGGGAGCACGCCGCGTTCCTGCAGGAGCCGTTCGACATACTTGCCGATCAGGTCCGATTCGAGGTTGACGTGATCCCCGACCTGTTTGAGACCCAGGGTCGTGACCTTGGCCGTGTGGGGGATGATCGCGACGGCAAACGACCGGTCGGCGACCTGATTGATCGTCAAGCTGATGCCGTCCATCGTGATCGAGCCCTTCGGCACGCAGTACCGCAAGATCTCCTTGGGCGCTTCGCATTCGAGGATGATTGCGTTGCTGTCCGGCTGTCTGGCGAGGATCGTGCCGATGCCGTCCACATGCCCGGCCACCATGTGCCCGCCGAGCCGTTCGTTCAGTCTCATGGCCCGTTCGAGGTTCACCGGCGCGCCGGCGGTCAACTGGCCGAGCGTCGTCACCGCCAGCGTTTCCGGCGAAACCTCGACCGAGAACTCCCGCTCTCCCCTGCTCACGACCGTCAAACAGGTTCCGTTGACGCTGACGCTGTCGCCGATCTTCAAGTCGTTCATCACGGTGGACGCCAGAAAGGTGAGCCGCGTGCCTGCGAGGGATTTCTCAATTGCACTGACCGCGCCCATCTCTTCCACGATGCCGGTAAACATGATCAGTAAGAACTCCCGGAGAGGGATGCGCTTATCTCTGTCCTCTCACCACTTCTTGATCACCTGCCGAACCACCAGCACGAACACCACAATGAGCACCAGCACGCCGAGCGAGGCGATCACTCCGATGACAATATCCTCGGCCGCATAGTCACGCATACATCGATGTCTGTCTGGCGCGGCTGCATTATAGCATCAGTCCGGAGGCTCAGTTCGCTCCGGATGCGATGAGGCCCCAATTTTGGTGGAGCGTCGTTCGTATCCTGTGCGAGAGCGGATGGGAGCCCATCAACGGGCCGGCTTAGTTGCGGCAGGCGATTTCTTGTGCGGTTCGGATAGTACCGAGAGTGGACTGCGACAGGGTGGATGCCGTACCGCATGGTCGGTGAGCAGCCATCCGGCGATTGATAGGCGCGCATGGTCACCCGCCGCAGGGTTCACCCGGCAGACGCGGTGATAGCGAGGGACGGTAAACAGTGCAAGCGAGCCTGGCTCAGGCGCAATGCAGTGGCTGATGCCCAGCTTGGGCCGGTCTGTTCCTGTCTGCCGGTCGGCCTTGTAGATGATCAACTCCCCTTCCCAATCCGCTTCCCATTCTTCATGCACATAGCTGACCAGAGCCAACCTGTGCCTGCCGACCCTGGAGTTATCCAGGCTGGAGGCATTCGCTTGGGCCCTGTCCTCGTGCGTCAGCAGACCATCGCCGGATTTGATCTAAACCTCAAGCTGCGCCCGACAATCCCGGGGAAGGCCTCCATAAACCGCTTAATGCAGGGAAAAGGGAGCCGTTCGAGCAGCCGGCCGACCTTCGGAAAGGCCATGCGCCCTTTGCGCCAGTTCCCGCAGTTGGGGAAGGCAGCGTGGACGCCAGGCACGTTCGTGCAACAGTTGCCACGACGATCGCTCCATGGCGTCACGAAACTGCCTTCGCTCAACTGCCGTCCAGCAGTTCTCGACGACCAGCACCGGATCATCGTGGAACGAGAACGTCGCGGGTGTGAAGTCCGGCCAGGAGACCTGCATCACCTCTCTCCGACATGCCGAGGGATGGCCACGTCCGTGACTTTGTTTTCGTCGTCCATCAGCAACACCGCTTCATCGCCTTTCGATAACTGTGCCATCCGCCTTTGAACGAGCGGACGAACTTCGTATCGGCGCTCGTCCCCCCTCTCGGTCTGAACCGCAATCGTGTCCGCTTCCAAGGGTTTTAATATCACCACGTTGATGCGGCTGAAATTGCCCTTCAGCGGCGTCTTCTTTTGCCAGAGTTCGGCCGCACGATGGACGGCTTCCTGGTTGTCGAACGTCACGTCTACGATCCGGTTCAATTCGTCGATGAGAAAGACTGCATCCACGCCCACCGGGATGGAAGCCGTCTTGCTCCTTGCGACAGGCCGCACGAAATGCGACTCCTCTTGTCCGTCAGGGGTCCGGATGACCGCCTTGTCGTGGCCGGTGATCAACGGCTGGGCCAGTTGGCCATGCAAGACCAGATGATAGCTCGATTCGCCGGTCACGTGGACATCCACCAGGAGGTTCTGATCATTGACGGTGATTTCGAGGCGATCGCCTATTTTCAGGTCCGGCAGTCCCTTGGCCTTGCGTACCCCAAGGGGCACGAACCGCGGCTGCAATTCGCCGGTGTGGACTTGGGCCTGGTCGCTTCTGATGCTCTCAACGGTGCCGATGAGAACCCGGTCTCCCGGCAACAGTTGGCGATCATCCGCGTCGGCCCCGGGAGCGGTACCGGCAAGGGTTGTCGATGCGGACAACCCGATGACACCGATTGCGAGAACGGCTGCCTGCCATAGAGTCTGGCGTCTCATGATGGACTCCCTTCTGTGAGAGGGTTGAAGCGCGTCTCAGGTTTAACCCACATTATTCATGAGCGCTTCTACTGCAACCACCGATACGCCGCTGCGACAAGTTGGCATGCAGCTTGGCGGCATGCCAACGGGCGGGCTCGCCCTTCGCGGCCTCAACGTACTGTTTCAAGTACGCTTCGGCCTCTCGGGGCTCCACGCGCCCGTCTCACTTGGCGTCTTGGTGGTTTCGTCACGAACCGTCATGAATAATGTGGGTTAAAGATCCTTCCGTAACCGGACCACCCTGCCCCACAGAAAGTGGTCATGGGTCAGCAGGGTGTCCTTCCGCCGCCGATTGAGAGGATGGAGCACATACTGGGTTCCGATCGTTCTCAGTTCTCTTAAGACCGCCTGCTCCGGAGTTCGGCGCGGGCCGGCGACGACATAATGGCCCGGCTCACATTCGAGATCCGGGTTCACAAAGATGATCTCGCCCTCGCCGAAGAGGGGATTCATCGAATCATCCTTCACCCGCAGGGCAAAGGCGCGGGGTCCTTGAACGTCCGTCTCAAGCATCGCATCGCTGTCATGAACGGTCGCATTGGCTTCGCCCGCGGCCATTCGTCCGATGGCCTCCCAACTCACCAACGGAACTTTTCTCATGGGAACGGTCGGGCCGATGCCGGCCTTCCTGGAACGCCCGGGCGTCTTTCTTGGAGCGCCGGCCCGAAGAAAATCCGCGTCCATCCGAAAGTACTTGGCGAATTGATGCCAGACGGCCGGTTCCTTCGGCGACTTATTCGCGAGAATCCTGTCGATGGTTCCCGGAGACACACCGACCGCGGCCGCCAGCTCTTTTTCCGTCAGTCCCTCGCCCAATTCACGATAGATCAGGCCCTTGAGATTCATAGGGTCCTCGCCGGCTCGTTGAACGCTGTGAACTCATGAACTAACGAGGTTACGTTGCAACAACCAAGCCCGTCGGATGCCCCAAGGGCGGACGAAATGCCTTGCCGAAAATCGCTGCTGTGAATTTCGCCTCTCGCAAAGGTGATGCAATTCTGCTGGCTTATGCATCAGGCTCGCGCATCCATCCAGGCTGGTGCCGATGCGCTGTCAAGGAAGGTGGGCGCGGTCGTGGCGAGTCCGGGAAATATAACGGTGGATCGTTCTCAGACACGATGAGCTGAAGGTGTGGCCGACGATGCAGAGGTTACGAAGCGGCGGGGGCCGGGCGAACGGTCATCCAAAAGACTCCGGCCGCGACAAGCTGCAATGCAGCGATCACGGCGAAGGTTGCCGGATAGCCGAAGAAGGTGATCAGGAATCCGGCCAGCAAGGGGCCGCTCGCGTGGCCGATGTCCATGATCGTGCCCTGCATCCCCATCCCGGCCCCAAGCCGCTTGATGTCGGAGACGTCCGCGACGAGCGCGGAGGTTGATGACGAGACCACCGCCTCGCCGTAGCCGAACAGCGCAGCCAAGAGAATGAGAGTGGGAAAGGCGGCGACCTGGGGAATCAGGACGAACGAGACGGCACAGAGCAGCAGTCCGATCAGAATCAACGGCCGCCGGCCGATGCGGTCGGAGGCCCGGCCCATGATCGGTTTGGACAGGAACGACGTGACGCCCTGGACACCGAACAGGATGCCGACCTGCCCCGGATTCAATCCGACCGAGGTGCCGTAGATCGGAAGGAACGCCATCAGGGCGCCGTTGGCAATCATCTTGGCGCCGTCGGTGACGCTCGTGACCAGGACGGCCCGGTTGTTGGCGACGATCCGGAATCCTTGCCACATGTCCTGTGCGACGCGTCCCAGACTCTTCTCGCCCAGCGGCGGAGCGGGATTGAGCCGGAGCGCCAGAAAGCAGATCAGGCCGAGACCGCCGAAGAGGCCTGCCGTGACGAAGGTCGTGGGAAAGCCGGCCGCATAGACCAGCCAGCCGCCGAGGACCGGGCCAAGCAGGGCCCCGGCTTGGGTGGATGCGGTGTAGCCGCCCAAGGCCGCGCCGCGCCGTTCCTGGAAGAGCTCCGCCACCGTGGCCAGCGCGGCCGGCGCAAAGAGCGCCGTGGCCAGGCCGTGTACGAAGCGCAACCCCGTCAAGGTCCCGGTCTCGGTGATGAAGGGATAGACAAAGGGCGGAAGTCCGAAGGCCAGGACGCCGATGCGAAGCAACAGGCGTCGTCCGTAGATATCCGACAGGGCCCCGCCCGGCAGTTTCAACAACACACCGGTCAAGGTGGAGACGGACACGATCAGGCCGATTTCCTCCGGCGAGGCTCCGAGCGACTGTGCAAACAGGGAGAGGACCGGCATGCGGACGAGGTTATAGCTGATGAAACAGCAGACCCCGACCGCGCAGAGGATGGCATAGCTCTGCCGGCGGGTCATGGAAGGTCCGGGTTGGGAGAGGGCGAGGCCGGTGCGCTTGGCTTGACCGGTTCGGTCCGTTCAGGCCGATCGGCTGGGCCGGCCGAAGAGGTGGTTGTAATCGTGACCTGGGCGGAAAAGGTTCGGGGGGGATCGCCGCGGCGACGGGCCTGCCGCAGCATCGTCTCGACAGAGGGTGTGAGGAGTCCGCGGAAACTTTCTGTCCCGTTCGTGATGACGACGACCGGCCGGGAGAGATCAATCAGTTCGTCATTCAGGAACAACGAATAACGCAGCACATGGTCCGTCCGGACCTCGATTCGGTTCCCTTCGACGATCTGTACGTCCAACTTGGCGTAGACACGGTCTGTGATGAACCGATCCGTGCCGTCGAAGAGATTCTCGCTGAAGACCGCGATCCGGTCGGTCGCATCGATGCGAACCCAGGCAAACGCATCCAAATGACTGGCGTCCCGCGTCAGCGAGAGATGCGACGGCAGGACCCTGCGCCGCTGCCGGTTCATCCAATCCACCAACGCCGGCAATTCCTCCCGGGGGAAAAAGTGACCTCCGGCCATCGGATGGGTGCGGTCATGTTCGCGATAGACGAAGTCGTATCCCAGTTTGGTCAGCTCGGCCGCCAGCTCTCGGCTCAGCCGTACCGGCATGACTTCGTCCTGCGAGCCGTGGATTATGTAGACCGGCGTCGTGCGCAGATTCGACAGAAACGGATACAGCACGTCGTCGATGCCGGAAGCCATGGGCGCAAGGCCGGCGAAGAGATCGGCGTGGTGCATCCCGATGATCCAGGCCCCGATCCCGCCGTTCGACATGCCGGTAAGGAACACTCGGTTGCGGTCGATGCGATAGCGGGACCAGACCGCGCGTATCGTGGCGAGCACGAGTTCCTCGGCGCTCCGATTCCACCAGGCGCCCCTGCCGTAGGTCGGGCAGGCCAGGATGTACTCGTCTCCCAGGCGCGGTTTCCAGCGATCGAGATAGGCTTCGCCGGTGAACCCGGCACCGTGCAGGCAGATCACCAAGCCATAGTCGCTGGACGGTTGATAGTTCTCCGGCACGGACAGGGCGAAGCTGTAGGGCCTGCCTCCGACCGAAAGCGGCAGGTTCGGTTGGACGCCGGTGGCGGCCGGGCCATAGTCCCGAGGGCGCAGGATCAGGTCGCGGACCACCGCGGGGCTGTACCGATCATCTGCCAGGATCGTGGTGAGCAGGTGGTCGGCCCGCTCCGCGTCCGGCGTGTCAAGATATTCGCGGACAAGGTTGTCGGAAGGTGGCGGACTCTCTTCCGCGCTGCCGGGACTCGCCGCAACGAGCAACAAGAAGCCTAACCAGAGGGAGATGATCGAGAGCGATGTGTGACGATCGTGCGGTCGCATTCTGATTTCAATGGCGGCGGGACGTTGATTGTGGCGGGACCAATCCCTGCACGAGGAAATCCGATCCTACCTGACGAACACGCAAGCCCTGTAGCTTGACCGCGTCGGCCAGCCGGGCCGGCGAGGCACCGCCGATGACCGACTTGGCATCCTGTCCTCCGAGCAGCAGCGGCGACACAAAGAGCCGCACCTCATTCACCAGGCCTTCCTTCCAGAGAGCGGCGTTGAGTGTGCCGCCTCCTTCCACGAGGAGGGACGCAATCCCGCGCCGGCCCAATTCCCGAAGCAGATTTCCCATCGGCACGCGCCCCTGTTGAGGCTCCAGTGGCAGCACCTCGATGCCGGCGTTCCGGAGATTCCGTACCCGCCGGAGCGGAGCCTTCGTCGTCGTGGCGATCAAGGTTTTGGCCAAGCTTCGACGCGAGAGAACCGCCGCGGTCGAGGGAATCGTTAGGTTGCTGTCCGCAATGACCCGCAGCGGCTGCCACGGTCGAACCATGTCGGTCATCCCTGCCCGCCTTGGCACTCGCACCGTGAGCTTGGGATCATCAGCCTGCACGGTCCCCACTCCCACCAGAATCGCGTCCACCTCGCCGCGGAGCCGGTGTGCTTCGCGGCGCGCCTCCGGGCTGGTGATCCATTGTGATTCTCCGCGGGCCGTGGCGATCTTGCCGTCAAGCGTCATGCCGGCCTTGAGGATGACCCAGGGTCTGCCGGTTGTCACCCAATGACAATAGATCCTGTTGAGCGCTGTCGCTTCTTCTTCGAGGCACCCGACCGAGACGGAGATCCCGGCTCGCCTGAGGGCTTGGAGGCCCCGTCCATGGACCGACGGGTTCGGATCCTTCATGGCCACGACGACGCGGCGAAGCTGAGCGGCGATCAGCAGCGGCACGCAGGGCGGCGTGCGTTTGGCGTGGTGGCAGCAGGGTTCGAGCGTGAGATAGAGGGTGGCGCCTCGCGCGCGCGGGCCGGCCTGATGCAGCGCCAACACCTCGGCATGGGGCTCGCCGGCTTTTCGATGGTAGGCCCGCCCGACGATGCGTCCGCCGGAGACGACCACGGCCCCCACCATCGGGTTGGGACTGGTCCGGCCCTTCCCGCGCGTCGCGAGTCTGAGGGCCAGACCCATGAAGCGACGGTCGGTCTCCGAGTGAGTCACCGCTTTGCGGCACGCGCCTTTTTGGCACGGCTGGCCGGTGTCTTGGCGCGAGCGGGCGCGCCGCTCTTTCTCTCTTTGGCCTGTGTCTTTCCGGCCGACCGGCCGTTCAAGGCCGAGTGCGCCGCCGCCAACCTGGCTATGGCGACCCGGTAGGGAGAACAGCTCACGTAGTCGAGCCCCAGTTGGTGGCAAAACTCAATCGATCTCGGATCGCCGCCGTGCTCTCCGCAGATGCCCAGCTTGAGATCCGCTCGGGTCTTGCGTCCCGCTCCGATGGCCAGGCGCATCATCTCGCCGACACCCTCCCGGTCGATCGTCTCAAAGGGATCAGCGTCGAGGATCTTTTGATCCTTGTAGATGCCGACGAACTTCGCGGCATCGTCGCGGGAAAATCCGAACGTGGTTTGTGTCAGGTCATTCGTCCCGAAGGAGAAGAACTCGGCTTCCTGGGCGATCTGGCCGGCGGTGACGGCCGCGCGCGGCAACTCGATCATCGTGCCGACCAGGTAGTTCAGCTTGACCCCGTGCCGTTTCATGGTTTCTTGCGCCACTTCGCGGACGAGATCCTTCTGCGCCTTCATTTCCGTGATCATGCCGACGAGCGGGATCATGATCTCGGGCACGATCTTCTTGCCTTCCTTGGCGATTTCGCAGGCGGCTTCGATGATCGCGCGCACCTGCATGCGCGTGATCTCCGGCATGGTGATGCCGAGTCGGCAGCCGCGGAGTCCCAGCATCGGATTGAACTCGTGCAGTTCTTCGACGCGGGCCAGCAGCTTCCGCTTCTCCTCCAGCACCGCGGGGTTGCCGCCGGTCAGTTCATGTTTCGCGATCTCCACCATCAGTTCCTCCCGCTTCGGCAGGAACTCGTGCAACGGCGGATCGAGCAGCCGGATCGTCACCGGGTAGCCCTTCATCTCCCGGTAGAGCCCGAGGAAGTCCTGCTTTTGCAGCGGCAGCAGTTGTTCCAGGTACCGTTCTCGGTCCTGGGACGACCGGGCCAGGATCATCTTCTGCATGATCGGGATGCGGTCCTCGGCGAAGAACATGTGCTCCGTACGACAGAGGCCGATCCCTTCCGCGCCGAAGCCGCGCGCGATGCGGGCCTGATCCGGGACATCCGCGTTGGCCCGGATCTTGAGCGAGCGGATCTCGTCCGCCCATTTCAGGATCGTCTCGAACCGCTGGTACTTGTCGGACTGAGCCGGAGCGAGTTTCCCTTCCAGAACTTGAATCACCTCCGACGCGACGACCGGAATATCGCCCTCGTAGACGTTGCCGGTCGATCCGTTGATCGAAAGGTAGTCTCCCTCGCGGAACACTTTGTTGCCGATGCGCACGCTTTGACTGCCCTCCACCTCCACGCCCTCGCAGCCGGCCACGCAAACCTTGCCCATCTGCCGGGCGACGACAGCGGCGTGGGACGTCATGCCGCCGCGCGCGGTGAGAAAGCCGAGCGAGGCGTTCATGCCGTGAATATCGTCCGGGCTGGTTTCCTGCCTGACCAGGATCACCCGGTTGCCCGCCGCCTGCATTTCGACGGCGCGATCCGGCGTGAGCGCGATCTTTCCCGCGGCGGCCCCTGGCCCGGCCGGCAAGCCCTTGCCGAGCGGCGAGCGCTTGGACTCTTCCGCCAGGTCGAAGATTGGATAAAGGTATTGCGAGAGATGGTCCGGCTCGACCCGCCTGACCGCCTCCTCCTTCGTGATCAGTCCTTCCCTGACCATGTCGGCGGCGATCCGGACCGCGGCGATGCCGGTCCGTTTCCCGACCCTGGTCTGCAACATGTAGAGCTTGCCCTCCTGGATCGTGAACTCGATGTCGAGCATGTCGCGGTAGTGTTTCTCCAGCTTCTTATAGGTCGCTTCCAGGTCCCGAAAGGCGTGCGGGACCGTTTTTCCCAATTCGGCCACCGGCAGCGGCGTGCGGATGCCGGCGACCACGTCCTCGCCCTGCGCGTTCATCAGGCATTCGCCGAAGAACCGTTTTTCCCCGGTGGAGGGATCTCTGGTGAATGCCACGCCGGTGCCGCTCGTTTCGCCCATGTTGCCGAACACCATCGCGACCACGTTGACGGCGGTGCCCCAGGTATCGGGAATGTTGTAGAGCTTGCGGTAGGTGATGGCGCGCGCCCCGTACCAGGATGAAAACACGGCATTGGTCGCCATCCGCAATTGCTCGATCGGATCGTCCGGGAAGGTCTCGCCGGTATCGTGCTGGATCAGTTCCTTGAAGCTCGCCACCAGTTCGCGGAGCGCTTTCGCGTCCAAATGGGTATCCTGGGTCACGCCCAGCTCGGCTTTCTTATGGGCCAGGATTTCCTCGAAGTGCTCGCGCGTGACGCCCATCACGATGCTGCCGAACATCGTGACAAACCGCCGGTAACTGTCCTGGGCAAATCGTTCGTTGCGGGTCTTGGCCGCCAGACCCTCGACTGTCTTGGTCGTCAAGCCGACGTTCAGCACCGTGTCCATCATGCCGGGCATCGAGGCTCGGGCGCCGGACCGCACCGACACCAACAAGGGATTCACGGGATCGCCGAATTTGGCTCCCATGGACCGCTCCACCCGCTTCAAGGCCTGGAGCGCCTCCTCCCACATGCCCGGCGGATAGGTCTTGCCTCGCTTGTAGTACTCAACGCAGGCCTCGGTGGTGATCGTGAAGCCGGCCGGCACGGAAATCCCCAGGTTGGTCATCTCGGCCAGGCCGGCGCCCTTGCCGCCCAGCAGGTTCTTCATGTCGCCCTTGCCTTCGGCCTTTCCATCGCCGAAAAAATAGACGTATTTCTTCTTGGCTCCCACGGTCTTGTGCTCCTTCCCTCTTAGCGCGCATTATTCATGGCCGCTCCTACTGTAACCGCCGATACGCCGCTGCGACAAGCTTGGCTGCCAGGTTCCCGAAGCCAAGCGGGCAGGCTCGCCGCTCGGTCGGTCGACATACTATTTCAAGTATGCCTTCCTTCCTCACAGCTCCGCGTGCCCGTCTCGCATGGCGTCTTGGCGGTTTCGTCACGAACCGTCATGAATAATGCGCGCTAGGACCAATGCATGATGGATGTCTGTCGGGCGGCGGATTCGAGCCGCAGACGGTATCGGGCGACGAGGTAGCGCCGTACGAACCACCCGAACGCGAGGATCGCGACCACCAATCCGACATACGCGAACAGCCGCCAATCCGTCAACGAACCATAATCGAAATAGAGCTTGCCGTCCGCTCCTTCCCGTATCGTCGTTTCCTGCTTCAATCTGTGAGTTTCTCCGGAAGGATCCGCCAGGCGAATCCACTCGGAACAGACCTGGACGAGCTCGTCCTTGCCTAAGACCTGTTGCCAACCCAACCGGAGGCAGACATCGCTGGTTGGATGAAACACGTCGGGAAGCCGGAACAACTGGTCGGTGCGGATGCCGCTGACCCAGAGGCCGAACAAGAACAGGGCGGGACAGAGGATCATCAGCGCCACCGTGACGCGGGTTGCATACCGCCGGACGAGACGGGCCCGCCGGTCTCCGTCGGATGACTGAGATGCGTGCGGCGGCGCTGGATGCGGCGCGTCATCCGGCGCCGGGCGCGGATTGACCGAGGCGTCGCGCGAATCCATCCCCGACCTCCCTCGACCTGGTTATCTCGTCAGGTCCCTCGCTCGCTTCCCTGCGCGGCGATCAACGACAAGTCGGCATACGAGAGAAACAGCACGTCGATCACGTAGAGCAACGACAGTCGATTCGATCGTAACCCAGAATGCTCCGTGTTGACCATCACTCCGGCAAAGAATTCATCGATGGAGGGTTTGAGCGCGACCAGTTCGCCCAGGGCCTGTGCGTAGTTCTGGGCTTGGAGCAAGCCCGGAACCCGCTGCTTTGCCCGAAGCAAGGCCTCGTACAGCCGCCTTTCGGCGTCGTGCTCGAACAGGTCGGGATTCACCTGATCCGACGTCCAGCGCTCCTTTTCGACGAGCCGATGAGCTCGCTTGAATCCGACGATCAGCGGATCGAAATCGGGTTTGACCGTCAGGGCTTGCAACGATTTGATCCGTGCGAGCAGGTCGCTCAGGTCATACTCCTTGAGCCCGGGCGTCTTCACCACCGCCTGCATCACATCATCCCGGAGCCCCTCCGCCGTCTGCCCATAGTAGCGGAACCGTTCCAGGACGAATTCCAGCGGGTCGGCCTGGAGAGTTTCGGTCCGCCCGGCCTTGGCGGACCCCAGAGCCTGCGAGCCGAACCCCTGCTCGCGGACAAGATCGGTTGCCTGCGCCAGCGCCTGGGCCAGATCGAGGCGCAGGTCTCCTTCGACGAGGAGGCGGACCAGCCCCGCGGCCTGGCGTCTCAGCGCGAAGGGGTCCTCCGATCCCGTCGGGATCAGGCCGACGGAGAAAAAAGCCGCGACGTTGTCGAGCCGGTCTGCGAGCGCGAGAATTTGTCCGGTGGCGCTGGCGGGACCGGTGTCCTCCATCGTGCGGGGCCAATACTGTTCCTGTAGGGCCAGGGCGACCTCCGGCGACTCCCCGTCGTGCGTGGCATACTCGCGGCCCATCAGTCCCTGCAAGGTCGGAAATTCGCCGACCACGCCGGTCAGCAGGTCGGCCTTGCTCAACAGGGCCGCGCGCCGGCAGGTGTCCACCAAATGGTTCCGTCCGAGACGCTCGGCCAGATAACCGGCGAGCGCGATCAACCGTTGGGTCTTCTGATAGAGCGTGCCCAGCTTTTGATGGAACACGACGCTCTTCAGTTTCTCGACCCGATCCGCGAGCTTGGTTTTCTGATCTTCGGTGAAATAGAACGCCGCGTCCGCGAGGCGCGCGGCCAGCACGCGCTCGTTGCCCTTGCGGATCAGCGACGGGTCGCGCGGCCTGATGTTCGTCACCGCGAGGAACTGCGGCCGCAGGCCCCCCTGCTGGTTGCGGAGCGTGAAGAAGCCCTGGTGTTCCCGCATGGCGGTTTCAATGATCTCGGGCGGCAGTTTCAGATAGCGCGCATCGAACTCGCCGAGGATGGCGGAAGGATATTCGACGGCATAGGTCGCCTGTTCGAGCAGTTCGTGGTCCATGCGCAACTCCGCCTTCGCCTTGCGGGCCAGGCCCTGAAGCTGCTCCTCGATCAACGAGCGGCGCCGGCCGGGATCGGCGACGACGCCCTGTTTCTCCAACAACGACCGGTAGGAGGAGGCCTGTTTGACCACGATGCCGGATGATCCTGCCGTCGCCGGTCCGCCGAGAAAGCGATGGCCGTAGGTCAGCCGGCCGGACTCGATGCCGCCGACCTCGAACGGAATCACCTTCTCCCCGAAGAGGGCCAGGGCCCACCGGATGGGCCGGGCGAAACGGAAGCCGGTCTCGTTCCATTTCATCGCCTTGGGAAACGACAGGCTTTGAATCAGATGGGGCAGTTGTGCACGCAGGACCGATTCAGTCGGCTCGCCCGTCTCCTGTTTGACGGCGAAGAGATACTCGCCCTTGGGCATCCGGCGCACTTCAAGATCCGAGACGGAAACACCCTGAGAAGCCGCGAAGCCCAGCGCGGCCTTGGTCGGTTGCCCGGTGCTGTCATAGGCGGCGGATTTGGGCGGTCCCATGGCTTCCTTGACGGCCGAGGCTTGTCCGGTGGCCAGGCCCCGCACTTCCACCGCCAGCCGCCGCGGGGTGCCGGCGGTTGAGAGGGCCTCGAAGGCCAGCCGTTGCTCGGCGAGCAGCCGCTCGGTCAGATCCTGGAGCAAGCGGAGCGCCGGCGCAATGAATTGATAGGGCAACTCTTCCGTGCCGATTTCCAGCACGAAGTCTCGACGCGACTCCGTCACCTTTGGGCGCGAACGCTTCCGTTGAGATGATGATCGGGATGAGGAGGCCATGAGTCCTGTGCGTTGAAATTCAGTCGGTTGTCGGCTTTATCGGTCTGACCTTGGTCGTTTGCGCGATGGACGCGAGCGGCTCCGGTCTTTCGCGCCGCCCCCTGCCGGTCCCCGCTCCGCGCGGGCCAGCAGTGGAAAGCCCATCGATTCCCGATCCTGCACATATTGTTCCGCACATTGTCGGGCCAAGGCGCGGACCCGCGCGATGTAGCCGGTCCGCTCGGTCACGCTGATTGCGCCTCTGGCGTCCAACAGATTGAACAGGTGCGACGACTTGATGCAGTAGTCATAGGCGGGCAAGGTCAGTCGCTTTGCCAGCAGTGACCGGCATTCGGCTTCGTAGGCCTGAAATCCAGTCATCAGCATGGAGACGTTCGCCTCCTCGAAATTGTGCTTGGAGAACTCCACCTCGGTGCGATGGTGAATGTCTCCGTACGAGACCGACTCGTTCCAGGCCAGATCGAAGACATTGTCCACGCCCTGCAAGTACATGGCGATCCGTTCCGTGCCGTAGGTCAACTCGACGGTGATCGGTTGAAGCTCGATGCCGCCGATTTCCTGAAAATAGGTGAACTGGGTGATCTCCATGCCGTCCAGCCGGACTTCCCAACCCAGCCCCCAGGCCCCCAATGTCGGCGATTCCCAGTCGTCCTGCATGAAGCGGATGTCGTGTTCTTTCGGGTCGATCCCTAAAAAGGCCAGGCTCTTGAGGTAGAGATCCTGAATGTCGGCGGGAGCGGGCTTGAGCACCACCTGATATTGATAGTAGTGCTGCAACCGGTTGGGATTCTCACCATATCGCCCGTCGGTCGGGCGGCGGCAGGGCTGCGCGTAGGCCGAGCGCCAGGGCTCCGGTCCCAGCGCGCGGAGAAAGGTGGCCGGATGGAACGTACCGGCCCCCATTTCGAGGTCGTACGGTTGATGGACGACGCAGCCTTGATCGGCCCAAAAACGGTGGAGCGAGAGGATCACGTCCTGGAAGGTCACAGACTCACAAAATCCTTCAAAAACCCTTGTCGATCAACGTGTTTCAGAGCAGCGAACGTAACAAGAACGCACTACCCTGTCAAGCGGGCGATCAATGACCTTCGGCAAGAAGCAGGACCGCCGCCCGTCCGGGAGCAAGGGCATCGAATCTGTGGCCGGCGGCGGCGAACCTTGTCGGGCGCACGTCCTGCGGCTTGACAATGGCAGGGTGATGGAGTACTTCTCGTCCAAGTTGACTAACTCACTCTAGTTATAGCTTCGGCGATGAAGTTCTCCAAGAAAAGCGAATACGGATTGCGGGCCTTGCTGGAACTGGCCCTGCACTATAACGAGCGGCTGATCCAGCGCCATGAAATCGGCCAGCGGCAGCGGATTCCGGTCGAATTTCTGGAGCAGATCCTGTTGGCGCTCAAACGGGCCGGATTCCTGGCCAGCCGGCGGGGGATCCATGGCGGGTACGAGCTGATCAAGCCGCCGAAAGACATCACGTTGGGGCAAGTCATCCGGTTGCTGGACGGTCCCTTGGCGCCGATCGGCTGCGTGAGCAAGACGGCCTACCAGAAATGCCATGACTGCCCCTATGCGAGAAAGGAATTCTGCCCTCTGCAGGACGCGATGGGCGAGGTGCGCAATGCAATCGCCTCGATCCTCGACAACTACACGCTCCAGGATTTTGCCAAGGGCGTGAAAGGAGGCCGCTGAGATGTCAGGTGATTTTCCCGTCGGGCGCGGTCGGCATGGAGCCTGGTTCGGGCTTCTCTGGGGCATCGGCCTGCTCCTGTTCTCCGACACCATGGCGATTGCCGAGACAAGGGAACTGGTCATTGCCTCCTACAGCGTTCCCAAGGAAGCCTATGAAAAGCAGATCATTCCGGCATTCCAGGCTCATTGGAAGGCCAAGACCGGGCAGGACCTTCGAATCCGGACTTCCTACAGCGCCTCCGGCGCGCAAACCAGGGCCATCCTCGGCGGGTTTGAAGCCGATGTCGCCGCCCTCTCGCTCGAAGGCGACCTGGCCCAGATCGTCAAGGCCGGCCTGATCACGCACGACTGGAAAAAAGGCCCCAACCGCGGCATCGTCACCACGTCGCTCGTGGTATGGGGAACCAGAAAGGGGAATCCCAAGGGGATCAAGACGTGGGAGGATCTGGCGAAGGGCGGGATCGACGTGCTCTATCCCAACCCCAAGACCTCCGGCGGCGCCATGTGGGACATCCTGGCGATCTACGGTGCGGGTCTTCGGCAGCCTCCGCCTGGGACGGCCAACCCGCCATCCTACGCGGCGGATCTGCTGAAACGGATTCAGAAGAACGTGAAGGTGATGGACAAGAGCGGACGCGAGTCGGTGACGACGTTCGAACGGGGCATCGGAGACGTGATCGTGACCTATGAAAACGAGCTGGTGCCTCGCGTAAAGATCGGCCGCCCCTACGAGATCGTCATGCCGCCCGCCACGATCCTGATTGAAAACCCGGTGGCGGTCGTGGACCGGTATGCCGACAAGCATCGGGCCAGGGATGTCGCCGAGGCCTTCGTGGCGTTCTTGCATGAAGCGCAGGCGCAACGGGCCTTCGCGGAACTGGGATTCCGCTCGGCGGCCGAACGTCCTCTTGACCAGCCTTCTGCCGGCAAGGCCACGGCCGCTGCGCCGCAGATCTTCTCTATCGAAGACTTGGGAGGCTGGGAGTCCGCCTCTGCCCAGGTGTTCGGTCCACAAGGCGCCTGGACCAAGGCGGTTGAAGAGTTGGCCCGTTCCCGATGAATCGGCGCGGCGCTGCCTCGGGACGATCCTCTCCCGGCGAAGAATCGAACAGGTGTTTTTGAAGCGACCGTGAGGGTTGAATGCCGTCCCGCTCCCTCGTCAAGATTGCGCTCCGCGTCACGAGCATCGGCTATGTGTTCGCCTTGATCGTGCTCCCCCTGGCGGTCATTGTCCAGGCCTCGTTCACGAACGGCTTGGTCGGTTTTCTCGACGATATCTTTCAGCCCCAGGCCTGGGCCGCGGTGAAGCTGACGATCGGCGCCGCCCTTCTGACTACCGTCATCAACGCCGTCTTCGGCACGATGACGGCCGTCGTCTTGGTGCGCTATGAGTTCCCCGGCCGCTGGCTGCTCAATTCTCTGGTGGACCTCCCGTTCGCGATCCCGACCCTGGTGGCCGGTCTCATGATCGTGGCCGTGTACGGCCCGACCAGTTTCATCGGGAGCGGATTGCAGCCGCTCGGGCTGTCCGTTATTTACGAACGGCCCGGCATCGTGCTCGCGATGGTGTTCGTGACCATGCCCTTCGTCGTGCGCGCGCTTCAGCCGGTCTTGATGGAGCTGGAGCGGGAGCAGGAGGAGGCGGCCTTCACTTTGGGAGCGAGCGCCTGGGTGACGTTCTGGAGGGTCACCGTCCCCGCGACCTTGCCGGGCCTGTTGACCGGAGTGTTTCTGACTTTCGTGCGCGCGCTCGGGGAATTCGGCGCGATCGTGATCGCGGCAGGGAATATTCCGATGAAGACACAGGTGGCCTCGGTCTACGTCTACGGGGAGATCGAAAGCTATAACCCGCGCGGAGCCACGTCGGTCTCCGTCCTGATGCTGATCCTGTCGTTTGTCGCGCTCCTGCTGCTGGAGCGTCTGGTCAGGCCTCCGGGCGAGCGGCTCCCGCCCTGGCTCCGGCGGCTTCCTTTCCGCATCGAAGCTGCAGCCCCTTCCCGGGTGCTGCCGTCGTGACCATGCGCCGCCTGCTCATCGCGCTCGTATGGGCCTACTTCCTGGTGCTGTTGGTGGGGCCGATCGTCTATGTCTCGTCGCAGGCATTCGGCGACGGGCTCGCCGCGTTTTGGAACGAAGTGACCAGACCGGAGGCGCTGCATGGCTTCGCGTTGACCGCGGAAATCACCGCCATCGTCGTCCTGCTCAACGTCCTGTTCGGCACCATCACCGCGTTCGTCCTGGTCCGGCAACGGTTTTGGGGCCGCGCGTTCCTGAGCGGCGTCATCGACCTGCCCTTTGCCGTGTCTCCGGTCATCGCGGGCTTCATGCTGATCCTCCTGTTCGGGCCCGAAACATTGCTCGGACAATTCTTTGGAGCGGCGGGCGTCCAGATCCTCTTCGCCAAGCCGGCGATGGTGCTGGCCACGCTGTTTGTCACCTACCCGTTCGTCGTGCGGGAGCTGACTCCGGTGCTCCAGACGATCGGGACCGAGAGCGAGGAGGCAGCCAGGACGCTGGGCGCCAAGGAGTGGCAGGTGTTCCTCAAGGTGACCCTGCCGGCGATTCGCTGGGGCTTGATCTACGGCGTAACGTTGACCGTGGCCCGGGCGATCGGCGAGTTCGGCGCGGTCCTGGTTGTGTCGGGCAATGTCCTGATGCTGACGCAGACCGCGACCTTGCATATCTATCAAAGTTACGTCGATTTCAACTACGCGGGAGCCTATGCGGTGGCCACGACCTTGCTGGCGGTGTCGTTCCTCATCCTGATCGTGCTGGAGATCGCCAAGGCGCGGGCCGCCAGGGCGACCTTGTAATCAATCGATGAAGATCGATATTCGACATCTGTCCAAACGTTTCGGATCGGTGGAGGTCGTTTCCTCGGTCTCCTTTGCCGTCCGCGAAGGCGAATTGATGGGTATCCTGGGCCCCAGCGGCAGCGGGAAAACCACGGTGCTGCGGATGTTGGCCGGGCTGGAAACTCCGACCACGGGAGAAATCTACATCGACGGCAAGCTGGTCAACGATCTGCCGGTCCAACAGCGGAATATCGGATTTGTTTTTCAGCACTACGCGCTGTTCAAACACCTGACCCTGTTCGAGAACATCGCGTTCGGTCTCAAGATACGCAAATGGCCTCGGAAGAACCAGGCGGAGCGCGTCAACGAGCTGATGCATCTCCTGGGGCTCTCCGGCCTCGACGCGCGCTATCCCGGCCAACTCTCCGGCGGGCAACGACAGCGGGTCGCGATCGCAAGGGCCTTGGCTCCCCGTCCGAGCGTGCTGTTGCTGGACGAGCCGTTCGGCGCCGTCGATGCGTTGGTGCGGCAGGAGCTGCGCGAATGGCTCATCCGGCTCCACGATGAATTGGATGTCACCAGCCTGTTCGTGACCCACGATCAAGAAGAGGCCATGGAAGTCTCCGACCGCATCCTCGTGTTCTCGAAGGGCCGGCTGGAGCAGATCGGCACGCCCGCGGAGATTTACGAGGAACCGGCCACGGAGTTTGTCGCCCGGTTCATCGGCGCGATGAATATCGTCTCCGGGCAGGTGCGGGGCGGACTTATCCGCATCGGCGCGCTGGAGTTCCCCGCGCCGGGGTTTCAGGATGGCAAGCAACTGCAAATCGGTTTCCGCCCCTATTACGTCAAGGTCTCCGAGGACCCGGCGCTCTATCGGCTGCAGGCGCGCCTCCGGCACATCTACTTCCTTGGCGTCGCCTACCGGTTGGAGATCGAAACGCCGGAGGGGTTGATCCTTCGTTCTCGCCTGAACAAGGAAGACTTTCGCCGAAGCCGGCTCGAAGTCGGCAAGCCGGTCTCCTATGCCATCACCCAGTTTCGCATCCTGCCCGAGGCAGGCGCAGGGCCGCTCCCGGAGGCTGGCGACTTGTTCGGCAAGGTGTTGCTCCCGCCGTGATCCTTGCGGGACCCCTCGTCATTGTACGGTGGGCGTCGTCATTCCTTTCGTCCGATAACGGTGGCCATCACAACCGTCTGATACGAAGTCTGTTGCGCAGGCCTCTCGTGATCGGTACAGTGCGAACCTTGCGCGTCTGTCCCTCTACTACGGACTATTGGAGCCCATGAATCCCACGACACTCGCCCTGCTCATTTTCGGCGCCTGTTACCTCGCGATCGTCACCGAACGCATCCACAAGACGATCGTGGCGCTGTTCGGCGCAGCCTTAATGATCAGTTTGGGCGTGGTCACGCAGGAGGAGGCGTTCTACTCGCACGAATTCGGCGTCGACTACAACGTGATCTTTCTCCTGATCGGCATGATGGTGATCATCAACATCACCCGCGAGACCGGGCTGTTCGAGGTCTTGGCGATCTGGTCTGCCAAGCGGGCCAAGGCTCAGCCCTTTCGCATGATCCTGCTCCTGTCGGCGATCACGGCGGTCCTGTCGGCCATGCTGGACAATGTGACCACGGTGTTGCTGATGGCGCCGGTCACGTTGGAAATCACCAAACGGCTGGAGTTGAACCCCATTCCCTTTTTGGTTCCTCAAGCCATGGCGTCCAATATCGGCGGCACCGGCACGTTGGTCGGTGATCCGCCCAACATCATGATCGCGAGCAAGGCGGACTTGAGTTATCTCGAATTCCTGTTTGTGTTGGGACCGGTGGCCATGATCATCATGGCGGTGTTCCTCGGCGGGCTCTGGTTCATCTTCGGACGCACGCTGACCGTGGCGCCGCACCTGCGCGAGTCCATGATGGCGCTCAAGGAGCTGGAGGCGGTGCGGGACCGCTCCCTGCTGCGGCGATGCGTCTGGTTGCTCGCGCTGGTGAACGTGGGCTTTTGCTTTCACGGCTGGCTCCATCTGGAGCCGGCCACCGTGGCTCTGTTGGGAGCGAGCCTCTTCATGCTGGCCGGCCATGCCAAGACCAAGGAGAAGGGCCTGGAGGACCTCCACTACCTGACGGACGTGGAATGGAAGACGATTTTTTTCTTCATCGGGCTGTTCATCCTGGTTGGGGCGCTCGTGAAGGTGGGCGCGATTCGGGAACTGGCGAATCAATTGGTCGAATTCACGCGAGGCAATACGGCGGGGACGACGTTCGTGGTCCTGTGGGGGTCGGCGGTCCTCTCGGCCATCGTGGACAATATCCCCTATGTGGCGGCCATGAATCCCTTGATCGTGGATTTGGCCCGCTCGCTCCATCCGACGGTGACGGAGTATACGGATCTGGTCCATCAACCAGATGTCATGCCGATCTGGTGGGCCTTGGCCCTGGGCGCCTGCCTTGGCGGCAACGGGACGATCATCGGCGCATCGGCCAACGTCGTGATTGTCGATATCGCAAGGCGGGCCGGCTATCCGATCAGCTTCTGGCGATTCTCGCTCTTCGGCCTGCCCGTGATGTTCGGCTCGATCCTGATCAGCCATCTGTATCTCTGGCTGCGGTTTTTCTGAGAATGCCGCATGGCCACGTTCGGATCTTTGGCGCGCCAACGTCGATGAGCATGCCGTGGAGATCGTCGCGTTGACTCATCCGCTCCGCTTTTGCTAGCCTTTGCTGACCACCTTCATGTCGCGTTGAGTTGTCGATCATCCGCCTCCACCCATCCACGAAAGAGGATTGTTCATGTCTGGGAGCACGACTCTGTCATCGGATCTCTTGACCATGCTTCGAAATAAGGCGACCAGCCTGCGGATCGAGAGCGTGCGCGCCACCACCGAGGCGGGAAGCGGCCATCCGACGAGCTGCTGTTCGGCCGCCGACATCGTCGCAACCTTGTTTTTTCATGTGATGCGGTACGATCCCAAACAGCCACGCCATCCCAATCGGGACCGGTTCATTCTCTCGAAGGGCCATGCCGCCCCGCTGCTCTATGCGGCCTGGGCCGAGGCAGGCCTGTTTCCCAAGAGCGAGCTGCTCACGCTCCGGTTGCTGCGCTCTGATCTGGAAGGCCATCCGACTCCCCGGCTGTCCTTCGTCGACGTGGCGACGGGTTCGCTCGGTCAGGGGTTGGCGGCCGGCGTAGGCATGGCCTTGAACGCCAAGTATCTCGATCGCAGCGACTATCGGACTTATGTGGTCCTGGGCGACGGCGAGTCCGTCGAGGGATCGGTCTGGGAGGCGGTCGAAATCGCCCGGCAGCACCAGTTGGACAACCTTTGCGCGATCGTCGATATCAACCGGCTCGGACAGAGCGATCCAACGATGCTCCAGCACGATCTGGAGGCCTATCGCGCCCGTTGGTCCGGTTTCGGCTGGCATGCGATCGTGGTGGACGGGCATGACATCGCGGCGTTGGTTCAAGCCTTCGGCGAAGCGGTTGCCACCAAAGGGCGTCCGACGGTGTTGCTGGCCAAGACCCTCAAGGGCAAGGGCATTTCGTTCATTCAAGACAAGCCGGATTGGCACGGCAAGCCGCTCAAGAAGGGCGAGGAGGCCGATCGCGCCATCGCCGAATTGTCGCAACAGTTCGTATCCGGCAATGGGGCCGCCCCCGTTATTCCCAGCCCAAGCCCAACTTCCGCCAAAAAGGAAGAGGCGGGCAGGAAGACGCTGGCCGCGCCTTCTTACAAGATCGGCGACATGGTCGCGACGCGAGAGGCGTTCGGCGTGGCATTGCAGGCGTTGGGCGAGGCTGATCCGAGCGTTGTCGCGCTGGATGCAGATGTCAAAAATTCGACCTATACCGACAAATTCGGCAAGCAATTCCCGTCGCGGTTCTTTGAGAACTTCATCGCGGAACAAAACATGATCGGCGCGGCGGTGGGGCTCTCGACCTGCGGGAAGGTTCCCTTCGCGGCGACCTTTGCGGCGTTCTTGACCCGAGCCTATGACTTCATCCGCATGGCGGCGATCAGCCAGGCCAATGTAAAGCTGGTCGGGACGCACGTCGGGGTGAGCATCGGCGAGGACGGGGCCTCTCAAATGGGACTTGAAGACCTGGCGATGATGGCGGCCCAGCCGGGCGTCACGGTGCTGTATCCGTCCGATGGGACGAGCATGTACCGCTTGGTCGAGGCGGCGGCGAGGCAGAGCGGGATGGTCTATCTGCGGGCCGGCCGTCCCAAATCGCCGGTCATCTATGGACCGGATGAACCGTTCTCGATCGGCGGATCGAAGGTGCTGCGCAAGAGCCAGCAGGATCAGGTGACGATCGTGGCGGCCGGCGTGACGTTGTGTGAGGCGCTGAAGGCGCATGACCAGTTGAAGGCGCAAGGCATTCAGACCCGCGTAGTGGATCTGTACAGTGTCGTCCCGGTCGACCGCGCGACGTTGGCGGACTGCGCGCACGCCACCCAGAAGCGGGTGGTGACGGTCGAGGACCACTATGCCCATGGCGGACTCGGCGACGCGGTGCTGGGGGCCCTGTCCAACGAAGGCGTGCGGGTCACGAAACTCGCCGTCCGCGATATTCCGCGCAGCGGCAAGCCCGATGAACTCATCGACCATTTCGGCATCGGGGTCCGGTCCATCGTGCAGGCCGTCAAGGACCTGTTGAAGCTGTAACCAACTCCGTGAACCCTCCCCCTTCCCGGCGAGAGTTGCCGCTCATCGACCTGCTGCAAGAGCAGGATCGCCGCGAGATTTGGAAACAAGTCAAAGAAGAGCACTACCGAAAGGGCGAGTACATCTTTCGGGAGGGCGACCGTGCCGAGTACTTCCATATCCTGAAGGAAGGGACGGTCAAGTGCGTCAGAGCAACCTCCGCCGGCAAGGAATGTACACTCAAGGTGTTGATGCCGGGCGATTTGTTCTGCTGCGAAGCGGCGGTGTTCGACGGAGGGCAGCATCCTGGGACGGCGGCACCCATGGGAGATGTCAGCATTCTCCGGCTAAATAAGGAACAGTATTTCAATATCTTGAAGAAGAATCCCGAGGCGGCGCTTGAAGTCATCAAATATCTCGGCAAGCGGCTGACGGAAGTCCAGGAACGCGCCAAGATCCTTGCGCTGGACCGTTCCGACCAGCGGCTGGCCTCGCTGCTGGTCGGTCTGGCTGAGCGCATCGGCGTGAGCGAGCCGCAAGGCATCCGGCTCGATGTCCGGTTGACCAGACAGGACCTGGCCGACATGGTGGGGATCACGCCGGAGACGACGATCCGCATCATGAGCCGATTTAAGCAGGCCAAGCTGGTCTCGGGAACCGCCAAGCAATTGATGATCCTCGATCTTCCCGCGCTCCGCTCGTTTGCCTCCGATCCCTCCAGCGTCCTTCCGTAGCAGATTCTCTCAAAACATGACGTGAATCATATTTTTAGTTTGGGATTCTTCGTATAGTCCCTCCCGTTCCTGACAGGTCTACAGTCGTTCTAACCAATTCAGAAGGGAGCGCAACATGATGAAGAGAGACAGAGGTCTCCGTAAGCACGATGGCTCACGGTTCTTGCTAGCGGGAATCGCGGCCTTGCTGATGGGGACCGGGTCGGTGCTCCCGGCATCGGCCAAAACCCATGAGGTCAAGATGACGGCGGTGGAAACCGACGTGATCATCGACGGCAGCGGCGAAAAGTATGCCGCCTGGACGTTCGACGGGCAGGTTCCGGGCCCGGTTGTCCGCGTGACCGAGGGCGATACGATCAAGTTTACCTTGACGAATCCCGCCACCAACAAGAGTCCCCATGCGATGGATTTCCACGCGGCGGAGATCGACTTCCTCAAGAATTACCGGGCGATCAACGCGGGAGAATCGATCAGCTTCACCTTTGAGGCGCGGAAGCCGGGGATTTTTTTCTATCACTGCGGGGCGCCGCCCATGATTCAGCATGTGGCGCGCGGCATGTTCGGCGCAATCATCGTCGATCCGAAGGACGCCAAGGTATGGCCAAAGGCCGACCGGGAGTATGTGCTCGTGCAGTCCGAGTATTACAAGAATCCCAACGACGTCCAAGCGATGTTCGATCGGAAGTATGACGGGGTGATGTTCAACGGCGGCATCTTCAAGTACCATCCGTTCGTCACCAACGGGGGGAAGCTGGATGCCAAGCCCGGCGAGCGCGTGCGGATCTATTTCGTCAACGCGGGGCCGAACGAGTTCTCCGCCTTGCACCCGATCGGCGAAATCTGGGATCACGTCTACGAGAGCGGAAACCCGGCCAACAAGCTGACGGGCGTCCAGACCTATGTCGTGGGTCCCGGCAGCGCAGCCACGTTCGATGTGGTCGTGGAATCGGCCGGCGCCTACCCGGTGGTCACCCATTCGCTCACGGGAGCCTTGCGGGGGGCCATTGCGGTGCTGGTGGCGTCTCCTGATGCCAAGCCGATGCCGCTGATGCCGATGGTGCCCTGGAAGTTGGCCACGCCTCCAACGGAGATCACGCCTGTTCCGGTGCCGTAAGGATGCCGGAGCGGCCGGCCATCAGCGGCCGGCCGCTCCGCAGCGCCTCGTCCGGCCTGTCTCCGTTTCGGCTTGTTGTGCGAGAAAGCGACGATCCATGATGAAAACGTGCCTGGCTCTCTTGGCCGTTTGCCTTCTGGCCTCGGTTTGGAGCAAGAGCGGCTATGCTGCGTCCCCGCTTGAGCGGGTGACCTTGATGGTGGCCGGCGACGAGTGCGACTCGCTCAGCCGGGACATTGAGACCGCGCTCAAGGCACATCCGGGAGTCCGGTTCTTCGATGGGCGGAGCCTACCCGGACATCTGCTGATCGACGTCGATCCCGAGCAGGTGACAGCAGACGATTTGGCGCGTCGCGTGGCCGAGCTGGAGACGACGGTGCAGAGAGCCTGCCGGGCCAGCTTGATACAATCCTGCATCACCGCCGGCATCGCTCCTGTCGCTGTTCAATAGGTGTTCGGACATCCGACGCACCTGCCAAAATGGACGGAGGGAAGCCGTGGTCTCTGGTCCCCCTGTCCGGTGGTATCCGGTACACGGTACCGTTCGTCTTGGGCCTCCTTTTGGCCGTGGCCGGCCCGGCCTCGGCCCAGGATGCGCTGCTGGATCTGCTGCCGATCAAGCCGATCAACCTCGACATCGCCATCCGAAAACAGACCTTTGCCCCCAAGGACCGCGAGATCGGCATACAGGCCGGGTTCACGGCGCTGCGCTATGGGGATCTGGAGCTTCGCGCCACCTATCAGTTTTTCAGCATCCGGACCGAAGAGTTCACCACTGACCAGCATTCTGTGTTCCTCAATCCCCGTTGGAATAATTTTATCGACGTGCTGGACTTTCCGAAGCGGAAGCCGATCAATCGGGTGATCCGCCATGTCCTGTTCGGCCCGTTGGCGGACCGCGCCGTTCCCTACCTGGGCGCGATCGGCGGCATCGTGTTGCCGAGCTCCGGCAACGATCGGACGGGACATCTGGTCGGAGGCCAAGTGGGCGTGCGGTTTCCGGTCGCCCACGGAATCGCCGTGGATTTTTCGTTTCAGTACACGCAGTATGAAATCGACTTTCGCGAGGAACGAGGGCTGGCGCAACAGTGGGTCTTTCTCACGGGGGTGCGGTTTTGACATGCGATCGACCGGCTCTCCGATGATCGCCCGGATCGTCCTGACGGCAAGCCTTCTGGCCTTGACCGGATGCGGCCTGGTCTATGATGCCGTGCAATGGATCTATCCGATCGCCAAGGACGACCTGCAACGGGTCTGTGCCCGCAAACGCCTGCGGGTTGGCATCTCGGTCGAGCCCTTTCGCCCCTTCGTGTTTCCCGCGGTGTTCACCGACGAGGGCCTGCGCATCACGGGCATGGACGTGGACCTGGTGCGGGAACTCGCCTCGGCCCTGGAGCGCCGGTGCGGCCGGGAAGACCCGGTGATTCCGACCCTGCATCTGGTCCGCGTGCGCGATCAATTCGTGGAACTGAACGAGAATAAACTGGATCTCATCGTCTCCGCGGTGACCGCCAATGTCCCGTTGGAGCAGGCCGCCGGCATCGCCTACTCCATCCCCTACTATGACGACGGCGCGATCGGGGGCATGGCCAGAAGCCGGGAGCTTGCCCAGTCGATTCGCACGAGATTCGGAGCACCGGCGCAAAACGGCGAGGGCGGAACGCCGGCGAGCCGTGCGTTCGAGGGACTGCGCGTGGCGGTCCCCGAATTGAGAAGCCCCTATGTGTACGCGAAGGAGTATCTGGAGAGGAGCGAGCTGATTTTGTGTGATTCGCTGCCCGCGGCCTTCGAATCGCAGAATCCTCCGGTTGACGTGATCCTTGGAAAGTTGCCGGTCCTGCGCTACATCGTGACGCGGGTCAGGAAAGATTGGCATCTGATCGAATGGGCTGACGGAGTCCCCTTAAGATTGATGCGCGAGCAATATGCCGTGGCCATGGCGGAGGAGAATTACCGGTTGCGACTGTTTGTCAACGACACGCTGTTCCGCCTGAGGGAATCAGGACGGTTGGAGGAACTGCGCCGGAAGTGGCATGATGACTTCTATGCCTATCCCCGGCGGGCCGCGACGGAGGGTCTTCCCTTTTCGGTCGAGGACCTTCCGCAACATTACGACCAGGGCACCTGTCGATGGATGACCTCACGATGAATCCCGCCCGGGTCTCCGCCGCACAAGTCCGGCGTTCCGCCCTCGTCATCCTCTGTTGTCACGCCGTGGCGGCCTGGTTCCTGCTGACGCCGTCCGGTCTCGTCTGGGGCGCCTCCGAAACCGAAGCCCGCAGGACGGCGCAACTGCTGGCCTTGCTTCTTGATTCGGGCCGGGTGGTCATCGACCGCAATCAATCGCTGATCGACGATCCGCACAGGGGGGCGAAGGGGTTCACGGCCGAGGCCTTCGAGCAACAGCTCAAGACCGAGTTCAAGGTTCGTAGTGGGGTCGATTTGAACGACGTCTCGACGGCACACCTTCCTCACGGCGCCCTGGGGCTCCTCTTGGCGCTCGTGCAGGCCAGCAAGGACGTCGTCAACGACGCGCAGTTCGTCATCAACCAGCGGGGCATCGGATACAAAAATTTCATTCCGGCGACCTTCGGCAGCCAGGCGGCCAGGCGCTTTTCCGCCAATTCGCCGGTCCGTCTCAAGCAGACGGCCCTTTCGCCCCGCAATCCCAAGAACGAGCCCGATCCCTATGAAGAGGCGGTTCTTCGGCAATTTGCCGCTGCGCCCGGGAGCCGTGAGCCATCGAGCGAGCTGGCGGATGGAGGCCGCACCCTGCGACTGCTCGTGCCGATTTACTACGAGACCGAATGCATGGGCTGCCATGGCGAACCGAGAGGCGTCGAGGATATTTCCGGCTACCCGAGGGAAGGCCGGCAGGTCGGTGAATTGGCCGGAGCGATCAGCGTCACGATTCCGCTGGAGGGGGAAGATCGTTAATCGTCATACGAAAACCGTCAACCGGCGGAGGCCATTTCTCGATAACGAATGACGATTGACGAATGAGGCTGATCAGGACGGATTCGGCGCGACGAACACGAGCACCTTCAACCGTTGGGTGGTGTGGTTCAAGACTCCGTGCGGTTCTCCGGCTGGAGCCATCGTCCCCTCTCCAGGACCCAGCACCTGCCGGTCATTCCCAACCTGAAACGTCCCCTGCCCTTCCAAGACCAGATAGACCTTATCCTGCTCGCCATGCACATGGCCCTTCTGTTCCTGGCCCGGCTCGAAACAGTACACATCGCAAAAGAACCGCGGCGTCTGAAAGACATTGTTCTTCTTCATCTTCTCTGAGCTAAAGATTTGATAATCCGACAGCTTGATCGTCTTCATGAACCGGCTCCTTCGGGAAGGGCGGCCGCCTGGGACCGCTCGATTTTACGCACCAGCGATTCCACCGAGATGAGATGGCGGGCTAGCCCCAGGTCCTTGGCCGGGAGTCCCATCGCCAGCCCGAGCAACTGGGGCAGGTGGAGGATCGGCAGATTTAAGGTGGCGCTCACCGCCAGGCCGGCTCGGTCCTGATAGATATCCAGGCTCATGTGGCAGAGCGGGCAGGGGGTGACCATCGCATCGGCCCCCGACTCCTTTGCCTCCTTCATATTCTGTCCCGCCATCGTCACGGCGATGGCCTCCTTTTCCAGGATGATAGGAAAGCCGCAGCATTTCGTTCGTCCGGCGTACACGACCGGTTCGGCGCTGACCGCGCGGATGACCCGTTCCAGCGAGGTGGGGTTCTCAGGGTCGTCGAAGCCCAGATGCCAGGAGGGACGCAGGATGTAGCAGCCGTAGAACGGCGCGATGTGCAATTGCTGGAGAGGGACGCGCACTTCCTGGCGCAGGCGCTGAAGCCCCACGTCCTTGACGAGAATCCAGAGCAGATGTTTGACCTGCACCGTGCCGCGGTAGGTGATGCCCTCCGGTCCGAGAATCCCGTTGATGCGGTCGAGCAGTCCGGCTTCGGTCTTGAGCCGGCGATTGGCGGCGCTCATGACACCTTGGCAGGTGCCGCAAATGGTCATGATGTCGAGACCAAGCTGCTCGGCCTGGGCAAAGGTGCGCGCGTTGAGCGCCAGGGCCGCATCCGGGTCCTCCTCGGCCAGCACCCCAGCGCCGCAACAGGAAGCGGCGGCCAACTCAACCACCTTGAGATCCAGCCTCGGCAGGATCGCCATCGTGGATTGATACAGTTCCGGAGTCGCGCCCTTGGCGGCGCACCCGGGATAGAGGGCGTAGGTCAGTCTGGTCCGCGGTTCAGCCGCCATGGTGCGATGTCTCCCTCTCGGTCATTACCATACTGGCATGGCCGGCACAAGGGACCGGCTCAGGGCCTCTGGTAAAGTTTGCGGCCGGAATCGCCGATAAGACAGAGGGTTGCTACTCCTCAATCACCTGAACCGGCACGAGGTTATCATGAGCAGTCCCCCGACAGACGGATCCACCGCCTGCGAGCCGATCGAACAGGCGCTGCTCGAGCGCATCGGCAACGGGAAGATCGAACTGCCGCTGCTGCCGAGCGTGGCGACAGAGATCCTGTCGATGGTCAACAATCCCGATTCCGATGCAGCCAAGCTGGCGAGCCTGATCCATCGCGACCAAGCCCTGGCCGCGCACGTGTTGCGGATCGCCAATTCGCCGGCCTACATGCCGCGGATGCCCATTGTCTCGCTCCAGCATGCCGTGTCGATGCTGGGCTTGACCCTGCTGTCGGAAATCGCCTTCACCGTCTCGCTCAAGGCCGGAACCTTCGCGGCGCCGGGCCACGAACGCCGCATGCAATTCCTCTGGAAACACTCGCTGGCGAGCGGCGTCTATGCGAAGGAGGTGGCGAAGCTCAAGCGGCTGAACATGGAAAGCGCCTATGTGTGCGGCCTGCTGCATGCGGTCGGCAAGCCGGTCGTTCTGAACACCTGCGTCGGCCTGAGCGCGGAACTGAAGGTCGCGCTTGAGCCGGATCTGCTGGATATGTTGATCGACGCGCATCATGTGCCGCTGGGGATGCAGTTGGCCGACAAGTGGCAACTGCCCAAGCAGGCGCGGGAATCGATCGCGCACTACCGGCAATACGACCAGGCGGAATCGTTCAAACAGGAAGTCATGATGGCCTGCGTGGCGGACCGGCTGGCGACCTTCCTCCTCGATCCGGCCGCGCTGGACGACGTCTCGCTCAGGGAGCATCAGGCCTTTGCGGATCTGAACCTCTATCCGAAGGACCTCGATGCCCTGGTCGCCGCGAAGGACCAGGTGGCGAAGGTCGTGGACAGTCTGGCGCTATGAGCCGCGTCGCCACATACGACGTCCTGGTGATCGGGAGCGGACCCGCCGGCCAAAAGGCCGCGATCATGGCGGCCAAGTCGGGAAAGCGCGTGGCGGTCATCGAGCGGGAACAGGGATTGGGCGGAAGCTGCGTCTACCGCGGAACCATCCCGAGCAAGACGTTGCGGGAGGCCGCCTTGAGCCTGGAACGGGTCAAGCGGGGCGCCGCCGTGTTCGACTGCAAGCTGCGCGAGGGCGTGGAAGTCGGCATGCTCATGCAGCGGCTCGATGAGGTGGTGTCCGCCCACAGCCGCTACATGGGCGATCAATTGCGCCGCAACGGCATCGTCTTGCTGCATGGCTGCTCGCGGTTCCTGTCCGACCATCGGCTCGAATTGACGACCGTGGACGGCGTCACCCAGGAGCTGACGGCCGGCCTCATCGTATTGGCCACTGGCTCCCGGCCAAGGCATCCGGCCAAGATTCCCGTCGATCATGAACATATCCTGGACAGCGACTCCATCCTCTCGATGATCTATCTGCCGCGGTCGCTGACGATCGTGGGAGCGGGCGTGGTCGGATGCGAGTACGCCTCGATCTTTTCGCTCCTGGGCGTGCCGGTGACGATCATTGATGCGGCACCCCGTCCCTTGCAGTTCGTGGACGCCGAGCTCACGGAGCGGTTCGTCGCGAGCTTCGAGGGCTATGGCGGACGCTACTGCGGGCGGCAGCGGATCAAGAATGTCCGGTGGGACGGGCTGCTCTCCGTGGTGACCACCCTGGAGAACGGCGAGGAGATCGCCACCGAGAAGATGCTGGTCGCGTCGGGCCGGCAACCGAATCTCGAAGATCTCAATGTCGGCGCGGCGGGCCTCGAACCGAATGCCAAGGGCTACCTCCCGGTCAATCAATACGGCCAGACGGCCGTGCCGCATATCTATGCGGTGGGAGACATGGCCGGCCCCCCATCCCTGGCCTCCTCCGCCATGGAGCAAGGCCGCCGCGCAATCTGCCATGCGTTGGGGATGGCGGTGGGGTCCGTGGATCATTTGATTCCGATGGGCATTTATACCATCCCCGAGCTGTCCTCCGTGGGGTTGGACGAATCACGAGCCCGCGAACGGTATCGGAACATCGTCGTGGGGCGGGCGGATTTTTCGGAAGTGGCCAGGGGCCAGATCGCCGGCTCCGACCAAGGGTTGCTCAAAATGATTGCCGGCCCGGACGGGCATCAGTTATTGGGCGTCCAGATCATCGGGGACCACGCCACGGAGTTGATTCACCTCGGCGAGTTGGCCTTGATCAACGGCAATCCCGTCGAGACCTTCGTTGAAGGCATCTTCAACTTTCCCACCTACGCGGAAGCGTACCGTATCGCCGCGCTCGACATCGTCAAGCAGCGAGGGCAGCGGCCGGTGCTGGCCAAGGCCGGATAGTTCATTTCCTCTGCCTCAAACGATCCTTGCCCTCCTCCAAAACGGTTTCTGGCGGACGGGCCTCGCGGCTTTGACCGGCCGCACCGGTTTGCGCTAGGCTGTCGTTCCTTTGATGATAGGGTTGGCATCCGGGGAGGCGGCCATGAACCGGGCGGACCGGCGGCGCGAAGACAAGCTCCAGCGCGAAGGGGGGCGAATCACGCAGGCCGCTCTGTCCCGGCTGCTCCAGGAAGGCCGCGCGCATCACCAAGCCGGTCGCTTGACGGAAGCGGCCACCATCTATCAGACCGTTCTGGAACAACAGCCGGATCATGCCGAAGCCGCTCATTTGCTCGGGCTCGTGGCCTACCGGTCGGGGCGTCTCGATGAGGCCTGTGAGTTGATCCGGCTGGCGATCCGATCGGACAACGCCCAACCGACCTACTACTTCAATCTCGGCGTCGTGAGTCAGCGAAAAGGGGCTATTGCGGAGGCCGCGGAAGCCTATCGCGAGGCGATTGCCCGGCAGCCTCGTCATGTCGATGCCCTCGTGAATCTCGGCAATCTGTTGCGGGAGCAGGGGCAAGCGGCGGAGGCGGTCGAGTTGTACCGCCGGGCCCTGGCGGCGAATCCGGCTGCGGTGGAAGCGCATAACGGTCTCGGCGTGGCGCTCAAGGAACAAGGGCTGGCGCGGGAGGCCATCGAGGAGTACCGGGAGGCGCTGCGTCTCAAGCCCGGGCATGTGGAGGCGCAGAATAATCTCGGGCTTGCTTGGATGGAAAGCGGCCGCCTGGACGAGGCGGTTGCGGCCTTCGAACGTGCCGTTCACACCGAGCCGGCGAACCCGAAAGGGCACTACCATCTGGGGTTGGCCTATCTGTGGAAAGGAGAGATCGAGGCGGCGGTGGCGAGCCTCAAACGTTCGGCGGACATCAAGCATGACCACGGCCGGCCGGTCGCCGGCGGGACCATCTCGCGCGCAAGGCTGAAACACGAAGCGGAGCAGGTCGGATACCTGATCAAAGAAGGGCTGTTGGGGCCCGATTCAAGGGACTATCTGGATCGGCTGAGGCGGATTCGCGAGAAGGTCGATGCGGCGGCGCCCCACTCAACCTGGGTGTCGCTTCAAGCGGACGAGACGGCCGCCATCGCGCCGTCGTTGAACCGCATCCTCTTTCCGAGCCGGGCGGATCGGCTGGAGGCCGGCGCGTTGAACCCGCATCTGGACGTGGCCGCGATTGAAGCGGACTATCATCGGCAGAAACCGGAGATCATGTACGTCGATCACCTCCTCACCCCGGAGGCGCTGGCGGCCATGCGGCGCTTCTGTCTGGAGGCCACGATCTGGAAGAAGGAATACGAGAACGGGTATCTCGGTGCGTTTATCGGCGACGGCTTTGCCACTCCCCTGCTCTTTCAGATTGCGGAAGAGTTGCGCCTCCGGTTCCCCGGCATCTTCAAGGAGCACCGGCTGACGCAGGCCTGGTCGTTCAAGCACGACAGCGCGAGGCGCGGTCTGGGCATGCATGCCGATGCCGCGGCCGTGAACGTCAATTTCTGGATCACGCCGGACGAGGCGAATCTCGATCCGGAGACCGGCGGGTTGGTGGTCTGGGACAAGGAAGCGCCGCGCGACTGGAACTTCAAGGCCTACAACAGCGAGAAGAACCGCGGAAAGATCCTGGACTTTCTCGAACAAGGCGGCGCCAAGATGGTCCGCATCCCCTACCGGTGCAATCGGGCGGTCATCTTCAATTCAGACCTCTTCCACGAAACCGACGACGTTCGGTTCCAAGACACCTATCTGAGCCGTCGGATCAACATTACCCTGCTCTACGGATTCCGCGCACAGAGCTGATAGTTTCTGGTTCACGGTGCATGGCTCCAGCTGGCCTGACAGGCAGGACCGCGGCCGGTGTGCGGATCTCAGGTGTCAAGGGTCATCGGCGCGGCGGGCGTCGTCCGTTGACGATGGAGGATCACCGGATCGAACAGGTGCCCGCAGTTGATGCAGCGCCACCCTTGAATGTGATCGCCTCGCCGACGGTCGTAGAACTCGGAAAACCATTCTTGCACCATGTACCCGCTGCACCGTTGGCATCGCATGGAATCCCTCCTCGGTATGCCGCTCGCGCGCCCCTGGCCCGATGAGATTTTTGCCTCGAACCCCGGTCGAACTTCGTTGCCTGACGTGCGTCAGGACATGACGGTCTGGGTGGCCATCGCGGGGATGGCGTGCGGGGTTCCGCGACCGTTCAGCAAAGGCCTCGCCCCGCGCGCCTCGGCCAATTGCTCGTACACGTTGAGATACCCGCGTACCATCCGTTCAATGGTGAAACGCTGTTCGAAGGCCTGCCGGCAGCGGGTCCGGTCGATCAGCGCCACCTGTTCGACGGCCTCCGCCATCTCGCTGAGGTATTCGGAAATGAAGCCGGTGACGCCGTCGTCAATGATTTCCGGGACGGAGCCTCGACGATAGGCCAGCACCGGCGTGCCGCAGGCCAACGCCTCGATCAAGACCAGTCCGAAGGGTTCCGGCCAGTCGTAGGGCGCCAACAAGGCATAGGCCTGGCCGAGAAAATCGTCCTTCTCCGGATCCGTGATTTCGCCGATGTATTCCACCAGCGGATGGTCGAGCAGCGGCTCGATCTCGGTCCGGAAATATTCCCGATCAGCCGGATCGACCTTGGCGGCGATGCGGAGCGGCATACCCACCCGTTTGGCGATTTCGATGGCATGATCCGGTCTCTTTTCCGGCGCGATGCGGCCGAGGAACGCCAGGTATTGTCCGGGCTCCGGGTGAAACGTGTAGAGGTCTTTTGGCAAACCGTGGTGCACCGTCGCTTGCCAGTTTAGCCAGGGGACGGGCAAGCGTTGCGCGTCCGAGATCGACACGACCGGGAGTTCCGCGAACTCGTCGAAGACCGGTCTCATTTCGGGGAGGTCCAACCGACCATGGAACGTCGTCACCACGGGCGTGGGGCAGCGGCGGGCCAAGGGAAACCCGATGAAGTCCAGATGGGAATGGATGACATCGAAGTCGGAAGCCGATCCGAATGCGCGTTCCATTAATGAGATCAAGGGCGCATCACGATTGAACACCCCTTCAATCAGTCGCAACGCCTGGGGACAAATCGCTTCCAAACGGGCGGCGGTGACCGAGTCGCCGCTGGCGAACAACGTGACATCGTGACCCAGACGAACCAACTCCTCGGTGATGAACGAAACCACCCGCTCGGTGCCTCCGTAGAGGGTCGGCGGAACACTTTCCCAGAGTGGCGCAACCTGTGCGATTTTCATGAATCAGTCTCCTTGGTTAAGTGAAGCGCCCATCGAGGCGTGAAAGTGCCCTCTCGCTTCCTTCGTCGTCAGTTCCCGCTGATCCTATGGGCGCCACGCGGCTGTAACGGATCGGTCCGACGCGGCTGCCTGGAGTATCTGCAAACAGCGGACCCAAGTCTCCAGGAGGCCGGCTCCCTAACCAACTGATTTCTTGGCGTTGAACCGGCTGAGCCTGAGTTCCACCTCACAGACGGGTCGCCGAATGGACCTGCTGTCGTGAAAGACTGGTCTCGCGAGAGAGATTCGTGTGGGTTATCCAGGGGTTTGGCGAGGGGATACTTTGTCTATTCCGAGTACATTTCGTCCGTCGGCATTGTGGAAGGCGCAGGCGTGAACAGCTTGCCTTGCTGGTGCGATCCAAGCAGAGGGTGGGAGAGGGTTGCTTCGAGCCTGAGCCGCGGTCGCCCATTCGGAGGGGCAAGGCTCGCGCAAGCAGGGGTTCGTTTCAGCAGGCGCCCGTCTTAGATGGACTCCTCCTGTTCGACCGCCGCTTCGTCGGCCGTGGAGCCCTCTTCGATGGCGCCGGCCTCCGCCAGCCCATACTTGCGAAGCTTGCGCTGGAGGGTTTTCCGATGAATGCCAAGCAGGTCCGCCGTCTTGGCCTGGTCCTGTTGGTGAGCGGCCAAGGCCCGCAGGATGTAGTCCCGCTCCAACTGATCCAAGGTGACCCAGCCGCTGCGCGGCTGGCTGTCCGCGATGGGTTTTTCGCGGAGCGCTTCGGGCAGATCTTCGGGAAAGATGACGGGATGCGGGGTGAGCACGACCGCTCGCTCGATGACGTGCTCCAGTTCCCGCACGTTGCCGGGCCAGACATACTTGGTGATCAGGTCCATCGCGTCCGCGGAAATGCCGATCGCGGGCTTGCCTTGGGCGGCGCCGTATTTCTGCGCGAAGAACTGGGCCAGCAACGGGATGTCATCCGCCCGTTCCCGGAGCGGGGGGATCGAGATGGTGACGACGTTCAACCGATAGTAGAGATCGCCGCGGAATTTTCCGGCGTCCACCAGGCCTTTAAGGTCTTTATTGGAAGCGGCGAGAATGCGGACGTCCACGCTGATGGGATCGCTGCCGCCGACTCGCCTGATCTCGCGCTCCTGGATCACCCGGAGGAGCTTGCTTTGGAGGGTCGGCGAGATGTCCGCAATCTCGTCTAAAAAACAGGTGCCGGAATGGGCCCGTTCCAACAGGCCCTTCTTGGTGGTCAATGCGCCGGTGAACGAGCCGCGCTCATGTCCGAACAACTCCGACTCCAGCAAACTTTCCGCAAGCGTCCCGGCGTCCACGGCGACGAAGGGGCCGGCGCTCCGAAGGCTGTTGGCATGGATCGCGCGGGCGACCAGTTCCTTGCCCGTTCCGCTTTCTCCCTGGATGAGCACCGTGCTGTCGCTCTGGGCCACCCGGGCGATCATCTTATAGACGGCGATCATCCCGGCCGAACTGCCCACGAAATTGTCGAACCGGTAGCGTTCCTTGAGTTGTTCGCGCAGCGCCGCGTTTTCGTTGATGACCCGCTTGTGTTCAATCGCCCGCCGGACGACCAGACGGATATCGTCGACCACGAAAGGCTTGCCAAGGTAGTCGAAGGCGCCGGCCTTGATGCCGTCGACGGCGGTCTTCAGCGAGCCAAACGCCGTGGCCAGCACGACCAATGTCTGGGGAAGACGCCGCTGCAATTCCGCCAGCAGGGCCAATCCGTCCATCCCCGGCATCTGGATGTCGGTGACGACGACATCCGGCTCCTCCTGCGAGGCGAGGCTCAACGCGGCTTCGGCATGTTCGGCGGTCCGGACCCTGTATCCTTCCTTGGTCAGGATCTCTTCGAGCAGCAGCAACGTGTCGGCGTCGTCGTCAACGACCAGAATGCGAGGCGGATCCGGCATCAGGCACTCCTTCTGCGATCGGGAGCAGCACTTGAAAACGTGTTCCTTTCCCCAGTTCGCTGTGAACGTGAATGGTCCCGCCGTGCGCCTTGACGGTGTCGTGGGCGATCGCGAGGCCGAGCCCCGTGCCTCGTCCGGCGGTCTTGGTGGTAAAGAAGGGCTCGAAGATCTTGTCCGTATGCTCGGGCGCGATGCCCTGCCCGGTATCGGCGATCTCGATCGCCACCTGATCGCTCGTCTCCCCAGCCCGGCGCAATCTGGTGGGGGCCGTCCGGATCGTCAGCGTGCCCCCTTTCGGCATCGCGTCCAACGCATTCTCGATCAAATTGCAGAACACTTCCTGAAGCTGTTGCTGGTCTCCCTCCACCTTGCCCAAGGCAGGACTGCATTGCAGGATCGTATCCACTTTCCGCCGGTCCATTTCAGGCCGCAGGAGCGCCAGGCATTCTTCCACGCTCTCGTTGACGTCGAGGAGCGTTTTCACCAGTTCCGGCCGGCGCGCGTAGATAAGCAGATCTTGGATGATCTTGATCGTCCGGTCAATCTGGGCTTCCACCGTGCGCAGACGCGCCCGGGCCTCGGCGCTCAGTTGAGGATCTTCCTGCAACAACTGAATGTGGCCGGACAGCGCCGTCAACGGGGTGCCGATCTTATGGGCCACGGAGGCCGCGAGTTGGCCGATGACCGACAGCCGTTGCGCGCGCGCGGCCTCGCGCTGCACGGTCGAGAGCAGCTCATTGGTGCGGGCCAATTCCTGGTTCTTCTGCCGGAGTTCGGCCGTGGCTTCCCGCACTTTGCGCACGAGGCTTTCGTTGGCGTGCTTCACCTTCTCGTAGAGGTGGGCGTTCTCTTCCGTCGTGAGCCGGATTCGCTCGACCATCCGGTTGAACTCCTGGCCCAACATCCCGATCTCGTCCCGGCTGGCCACGGGCACCGTGGTCGTGAGGTTGCCGGAGGTGACCGCTCTGACGGCGGACAGCAGGGATCGGGCCGGGCGATGGACCGCCAGGTACACGAAGAAATTGATGGCGAGGACCACGCCGACCCACGTGAGCAGCCTGAGGGAAAAGGACAAGCGCCGGATCAGGTCCAGTAGGTTGTCGAAATCCAATGTCGAAAATTCGGCATAGGTGGCCCCGACCCGCCGGCCGTCGACGGAAATAGGCGCCGCGATCTTGAGCCGATGGTCGGTCGCCCAGCTTTGTCGATCGCTCAGGGACAGGTCTTGCTCGATGGCGCGCATGGCGAGAGAAGGCGCCTGTGCCAGCATCGTAACGGGTGTCTGGCCCGCGTGGGCCAACAGGGTGAGTCCAAGCTCCGACAGGGCATAGATGCTGATATTGACCAGATCGGGCCGGCTGGCCCGCAGTTTGACCAATTCCAATTCGCGGGCAGATTGGTTGGCAAAGTCGGTCCGTGCGGTGATGCCGGCGCCGACCTGTCGCACCACGCCCATGACTTCGTCCTGATAATGTTCTTGGATCACGTGTTGGACATAGTAGCGATCAACGGCCTCCATCGCGACCGCCGACAGGCCGACGATGAGCAGAATAACCAGCGAGGCCTTCGCCGCCAATCCCATTGGAGAACGATCGTACGCCATGCCGATACTATATACTGCCCCTGTTTTCCATTGTGCAAACGACGCGACGGCCGCATGAGTCCGGGACGATCCAGCGCGATCGCCTCGCTTGCCCGTCTCATTTACTCTCATCTTGAATCAGGTCCCGGCAGACGTGCCTTCAGAGCACGGCAGGGACGACGGGCCACTGTTGGTAGAATTCTTGCATGGAACAATCGGATGGTTGCCGGTCTCTCCAACCGTGCGAAGCCGGCAGACCGGTTGTCCCAATTGTTTTTTCGGGGGAAGTCCATGAAGTGCAAAACTCCATCTGGCGATCAAACCGGCTCAGCCAACCGGACGGCCAGCGGCGAAAGGACCCTCCGCCGCCGGAGCGATCCCGATCGCCTTGTCTTGATCGTCGAGGCGGATGCGACGCTGGCCGCCATGATATCCGAATTGCTCGACCAGGCGAGCATCAAGAGCGAGGTGGTCGCGACGATCAAGACAATCGTTGCCCGTTGCCGTCCGAGCCGCGTCCGCTGCCTCATCATCGATGTCGATACGGTCTCCTTGGAATGGAACGACGGGTCGCTGGATCAATTGAATACCTGGTTGCGTGTGAGTCCACGGTCCATTCCCCTGCTCTTGGCGAGCGTCCACGGCCCCTCCGACGGGCCGCATGCCCCGAATGTGCATCTGCCGTTTGCCGCGCCGGTGCGGTGGATTCGCAAGCCGTTCTGCAACCGGGACTTTCTGACCTGCCTCCGCGCCATGCTGCGTGAAACGGACCCGCTTCCTCCCGCATCATGCGACCGTCCGTGACGCCGCGCTCCCGCTTCGATTCAGCGCGCGTGATCCGTTCGCGGAAACGCGATCGCCGCTGCGCGACCCTCTGCGCCGGCTGGTGGCATTTGACCATCGCAAGGCGCATAATGGGTTTCGGCACGGACGCGCGGTGAATCATGCGTGTCCGCCGCAGGAGGAGAGACCGACATGAATGTCCGAATCGTGCTGGCCGCGGTCTACGCAGGCGGACTGCTGGCATCCGGCTGTGTGCCGAGAGAAACCCATCAACAGTTGTTGACCACTCTCGAAGAGGCGCGCAAAGCCGAAGCCGAGGCACGCAAGGCGGAGGCCGAGGCAAGAAAAAGCGAAGCGCAGGCGGCAGCGGCCTGTGAAAGCTTCAAAAAGAAGGCCATGGCCGAACTCGACGCCGTGCATCAGCAGAAGGCGAAACTCCTGAACGAGCTGACGGAAGCCCGCAACGGCGCCAAGGATGTAGAAACTAAATTGGCGGTGGAACAGGTCAAGGTCGCCACGCTTCGGGAGGAGAAGCAAAAACTGATGACCGGCACCACCACGACCAAAGATGAAATCGCGCGGATTCAAAAGCGGATGGGCGAACTGGAAACGTCCGCCGCGCGGGCGTTCGAGCTGGAAAAACGGTTGGAGGAGCAGGAGCAGGAGATCAGCCGGCTGCAGGAAGCGGCGGCCGAGCGGGATGCGCTCAACACCAAAGTCGCCGCGCTGATGCAGGAACGCGAGCAGTTGAAAGCCGAACTCCAGCGCCAGCGGGACGCCTTGAAGCCTGCGAAATAGGTCAATCAGCCGCCTGCGCGCCGAGGCCTGCGACGTTCCGCTTGAACCAGGACGAAGCCGCGGCCAGAACAGCCAGCACCATGCCGATGCCGATGACGCTCGCCGATTCGTCGAACGCTTCCGTCACCCATCCGAAGAACGTCATGCCGGCCATCGCGGTCGCGGTGGCCACCGCGGTGTAAATGGCCATCACCCTGCCGAGCAAGGGAGCGGGACAGAGTTCCTGAACCAGGCTCCAGGCGATGGGCGTCCAGGCGCCGAGTCCCGCGCCGATCACGAGAACCAAGAGGGTGGCGGCGGCGAAATCCTGCGCCCACACCAGGCCCCAGAGCGCCGCTCCGCCCAGGAGGCTGCTCACTGTCACGGCCTGAAGACGGGTTGCAATGTCCCGGTTCGAGAATCGGACCAGCCCCAACGACGCGATCAGCAGGCCGACCCCCAGCCAGGACCACAGGTACCCGACCTCGATAGGTCCGAGATCGAGCAGCCGTCGTCCGTAGACGGGAAACAGGGTCGTAAAGGCGCCGGCGCCGAACGTATACAGCGAGGCGAGCAGGATCAACACGAGGACGGCGCGGCGCGAGACGAGCGCATAACGCAGCCCGGCCAGGAGGTCTGCGAATACGCCTGGCGCGGCATGCCCGGCCGGGGCGCCGGCCGAGCCCGGGAATCGAATCGGCAAGAGGCAGAGGACGGAGGCGACGTAGGTCACCGCGTTGAGGCACAGCACTTCTTGCGAACCGGCAAAGGCGATGCCGAGCCCGCTGAGAGCCGGCCCGGCGATGATGCCGATGCTGGTGGTGCTCTGGAGCAGCGCATTGGCCGCGGTGAACCGCGATCGGTCCACCAACGATGGAACGGATGCGGACAAGGCGGGCACGAACATGGCGCTGGCAATCCCGTACCCCAGCGTCAACAGATAGAGCATGCCCGGCGTGAATCGTTCGACGGACAGGACGCAGGGGATCAGACCGATCAGGAGCGCGCGGGCGAGATCGCTTCCGATCAACACGGCTTTCTTGGGAAGCCGGTCGACGGTGACGCCGATCAACGGACCCAGGACGATGGCCGGCAGGGTCTGGAGCAATCCGATAATGGTCGTTTTGATCGCGGACCCGGTGACGGAGTACACGAACCAGAGCAGGGCCAACTTGCTCACTCCGTCGGCGATCTGAGACAGAATCTGGCTCGACCAGATCAGGCTGAAATCACGGGTCAACAGCCAGCGGCGAGTCTCGGGGCGGACGCGGGCGGCGGACAGGACCGACGCGTCGTCGAGGCGGCCGACCACGTTCTCCCCCGGCATCGGGTCAGGCTCCTGTATCCCGGGTCGGCCCGAGACGGGGCGTGACGGCTGAGGCGTCCGCGAACTCATGCCGGGCGCATGGGAGAGAACGAGGGGTGGAGCCAGCCGGAAACGAGGCGCCGGTCCGAACGAGGGTCATGAGACGGCCGGGCTCATGGCCGCCGCGTGACGTGCCGTGGTGTGGCGGGCGATTTGGAGAGCGACGACGGCGGTCAACAACAGCACGAGCCCGAGGCCGATCAGGCTGGCGGCCGGTCCGACGGTATCGGCGACGAACCCGAATCCGGTCATCCCTGCCATCGCGGCGGCCATGGAGCCGGTGCTGAACGTCGTCAACACCCGCCCCATCAGGTGCGAAGGAGTCTGTTCCTGCAACAGGGCCCATACCACGGGGTTGAGCACCGCCGTGCTGCCCCCGACGATGACCACGAGCGCGCCCGCGATCAGCGGCGTCTCCAACAGACCGAGCGTGCACAGCGCCAATCCTCCTAGCGTCATTCCCCGGACCACGATGCGCAATCGATGTTGAGGATCGCAATGGCGTCTCCAGGCCAGCCAGGTGGAGGCCACGAGCATGCCGATGCCCAACGCCGACCAGATCCACCCGAGCTGAACCGGTCCGACCTGGAGCAACTCCTTGGCATAGACCGGCAGGACGAACACGAAGGCGCTCGTCCCGAGATTATACAGGGCGGAGATCACCGCGAGGGGGAAAATCGTCGACTGGTTGCCGAACACGAAGCGGAACCCGGTCATCAACTCCTGGAATATTGTCACGGAGGCGCCTGTGTCGGACACGGACTTCTGGAGGCGCTCGTCCATGCGGATCGGGATCAGACAGATCGTGGAAATCAAGAAGGTCAAGGAATTCACGTACAGGACATTGTCCGCGCCGATCAACGCGATCATCAGGCCGCTCACGGCCGGCCCGATCAACATGCCGATGTTGTTGGTGCCCTGGATGAGCGCGTTGGCCGACACGAGTTCGGCTTCGCGGACCAGCAACGGGACGGAGGAGACGAGGGCTGGTCCAAAGACCGTTGAGACGACAGATGTGGCGAAGATCAGGACATACAGACCGGGGAGCGTCAGCAAATCGGCGGCATAGAGGGCCGGGATCAAAAAGGTTAAGACCGAGCGGATCGCGTCCACCCACATCATGACGCGCTTCTTGGACAGCCGATCGAGGTAGACGCCGATCAAAGGCCCGAATACCAACGGCGGAACCGTTTGCAGCAACCCCACCATGGTCATCTTGAGTGCGGACCCGGTCAGTTCGTACACGAACCAGAGCAACGCGACCTTGTTCAACCCCTCCCCGATCTGAGAAGTCACTTGTCCCCACCAGAGCAGGCCGAAGTTCCTGGTCGTTACGAGCTGCCAACCTCTGCTTCGATCATGTGGGGGATGGGATCGCATAGATAGTCCTTCTTCTTGATGGTTCGGAGATCGATCTGTTCGCTGCCCAACCTGCTCGGTGATCATGGTCGTCGTCATCTTTCGTGAGCGTGATGACCCTCCGTGGCAGGTAGGAGAGCAAACGGCGGGCCAGATTGGTATGCATCTGTTCATCTGCCGCAACCGGTTGCGCGAATAGAGGTTTTTCTGCGGACGGCCACGGCGGCTCCATCGGAAAGCTCCGAAAAGCTCCATGACCGAGAATGACTTGGCGTGAACCTGGAGGGGGAGAGAAAGAAATCTTTGGGAATCCAACACTTAGCTGGGAGCAACTTGTCCGGTCCTTGGCATAGGTTATCCGGGGGAGCAAGCGGAGCCGCGCCGGTTCGGCCTCAGGAGGAGGCCATGAAACCGGAGGGCTGCGCGGACCGGCCCTGCTCCGAACCGTCCTTGTTGTGTTTATCTTGGTTGTCGTGACGGTGCTCATCGTAGACCTCATACGCTGCTTTCCGGTTGGCGCTCGGCTCGATCAGGCGCATGATGGCCAACCCCTCCTGTAGTCCCAGTTGATAGCGCGCCACATGTTCACCGAAGGATTCCGGAGAAGAAGACGGGCTTGGCCTTCCGCGCAAGGCATCGACGAGCCCGGCCTCTTCCGCCCACCATCCCTGTTTCTCCTGCACGTTGGTGGCGGCCCTGCCCTGCTGTTGACACCATTCGATGCGCGCTTTGAGATAAATCAAGAGTTCTTGCATGGTCAGCCTCCTCTCTTTTCTTTGGCTTCATCAGATTGCGCGTCGTCCTGCTTACTGCTTAGGCAAAGGCATTCGCTGGCTGCGAACGGCCGTTGGAATGCCGGAATGTTGATGGTAGCGACCGATGATAGGAGGACCGCGCTGCCCCCGCAGAGCGCACGAAACGCCCTGCGTGCTAACAAGCACACCTCATGGAACGAAGCGGATCGAGCCGGCCGATGCGGATGGCGTTACGACGGCTTCTCGACTTTCAGCACCTTGATCTGCATCACGAACCGCTTGCCGGCCAGCGGATGGTTGTAGTCCATCACGGCGCCTGTGTCCGAGATCGTCGTGATGGTGGCGACGCGGCCGTTCTGGTCTTCCACCACATCACCTTCCTTGACCCCTTCGGGTAAGGACGCGCGAGGGACGTTCGCTTTTTTCTGTTCGTCGTAGGGCCCAAACCCTTCTTCGGGCGTCACCTCCACGGTTTTTTCATCGCCCGGATGCAGGCCCGCCAACTCTCGCTCCACGACCGGAAGAATTTGATGCTTGCCCTGAACGAAGGTGCCGACGTCGCTATAGATCGTCGGAACGGTTCCGGGGACCGTAAAACTGTAGGAGAAGGTGACCGTCGCGCCCTCCTCAATCGTCGCCTGGTCCGCGGCAACGGCCGGTCTTTCCAGCCAGGTCACCCATGCGCAAGCCGCGCAGATGGCTGCGATCAACACAAACAGGATGGACAACCGGTTTGTTCTGGCTCGATGATGGGGTCGGCAGTTCATAACGCCTCCGTAACGTGCCTATGCATGAGGGGTGGTGGTCTGTTCACAGCCGGACAAGACGCGTTTCAGCGAGCCGACCTGGTTATTTTGTCTCCGCCCGGTCCGGCTCATGGGGTTGCGACAGTTTGAGGATCGTCTTGACCTCGTCGTTGGGATTCACTTCGATGGTGACTTGATCTCCCTTGGCCAGCGAATCCTTTTTGAGAAGATCGGGGTTCTCCACACGAAGCGTCCAGGTTTGCCCGTCGCGGGCTTGAAAGGTAATGGTCTGCTTCGAGAGATCGATGCGCTCGACCGTGCTTCGCACGAACGTGGTGGTCGCCTCAGCAGGAAGCACAGCGGCACCGGCAAAGGCGAGAGTCGCGACGATTGCGAGGACAAGCTTGCTCATGACGCCACCTCCTTGAAGAAGAAATGATTCTCCCCGGTCGCTCGATTCCGTTTCTTTTCTTGGCTTGGCCGGCGTGGCTCGATCGGCTAGTCGGAATAACCAGCAAATCTTTTGCCAACAGGCAGGGATTTCATAAGCGATTGATTTGTCGCCGGGTTGATGAGGCTGGCGCCGAATAGGCCACTATCCCGACTGGATGGATAAAAGAACACGTCGATGCAACAGCTTGGTTTTACGGAATATTGTCGTTTGACAGGTTGTCCAGAGCGGAATAACTGTCTTGGTCCGCTGAGAGTTCGTTGGAACTGATGGAATTATAAGGTAATTTTAGGCCGTGACGATCGACAGACCTTGTCTGGAAGGACAGGCTGCTCCCTGAGGATACGGAGCCAGAGGAGGGCTATCGAGGTGAGACTAGGAGAAACCCTAGGTCATAACGGACGGATCTCTCGGCGACATCCGTCATGGTTCACAGAGGAGACAGGATTACAGACGATTCGCTTCGACGGAGAGAACAGCACCGGTCATGACCTAAGGAGCAGCCGGTTCACACGAAATGCTATGTAAGTAAGAGTAGAGAAGCCACGCTGCAGGATATCTCCGCGATGCACTATGACGATCAGCCTAAAAGTAGCCTCGCGGTTCAACCGAAGATTGATATGAAGAGAAAAGCGAGAAGAATCACTTGAGGTGTTCCTCCGGCGGCGCAATAAAGAGGGGCTATGCCCGACGAGCCGCCCGCTCACACGAAGGTAAGAGAAAAGGGAAGCACTAACCCGCATTGTTCATGAACGCTTCTGCTGCTTAGGCCCATTGCAACAAAGGAGCAATGGGCACCCCGATTTGCCCCGGGGCACCCGTTGCTCCCAAATTGTAACGGGTCCCTGGCCAACATGCGAAGTCGCAGGCAAAGTACCTCTCCGCCGCGATGTGATCGAACGCGGCGGTTCAAGCGAAGCTTGGTATGGCGGGCGTGCTCGCCGCTCAGGTCCGGCCGCCTCACCAACTCGGCGGCGCGCACAGACATGGCGCTCTTTATTCAATCGCGCCGTGCGCCCCTCGACGTACTGTCTCAAGTACGCCTTGTATCTTGGAATTGTGGTACATGAGACATACGGAATGTGACAGATCGATACGCCTCCGGTCCGAAGAGACCGCGGCCGAGCCGGGTCGTCACATTCCCTATTCCATAAGCCCGC
>WBZO01000695.1_pt1 | contig 64590 bp, 60 predicted proteins | sample 5204261 | NCBI WGS metagenome assembly WBZO01 (sample SAMN12412400, study PRJNA552823) | activated sludge metagenome | isolation source: activated sludge from anammox sidestream of wastewater treatment plant... | place: USA: North Carolina | collected 2017-09
CAGATCGGCTTGCGCTACCTGGAGAGACAATTGATCAATGCCCATTCGTTTCAAATTCTGTTGTCCTGTCAGCAATGAGACCAAAGTGTCAGGTGGCTAGCATAATAACCAAGTTTTTCAATTACGGATTTTGGAAACTCATTGATTGTTTTCATGGTTTGCAAGGAAGGTGGCTAACGGCTGGCGTTACCTGCGTGTGGGCGGGTGTGGACTCTGCTTGGGAGCAGAAAAAACTCGAAGCCAGAAAAATACTCGAAAATGCCGCAGAATCCCACACGTCAGGTGCACGCTTTGTTGGGCGGCGGTTGTGCCGAGTTCGATGTTTTGATCCATTCACAATAATCTCTATGGAAACGGGCGACCTACAGTGAATAGTTGGATAAGTTCAGGTTCAAGTTCTAAATATGCTTCATCAGGTTTTGCGTTTATTGCGTCTAATGTCTTACTAAAGAAACTGCGAGCCGTACTTGCTAATACAACATCGAGAATTTCTTCATCAGAGAAGCCATAGGCGCGTAAGTCATCGAAGTCACTTTCGCTTACCTGACCTGCTTTGGCAATAACCTTTTGAGCAAAAGACATCACCGCGACTTCTTCGGGAGGAAGGTCGGCATTGCGAAAATCTTTAACAATTGCCGCTAATTGATCGGCGCTAAAGAAATTTTTGCGGAGCAACGCTCCGTGCGCAAGCATTCAATAAGTACATTCAAGCGCCAGTGCAGATGCGAAAGTTACCAACTCATAGCGGCGCAATCTCATTTTGGAGCGAATTGCGCCAATGAGTTTTGTCCAAGCGTCATAAACTTCAGGACGTAAACTAAAGGCTTTAACATAGTTTGGCACATAACCGTTATTTTTCTGGGCGGCTTGATATTGGTCTTGGACTAAGCCTTCTGCCTGTTCTTCTGAAACTGTCTTAATGAATGTCATAACGTATCTCCTTGATTGTATAGTACCCATAAAAGTTATTGTAGCCGCCCAACCGTGCGCATCACCCGACACCGGGCCAGCAAGACTCCTATCACCTACAAGCGCCTTTGCTGGCGCAGAACCTTTGAAAAATAGAGCGGTAGGGGGTCGGGTGCATGCCCTTGTTAGGCATGATTGGATTTTCCCCGCTTTCTGAGTCGCCCGGTAATCCCCTCATCACCGCTTCATCAACGCGAACACGCCCCAGCCCAGGTATTCACGCGTGTAAGCGGCGTAGCGCTCGGGTTCCGAGGTTAGTTTAGCTCGAACCTCTTTGGCTAACTCGTCGCCGGGATTGGCTTCAAGCCATCGGCGCATGGTGAGCCACTTGGCCGCCTCGTATCTATCCCAACCATCTTGGTCAGCTAGAACCATTTCAACTACGTCGTAGCCAATGTGGCCGAAAGACGCGAGAAGTTCTGGAAGCATGAGAAAGTCGGAGATTGAGTGGGCCAGACACCCTTTGGCAACATCTTCCGTCGGCGGTAACTGCCGCCAGTAGGGCTCTCCGATGAGGATGATCCCTCCCGGGCAGAGGCTCTGCGCTAGAAGTTCGATAGTTCCGCTGACGCCCCCGCCGATCCACGTGGCGCCGAGACAGGCTGCCACACCAGCCTGCTCGTCAGAGACGAAGCCGGCAGCATCGCCATGAATGAACTTGACTTGATCAGCGACACCGAGTTCTTCAGCGCGGAGTTTCGCTTGCTCGGTGAATAGCTGGCTCATGTCGATACCGGCGCCGATGACTCCATAATCGCGTGCCCAGGTGCACAGCATCTCCCCCGAACCGCTACCGAGGTCGAGCACTCGGGTCCCCCTTTCCAGACGCAGCGCCGCGCCAAGAGTGGCGAGCTTTTCGGGTGTGAACGGGTCATGGATACGGTGAGCACTTTCGGTGATGTTGAAGATCCGTGGAATATCCAATGTAGTAAACCTCCTTATGGGCGTGAATAGATTCGGTCACTGCCTAACTAGTGCTTAACACGCCATCTTGCGGCATATTTAGCTATATATAGTCCCATATGAACATTATATTTGATAATGCTGGATTCGTAAATCGGGAGGTGATCCATGCTTCCACCGAAAAAAAGACTCCTTGACCAGGTCCGCGACAGGCTGCGGTTGAAGAATTACGCCTACCGGACTGAGAAATCGTATCTCTATTGGATCAAACAGTACATCCTGTTCCACAACAAGCGCCATCCGAACGAAATGGGGGCTCAGAGATTGAACAATTTCTCACCTATTTGGCTACCACCAAAAAAGTTGCTGCATCAACTCAAAACCAGGCCTTGAGCGCACTTCTTTTTTGTACCGTGAAGTGCTTGACTTACCCCTCGATTTGACATTCCAGTCAGTCCAGGCGAGAAGGCTAAAACATCTACCGACGGTGCTTTCAAAGGCTGAGGTCGAGCGAGTACTGCGCCAGATGAGCGGAGAAACCCTGCTGATGGCTCAGTTATTGTATGGCTGCGGCTTGCGTTTGGTGGAGTGCCTACGTCTGCGGGTAAAAGATGTTGATTTTGAACAACACCAGATTATCGTGCGTGACCCAAAAGGAATGCATGATCGTACAACCATGCCGCCGCGCCCTGCAGGACTTCTCGGATCACCGCGGCGACCTGGACGCTGAGCTGCTGCTGATCGTGCAAGACCGCGCGCAAGCGCCGCCAGAGCCCCTGCCCGGCGTGCAGGTTCTGCTCGACGACGGGCGCAATTACGCCGCGTTTGCGGCGCTGCTCGAATTTGACCTGCCCGGCGAGCTGCTGCTGTTCGTCCTGAACGTCAACACCGCGCCCGTGCGCGCCTGGGTCGGCGCCGAAGCGGACGAAATCGACCTGGTGCAAAAAACCCGCCAGGCGTTGGATTACATCACGATCCAATGCCCGGAGTGAGGCGCTATCGAATGGCCCGGCGGGTCATAAAAATGCTCAAAAATTGGGGGTGAGTTTTTACGTCAAAAATCCGATGCCGCCCTGGAGCGGGCATGATAGAATCCGCCCGAATAAGTCGACCTGACCCTGGCAATCCTGACTTCAAGATGGAGGAAATCCGTATGAAAGACCTTCAAAATACCACCCGAAGCGGCGAACCGCGCCCAGCGACGCCCCGCCCGGCGGGTCTGCCGGTGCGTAGCGGGCTGCGAATGGGCGCCGCGAGTGGATGCGAGTTGGGCATCCAATACTGGCGCAGAGAGCTCAACTACTGGCGCGATTACGCCCGGCGAATCGGCTGTGAATAGCCGCCTGGAGCAAAAGGAGAAAATACTATGAAAACACGAACCTCGATCCATGCCGGCGTAGGACCCCAGGGCTGCAGCCCCGAGACGCAGCACTTTATGCAGCGCGCCCTGGCGATGCGCCGCCAGGTTGAAAACTGCCTCGCGCAGGGCAGCAACGTCACCCCGCCCGTCAATGGGGGCGTCTGGAACCCGAACGAAGGCGGAACTTGGATTGGCAGCACCTACCCCGATCGCAGCGGTTGGTGCGGATAAGGAGCCTGACATGAAACTGAAAACAAACCTGCGATCTGGTTCAGCCTGCTATGTCGTGCAGTCCGGCGACAACCTGAGCAGCATCGCCTCCCGCTTTGGCACCAGCGTGACCGCAGTCTATCAGTCAAACTTGCGCACCATCGGTCCCAACCCGAACCTGATCTTCCCCGGGCAGCGGCTGTACATCCCAAGCTAGTTTTATCCACGTTTGCCAACAAAAAGACCCCTGGGGTTCGAATGCCCAGGGGTCTTTTACGTCCGATGTTCAGTTAATTCGAGCATACAACTGGGTTTGGGTCAGTCCCCAGGAGACCTACGCCCCTGCCCCCTGCAGCTCTGCGCGTATGCGGCGGGCGATGTCGGTGCGCACGCGCTGCAAGCGCCCATCGTGCTCCAGGCGGATGTTATCCACGTAGAACCAGAGCCGCAGGACGGCGTCATTGTCGTTAAAGCTCTTGAACGTCACGCAAGGGTTTTTCCAGGGTTCGGGCAAAAGGCGGTATTCGCTCTGCAGCCAGCCGACCAACCCCAGCGCCATATCGTCCAGGCGCATCTCGGTCGGGTCGGTCGGGCGGATCATCCTGCTGCGCAGCCTTTCCCAGCGTTCCGACAGGTGCTCGTTGCGCCGCGCCCAGATCTCGCGCACAAAATCGTTCTCGGCGTCCGAAGCATAGGGATCGTCCTGGCGCGCCCAGTTCTCGGAAGCGGCGACTAAGGCTTCAAAAGCCGCCTGCGCGGGCGGGACGAAATCCTGCTTGATCTCCCGCTTTTCCTCCGTAGAAAAGCCTTGCGCCTCGCGCTCGTGGAGACCCGCTGCCAGCGTCTTCGCCTGCTGGATGAACTCTGCGGTTGCCTGGTTGAAGTCGCGCTCGAATTCAAGCTTGGCGATGGACCGCTGATAGCAGTCGATCTCTTTAGAGTGGCTGAGTTGTTGATGCGAACGATCGTGATCGTCGCGGCTGATCTCGGATTCCATCTCTGCGAGCTGCTGCTTCACCAGCTCGATTTTGCGCGTCAGATCATCCATGAGCACCCCGGGAACCCCGCCGGCGATGCGCGTCACGCGCCCCTCTGTCACCGCCATGTCTGCCTGCGCCGGCAGGCTGAACTCGATTTGGTCGCGCTTCTCGACGGTCGGTTTGGTGATGTTGATGATGGTCATGTTTGCCAGGTTTTTGTTGGGCAAATACAACGTGCTGTGTGAGTCCAGCGAGTACATGCGCGTCGAGCGCAGCCCCAACTCCTCCACCTCGCACACGCTGCCGTCCGGCAGTTGGAGCAGGTCGCCGCTGCGGTAGGCGGCTTCGACCACCAGGCTCATCCCGCTAAACAAGTTGGAAAGGCTGTCTTGCAGCGCCAGACCGACGATCAGACCGATCACCCCCGCGCCGACCAGCGCCGAACTGATGTCCAACCCCCAGACGGGCAGCACCATCAACACCCCGATGATCAAGATCGAGAGCGGACCAAAGACGTTCAGGATGGCGATCAGGTTGTCGTCGACCTTGCTTTCGGTTTTGCGCGCCCAGTTCTTCCCGTAGTACAACACCACGTCTTTGATCAGCCGCCAGAGCAGAAACAGCACCACCAGGATCAGCGTGGTCTGCAGGAACTTGTCCAGCAAGGCGGTCAGCGCGGGTTGAAGCGGCAAGGTCTGGAAGGTGTCCACCAGCCCGTAAGCGCCGATCAGGACGATGGCGGGTTTGCGCAGGATTGCCAGCAGGCTGTCTTCCACATCGCCGGGCAGCCGCCGCGCGACCGCGCGCAGCAGATAGGTGAGCGCCGCGTACGCCAGCGCGGCGATGGTGATCCATGCCAGCGCGGTGAGCAGGAAGGTCGCCAGGATGGGGTCAAGCCGGTCGAGCGGCGGCGGCAGAACGATGGGATAACCGAAGAGTGCGATCATGGCTTATCTCCTCTCGGATAATTCAGATCAACATGCGCAATTATAATTAAAAACGAAAAAGGAAGGGGTACGAAGTGTCAAAATGAGAGCCGGAAGGGTTTTGAAAACCTTTCGGTTCTTTCGATGTTATAATCGCCTCCGGCAGGGAAAGGCGCAATGGCAAACCTGTTTTCACAGTGGAAATCCGGGCTTTCGAAATCGAGCAAAGCCGCCTTCGGACAGATCGTGACGCTGCTCGGCGCGAGCGAGATCACCCCCGAAACCTGGGACGACCTCGAAGCCCTGTTGATCCAGGCGGACCTGGGCGTGGAGACGACCGAGGTCGTGCTGGAAAGGCTCGAAAAGCGCGTCGACGCCGAGGGGCTGGTGCGCGCCCGCGACCTGCAGGACGGTCTGCGCCAGGAGCTGCGCAGCCTGCTCGTCGCGCCGCCGGAGATCGACCTGAGCCGCAAACCGACCGTGATCCTGATCGTGGGCGTCAACGGCTCCGGCAAGACCACCAGCATCGCCAAGCTGGGCTTGCGCTTCAAGGACATGGGGCGCCAGGTGCTGCTGGGCGCGGCGGACACCTTCCGCGCCGCCGCCGTCGACCAGCTCGAGACCTGGGCAGCGCGCCTCGACCTGCCGGTCATCGCCGGGCAGATGGGCGCCGATTCGGGCGCGGTGGCGTACGACAGCGTCAAAGCCGCCCAGGCGCGCGCAGCCGACATCGTGCTGATCGATACCGCCGGGCGTCTGCACACCCGCTTCAACCTCATGGAAGAGCTCAAGAAGGTGCACCGCGTGGTGGGCAAGGCTGAGCCGGGCGCGCCGCACCACGTCTGGCTGGTGATGGACGCCACCACCGGGCAGAACGCCCTGCAGCAGGCGCGCGCCTTCAAACAGGCGGTCGGCGTCACCGGCGTGATCCTCGCCAAGCTCGATTCCTCCGCCCGCGGCGGCATGGCGTTCGCCATCCAGCACGACCTGGGCTTGCCGATCCTGTTCGCCGGGCTGGGCGAACAACCCGGCGACCTGCAGCCCTTCGACCCCGACCTGTTCGTGGAGGGGATTTTAGACTTCAACGGCGCATAATACGTTATAATTGTGCGTGCAATCCGCATGTGGAGAATTTACGATGCAAGACGTGATCGATCGTTTGGAAACCTGTCAGGAACGAATTTCGCACCTTCTGGTGCGTCTTTGACTTCCCCGAACTAGAAACCCAACGCGAAAAACTGCAAAAAGAATCCGAACAGCCCGACCTCTGGGATGACCCCGAGCGCGCCCGCGGCGTGATGAAGAAGCTCGCTGGTCTGCGCCTGCAGGTCGAGGGCTGGCAGCGCCTGCGCCAGCGCGCCGTCGATGCGCTCGAGCTCGCGCGGCTCGAAGACCCAAGCCTGCGCAGCGAGCTGGAGCAGGAAGCCGACCACCTCGAGGCGGAACTGGAGCGCCGCGAGCTGGAGACCCGGCTCTCGGGGCGCTTTGACCGCGGCGACGCGCTGCTCGCCATCCACGCCGGCGCCGGCGGCACCGACTCGCAAGATTGGGCAGAGATGCTCGAGCGCATGTACCTGCGCTGGGCAGAACTCAACGGCTATGAGACCGAAATCCTCGACCGCACCGAGGGCGAAGAGGCGGGGCTAAAGAGCGTGACCATCGCCGTGGACGGTCCCTACGCTTACGGCTATCTGCGCCCCGAGAAGGGCGTGCACCGGCTGGTGCGCCTATCCCCCTTCGATGCCGCCCATCGCCGCCACACTTCGTTTGCGCTGGTCGAAGTGCTTCCCCAGGTCGAAGACGATGAAGAAATCGCGATCAACCCGCACGATCTGCGCATCGACACCTACCGCTCCGCCGGGGCTGGCGGGCAGAACGTGCAAAAAAACGACACCGCGGTGCGCATCACCCACCTGCCCACCGGCATCGTAGTCACCTGCCAGAACGAGCGCTCGCAAACGCAGAACCGCGAGAACGCGCTGCGCGTGCTGCGCGCCCGCCTGTTCGAAGTCAAGCAAGCCGAACAGGAGCAGCAGCTCGCTGAGCTGCGCGGCGAGTACACCAAAGCCGAATGGGGTTCGCAGATCCGCTCCTACGTGCTGCACCCCTACCAGATGGTCAAAGACCACCGCACTAACTATGAAGAGGGCAACACCGCCGCCGTGCTGAACGGCGAGATCGACGGTTTTATCGAAGCCTATCTGCGGGAGACCGCCGGCAACGGGAGCCGCAAGGTTGAGCAGAAGTGAGGCGCGCCGCCTCAGCCTGCTGCTCGCTCTGCTTTGCCTGTTTGCGCTGCCCGGCTGCGTCAGCCTGCGCGACCCCGAAACCTCGTTCGATTACACCGCCGACCTGATCACCACCCTCGACGCCAACACCCAAATCTCCCAATCGTTCCTCTCGCGCCGCCCGGGCTTGAACAGGCTGCAGCTCTGGCTGCGGGTCGCCTCGGCGGATCCGGCGGACGGCGCGCATCTGCACGTTGACCTCTATCACTTTCCGCAGCCGGGCGACCCGCTGGCGAGCCTGGACGTGCCTTACGCCCAGATCCGCGAGCAGTTCCCGCTCAGCCTGACCTTCCCGCCCCAGTTCGATCCGCCCGACCAGGGCTACCTGGTCACGCTTACCAGCGCGGGTCCCCCGCTGGCGATCTACGGGCGCAGCGAGGACGGCTACCCCGAGGGCGCGCTGTACATCAACGGCGCGGTCCGCCCGGTCGATCTGGCTTTCCGCACGTCCTATGAATATGCGGGCGGGGCGTTCCTGGAAGATTTGCGCCGCGCCGCCCCGGGGCTGTGGCTCGCCCTGCCGCTGTTGCTGCTGCTCTGGGCGCCGGGGCGGCTGGCGCTCGAACTCGCCGGGCTGGGCGGCGGAATCGCATTACTGCGCGCCTGGGATTGGTCCGCGCGCCAGGCGCTCGCGGTCGGTTTGAGCCTGGCGCTGGTCCCGCTGGCGCTGCTCTGGTCCACGGCGCTGGGGCTGCACTGGAACCGCGGAAGCGTTATGGGCGCGGCGCTGCTGCTGAGCCTGGGACTGGTCGGTCTGATCGTGCGCCGCCGGCGGCGGTTCGAGCGGCTCCCCCTGCCGGACCGGATCGACCTGGCGCTGCTCGGCTTGTTGGCGCTCGGTCTGGGTTTCCGCCTGGCAATGGTGCGCGACCTGGACGTTCCCGCCTGGGTCGATCCGGTGCATCACGCGGTGATCGCGCGCCTGATCGTCGAAGGGGGCGGCTACCCCGTCAGTTACGCGCCGTACGTCGCGGCGGGCGCCGCCAACTATCATCCGGGGTTTCACGCCCTGCTCGCCGGGCTGCACTGGCTCAGCGGGCTGGAGCTATCGCGGGCGATGCTGCTGCTCGGGCAGGTCTTGAACGCGCTGATCATCCCGGCGGTCTATCTGCTCGCGGCGGGGCTGACGCACGACCGCCCGGCGGGGTTGTTCGCCGCGCTGATCGCCGGCTTTATGACCGTCATGCCAACCTATTACACCAGTTGGGGGCGCTACACCCAGCTCACCGGCTTGCTGGTGCTGCCCGCTGGGGCGGCGCTGCTGGGGCGGCTGCTCCAGGGGCGCGTCTTTCGCCCGGCTGCGCTCCCCGGCGCACCGGCGCAAGGCGCGGAGGTCTCCAAACCGGGCGCGCTCCGGCTCGCCGTCCTGAGCGCCGTCGCGGGGGGCGGCTTGCTGCTGATCCACTACCGCGTGCTGGGTTTCCTGGCGCTGCTCATGCTCGCGGTCTTTATAAGCGAGTTGCTGCGCTCGCTCGACAAGCTGCCGCTGTGGGTCAGCCTGAGCCGCGCGCTGGTGTGGGTCGGCGCGGCGCTGGCGCTGGGGGTGCTGGTCAGCCTGCCCTGGTGGCGCGGGCTGTTCAACACGCTGCTGCGCCCCATCGTGGAGCTGGGAGCGTCCCAGCCGGAGCCGCTGGCGCTCGATTGGGGCTATCTACTCCCGGCGTACGGCAAAGCGGCGCTGTGGCTGGCGCTGGCGGGCTTGGCGATCGCCATCCTGCGCGCCCGCTGGTTCGGTCCGGCGCTGGCGCTGTGGGTCGGGCTGCTGTTTATGTCCGCCAACCAGGGCGTGGTTTCGCTGCCGCTAGCCGGGCAGATCAACAAAACCTCGGTCGAGATCATGCTCTTCATGCCGATTGCCGTGCTGGGCGGGTATGCGCTCAGCGTTGCTCTGCGTGCGCTCGAGCGCCTGACGCCCGCCCGCCTGCGCCCTTTGGGCGTCCCGCTCATCGGCTTGGGGATGCTCTACGTCTGCTGGCTGGGGATACGCCAGCTCATGCCGGTTCTCAACCCGACGACGCTGCTGTTCCGCCAGCCCGACCGCCCGGCACTCGCCTGGGTCGCCGAAAACATCCCGCCCGACCAGACGGTTCTAATCAACCCGTTCCTGTGGGGTTACGGCGCCTACGCGGGGCGCGACGGCGGCTACTGGATCACGCCCCTGGCGGGCGTGAAGACCATGCCGCCCAACCTGCTGTACGGCATGGGCAGCAAACCCGACTTCGCGCGGGTCAACCGCATCAGCCAGGCTGCGCTCGACCTGGCTGGCGACCCGCCCGCCCTGCGCCAAATGATGATCCAGGAGGGCGTGCAGTACCTCTTCGCCGGGCGGCGCGGCGGGGCGTTCTCTCCGCGCCTGCTCGCCAACAGCGGTTTGTTCGAGATGCTCTACGCGCAGGACGGGGTCTGGGTTTTTAAGGTTCGCTGATTCGCTTGACAGAATGCGCCGCACCCCGTATAATCACGTAGCCTGGGCAAAGACCGAGCCAGGTTTTATTTTACGGAGTCGATTAACGAGGCGTTTCAGCCGGAACGCTCGAGCGTTTAGAAGGAGTAAGACATGGCGCCACATCCAAAGCGTAAAACATCCCCCGGACGCCGCGACCGGCGGCGGGCGCACGACGGCTTACAAGCCCGCGCCCTGGTGCAGTGCAGCAATTGCGGCGAAATGCGCCTGCCGCACACGGTCTGCCCGAATTGCGGTCATTACAAGGGCCGCGAGGTCGTCAACCTGGAAGAGAAGAAAAAGAAGAAATAACCTGGCTGATCCGTATGATGAATTCCAGCCCGCAGCCATCCGAGAACGGCGGCGGGCTTTTGTATTCGCCCGCTGCGCATCCATTCCGAGCCGAGGGTGTTATTGAAACGTGATGAAACTTCCATTCAATCCTGAACAAAGCGCTTTTCTGTTTCCGGGTCAGGGCTCCCAGGCAGTCGGCATGGGACGCGAACTGGCGCAAACCTACCCGCAGGCGCTCCAGGTCTTCGCGCAGGCGGACGCCTGGCTGGGTTTCGAGTTGTCCCGCCTGGCATGGGAGGGACCCGAAAGCGAGTTGAACGACACCGTCAACACCCAGCCGGCGCTGCTGGTGCATTCGATAGCGGCGCTGCGCCTGTTCCAGGAAAAATATCCGGGCTTCCAGCCGGCCGCGGTTGCGGGTCATTCGATGGGCGAACTGAGCGCGCTGGTCGCCGCGGGGTCGCTCACCTACGAATCGGCGTTGCGGCTGGTGCGCCGGCGCGGTGAATTGATGAAAGAAGCCGGGCAGCTCACCCCGGGTGGGATGGCGGCGGTGCTTGGGGCAGACATCCCCACGCTGGAGCGCATCTGCGCCGCAGCCAGCGCCGCGGATCAGGTGGTGCAGGTGGCGAACGACAACTGCCCGGGGCAGGTGGTCATCTCGGGCGCGGTGGAGGCGCTCGAACGCGCCGACCGCCTGGCAAACGACGCCGGCATCCGCAAGGTGCGCCCGCTGGCGGTCAGCATCCCCGCCCATTCGCCCATGATGGCGCACGCCCAGGAGCGCTTCAACCAGGCGGTGGAAGGCGCCGGCGTGCAGGACCCGGCCATCCCGATCGTTGGCAACGTCACCGCCCAGCCGCTGGCGAGCGCGCAGGCAGTGCGCGCCGATCTGCGCCAGCAGCTCACCGCGCGCGTGCGCTGGACCGAATCGATCCAGGCGCTGGCGGCGCGCGGCATCACCACGTTCATCGAACTGGGCAGCGGATCGGTGCTGTGCGGGCTGCTCAAGCGCATCGACCCCAACCTGCGCGGGATCGCCATTGGCGAGCCGGGGGATTTTGCCAAACTGGAGTTCGAAGGCTGAGGCGCGGAGGGAATCAGCGGCGCTGCACGCGCGGCAGAAAGATCAAATCGGCGTCCTCCAGCGTGGACAGCGTGAGCGGGGCTGAGTACGCGCTGGCGTTGCCCAGCGCGTCGAGCGCCGCCAGCCGCACCTCCCAATCCCCGGCGGCGGGCAGGATCAGCCCCACCGAGTTGCGGCGGCTCACCGGCACGGTCACGCTCGACCCGCCGGGCAGCTTGCGGTAGCGCAGCGCATAACGCCACAGATCCGGCTCGGAGTTCGCATTCCAGCGCAGCCGCGCCAACGGACCAAAAACGCCGTCCAGCGCCAGACCGGTTGGCGCGGCGGGGCTGGCGTAGGCGATCTGCCCCTGCGCCGCCACGAACCCGCCATCCGTCCACACCTGGGTCATGCACTCCATCCCGCCGCCGAACAGCACGCCGATGACGCCGGCGTCGAACACATCGCGGGCGTGATTGAACAGATAAGCCGCGCGGTTGTCGCGATAGTGATCGCAGGTGTCGTTCAGCGCCATATTCCCGACCGGCGCCTGCCAGAGCAGCAGCCGTTTGGCGGACGCCTGCGAGAGGGCGTTTTCCCACAAAATCGCCCGCGTGGGGCGCGGCGCGGTCCGGTCGGTGTCGTCCCACCAGGGGCGCAAGCCGTACCCGGCGTCCCGGTCGCTCCACTCGACCACCAGCAGGTCCGCCTGCGCCCCGCCCATCGCGTCGATGAACGAAGCCACCCGTTGGGCATTTTGGATCGCCGCCGCAGCACTCGAGCTTTGCAGGTCGGGCGGCGCAGCCCACTTGCTCGCCATCGGCGCGACCAGCGCGTTGGGGGCGGAGTTGTGGATCAAATCTACGATGTAGCGTCCAAACCCCGCCAGGTTGTTCGGGTAGCCGCTGCGGTTGAGCGCCACGGGAAAGGATGCCGGGTCGTTGGGCTGCACCCCGGGCGGGCGGCTGCTCGAATTGCTGAGCTGCTGCATATACCCATAGAAATCCGGCTCGATGTTGAAGATCACCGGTTTGGCGCCGTTCGCCTCCAGCGCGGCGCGCTCCAGCGACGCCAGATAGGCGTTCACAAACCCGCTGTTTTGCAGCTTGTGCGCGTAACAGGCGCTGTCTTCGCCGCACTGCGGCGGCGTATCGAGCACCAGATAGACGACCACCATCGGGGTAAAGCCTTTGTTCCACGCCTGGGTTACAAAGCGTTTTACAAACGACCCGCCCCAGGTTTCCCAGTTGTGAGTGATGTACTGATAGACGTAATCCCAGGGCACGCCGCTGTTCACCTGCCAGTCGCCGCCGGGCTGTTCGCTCCAGGCGTTCGACCCCCAGCCGAGGCGCGGCGGCAGGGCGGCTGGGATCTTGCCGCCGGGCGGGGCAAGCGCGTTGAGGGCGCCCAGCGGCAGGGCGGCGGTGTGACCCGCCTGGTCACGCGCCCGCGCGAGCAGGAAATGATCGCGCGCCGGCGCGCCCGGCGGTACGGCGACCACCGTTCCATAAACCCCGTCGGCGGCGGCGCCGTCGTAGCTGCGTCCGTCGTCCGCCATCGCCACGCTGCCCAGCCCGAGGCTGCTCAAATCCAGGGTCACCGCGGCGATATCGCCCGCTCCCTGCGGGTCGCTGACCCGCACGCTGGCGGTCAGGGTTGAAAACCCGTCTGCGGGCAGCGAACGCGGGTGCAAATACCCATCGCTGAGTTGGGGCCCGCCCGGGTCTTCATCGCTGACCAGCGCAATGTCGTCGATGTAGAAAACCGGCTGGTTCCCGCCGGAGGCGTCCTGCCAGACGACGCCGGTCACCGGGGCGTTCGTTGGGTTCAGCGCCGTCAGGGGCAGGCGCGCCTCCGTCCAGGCGCCCGCCTGCGGCTGCGGCGCGGGCACGGCGGGTCCGCTTTGGGCGCTCCCGCCAATTTCGAGATAAAAATACACGTTCATCCGCTGCCCGCCGGCTGACCCGCCGTGCAGATAGAACTGCAAATGCGTCGTCCCTAGCAGGTCCGGGCTGGCGTTGTGCAGGTAAAGCCCCTGCCAGGCGCCCAGGCTGACCGAGATGCTCCGGCTGCCGCTGTGCACCGGGCTGGAAGCGTTCAGATTGACCGTTGCCCAGGACCAGTTATCCCAGCCGGCGGCGAGGCTGTCGGCGTAGATCACCCGCTTCAACGCGGGGGCGGCGTACGACCCGCCCGCTGTAAGGCTGAACATAATCACCAACGCCAGGACCGCTGCGAGTTTCTTCATTAATCACCTGCCGATAGATCCATCCGAAGTAAATCCATTCTAAGGAGAAACCGCCGGATTGTCACCGGTACGCTGGTACGCCTCCGCGCGGTAAGATGCTCCGGCGGGATCAAAATCATCCGTGACAAAGGTTTGTTTTTCTGCCATAATAGGGTTGCCTGTGCGCGATGAAAAAAAAGGAGAGCGAGACGATGAAGAACCGGCGAATCTACAGCTTGCTCGCGCTTTGCATCATGATCCTGGCTGGGGGAGTGCTTTTTGGCGCGTGCAGCGCGGCGTCTACCGCGCAAACGCTCGGGGTGGGTCAACCCAACGAAATCGAAGCCGCCGTGACGGCGACGCTGATGCAATACATGATCGAGACCAAAGTGGCTGTCGGGGCGAGCCAGATTTTCGGACCGCCGGCGGCAGAACCCACGCACACCCCAGAGCCCCCAGCGGCGACCGCCACCCCGCTCCCGAGCCCGACCGCGGTCGAGCCTTCGCCCACACAGCCGCCGCCTCCCACGCTCGTCCCAACCTCCAGCCTGCCCGCCATCCGCGCCGAGGCGGATACCAATTGCCGCCGCGGTCCCAGCACGGCGTACCTGGTCGATGCGATCTTCGCCAAGGGCAGCGCGTCGGTCGTATATGGGCGCGACGCGGGCTGGGATTGGTGGTACATCGAGATGCCCAACGACCCGGGGCAGCGCTGCTGGGTCTGGGACGGCTCCACGGTCGTACAGGGCGATGCGAGCGGATTGCCGGTCGTCGAGCTGCCTGCGCTAGCCAGCACCAATATATTCGATACCTCCTACAATTATGGTTACTACGGTTACGACCCAAATTTCAATGGATACTATCCTTATGATGGTTACTATGGCGGTTACTACCCATTCCCCTGCGGAGTGTTCGTCAACGGCGTGAAATATCCCAAGTGTCCGCCAAAGCCAAAACAGTGTTGTTACACCAATTGGTGGACCTGCACGGTGTGTTATTACTGCCAGTGCAAACCGGTCTTCCAGAACCCGTGCCGCAAGGCTGGCTGCCCGCCGGTCACCAGCGTGAACTTTGCGACTTACTGTGACAAATATCCCAAGTGTTGTAAAGATTAACCGCCCGCGCGAAAAAACACCAGACGCCTGTTTGGTGTTTTTTGATGCGAGGTTATTATATCCACCCACGCGGGGTGCACGGACGGCTGCTCCGCGGGAGTACTTTAGTCCTGTTTCAGAACGGCAGATCTTAGGGTAGAATGTATCTTTGTCCAGAACATTCTGAAACGCACAACGGGGATCTATGCGCCCGCACAAATCACCGTTCGCTGAATTACTCTCAATAGACGATCAAGACCTGGCTCGCCTGGCGGTCCGCGATGGGGCTGCTTTTGCCGAGCTGTACCACCGGCATTTCCTGCGGGTATACCGTTTCCAGGTGGCTGTCAGCGGCAATGCGGCTGACGCCCAGGAATTGACCGCCCGGACGTTCACCGCCGCCCTGGAGGAGCTTGGCTCGTACCGGGGCAAGACCAGCTTTGTAAGCTGGCTGTTCGAAATCGCCCTGAACCAGGCTGTACTGCGAAAACGCTCCGAGAAGCAGGAGGCGCCGGGCGCCGCGGTTGAGGGTGATGCTGACCTGCCGCCTGAGCCGCTGGCAGGCGGGCGTTTGCGGTTTGCGCAGCTCTCCCAGGCGCTGGATAAACTGCACCCGGAGCGGGCTGAAGCCCTTCGGCTTTACCTGATTGCCGAGCTGAACGCCGCAGAAACCGCCCAGGCGCTGCAAATAAGCCCGGACGCGGCAAAAGCGCGGGTTCTGCGCGGCTTGCGCGATTTACGCGCGGAACTGCCCGCCTCCACGGAGGCTGAGGGATGACGGACGAATTCGATCCTCAAGCGAATGCGCTGGACGCCTACCTGCAACACGAAGGGGATCATCTTACGCCGGGCGAAAACCATCCAATCTTCTTTCGCAAGGTTCCGTTCCCGCAGGAAGAAGCCCGGCTCGCCGGAGAAATCCGCCGTCTGGCGCACAGCGTCCAGCCCGAACCGGGCTTCGACCAAGAGCTGGAGCGCCGCCTGATGCAGCTTGCCGCGCAGCGCAAGCCGCCGCGCGAACGGCGCGGCAGGCTGGGCTGTTGGCTGGCGGCGAGCGGGCTGTCGGTTGCGCTGCTGATCGGTTTGGTCTGGATTGCGCGCGCCGTGTTGCTGCTCGACGCCGCGCCGGCTGCCACTCAGCCTGTCAACACGCCGGCAGCCTCCCAAACCGCCACGCCGCTTGCGGCAGCGGGACAGCCGACTCGCGATACGCCCGCAACTTCGTTGCCAGTCCCGACCGCCGCGGGCAGCGCCGCGATCGATGCGCTGGTCATCCAGCCGGAGTTGGATTTCCTGCTGGAAACCGAATTTCCGGAAGCCCCGTCCGCCGCCGGCGTCTACCGCCAGGCGGCGCGCGAGGCGCTGACGCCCGCAAACGCAGAAGCGCGCGCGGCGCAGCTTGGGGTGAGCGGGGATGTGTATCTGACGCCGTCCAGCCCGCCCAGCGCCGCCGGCTACATGGTCTGGGACGGCGTCCAAAAAGTGACCTTCTACGGCAGCCCGAATTCCTTTCGATACGAAAGCGGAAACCCGGCGCTTTTCCCAGCCCCGGACTGCGCCGCGCCCTGCCTGGCGCCGGGGACTGAGGACGCCTTAATCAACTTTTTGAACGAACGCGGCTTACTCGGTTTTCCCGCTGAGACGCGCCCTTCCATCTGGCGCGCCCAGGTGGACCAGCTTGTCCAGACGATCGAAGACCGCCCGCTGCTCTACCGCTCGGGCGAGTACCAGGGCGAGGCGCGGATCGACGCGTTGGGGCAGGTGCAGCAGCTGGACTACAACCCGGTCAGCCTCGAAAACCTGGGCAGCTTCCCGGTCCTGAGCGCCGCGCAAGCCTGGGAAGCCGCCGCCCAGGTCGATACCACGCGCGGCATCACGCTGCTGAGGCGCACTGCGCCGGCGGAGGATGCCAAAACCTGGCGGCGGGTTTATCCGCCCGGCGAACCGGTTGAAATCTTTGGCAGCGTGGAAGTTTATCAGTCTGCAACCAACGGCTCTACATTGTTTTTACTCGAAAACATGCCCCTGGTTGGAAATACAACCGGGTTGGAAAGCGCCGCGGCGGTCAACCCGTTCGTGCAGAGTTTGGGTCAGGTTCTGGAAGACGGCGCGGGCGGGCGCACCCTGCAGGTGACCGGCTGGCAAGTCTCCCCCTTCCCCTACCAGAGCTTAACCGGGCGCATCGAACGCCAGGGCAGCCAGGTTTACCTGAACACCGCCGAACGGGCGTATCTGCTGCTAAACCCGCCGGAGGACTTGCCGGACGACCGGATACTGACCGCCAGCGGGGTGGTGATCGAGCAGCCCGAATTGAGCCTGGCATGGTCGGTGATCTCAACCGGGGAAAGCGAGCTTGAGAGCGAGAGCGGCGCCCCCTTCCTCGATTTGATCCTGGAAGGCGAGGCGGCGCGGGCGCAGAACCCCGACCGCGCCACGCCGCAACCCGCGCCCGGGCAGCGGCTCGATGGCGCCCTCGGGCAGCCGCGCGTAGTGATCCACCAATACAGCGACGGCTCGACCAGAGCCGAGGTCTGGTTCAATTTAGATCCGGCGGCGGAAGAGGGGGAAGCCCCCCCGCTGCTGCTCGAGGGGGCGGGTCTCGCCGGCATCGAACGCTACCACAATCTGCCGCTGCGCATCTGGGGGGCGTACGGCGACGCGCGGCTGGATCAGCCGGTTTTCGAGCTGGAGCGCTACGAACCCCAGTATCCGGGGGTAAAGATCCAGGCGTGGATCGGGCGCTTCGAGCCGGTTACGCTGGCGGGCAGCCCGGCGCTGTTGTTCACCACGCTGGACGGCGAGAAGCTGGCGCTGGACGCCTCCGCCACAGACCTGACGGAAGGGGCGGATTTTTCGCCCGGCGACCCGGTGGTCGTGGAAGGCTTTGAACCGCCCGACCGTTCCCTGGGCGGTTACTCGGTCATCCAGCCCACCTCGCTGCGTTTCGGTCAGGGGATCCAGGGTTTGAGCGAATACATCCTTGTGAGCGACAAACCGGCGGTGATCCAGGAAACCGGAACAGCCGGCGCGGCGCAAAAAGCGTTCATCCAAAACATCGAGCTGGCGTACCTGACCGAAAACCCGCGCGAGGTAGATTTGTCGGGCGCGCCGCCGCTGCCGTACGTCCAGCCGGTCTGGCGCTTCAGCGGGGTCTTCGAGGATGGCACGCTGTTCGAGGTCTTCATCCAGGCGCTGGCAGCGGAATACCTCGTCCAGCCGTGAGGCGGCGTTTAACGAGGAAGCGGCTCAATATTGGGTTTACATTTCGACCCCACCCTGCCCTCTCCAAATCCGGGACGGTAAAAACCGTCCGGATTTGGAGAGGGGTAGCAAGAGGCCGCCCATTTTTCGCCACTCCCAGATTTTTATTAAACCCCAAGCCGATCAGGCTCTGAAATGGTTATAATAGCGCCTGGTACGATCAAGGTCAGGCTTGGTTTTTATGCGTAATTCACCCGGCGCGGTTACTGGTTCGATTTTAGGGACGCTCTGCCTGGTTGTCGGGATCGGTCTGCGCATCTTCGCGCCCGATTTCAGCGGCTTTTTCGACCGCGGGCTGTCCGGGGATGCCATGCCGGTCTGGGCGCTGCTGATCGGGTTCGCCGCGCTGAACTTCCTCTACGCGTTCGCATCCTACGCCATCTCCAAACGGCTGCCGCCCCCGGGAAAGGCGAGTCCCCCGCCAGAGCCGCCGGAGCGCGACCCCAAAGCCTGAGCGCAAACTGCGGTATAATTTCAGCGCCTTGCAAGACCAACCCAGGCAAGCGGAGGTTTCTATATGAGCTATGTCGGCAGAGTTGCCATCATCACCGGAGGGCGGCGCGGCATCGGGCGCGCCATCGCCTGCGAACTGTCGGGGCGCGGGGCGCACATCGTCATCGCCGACCGGCAGGCGGACGAAGCCGTCGCCGCGGCGGAGAAGCTCACCTCGGAATGCGGTTCGCGCACCATTTCGATCCCGACCGATGTGTCCGATTTCCAGGCGGTCCAGCAGCTCATCGATAAGACCCTGGCTGAATTTGGCAAGATCGACATCCTGGTCAACAACGCCGGCATCACCCGCGACAACCTGATGATGCGCATGAGCGAAGAGGATTGGGACCAGGTGCTCAACATCAACCTGAAGGGCGCCTGGAATTGCTGCAAAGCCGCCATCCGCCCGATGATGAAACAGCGCTACGGGCGCATCGTGAACATTTCCTCCGTTTCGGGGCTGGCGGGTCAGGCGGGGCAAACCAATTATTCCGCCTCGAAAGCCGGGCTGATCGGGATGAGCAAAGCGCTGGCGCGCGAGGTCGCCTCGCGCGGCATCACGGTAAACGTGGTTGCGCCCGGGTTCGTGCCTACGGTGTTGACCGAATCGCTGCCGCAAGAGCTTAAAGATGGCATGATGAAACTGATCCCGCTGGGACGCTGGGGACAGCCCGAAGAAATCGCCTACGCGGTGGCGTTTCTGGCGTCAGACGAAGCCGCCTACATCACCGGTCAGGTGTTGAGCGTGGACGGCGGAATGATGATGATGTGATTGGGAGGCAGCGTGGAAGTCGATAATTCAGACGTGGTTGTGGGGGTGGGTGAGCCCCATCATCCAGCCGGCAAGACGACCGTCGCGCCGGATGTTTTGCTGACTATCGCCCGGCTGTCCACCCTGCAAGCGCCGGGTGTGAGCCGGATGGGCAGCGTGCCCGCCGATATCAACCGGCTGTTTCAGCGCGGGTACGGCGACGGCGTCAGCATCGATATCAAGGACGACGTGGTGACCCTGAACCTGTACGTGGTGCTTAAACAGGACGTCAACATCCGCGAGGCGAGCCGCCAGGTTCAACACAACGTGGCGCGGGCGATATCCGAAATGATCGGAATGCAGTTGGGGCGGGTCAACGTCCACATCGAAGATATCGATTACGCCCCCGAACCCGCCGGCGAAGGGGCTGCGGAAGACTGATCCCCCGGATCAAAAATGGACAAGCTGGAACAATGAAACCGCGCACCCGGGCGCGCAGCATCGCGCTGCAAGCGCTGTACGAGATCGACGTAGCCGGTCACGACCCCGGGGTCGTGCTGGCAGACCGCCTGCAGGAAGAAGAGCTGGAGCCTGAACTGGTCGATTTCGCCAGCCAGATCGTCGCGGGCGTGTACCCGCTGACTGAAACCCTGGATCGGTTTATCGCCGAGCACGCGCCCGAATGGCCGCTGGACCAGGTCGCCATCATCGACCGGAACATCCTGCGCATCGCGTTGTGGGAATTCGCCGTGTACACCCATACGCCACTCAAAGTCGTCATCAACGAGGCGGTCGAGTTGGCGAAGACCTTCGGTTCGGACAGCACGCCGCGCTTTGTCAACGGCGTTTTGGGCAGCCTGGCTGCGCGCCAGAACGAGATCCAGACCATCCTAAGAAACCTGCCCAGGTGAAGCATGGATTTTCTTGGCGTCGGTCCAATGGAGTTGCTGCTCGTCTTGATCATTGCCCTGATCGTGCTGGGTCCCAAGGACATGGTCAAAGCCGGGCGATCGCTGGGCGTTTTTCTGCGCAACATCATCAAATCGCCGCTCTGGCATTCCGTCCAGCAGACTTCGCGCGATTTACGCTACCTCCCCAACCGCCTGATCCGCGAAGCCGGGCTGGAGGAGGAAGCCGAGGAGCTGAAAAAGATCGGGCTGCAAGTGGACGAACTGAACAAATCCCGCCCCTCGATTGCAGCGGAGATCGAGGGGGCGAGCCGCGAAATCAACCGCGACCTCTCCGCCTGGACGACGCCGCCCCCCACGATTGCCTCGCCCCCCGCGCCCGAATTGGAACCCCCGGCTGCGCCCGCCGCAGCCGAAACCTCCGCCGCGCCGCCGGAGGCAGCCCCGCCCGCAGAGCCGCGGTCTGAAGACCCTGATTCTAAAGAAACTGGCTCTGAAGAGCCCCGTTCTGACGAACCCCCATCTCATTAACCTATGCGCAACACGCTCCGCCTTATCTGGCGCATTCTCACCGCCCCGTTCCGCCTGATCGTCTGGATTGGGCGCGGGATCGTCCGCTGGACGCGCGAAAAAGCGGCGGAGGTCAATTATTTCTTCACCGAAGAAGTGGATGACGCCCCCATCGGCGAGGCGCTCAACAAAGCCTGGGAGCACCCGAACGAGCTGATGGTGCATGTCGACGCGCTGCGCAAACACCTGCTGCGCGCCGTGCTGGTCCTGGGAATCATGACCGCCCTGTCATTCGTCTTTTTTCAGCAGATCCTGAGTTTCCTGGCGGCGCCGCTCGAAGGCGGCATGGAATCTCTGGTCGCGATCGAGGTCACCGAGCCGGTCGGCACGGTGATGCGGGTGGCGCTGTTGACCGGCTTTGCGCTGGCGTTTCCCTACATCGCGTTCGAGGCGTTTCTGTTCATTGCGCCCGGGCTGGACCGCAAATTGCGCATCTACGGGCTTTTAGCCATCCCGATTGCCACGCTGTTCTTCTTTGGCGGGATGATTTTCGCCTACTATGTCTTACTGCCCAGCGCAATCCCCTTTCTGATCAATTTCATGGGCATTCAGACCATCCCGCGCCCCTCATCGTATGTGCGCTTTGTGACCGCGATCATGTTCTGGATCGGGATTGCGTTCGAATTCCCGCTCATCGTCTTTCTGCTCGCCAAGGTTGGGCTGGTCAGGGCGCGCGCGATGTTGAACCAGTGGCGTCTGGCAGTCGTCATCATCGCGGTCGCGGCGGCGGTGATCACCCCCACGGTGGACCCGATCAACATGGCGCTGGTCATGGGTCCGTTGATCGTGCTGTATTTCTTCAGCATCTTCTTAGCCTGGCTGGCGCAGCCCAGGAGCGCCTGACCCAACCCGCAAACGGAGGCCAAAACGAGCATGCGAGCGCGGCGCGCCCTGCTTTACACCCCCGGAGACGACCTGCACAAGATCCGCAAAGCCCTCACGCTGGACGCCGATTGCGTCTGCATGGACATGGAGGACGGCGTGGCGCTGAACCGCAAGGACGAAGCGCGCCGCACGATCGCCGCGGCGCTGCAAACGCTGGATTTCGGACGATCGGAGCGCCTGGCGCGCATCAACGCGGCTGGCAACGGGCTAGAAGAGCAGGACCTGCTCGCCGTGTTGCCCGCCAGACCGGACGGGATTGTGATCCCGAAGGTGGAAAGCGCCGACCCGGTCGTGAAGATCCACAAGCTGATCGCCGCCTACGAAGCCGAAGCCGGTTTGCCAGAGGATGGGATCGCGCTGCTGATCGTGGTCGAGAGCGCCCGCGGGATCGTCAACCTGGCGCAGATCGCCGGGGCGGCGGCGCGCCTGCAGGCGATCATCTTTGGCGCGGAGGACTTTGCCGGCGACATCGGCGCAACCCGCACGCCCGCCGGCTGGGAGGTGTTCTACGCCCGCAGCGCGGTGGTGACCCACGCCGCGGCGTTCAACTTGCAGGCGATCGACATGGTGTATGTCGATTTCAAGGATATCGAAGGTTTACAGCGCGAAGCGCGGGCGGGGGCGGAGATGGCGTTCTCGGGCAAGCAGGTGATCCATCCCGCCCAGGTGGCGCCGGTTCAGCAGGCGTTCACCCCGGGCGAAGCCGAGATCGCGTACGCCCGGCGCGTGCTGCGCGCTTTCGAAGCCCACCAGGCAGCCGGCAAGGGCGCATTTGCGCTGGACGGCAAGATGATCGACGCGCCGATCATCAAGTCCGCCCTGCGGGTGTTGCAGCGCGCCGAAGCGGCTGAAAAAACCGGAATATAATAACCCTAACGTTCCACGCAATTTCAATCGGCTAGCGTTCGTTCTTGAAGAGGAGGTGACAGATGAGAACTGTGTATGCGCTCTCCGGCGGCGTTTCGAAGTTCGCCAAGGCGCGCCCCGATAAGACCTTCCAGGCGATCGTCAAAGAAGCCTACGACAACCTGATCGAGGATCTGGATTTGGACCAGCAGACCTTCAACCGGCTGGTGGACGGCTCGGTCGCATCCTATTTTTCCGACCACTTCACCCGGCAGCTCATGGCGGGCATTATGGCGCAGGATTATCTGGGGCTGGCGCCCAAGCCGGGGCACCGTGTGGAAGGCGGCGGCGCAACCGGCGGCATCTGTTTCCAGGAAGCCTGGAAATCCGTCGCCAGCGGTCACATGGACCTGTGCGTGGCGTACGGGTTCGAGCTTATGAGCCACGTGGAAACCTGGAAGGGCAATGAGTTCATCGCCCTGGCGTCGGATGTTTCCTTCGATTATCCGGTCGGCGGGTTTTATTCGGGCTACTACGCTATGATGGTCACCCGCCACATGCAGGAATTCGGCACCACGGTGGAGCAGATGGCGGCGGTGAGCGTCAAGAACCATCTCAACGCTTACTACAACCCCTACGCCCAAAAGCGCAACCGCTATACCATTCAGGACGTGCGCCAGTCGCCGATGGTCGCCTGGCCGCTCACCCGGCTGGATATTTGCGTGATGTCCGACGGCGCCGCGGCGGTGCTGCTGGCTTCCGAAGAAGGGCTGCGCCGGCTCGAAGCGGCGGGCGCTAAAATACCTTCCCCGCGCGTAAAAGTGACCGGGATCGGGCGCGGCACGGACGCCATGCGCATGGCAGACCGCCCCCACCTGGATTACGCGACCTTCATGCAAGAATACGCCACCGAACAAGAGCGCAGCTCGGAGGAGACCCGCGGCTATTACCGCGCGCTGTGGGAGCGCGGCACGCGCTATCCGGGGGTGCACTCCTTTAGGGCGGGGCGCACCGCCAGCAACATGGCTTACCGCATGGCGGGCGTCGCCGATCCCCTGCACGAGTTGGACTTCATCGAGCTGCACGACGCGTACACCTCCAGCGAGATCCAGACCTATGAAGACCTGGGGCTTTGCCGTTACGGCGAGGGCGGAGCGTTTGGCGTGACGGGCAAGACCTTCATGCCCGGGCTGGATTACGGTCTGGACTTGAAAGAGCCGCCGGTCTGTCCGGTGAACCCCTCCGGCGGGTTGATCGCCTGCGGACACCCGGTGGGCGCCACCGGTTTGATGCAGGCAGTATTTGCGCTCTGGCAGCTTCAAGGCTCGATCCCGCGCCACTTCAACGACCCAACGCTGCAGGTGCAGGACGCCCGGCGCGGTCTGATCCACAGCCACGCTGGAACCGGCACCTATGTCACCGTCTCGATCCTGGAAAAAGAGTAACTGGAGGCTCGCATGACCAAGCAACCCACCCGCCGCGAAGAGACCCTGGGCGGTTTTATCGTCCACGGCGTTCCTTTCCCCACCGGCAGCGACCCGGAAGCGCTCGAATTCCTCAAGCAAATGACGCCGCTGCAGATCGAGCAGAATTACCAGATCACCTATCTGCATTCCTACGGACAGGACAGCCCCTGGTTTGCGGGGTTGACCAACCGCCGCTTGCTCGCCAGCCGCGATCCGGAGAGCGGCTACACCTACGCCACGCCGCGCGGGCACGACATGACCTCGGGTCTGCGCACGGATTGGATCGACATCACCCATTTGCCCGCCCACGTCCACGCCTTCACGGTTTGCTACTTTGGCTCGCAGGAGTTCCTGCCCGAAACGCCCTTCATCCTGGCGCTGGTCGAGTTCGAAGGCGTGGATACCCTGCTGCTCACGCGCCTGCTGGGGCTGGACCCACAGAACCCGTCATTGGAATGGATTGGGGTGCGCCTGAAACCGCGCTTTCTGCGCAACAGCAAGCTCAAACCGACCGATGTCTACTTTGTTCCAGCCTGATCTGCGCGCGTGACCTGGTTCGCCGAACTGTGGGGTTTTTTGGAGGCGGAAATCTTCCCCCTCCCGTCGCTCCAGCACGCCAAAGGCGGGCTGTTCAACTTCTACCGCGATCAAGACCCCGCCGTGGAAATCGCGGGAGCAGCCGCGCGGCGGCGTCAGAACCTGTGGAATTTCTTAGCCAACCTGCCGCAGCGCCCCGCACTGCTGCTGGTTGGCGAGGCGCCCGGCTGGCGCGGCTGCCGTTTTTCGGGCGTGCCGTTCACCAGCGAAGCTCAGCTCGAAGCGGGCGGGCTGGGTTTCGGGGGCGCCCGCACGAGCTTGAGCGCCAACCCGCACCGTGAAACCAGCGCGGGGGTTTTCTGGGACGCCCTGGCGCCCCATTATCCGGGCTTTTTTGCCTGGAACTGCGTGCCGTTCCACCCCCACACGCTGGAGGGGCTTTGTTCCAACCGCCGCCCGACAAAAGCGGAGCTGCGCCAGTTCAGCGCGAGCTTGGCAAGGCTGATCGACGCCCTCCAGCCCCAGCGAGCGCTGGCGATCGGGCGGGTCGCGCAGCAAACGCTGGCGGGCATGGGGCTCGCCGCCTACCCCTTGAGGCACCCGGCGCACGGGGGCGCGGCGGAGTTTCGGGCGGGCTTGCAAAGGTTCTTTGCCGGCGAGGGGTCTGTGCGCGGTTAGAATGAGCCGCCGCGAGGGTGGGGTGAGGGTTTATAATTCGGGAATATTTCTTGCATCGAAACCGGCAGAGATCTCAGCATGATTCACAGGCGTCTAAAGCACTCATCCCTGATCCTCAGCGCAATTATTTTCCTGGCGGGCTGCAACATGCCCGCCGCCGCGTGGCTGCCCGACCTGCCCGGTCTGTCCGCCGCGCCGGCTGTCACCGCCACCCCCGGCAGCCCGATCATCTCCTCCGTGCCGCCGGCGCAGGAAACGCTGGTGACTTTTACCGTGCAGCCCCCGCCCGGCGCGCCCGAGGATGAACCCATTTTCCTCACGCTGCTGGACGAGGTCACCGGTCTGGCGCTCAACACCCAGCCCGTACCGATGCAGCGCAGCGAAGAACCCAGTCCAGACGGCGAGCCGACCCACACGATTACGCTCCCGTTTGCAATCGGAAGCGCGGTCAAGTACCGCTACGAGCGCGGCGCCGAGGCACTGCGCGCTGCTGAACTGCTTTCGGATGGCAGCGCCGTGCGCTACCGGCTGTACCACGTCACCGGACCCGCCAGCGTGCAGGACGTGATCAGCCGCTGGATGGACACGGAATACGCGCTGCCGACCGGGCGGATCCAGGGGCAGGCGGTCGATGCGCAGGACAACCGTCCCATCCCCAACCTGCTGGTGACGGCGGGCGGCGCGCAGACGATCACCGCCTCCGACGGCTCGTTTATGCTCGAAGGGCTGCCGCCCGGGGTGCACAACTTAGTGGGCTATGCCATGGACGGCGCGTACGAGGTGTTTCAACAGGGGGCGCGGGTCGCCGACGGCTCCACAACCCCCACCCCGATTTCACTCAAGCAGGCGGCTTTCATCAACGTGGTTTTTGCCGTAAAACCGCCGGATGGCACGCCGCCGGTCGTGCCGCTGCGCATGGCGGGCAACCTGAGCCAGCTCGGCGCGGCGTTTGCCGACCTGGCGGGTGGGATGAGCGGCGTGGCGGTCAACATGCCGGCGCTTGCCCCCCTGCCCGACGGGCGCTACACCATCACGGTTGCGCTGCCTGCCGGCGCCGACATCCGCTACAAATACACCCTGGGGGACGGTTTCTGGAACGCCGAACGCATGGGGTCGGGCGCTTGGAACGTGCGCCAGTTGATCGTCCCGGAGCAGACCGTGCTGATCGAGGACACAATCGACGCGTGGTTTTCCGGCTCGACCGCGGCGGTCACGTTCGACCTGAGCGTGCCGGAAGACACGCCCGCCGGTGATTTCGTTTCGATCCAGTTCAACCCGCTGTTTGGCTGGACCGAGCCGATCCCAATGTGGAAGCTGGGGAACAACCGCTGGGCTTACGTACTGTACAGCCCGCTGAACCTGCCGGGGAACGTCAGTTACCGCTACTGCCGCAACGGGCAGTGCGGCGCGGCTGACGACGCGCAAACCCCCGGGGCATACGGCAAGGGACATCCGCTCATTATAGATGAGGAGCCGCAGACCATCCATGACGAAGTGGCTGCCTGGGCAGACTGGTCGGGCGGGGCGAGCGCCGCGCTGCCGCCGGTCGAAAACGTCGCACCGCGCAGCGCGAACTTCTGGGCGGCGACCGGCTTGCGCGCCGAGTATCACCCCTCCTGGGACAGTTTGATGCCGGCGGCGTTCGAAAACATTCGCGCCCACGGCGCGAATCACGCCGTGCTGGCGCCCACCTGGACCTACGGGCGCAGAGCGCCGGGCAACCAGCTCCCGATCCTGGCGCCGCTGCCGGGGCAGGATCCGTCCTGGGCTGAAGCGCTGCGCATGGCAGAGCAGGCGCAGGCGCAGGAATTGATCCCGATCATCTACCCCGCGCCGAGGTTCTGGACGCCGACCGCCGATTGGTGGCTCAACGCCCCGCGCAGCGAAAGCTGGTGGCAGGTCTGGTTCGAGCAATACCGCGGCTTTGCGCTGCATTTTGCCGACCTGGCGGCTCGATCCAAGGCGCAGACGCTCATCCTAGGCGGCGAATGGCTGCGCCCCGCACTGCCGGGCGGCAGCCTGCCGGACGGCGCGCCGAGCGACCTGCCGGCGGACGCCGAGGCGCGCTGGCGCGATCTGCTCAACGCGGCGCGGGCGCGCTTTGCGGGTCAGATCGGCTGGGCGCTCTCCTACCAGGACGTGCTGGCGCCGCCGGTTTTCTTGGATCAGATCGACCTGATCTACCTGGAGCTTCCCGTCGCTGCAGACGGCGCGTACGAGGCGGCTTTGGGTCAGGGGCTGGAAGGCTGGCTGGACAACACGCTGCTGACGTTTCAGGTTTTGGAAAACAAGCCGCTGGTCCTGGCGGCTGACTGCCCCGCCGACCCCGACCTCCAGGCGCAGGTGGATTGCTACCAGAACTTGCTGACGCAGGTCAACAGCCGCGCCTGGCTCAGCGGGCTGACCGCGACTGGCTATTACCCGCCCGTCGCCTTGCGCGACGCCTCCGCTTCGGTGCACGGCAAACCCGCCGAAGAGCTGCTGGGGCTGTGGTATCCCGAGCTCACACGCTAAACCCCAACTAAAACGCCCAAATGATCCCCATGCGGCTTGCGCTGGTGCTGATCTCCGCCGATAGCGAATGGCGCGCGGTGCGCGCGCTGTATCCCGGCTGCCCGCCCCTGCCCGGGCGCTTTAGCGAGACTTTCGTGACGGCGTTCGCGGGCTGGCAGGCGCGTTTTCTGCACGGCGGGTGGGGCAAGATCGCCGCGGCAGCGTCGGCGCAGCACGCCATCGACCGCTATCAGCCCGATTTGCTGGTCAACCTGGGCACCTGCGGCGGCTTCTCAGGCTGTATCGAACGCGGCGAGATCGTGCTGGCAGAGCGCACGCTGGTCTATGACATCTACGAGCAAATGGGCGACCCGCAGGCGCACATCGCCCATTATGCCACGCAGATCGACCTTTCCTGTCTCAGCGCGCCGCACCCCCACCCGGTTCGGCGGGGGCTGCTGCTCTCCGGCGACCGCGACCTGTTGGCGGAAGAAGCGCCCGCGTTGGTGCAGAAATATCAAGCCGCGGCAGGCGATTGGGAATCGGGCGCGGTCGCCTGGGCAGCGCAGCGCAACAACCTGCGCCTGCTCATCCTGCGCGGCGTCACCGACCTGGTCGAGGCGGGGGCAGCCCCGCCTATGGCAATTTGGAATATTTCGAGAACGCCGCGTTCGAAGTGATGCAGCGGCTGACCGCCGCACTCCCCGACTGGTTGGCGCTTTACAGATAACGCTCCAGCCAGGCAGCCGCCTCGCTCAGATCCGCGCTCAACGCCACCTGCTGCATGAGAGGGATTTTAGCGACCTGATCCATCCCAATCGGTTCAGGCAGTTGGGGATCGATGCGCCGGTAGTGGTCGCCCAGAATCTGGCGGCACTGGTAGTCTGCCAGCCCGGAGCTGCCCTCGAGCATCAGGCTGACCAGGTGCGGCGCCCACTGGACGATCCCCCAATCCCCGTTCTGCGAATCGAGGTAGCGCGGGTTGGAACCGGTGCTGACTGAAAGCAGGCGCAAATCCTCCAGTTTTTGACCGCCGGTCAAGGGGTGCAACGCCTGCGCCAGGGCGCACATGCTGGGGTTGCTGGCGACGACGCCGCCGTCGACGTAGCCGTCGCAAATTGGAAAATAAGTGGGCGCGGCGCTGGTGTACAGACCGACATCGACCACCCTTTGCCCGGCGTCCGAATCCACGCCCGGGTAGTTGTGAAAGAACTTGGCTTTCCAGGAGCGCAGCCGGCGGCGGTCCGGCGGGATGGCGTCGAGGTCAAACGCCGAAACCAGCACCCGCTTTTTCAACTCTCCCAGGGTCAGGTCGCCAAACTGGCTTTCGAGCGTTTGACGGAGCGGCTCCAGGGCGTAATCCGCCCCGATCAGTTTTCCGAGATCGCGCAGGTCGTCAATCAGCGTGTCGGCGAAAACCACTTTGCCGTAGATCTCGTACAGTTCGCGCGCCTGTGCCGGCGTCCGCCCGGCTGCTAAACCCAGCGCCAGCAGCCCGCCGGTGGACGTGCCGGCGAACAGATCGACCTGCGCAAGAAAACCGGGGAATTGCGCCTCCAAACGCTCCAGTAAGATCGCCGTGATCAAACCCTTGATCCCGCCGCCGTCCATCGCCAAAATCAGATACCTGGACATACCCGCGCCTCCTTTTGGCGCCCAACCTTGATTAACCGTTCCGGCTGGCTTGATTAAAAGCCATTTTACTTTAGAATAGAGAAAAATCACGCCGCGTCGCCGCCAAAACCCGGCGCAGAATTGGAGAGGGAAGATGAAATACGTCAGCGTAGCCGAGATGGTCGCCATCGAAACCGAAGCCAACGCCCAGGGTTTGAGCTATGAACAGATGATGGAAAACGCCGGGAGCGGTTTGGCGGAGGTGGTCTTGAAGGAATACGGCTTCCTGAACGAAGCGGGGGCATTGGGACTGGTCGGTTCGGGCAACAACGGCGGGGACACGCTCGTGGCGCTCGCCCGGCTTGCCCGCGAGGGCTGGAAAACCAGCGCGGCGATCCTGCGGGCGCGCCCAGAAAACGACCCGCTCGTCGCCCGGTTCAGCGAACAGGGCGGGCGCCTGTACGACTTCAGCGTCGAAGCGGATCTGAAGCAGCTCGGCGGGTTGATCGAAACGCACGCGCTCCTGCTGGACGGCGTGCTGGGCACCGGGATCAAACTGCCGCTGCGCGGAGCGCTGGCGGAGACGCTGGATTTCGTGCGCTGCAAGACCGCCGAGATGGACACGCCGCCGTACGTGCTGGCGGTCGACTGCCCGTCGGGGGTCGATTGCGACAGCGGGCAGGCGGCGGCGCAATGCATCCCGGCGGACCACACGGTCACCATGGCGGCGGTCAAGCACGGCTTGCTGAAATTTCCGGCGTACAACCTGGTGGGGGAATTGCACCTGGTCGAGATCGGCTTGCCCGAAGGGGGGCGCGGGCTGTCAGCCTGGAACCGGGCGCCCTGCTTCGTCATCGACGCCGACTGGGTGCGCGCGGCGCTGCCGCCGCGCCCGCTCGACGCGCACAAAGGCACGTTTGGCGCTGCGCTGATCGTGGCGGGCAGCGCCAATTACACCGGCGCGGCGCTGCTGGCGGGCAAAGCCGCTTACCGCGCCGGCGCCGGGTTGGTGACGCTGGCGGTGCCGGAGGGGCTGCATACGGCGCTGGCGGGTCAGTTCCCGGAAGCCACCTGGCTGCTGCTGCCCCAGGCGGACGGCGCGATCGCCGCGCCGGCAGCCCGCCCAGTGCTCGAAAACCTGAGCCGCGCTACCGCCATGCTGGTGGGTCCGGGCTTCGGGATGGCGGAGACCAGCGAAAAGTTCATCGACCGGCTGCTGAACGGCGAGGGGCTTCCGCCGCTGGTGTTCGACGCCGACGGTTTAAAGCTGCTCGCCAACCTGCGCGAATGGCAGGCGCGGCTGCCGGCGTCATCCATCCTGACCCCGCACCCGGGCGAGATGAGCGTGCTGACCGGGCTGCCGGTGCAAGAGATTCAAGCCGACCGGCTCGAAACCGCCCGGGCGTTCAGCCAAAAATGGGGGCATGTGCTGGTGTTGAAAGGGGCGTTCACGATCGTCGCCGCGCCAGACGGCGGGGCTGCCATTCTGCCGGTCGCTACCCCGGCGCTGGCGCGCGCCGGCACGGGTGACGTGCTGGCGGGTCTAATCGCCGGGTTGCGCGCCCAGGGGATGCCTCCGTTCGAGGCGGCTGCGGCGGGGGTCTGGATCCACGCCGGGGGCGGGGTCCGGGCTGCGCGCGCGCTGGGCTCCACCGCCGCGGTGCTGGCAGGCGACGTGCTGCGCTACTGCGTGGACGAACTCGCCGAATTAGCGGACTGATAACGAAAATTCAGAACGGGGAAACAAAAGGAGACCGCGCCTGTTGGAACCCGATCTCAAAGACTGCCTGACCCCGTGCGAGCCAGGCAGTTGGCTTTTTCTGCGGCGAAGAACGATCAGGCTTCTTCGGCTGCCGAAGCTGCCTGCTCCTTTTCGCGGTTCAGGATCTTGCCCAGCTCATCGGTGCGGGATTTAAGATCATCCAGGACCACCTCGAGCTGCTCGCGGGTGTCGTCCAGGGCTTTCTCCGCCCGCAACTGAACGTCCTGACCGTATTCGACTGCCATATCCTTGAGTTCGATCCCCTTGTCGCGGATCAGCGTGCGGGTTTCTTCGCCAGACTGCGGCGCTAGCAGCAGCGCAGTCGCCGCGCCGACCAAACCGCCGATGACCATTCCTGCAAAGAACGTTGCGAAATCACTATTATTGTCAGACATCTTTATACTCCTTTGGAGGGGTTCTTTTTATTCGCGGCTTTTTTGGTAAGCCCGAGAACGACAAAAAGTTGGGAAAGTCCAGCCATATATTCATTCAGCTTGATCACCGGCTCAACCAGGTTATCGCTGAGGAACGCCGTCGTGCCGCGCAGATTGCTGACCGTTTCGTTGGTCGAGTCGAGGATCGGGCGGATCTCGTTTTGCAGCAAATTGGTCAGCCGGGCAAGCTGGACGATCAGGATCACCAGCGCCAGACCGGTAAGCAGCGATTGGAGCGCCATGAAGATGATAAAGATGTCGCGAATGCGCGCCACCTCCCCCAGCGGGGCGCGCGCCAGGAACCACAGACTGGCGACGAGCACAACCAGGAACAGGATCACGCCGAGCACGATGAAAATCAGCGTGCGCCGCTGGTCGGCGCTGAGGTCCTGCGGCTGCGCGGGAGAGCCCGCCCCCGGCGTCAGCTCACCGGATAGGGGAGCAGGCGCGGGCGCGCTGGAAGCGGGGTAATTTGGCGCTGGTTGGTTGTCCATTAATCATCTCTTTGCGCGGTCAGCTTGAATTATATCATAAGCGGATTTTTTGCCGGGGCGAACCTCAGATTTCCGGCTCGGATGCGCCGGCGGCAAGCGCCTCGATGCGCTTCACAACCCGCTCCAGCTCGCCCAGCATGGGCGAACGGCTTTGCGCCTGGAAAACCTCGACCAGCGCCCGGTAATACCACAGCGTGCCGGCTTTGCCGCCGTTGAACCGGCTCCACAACGCCTCGCCGTCCGTTTGCAGATTGGTCAAAATGGCGCGCGCGTTGTCGAGTTTATCCGCCAGGGAAACGCGCAAGACCTCGGGAGGCGCGCCGCGCAAGCGCAGCAGATAGGCTGCTTTGCGCTCACGCCAGGGCGGTTTGGGGTTGGTGAAACTGTCGCTGCAGTCCGCGACGATTTGCGCCACCCGTTCGCCAAAACGCCGGCGGATTTCCGTTAGCGCCGCCAACCCGCCCTGGTCTTCGACCGCATCGTGCAGCAAGCCGGCGATCGCCTCGTCCTCGCCCCCGCCGTCTTGCAGCGTCAACGCCGCGACCGCCAGCAGATGTTCCAGATATGGAACGCCGCTGCCTTTGCGCGTTTGCCGGCGGTGCAGTTGAAAGGTGTATTCAAAAGCCTGCGCGAACCGCTCGCTCAGCTCCATGGTTTGAATTATTCCAGGATCGTGAAATCGCTCGTAACAGGCGTGTCGGGGCGCAGCGTGCTGATCACCGAGCAGTATTTCTCGATCGACAGTTGGATAGCGCGTTCCAGCTTCTCCGGGCTGAGCGAACCGCGCAATTCGAAATGCAGGTGGATGCGCGTAAACGTGTACGGCGGGTCTGCGAGTTGGTCGCCCCGGCAGGTCACGACCAGATTGCTGTACACTTCGCGCTGCTTGTTCAAAATTTCGATCACGTCATAGGTGGCGCAGGCAGCCACCGCCATCAGCAGCAGATCGGAGGCTTTTACGCCCACCCAGTCCTGGGTGGACGGGGCGCGTCCGAGCACGACCGAGTGACCGTGCGAATCGCTGGCAGCCATCATGTGATGTTCGATTTGGCGGAGGACGATCTCGTTCATGCGGTTCTCCAATTCAACGGGTCAAGGGGTTTTAACCAGGTCATGTCAGGCTATTCTCCATCAAGATGTCTTCGATTTGTTCCGCCACCCGCGCGTTTTCGGGGTGATCGGTTTTGTTCAGCAAGAGCTGATTCACGATCCGCTGCAACACCCTCGGGTTGATCATCGCCAGGTCGGAGGTGACTTTGTGCCACAACTTGCGCAGGTCCAAATTCGAATGCGTGGCGGCGTGAACCGCAATCTGGGCGGGCGAAGCCATGTTCAAATTCCAGGTGCTGACGTTGATGTCCAGCTCACGACCGGTGTTCGACCAGTAATACGCCAGCATGGGGTTGATCAACCCGCGCATCCGCCCCCAAAGCGGGTCGTCCTCCTGCACCAGCGCAAAGAACGCCAGGTAATATGGGCGCGCCCCGGCGTAGTCGTGATTGACCTGAGAGAGCTTGCCCGCAATCGCCGAGGCGTAAGACGCCATGTACCAGCGCAGGTCGTCCAGCGCGGCGCCTTCCTCGCCGCGCTCGATCGCGTCCCACTGCAGCCGGCACGCCAGCAGATAGGTGTTACTCGACGCCGCAAAATCCTGCGAGCGCTGGAGCATGGCTTTCTTCGCCAACGTGTGGGCTGAATCAACTCCCGGGCGAATCGCTTCAGGGACGACCATCTCCTCGATGTCGCGCACCAGGATCCTGAACGCCGGGTCTTCCATGAACGGCACCTTGCTCGACCCCGGCAGCACGTAGCGGTCGTCTTCATAGGCGACCATGCCGCGCTCGTACAAATCGTCGAGCAGGGCGTGGATGCCGTCTTCCTGGCTGCGGTCGTTCATGAGCAGGTAAGCCAGCTCGCCAAAATCGATGTCCAAACCCGACTTTACGATGGTGTAGATGAAATCCGACTCAGCGCGTAAAATCAAGTCGGCTTCGCTCTCGATCGCCTTCAACAAGCCGACCTTGGTGTAGGGCGAAGCCGGCTGACCGTAATAATCGAGCGCGCCCTGCCGAAATGCAAGCTGGGAAATCTCGCGCAGCGTCTCCTTGCGCCGGCTGAGACCCTGCTGCTGGTAGCGTTCTTCCAGGCTGTCCAGCAGTTCGTCCATGTTGAACTCGCCCGGGTGGGCTTTCAATTCGCGGTAGATGTCGCGCAGCACGTCGCGGCGCGTCGCCAGGTCAACCTGGGTCAGCTTCAAGCGCGAGAAGACCTGTTTGTATTGTTCATCGATGGTCAGCCGCGGCGCAAACTGCCTTTCCGCCAGCCCCGCCTTCTGCGCCAGCGTTTCTTCTTCGCTTACCGGGGCGGCGCTGTATCCATCCGCCTCGAAATTCACCGGCGCGGCGTAGGGTTGCATTTCTTTCAGGAAAATCTGCGCCAGGTCGGAGTTATCCTCCAGCCAGCTCCTGAATTGGGTGTAGCCGAAGTTCGCCTCGTTGAACGCCGGGTTCATCAGCAGCATCGTGCGCTTCAAGCTCGCCACCGGCGCCGGCAAGTCGCCGCGCTGCCCGTGGACTTGCAGCGCTTTCTTGAGCAGGGCGCGCCCCTCCTCGATCTCGACGCAGGACTGCTCGTCCAAATCGACGGTCTCGCCCAACGCCGTCTCGAGGTAGATGAATTCGTCGCAGGAGCGCACCAGCAGGTTGTGCGTGGTGCTGCGCGGACCGATCCCGATCGTGTACCTGCCAAATTCGCGCAGCTTGGCGACCAGCGGGCTGAAATCGCTGTCGCCGGAGACGATCACAAAGGTCTTGATCTGCGGGCGGGTCATGGCGATCTCGAAGGCGTCGATTGCCATGCGGATGTCGGCGCGGTTTTTCCCAATCCGCACGCTGAAGATCTGGATCAGATCGATCGTGTTCGCCATCATCGCTTCGCGATAGCGCGCAAAGCGCGCCCAATCCGCATAGGCGCGTTTCACGACCGCGGGTCCGCGGCTTTGCAGATATTCCATCAAATTTGTCACTTCAAAATCGTAGAATTCCCGCTCTGCCCACAATGCGACGTTTTCAAAGTCGATGAAAACCGCCATCTGTTCATCCATTTTTAGCTCCTTTGGTTTTTATGACTTTTTTGTAAAACCCACAGACCGGGTCAGCGCAGTCCACCAGCAAACGCTTTTGGGGTAATTATATGATAATTATAGGTTTATAAAAGCTCTGAACGATGAGCTTTTTTATGCGCTTCAGCTTTCAAGCCAGTCGCGGGCAGCCGCCGCGAGCACCTTTTCCCAACCCGCGCGCTCCGGCTGGGGCGCCGCGCCGAGCGGGTCCGTCCAGGCTTCGCCCAGCAGCGCCGCCGTCGCCGCCTGACAGCAAGCCTGCGCAGCCATTTGGTCGTAGCCGCCCTCCAACACTAGGACGAGCTTGCCCGCGCAATGCGCATCCGCCCAGTCCGCCAGTTGGCGGATGAGCGTTCCGTAACCCGCCGCGCTCAACAGCATCGAACCGAGCGGGTCGCGCCAGTGCGCGTCGTAGCCCAGGCTCACCAACAGCATCTCGGGCTGGCAGCGGTCGAGCAGCGGCAGCACAACCGCGCTGAGCGCCGTGCGGTAACCCTGGTCGCCAGTGCCGGGCGGCAGCGGCAGGTTGGCGGTCAACCCGGCGCCCGCTCCAACCCCGCGCTCCGCCAGAGACCCGCTGCCCGGGTACAGCGGGGATTGGTGGAGCGAACAGAAAAGCACGTCCGCCCGGTCGTAGAAAATCTCCTGCGTGCCGTTGCCGTGGTGCAGGTCGAGGTCCACGATTGCCAGTCGCTGCGGCGCTTTGATCCCCGCATCGGGGCGCGTGAGCGTGAAATGCGCCGCCAGGGCGATGTTGTTCAGCAGGCAGAAACCCATGCCCTGGCGCGCGGTGGCGTGATGACCGGGCGGGCGAGTGAGCGCAAAACCGCGGCGGGCGGCTCCGCTCCACACCGCCCAGGCGACTGCGGCGGCGCCGCCGGCGGCGTTCAGCGCCAGTTGCCAGGAGGCGGGCGTGGTGTAGGTGTCCAGATCCAGCGGCGCCCCTCGGGCGCAGGCGGTCTCTAAAAAGCTCAAATAGCCCGGCGTGTGCACCCCGGTCAGAACCGGTTCGGGCAAGCTGAGCGGCGCCAGATGGGGAAACTGCTCCCACCAGCCAGCCTGCTGCAGCGCCTCACGCACCGCGGCGATGCGCTCGGGACGCTCCGGATGACCCGGCTCAAAATGCGCTTCGTGACCCAGCGGGTCAAAGAACACCAACTTTTCCAAACCCTGCCGCTCCTGGTCAAATATCATACCATGATCGCTAGCCCAGCAAAGGCAAATTTCAAGCGCAAGGCGCACGCCTTGCGCCCGGCTTGCGCCGGCTGGTAAAATATAAGCCTCGCAAGTGCGAAATCCCAAAGAAAGCGTGAAGCGATGACCGAACTAATCTACCAGACCGACAGTTATGTGAAAAATTTCGAAGCGCAGGTGACCGCCGTGGACGCCAAAAACCGCGCGGTTGTGCTGGACCGCAGCGCTTTTTACCCGGGCGGCGGCGGACAGCCAGCTGACCGCGGCGCCCTCGTGGTCGCGGGCGTGAGCTATCCGGTCGCCCGGGCGAAAAAAGCGGGCGCGGACGTGCTGCACTTCATCGAGGGCGCCGGACCGCTGCCGCAGACCGGCGCAACGGCGCTGGGCGAGATCGATTGGGCGCGGCGTTACCAGCTCATGCGCACCCACAGCGCCCTGCACGTTCTGTGCGGGGTGGTCTTCCGCGATTACGGCGCTTCGGTCACCGGCGGCGACATGGACCCGCTCGAGGGGCGCATGGATTTCGAGTTCGAGACCATGCAGCGCGAACTGGTGGACGAAATCCAGGCGGCGGTCAACGCCGAGGTCGCCAAAGCCCACCCGATCCGCGTCGCCATCCTGCCGCGCGCCGAGGCGTTTCAGATCCCGGATCTGATCCGCACCAAGATCAACCTGCTGCCGGAGGGCATCCAGGAGGTGCGCACGGTGGAGATCGTGGGGCTCGACCTGCAAGCCGACGGCGGCACGCACGTGGCGAACACCTCCGAAATCGGCAAAATCCGCGTGGTGGATTACAAGAGCAAGGGCAAGATCAACAAGCGCATCTACATCGCGGTCGAAGACTGAGACCCGGCGAACGTACAAGGGGACGGGGCAGCATTAGATGACGATTGAAAATGCGGCTGTGGTGATCTGCGGCGCAGGGCTGGCGGGGGTCAGCGCGGCTTACTACCTCGCTGTCCAGGAGGGGCTGCGCGACATCGCGCTGGTCGACGAACGCCCGCCGCTCAGCCTGACCAGCGACCATTCGACCGAATGCTACCGCAACTGGTGGCTCGGTCCCGACGCGGCGATGGTGGAGTTCATGAACCACAGCATCGACCTGCTCGATGAACTGGCGCGCCGCAACGCCAACGTCTTCCACCTGAACCGGCGCGGCTATCTGTACTGCACCGGCGACCCAAACGGGTTGGACGGGTTTATCGCACAGGCGGAAAAGGTCTCGCAGCTCGGGGCGGGCGCGCTGCGTATCCAGCGCGGCGCGGACGCCGCCTACCCGCCCGCGCCCCCTGAGGGCTTTAGCGACCAGCCGGACGGCGCGGATTTGTTGCTCGACCCGCAACTGATCCAGGCGCGCTTCCCGTTTCTGTCCAGGTCGGTCAGCGCCGCGCTGCACGTCCGCCGGGCGGGCTGGCTGAGCGCCCAGCAGCTTGGGGTTTTTCTGCTGCACCAGGCGCGCCAGAACGGGGTGCGGCTGGTCGAAGGGCGCGTGAGCGGCGTGGATTTGCAGGGCGGCAGGGTGCATTCCGTGCAGTTGCAGGACGGGCGCAGGTTTCGGAGCGGCATCTTTGTCAACGCGGCGGGACCCTTCCTCGCGCCGGTCGGGCGGATGGTCGGCGTCGAGCTGCCGGTGTACAACGAACTGCACCTCAAACTGGCTTTTACGGATGCGCATGCGGCGCTGGATCGCACCTCGCCGCTGGTGATCTGGAGCGACGCCCAGACCCTGGACTGGACTGACGAGGAGCGCGCGGCGTTGAGCGAAGATCCCGAAACCCGCCCGCTCCTCGAACTGCTGCCTTCGGGCGTGCACGCCCGCCCGGACGGCGGCGGGGGCAGCCAGATTGCGCTGGCGCTCTGGGAATACCAGACCCGCCGGCAGGCGCCGGTCTTTCCCATTCCTGAAGACCCGCTCTACCCGGAGACAGCGCTGCGCGGGCTGACGCGCCTGATCCCCGGGATGCAGGCGTACGTCGAACGCCCGCCCCGCCCGCGGCTGGACGGCGGCTACTACACCCGCACGCCCGAAAACCGCCCGCTCATCGGCGGGCTGCCCGTAGAAGGCGCATTTGTGATCGGCGGGTTGTCCGGCTTCGGGGTGATGGCGGCGTGCGCGGCGGGCGAACTGCTGGCGAAAACCGTCGCCGGAACGCCGCCGCCTGGTTACGCCGCGGCGTTCGCATTAGAGCGCTTCCAGGACCCAAATTATCTGCTGAAATTCGACCAGATGGAGAACGCCGGACAGCTCTAGCCCGGCGGATCTGCCAGGGCGTGCAGCCCCAGCAAGTACGAGCGCCAGCCAAACCCGGCGATCACGCCGCGGCAGACCGGCGCAATGAGCGATTCACGCCGAAAGGCGTCGCGCCCCTGCACGTTCGACAGGTGCACTTCCACAACCGGAATCTCGATGGCAGCCACGGCGTCGCGCAAAGCCACCGAGGTATGGGTGTAGCCGCCCGGGTTGAAGACCACGCCCGCCGCCCAGCGGCGCGCCTCGTGGAGCGCGTCGATCAGCGCCCCTTCGCTGTTGGATTGAAACGAGCGCACTTCCAGCCCCAGCGTCCGCCCCGCCTCTACTAATCGCCGGTCGATCTCCACCAGCGAGACAGCGCCGTACACCTCCGGCTCGCGCTCACCCAGCAAATTCAAGTTTGGTCCGTGTAAAACCAGGATGGCTCGCATCTTCCGCTCCTCTCAGTCCAGCACGTCGATCAGCGCGGCGGGTCCAGCCACCTCCACGCCCCAGCGCGCCGCCCCGATCTTTTCGGGCAGCACTACTTTCAACCGCCCCGACTGGCGTTTCTTGTCGCGCAGCATAGCAGCCTGCAGGCGTCCCCGGTCGATGCCGGCGGGCAGCCGGGTTGGCAGCCCCAGATTGCCCAGGCAGTCCTCGATCTGCTCCGCCAACCCGGGCTCGCCGATCCCCAGTTGTTCGGAGAGGCGCGCCGCCGCAACCATTCCAATCGCGACCGCCTCGCCGTGCCGCAGTTGGAAGTCGCTCGCCAGTTCCAATCCATGCCCCAGCGTGTGCCCCAGGTTGAGCGTCGCCCGCACGCCCTGTTCGTAGGGGTCCTGCTGGATCACGTTCACTTTGACCGCAATCGCGCGGCGCGCCACCCAATCCAGACGGGTTTTCACCCCTTCCAACCCCTGCCGGCAGGCGTCGAAAAGCGCGGGGTCTGCCAGCACGGCGTGCTTCACCACCTCAGCCATGCCGTTGCGCAATTCGACCTCGGGCAGCGTGCGCAGCAGCGCCGGGTCCGCCAGCACGAACGCCGGCGGGTGAAACGCGCCCACCAGGTTCTTGCCCTCGGGCAGGTCCGCCCCGGTTTTGCCGCCCAGGCTGGAATCGACGATTGCCACCAGCGAACTGGGCAGCCCCACCCAACGCACGCCGCGCAGATAAACCGCCGCGGCAAACCCCGCCAGGTCGCCCACCACCCCGCCGCCCAGCGCGACCACCGTGCTGCCGCGCTCCAGCCCGAGAGCGACGAAGCGCTCCAGCAGGCTGGCGACGGTCGCCAGCGTTTTGTGCTGCTCGCCGGCGGGCAGCGCGATCAACTCCGCCGCGAAACCAGCGGATTGCAGCGCCGCGAGCGCCGCCTCCCCGTGCAGCCGCGCCACGTTCTCGTCGCTCACCAGCGCCGCCGGACCCGCCAGCCCGCGCTGAATGAGCTGCGCGCCCAGGTCCGCCAACCCGCGCGCGCCAACGCGCACATCGTACCCCGCGCCCATGCCCGCGATGTGGAACATCCCCAGGGAAACCTGCGCCTCCCAGGCGGTTTCGGCGACCCTCCGGCGGCTGCTATCCACCCGGCGCGGAAAGGAGGCGTAATGCCCCTCGCGCTGAACCAATAAATCCTGCAAGCGCGCCCGCGCATTGCCGTCGAGCAGCGGTCTGCCGCCGCCGGCGCCGCCCAGCCGGTCGAGGATGGTCTCGAAGGAACACGCCAGGCAGACCACCTCGCCGGCAGCTTCGGCGCGCTGGCGGTTCGCCGGGTCGAGCAGCGCCCCACCGCCCAGCGCGATCACCCCGGGGGACCGCGCCAGCAACGCCTGCAGACCGTGCGTTTCGCGCTGGCGGAAGCCAGGCTCACCCTGGGCGGCGAAAATCTCCGCAATGGTCTGCCCGGCTTGCAGTTCGATCTCGGCGTCCAGGTCGTAAAACGGCAGGCGCAGTTCGTGCGCCAGCCGTTTGCCGACCGCGCTCTTGCCCGCCGCCGGAGGTCCGTACAAAAAGATGAAAAGTTCGTGTGATCTTTGACCCATTATTCGTCTATTGTTGCGGGCGCGGGTCGTCCACGCGCCCCATAAAAAGGATTGCGCCGCTCGGATTGTGGCGGATCATGAACACAAACGGGCGGTCCACTTTGACGGTGATATACTCGTCGATCATTGCGGACGCTTCCATCATGACCACGGCGGTCGCGGCAGCCGCTTCGGTGCCTTTTTCATCGACGGCGACAAACGCCTTGTGAAAGACCTGATCGATGCACAGGTTCCCCTCTTCGTCCATCCCGCTGAAATCCGCCGCGCCGGTGCAAAAGGCATCCGGCATGCCCATCTCTTTCAGGATGTCGCTCAACGCATAATCGACGGTGAAGCTAAACTTGGGGAGCGTGAGTTGCATGCGGGTGGGCTGCGCCTGCGCGAGAATCTCTTGCAGCCGGTCGCCGTTCAGACCGGTTTCGAACGTTTCCAGCTTGCCTTCAGCGGGCAGCAGGATCAGCATGCTGGTCGTTCCGCCGGCGTACGGCAGTTCGACCGCCTGGAAGCCGTCCCCCGCCAGATAAGCCAGCGTCTCGGGGCGCGCAAACTCCATGGTATCGACGTTCACCTGCGCGCCGTCCGCCAGCGTGAAGGGCTGCGGGCGGGTCTGGTTTTTCTCGAACGGGAAGATCCAATCGGCTTTGAAATAGATGGCGTTCGCCAGCACCAGGCGCGTCGCCGAGTTGACCCCGCCGGAGGGGATCAAATCTTTGATGCGCTCGTGCGTCCTTTCGGCGACCCAGTCGTTGATCTCGAGGCGCGCGGCCTCGGCGTTCGCGGCGAAGTCAGCCAGGCGCAGTCCGGCGCCGTAGTTCTGCGCCAGCAGGTCCAGAAATTCCTGCCGGAAGGGGTGTCCGGCTTGCCCCCAGATCGAGTTGGCTACATCGAGCTGGAAAGTCTGCGGTTCGCCTTCCGCGGGCGCTTTTTCAACACTCACAAGCTGCTGATCGAGCGCGTTGAACGCCGGGTGCAGCCGCTCCGGCGGCAAATCGAAATGCAGCACCTGCCGCATCTGATCCGCCGTACCGCCGCGCGCCCCGGCATAAGTCATCGCCAGCGCGGACGAGATGCTGTACGGCGAGACAAATTGATTGCCCGCCTTTGCGCGGATGGCTTGATAAAAGTCCAGCGCAAACAGGCGGTTGCCCTCCGCCAGCGCCTGGGCGTCAGCCGGGGCGACCTGCGGGTTTTGGACGCGCTGGATTTGCGATTGCAGCACTTTGCCTTGCGGTTCGTTCACCTTGCCTCCCGAAGCGCATCCCGCCGTCAGCAGCGCGAGGCACAACAGCCAGAAACACAAACGGTCGATCCTAAAAAAAGTTGCGGTTTTCATCTTCTTCTCTCCTCTCATTTGCCGGTTGAACAATGAGAGGACGTGCCCGAACATCCGCCGGTTCCCGTCAATCGAGCCAGAATTCATGCGGGACGCCGTCCAGCTTCAGATCGGAGAGGCGCATCTGGCGCAAATCGGCGTAACGGCGCAGACATTCGGCGAGCGTATCCCCGCCCAGTTTTGCGAGCAGAGCGTCCGCCAGGACAAAAGCCGCCATCCCTTCGAGGATCGGCGCGGCGCGCGGCACCGGGCAAAAATCGGAGCGCTCGTAGCGCGTCGGCGTTTCCTGCCCGGCAGCCAGGTCAACCGTTTGCTGAGGCGTCAGCGTGGTGGCGATCGGTTTCATGGCGGCGCGCATCACCAGGGGTTCGCCGTTGGTGACCCCGCCTTCCAGCCCGCCCGCCCGGTTGGTCGGGCGCACGAGCCGCTCGCCCTGCAGCCGGATCGCATCGTGGACCTGGGTGCCCGGCTGGCGGGCATTAGCAAACGCCGGTCCAAACTCCACTCCTTTGACCGCCGGCACGCTCAGCAAAGCCGCCCCCAGGCGCGCCTCCAGCCGCTGATCCCATTGAACGTAAGAGCCCAGCCCGGGCGGCAGACCCAGGGCGACGACTTCGAGCACCCCGCCGAGCGTGTCCTTATCCTGGATCACCTGGCGGATACGCCGCTCCATCGCAGCCGAGGCTTGCGGGTCGGGGCAGCGCACCGGGCTGGCTTCCGCCTGCTCGAAGCGGGCGGCGTAGTCTGCGGCGCGCGGCTCCGCCGATAGGTCGGCTTGCACCTCGCCGATCGCGATCACGTACCCCCCCACCTGAATCCCAAACTGACTCAGCAGGCATTTGCAAACCGCGCCCACCGCCACGCGCGCCGCCGTCTCGCGGGCTGAAGCGCGCTCCAACGCCGGGCGCAGGTCGCTAAACCCGTACTTGACCGCGCCGCCAAGGTCGGCGTGACCCGGGCGCGGAGCGGTGAACGGTTCGACGAGCCGCCTGCGCCATTTGCTGTGGTCGCGGTTCAGGATTTGAAACGCCAGCGGCGCGCCGGTCGTGCGTCCCTGCATCACGCCGCCCAGGATCTGGACGGCGTCCTGTTCGATCTTCATGCGCGGTCCGGCGCCGTAACCCTGCTGGCGGCGGGCAAGCTCGCGGTCGATCACCAGCTGGCTCAATTCCAGCCCAGCCGGAACGCCCTCCAGAATGGCGGTGAGGGCGGGCCCGTGCGATTCCCCTGCGGTCATAAATCTCAATGTCATATCGCTCCCAGTTTGCTCAAGCTTCAGCCTAACGCGCGGCGCGCAGCCAGCCGCCCAGACGCTGCATGGCAGTCTCGATTTCCTCCACCGGGGCGCACAGCGCCACCCGGATGTAGCCCTGACCGTTGGCGCCGAAAACCGTACCCGGCGTGACGCTGACCCCCGCCCCTTCGAGCGCCGCCAGGGCGAACGCTTCGCTCTCCCAACCCTGCGGCAAACGCGCCCAGACGTACAGCGCCGCCGGCGGGGTCGCGGCGGAAAGCCCAATGTCGCGCAAGCCCGCCAGCGCGGCGTCGCGCCGCCGGCGGTAGATTTCGTTGCGCTCAACGAGCCAGGTTTGGTCTCCGGTCAACGCCGTGATCGAGGCTTCAAAGACCGGCAGGAAATGGCTGCTGTCGGCGTTGGTTTTGAGGGTGAACAGCGCGCGCACCACTTGCGGATTGCCCAGCAGCGCCCCGCTGCGCCAGCCCGCCATGTTGTGCGATTTCGAGAGCGTGTTGAACTCGACCGCGACCTCCCGCGCCCCGTCCACCTGGAGCAGGCTGGGCGGGCGCAAGCCATCGAACGCCACCTGGCTGTAAGCCGCGTCGTGGCAGACGATGAAATTGTAGCGCCGGGCGAGTTCAACCGCCTGTTCGAACAGTTCCAACGGGGCGGCGGCGCCGGTCGGGTTGTTGGGATAATTCAGCCACAGCAGTTTGCACCTGGCGAGCGCCTCGGGGTCGAGCGCCTGAAGCTCCGGCAGGTAGCCGCGCTCGGGCAGCAGCGGGAAGTACGCGACCTGCGCCCCAGCAAAGAGCGCCCCGCGGGTGTAGGTGACGTAACCCGGATCGGGGACGAGCGCCAGGTCGCCGGGCTGCAGGAACGCCTGGCTCAGGTGGAAGACGCCCTCTTTAGAACCCAACAAAGGCAGGATCTCGTTCTCGGGGTTTAGCGTCACCCCGTGCTGGCTGAGGTACCAGTCAGCCCAGGCGGCGCGCAGCGCGCGCGATCCACGATGGGGCTGGTAGCTGTGCGCATCCGCGCGGCGGGCGGCGCTGACCAGCGCCTCGACGATGTGGGGCGCCGGCGGCAGATCGGGCGCGCCTTCGTCCAGGCGGATCACCGTTTTGCCCTGCGCCTGCAGCGCTGCCAGGCGCGCGTTCAGGGCGGCAAAGAAATGCGGCTTGAGGTGGTCCATGCGCGCGGCGGGCTTCACTTCCATTGCGCGCCTCCTGTGGGAGTTGAGCTATCGGGCGGGCGGTCCTCCGCCGCCCGGCTGATCGCGGCGCGCATGGCGTTGCGCGGCGCGATGCACCCCAGCCAGGTTTCGAGCGCCAGCGCGGCTTGTTCCACCAGCATCCCCAGCCCGTTACAGGCGCGCAAACCCGCCCCCCTGGCGGCTGACATCAGCGCGGTCTGCGAGGGGTTGTACACCAAATCGTACACGAACGCACCGGGCGGAAACGGCAGCCCGGGGAGCCAGGGGGTGGTCTCGACTGCGGGGAACATCCCGGCTGAGCTTGCGTTGACGATCAAACCGGGCGCAAGCCCCGCCAGCGAACTGCGCTCCAGCGGGAGCGCGGAAACGCTTTGCGCGCCGCCGGCGGCTGCCGCCGAGAAGTTCGCCGCGAGCGCCTGCGCCTGCTCGACTCGCCGGGCAGCCGCCGCGACGCGCCAACCCTGGGTGTGCAGCGCATAGATCACGGCGCGCGCCGCGCCGCCCGCGCCGATCACCAGCGCCAGCCGCCCCCCCGGCAGATCGAGCGGCGCTGAGCCCCCACCCTGCAATTGAACCTGCAAGTCTTGGGCAAAACCGGGGGCGTCGGTGTTATCGCCGACCACTTCTCCGGCGCGGCGAAAAATCGTATTGACCGCCCCGATTGCCCGAGCGCGCTCAGTCAAATCATCCAGATAACTCATAACAGCCTGTTTGTGCGGGATGGTCACGTTCAACCCAAGCAGCTCGCCGCCGCGCACCGAGGCGATCATCCGTTCCAGCAGCTTCGCCCCCTCCGGCAGCGGCGGCGCCGGATAGAGCCGGTACTCGCCCGAAATCCCAAGCGTGTAGAGCGCCGCGCCGTGCATCTGTGGCGAGAGGCTGTGTTTCAAAGGGTAACCGATCAATCCGAGGCGCACCATTAAAGAAGATTCTTTCCGCGGCGGCTATCCCGCGAATTCCTCACGCAGGTCCGCCCCCAGCCCCGCCAACACCTGGACGAATTCGGGGAACGATTCGCGGATCATTTCCGCCCCGCGTACCTGCACCGGCGTGCGGCTGACCAGCCCAGCCAGCGCGAGCGTCATCGCCAAGCGGTGATCGCCGTTGGCGTCCGCCGCGCCGCCCGCCAGCGGCTGCCCGCCTTCGATCACAAAACCGTCCGCGGTCTCCTCGAAGGCGGCGCCCAACCGCCGCAGTTCCTGACCTAAAACGGAAATGCGGTCCGATTCTTTGTGACGCAGTTCTTCCGCCTCGACGACGACCGTACGACCTTCGGCGCAGGCGGCGGCAAGCGCAAAAACCGGAAATTCATCGATCATGCGCACCACGCGCTCGCCCTGTACGCGCGCCGCCCGCAGTGGACCCGCCTGGATCAGCAGATCGGCGACCGGCTCGCCGCCCTGCTCGCATGGGTTGAGCGTTTCGATTTGGGCGCCCATCTCGGTCAACGTTTCGAGCAGCCCGGTGCGCGTGGGGTTCATCCCTACCCCGCGCAGGCAGATGGACGACCCGGGCACGATCAGTCCGGCGACGATCAAAAAAGCCGCCGCGGAGGGGTCGCACGGCAGATCCATGCACAGCGGTTTGAGCTTCAACGGGTCGGGGGGCTGCAGGCGCGTCCAATAGTCCTGCTCGACGCCGCTCTCCAAACCCACCCCCATAGCGCGCAGCATGCGTTCGGTGTGATCGCGCGAGGGTCCCGGCTCCTCCAGGACGGTCAGCCCGTCCGCCGCCAGCCCAGCCAGCAGCAGGCAGGATTTCACCTGGGCGCTGGCGACCGGCAGGCGGTAGCGGATCGCCCGCAGCGGTTCGCGCGCCGCCCCGATCTGCAGCGGAGCGCAGCCGCCGGCGCCCTCGATCTGCACGCCCATCGAGCGCAGCGGCTCGATGATGCGGTTCATCGGGCGGCGGCGCAGCCCGGGCGAGCCGTCCAAAACCGCCGGGCGGTTCCAAGCCGCCAGCCCCCCCGCCAGCAGGCGCAGCGTGGTAGCAGAATTGCCGCAATCCAACTCTACCGGCGGGGCGGAGCGCCGCTGCGCCAGACCCACCCCCTCGACCGTGAGCGTTTTACCGTCCAAACTCCAGACGACCCCCAGGCGGGTGAGCGCGTCCAGCATGGCGTGCGTCACCCCCGAGACCAGGAAATTCCCAATCGTGCTGCGCCCCTCCGCCAGCGCGCTGAACAGCGCGGCGCGGTGCGAAAGCGACTTATCCCCCGGCAAGAGCAGGCTGGCGCCAACGCCAGCTTCGCCGCGCAGCCCGGCGCCCCGGTACACGGTTAACCGACTGCGTCCGGCGTGTTTTGAATCGATTTGCATAAATAACTGCCTCTCCAACAGGGTAATCGGCGCGGGCGAATCAGCGCGATCCTGCGCCCAATTTTACCAGCGCTTGCTGCCGCGCCGCGCCCGCCGCCAGCCGCGTTTCTAACTCCGCAAAATCGTTCTGTTCCAGCAGCGCTTCGAGTTCCTGCAGGCTGGCTCGATAAGCCTGCAGGCTGGCGAGCAGGTTGAGCCGGTTGGTCTCCAGTACGTCGCGCATCATCGACCAGGGCGTGGCAGCCAGGCGCACCGTGCTGCGCAGCCCCGATCCGGCAAGCGGCGCCGCCTCGGCGGGGACCGCCCCCGCCAATGCGCCAGCTGCCAGGTACGGCAGGTGGCTGGTCCAGGCTGCCCAGCGGTCGTGGGTGAGCGGGTCCAGCCAGAGCGGGCGCGCGTCGAGCGCCTGCGCCAGTTCCGCGGCGCGAGCGCGCAGCCAGGGGCTGGTGCGCTCCAGCGGCGTGAAGCCAAACGCGGCTGCGCGAAAAATCGAGGCATCCGCATTGGCAAGCCCGCCAACCTCCTTGCCGCACATCGGGTGCCCTCCCAGCGGATCGAAGCGCGGCGGCAGTTCCGCCATCTTCTCGACGATGCTGCGTTTGGTGGAGCCCAGGTCGAGTACCGCCGCAGGGTTGGCGACCAACGCGGGCAGCCCGTCCAGCAGCCGCAGGATCGCCCCCACCGGCGCCGCCAGGATCAGCAGGTCGGTCTCGAACGGGAATTGCGCTGCTAGATCCGTCACAGCCGTGAACACGCCGGTCTCCTGCGCCAGCCGGCGCGCTTCCGGGTCGGGATCGACCCCCCACAGCCCGGCGCACTTACCGCGCAAGCCCAGCGCCAGCGAGCCGCCCATCAGCCCCAATCCAAAGATCGCTACCCGGAGATCCTCCAGGCGTTTGTGGTGCAGCGAGGTAAAGTCAGGGTCCATCGCTTAACCGGCGCCGACAGCCTGCTCGACCTGCGCGGCGGAGTGGTCGTGGTCTTTCGAAACGGCGACCTGTCGCCCCACGGCTTCCGCCACCCGGCGGATCTGCTCCACCAGCTCGGCGAAACGCTCCGGTTTGAGCGACTGCCCGCCATCCGAGAGGGCTTCTTCGGGGTGCGGGTGCACTTCGACGATCAGCCCGTCCGCCCCGGCGGCGATCGCCGAACGCGCGATGGCGGTCACGTAAGTCCAGTTGCCGGTGCTGTGGCTGGGGTCCAGGATGACCGGCAGGTGGGTTTGCGCTTTCAGAACCGGCACGGCGTTGATGTCGGTCGTGTTGCGCGTGGCGGTCTCGAACGTGCGGATGCCGCGCTCGCACAAAATGACCTGCTGGTTGCCGTGCGACAGCACGTACTCCGCTGCCATCAGCAGCTCTTCAACCGTCGCCATCAGTCCGCGTTTGAGCAGCACCGGATGGCGGCTTTCGCCGACCGCGTGCAGCAGCGCAAAATTCTGCATGTTGCGGGCGCCGACCTGCAGCACGTCCACCGAGCGGGTCATCAGCGGGATTTGCTCTTCGCGCATCACCTCGCTCACAATCGGCAGACCGGTTTGTTCGCGCGCTTCCATCATATACTCCAACCCTTCCTCGCCCATGCCCTGGAAGGAGTAGGGCGAGGTGCGCGGCTTGTAGACCCCGCCCCGCAAGGCGTGCGCTCCGGCTTCCTTCACCGCATGAGCAGTCTCGAGGAGCTGGCTGCGGCTCTCCACCGAGCAGGGTCCGGCGATGATCACCACGTCGGGCCCGCCGATCTTGACGCCATTGATCGGAAACGCCGAATCTTCGGGGCGGAACTCGCGCGACGCCAACTTGAACGGGCGTGAGATCGGAACTACCCGGTCGACGCCAGAAAGCAGGGCGAACTGATCACGGTCGACCACCCGCCCGTCGCCGATCGCGCCGATCACCTTGCGTTCTTCGCCCACGGAAATGTGGGCGCTCAATCCGTTCGCCTTGACTTTCTCGATCACTGCCTCGATCTCTTTATTCGAGGCGTCTGCACGCATAATAATCATCATTCTTCAACTCTCCTTTTTTTAGATAAACTGAGGATAATCGCAGCTAGCACGACCGAACATCGAGCGGCAGAATGCTCACGCCTCCTCCCCCTGGCTCGATAAATCGGGGCGCAGGCGTTGGGCTTCCTCCAGGTAAACGTGGCGCACCGCGGTTTGCTCCAGATCGGTGTTCCAGTGCAGCAGCACCCGGATACAGCGCGGCAAACCAGTTGGAACGTCGATCTCACGGGCGCACATCAGCGGCACGTCACTCCAACCCATCTGGCGGGCTGCCGCAGCCGGGTAGGCGGCGTTCAAGTCCGCGGTGACGGTGAAAAGGGCGCTGGCGATCTGGTCGGTGCGCAATTGCGGGTTGGCGGCGAGGATGGCTTCCAGCAAACGGCGCGTGGCTTCCAGGATGGCTTCGGGTTGGTCAGCCTGGGCGACTGTGGCGCCGCGGATTCCACGAACGAGCATTTGAACTCCTTTCTGAGACTGCCTATAAATCAAAAACGCGAGGCCGTGGGCCTCGCGTTTGGGATGACTGGTTGCCTGGTTCCCGCTTAAACGCCGCCAACGGCTGCTGGATCGCAGTCGCTAAAATAATAAGCGTAAAAGAAGCGGGACTGATTCATTGCGAATGTTTGCTCAATTCGAATAGCGCAAGTCTATCTTACCTGTTCCAATCCGTCAAGGTTGATTGTTCAGCGAAATTGACGCTTGCTATCCGGAATATGCGCGGGCTAAACCTCCCGACCCGGGACAGCCAACTGCACCCCGCGTTTGCGCAGGCTTTCGAGCGCATACTCCCGGAACAGCTTTTCGATCCTGAGCTGCTCGCCCACTTTTACCCGGGCAGTCATGCGCACCTGCACGCCCCATTCGCTCTGGCTGTGCCAGCCGCTGACCTCCGGCGGTTCGAGCATGACGGCTCGCACCGTTTCATCCTGGTTCAGCGTCGCGAGCGCGTCGTCCAGCGCGGCGACCACCGCCCCGACATCAGCGTCAAAAGGCACGTTCAAATCCACGGAGGCGCGGACCCAGTCGCGCGAGAAATTGGTGACAATCCGCACCTCCCCATTGGGGATGATGTTTAACGCGCCCGAATGACTGCGCAGCGTGACCGTGCGCAGATTGATCGCTTCGACCGTGCCGTGCACCGGACCAATTTCGACCGAATCGCCCAGCCCGAACTGGTTTTCGATCACGATCAGGAAGCCGCTGATAAAATCCTTGATCAACGATTGCGCGCCCAGCGAGATCGCCAGCCCGGCGATCCCGACGCTGGCGATGATGGGCGCCAGGTTGTAGCCCAACATTCCCAGCAGCATAAAACCCGCCACGCTCAGAACGATGGCGCGCAGCGACGTGACCGCGACGTTTTCGACCGTCATCAGGCGCGCCCGCCGGTCGGGTTCCAGTTTTGGATCCGCGAACTGGCGTCTCAGGTGTCTGGAGAACGCCTTGATAAGCAGCAGCGTCAACCAGGTGAGCAGCGCCAGCAGCAGCGCGTTGATGATTTTGACGACGTTCTCGACAATAAACGGGGGTACTTGCGCTGAAGTTTGCATGGATTCGCCCTCGAAAATCCGGCGCGCTATTCTCATCTGCCGGAAGTTGAATTATTATAGCAAGAATTGCCCGCGAACCTGACTGAATAAAGGAACGACATCACATGACCTTAGAAGAAACTCTCGCTGCGCTGGACCCGTGGATCCGGGCTGAAATGGAGCGCCTGCATGTGCCGGGGCTGGCGCTGGGCATCCTGGACGGGGAGCGGGAACACACCGCCTGTTTCGGCGTGACCAACCTGGAGAACCCGCTGGCGGTGGACCCCGACACGCTGTTCCAAATCGGCTCGATCAGCAAGACGGTCACCGCGACCGCCATGATGCGCCTAGCCGATAGTGGCTCGGTTGCGCTGGATGCGCCGGTGCAGGTTTACCTGCCCGAACTGCGGCTGGCGGACCCGCAGACGACCGCCCAGGTCACCCTGACGCACATCTTCACCCACACCGGCGGCTGGCTCGGAGATTACTTCGCCGACGCCGGGACGGGCGACGAGGCGCTGCGCAGCGTGGTGGGACGCCTGGAGGCGCTCCCCCAGGAAACGCCGCTGGGTCAGGTCTGGTCGTATAACAACGCCGGCTTTTACATCGCTGGGCGGGTGATCGAGGCGCTCACTGCCAAGCCGTTCGAAACCGCGATCCGCGAACTGGCGCTTGAGCCGCTCGGAATGCAGCGCAGCTTTTATTTTGCGCGCGAGGCGATCACCTACCGCGTGGCAGCCGGTCACGCGGCGGTCTATTCTGGGCAGGCGGGCGCGCCGGAAGTGCTGCGCCCCTGGTGGCTGGCGCGGGCAGCCAACCCGCTCGGCGGGCTGAACTCCACCATCCGCGATCTGCTGCGTTACGCCAGCTTTCACCTGGGCGATGGGCGCGCCGCGGACGGGGCACGGCTGCTTTCAACGGAGGCGCTGCGCCGGATGCAGACGCCGGTCTGCCCGGCTGCCAACGGCGAGCAAATGGGAATCTCCTGGTTCTTGCGCGCGGCGGACGGAGTGCGCATCCTGCGTCACGGCGGGGCGACCAACGGACAGATGGCAACGCTGCAACTCGTCCCGCAGCGCGGCTTTGCGGTCGCGGTGTTGACCAACTCTGACCGCGGCGGCGAGCTTTACCAACCGCTCGTAAAGCGGGTCTTCGAGCGCGCTCTGGGGTTGGTAGAACCCGAACCGCAGCCCCTCCCGATGACCGCGGCAGCCCTGGCGGAGTATCCGGGCTGTTACCGCGCCGCGGCGCAGGACCTGTGGATCGAACGCCAAGCGGACGAGTTGACCCTGCGGGTAGAACCCAAAGGCGGCTTTCCCACACCCGATTCGCCGCCGCCTCCTGCGCCGCCGCTGGTGCGGTTGGCGCTGTGCGCCCCAGATTGCCTGCTCGGGCTGGAAGAGCCGTTCAAAGACAGCCGGCTCGAAATCCTGCGCGGCGCGGACGGCGAGATCATCTGGCTGCGCTTCGGCGGCAGGGTGCACCGCCGCCAATGAACGCTTTTCCACGCGTTCAACCAGTATCTTCATAACCATCTTCGATGAGCGATCCCCAATGAACCCTTTCAAAGAACTTTTCCTGCTCGACCCGCAGATCACCTTCCTCAACCACGGCTCGTTCGGGGCGGCGCCCCGTCCGGTTTTCGAGGCGTATCAGACCTGGCAGCGCGAACTGGAGCGCCAGCCAGTCGAATTCCTGGGGCGCCGCGCGACCGGCTTGCTGGCAGAGGCGCGCCAGAGCCTGGCGGAGTTTCTCAACGTGCAGGCGCAAGACCTGGTCTTTTTCCCCAACCCCACCAGCGCGGTCAACATGGTCGCCCGCAATCTGATCCAGCCCCCAAACACCGCGCTGGCGGCGGCGGATGGCGATTTTCAACTGCGCGCGGGGGGTGAAGTCCTGGCGACCGATCACGAATACGGGGCGCTCAACCGCACCTGGCGCTACCTCTGCCGCGTGAGCGGCGCCAGCTATCGCACCGTCGCGCTGCCGCTGCCGCTCGAGGCGCCGGACCAGGTCGTGGAGCGCTTCTGGGCGCAGGTGAACGAGCGCACGCGGGTGATCTTTATCAGCCACATCACCAGCGCGACCGCGCTGACGCTCCCGGTCGCCGAGATTTGCCGCCGGGCGCGCCAGGCGAGTTTGCTGAGCATCGTGGACGGCGCGCACGCCCCCGGGCAGACCACCCTCGACCTGGAACAAATCGGGGCGGACATCTACACCGGCGCGTGCCACAAATGGCTGTGCGCGCCGAAGGGCGCGGCATTTTTGCACGTCCGCCGTGCGGTTCAGCCACGGCTCGACCCGTTGATCGTCAGTTGGGGCTACGAGAGCGAAAACCCCTCCGGCTCGCAGTTCATCGACTATCACGAATGGCAGGGGACGCGCGACCTGGCAGCCTACTTGAGCGTGCCCGCCGCGATCGAGTTTCAGCGCCGGCACAACTGGGAGCAGGTGCGCGCCGATTGTCATGCGCTGGCAGTCGAGACGCGCCGCCGGGTCGAAGCGCTGACCGGTTTGCCCAGCGTTTGCGCGGCGGAGCGCTTCCAGCAGATGTTCACGGCGCGGCTGCCCGACCGCCTGGATCTGGAGCGCTTCAAGTCCGACTTGTACGACCGGTTTCAGGTCGAAGCGCCGGTGGTTGCGTGGAACGACCAGAAGTTCTTGCGGGTCTCCTTTCAGGCTTACAACGACCGGGCGGGCGCCGACCGCCTGATCGAGGCGCTTGAAGCGTTGCTGCCCCGCTGAACACAGTATAATAACCCCCGATGCCAAAACACATCTTGCTCGTGGATGACGACGCCCTGATGCGCCGCAGCCTGGCGTTCAACCTGCAGCAGAGCGGATACAGCACCGCCACGGCTGCCAGCGGCGAGGACGCCTTGCAGCTCGCCCAGGTCAACCCGCCCGACCTGGTGCTGCTCGACATCGGTCTGCCGGGGATGGACGGCTTGGAGGCGCTGCGGCGCTTCAAAGAAAGCCTGGGCGTGCCGGTGATCTTTTTGACCTCCCGCCGGCGCGAACTGGACGAAGTGCTGGGGTTGGAACTGGGCGCGGACGACTACGTCACCAAACCCTTCGACCTGGACGTGCTGCTGGCGCGCATCAAAGCCGTTTTGCGCCGCGTGGAGCGCGCGAACGACGCCCCGCCCGCCGCTGGCGCGCTACAGGTCGGCGACCTGACGATCGACCCAGCCGCCCACACCGTGTGCGTCGCTGGACGCACGGCAGAATTGAGCCCCAAAGAATTCGATCTGCTGTACGCCTTCGCGTTGCAACCCGAGGTGGTCCTTTCGACCGGGGACCTGCTGAGCCGCGTGTGGGGCGCCGAGTTTGTCGGGCAGCCGCAGGTGGTGTACGTCCACATCCGCTGGGTGCGCGAGAAGATCGAAGAAAACCCCAACCAACCGCGACGCATCGTCACCGTGCGCGGGGTCGGCTACAAATTGATCCCTTTTCCAGAATGAGGCTGTGATGTTTCGGACGCTGCGCTCCCGGCTGGTGCTCAGCCACATTCTGCCGCTCGTCATTGTGATCCCTTTGATGTATCTTTTGCTTTCATATCTGTTCGAAACCCGCCTGTTGCTGCCGCGCCTAGCGCAAGACCTGGTCAGCGACGCGCGGCTGCTGACCGAGATCGCCCGCTGGGACTACCTGACTTCGGGCGAGCAGCGCAGCCTGCAATACTACCTGCTCAACCTGGAGCCCAACCCGCAGGTGCGGCTGGTCTATCTGAGCCCGGACGGCGCGGTGCAATACTCCAACGACCCCGACTACCTGGCGCAGATGGGAAAAATTGCCGACGTCGCCGGGTTGGAGCGCGCGCAGCGCGGGGAAGAAGTCTTGCTCACCAGTTATTCTTTTCTGCCCGGGCGGGACGATTCGATCAGCGTGCTGATGCCCGTGCAGATCTCGAACAAACACACCGTCGGCATCCTTTGGATGACCTACTACGAAAGATCGCTGACCAACCTCTTTCAGGAGATGCGCTTTCTGAGCCTGCTCATCACGCTTGGAAGCCTGCTGGTGGGGGCGGGGCTGGGTTCCGTGCTGGCGTTCAACGTCACCCGCCCCATCCGCCAGGTGACCGAAGCCATCTTGAACCTGGCGGGCGGGGCGCGCAGTCAGGTGCTGGTCGAACAGGGTCCGCAGGAGACGCGCGACCTGGTACAGGCGGTCAACGTGCTGGTCACGCGGCTGCACAGCCTGGAACAGGCGCGCCGCCAGCTTTTAGCCAACCTGGTGCACGAGCTGGGTCGCCCGCTGGGGGCGCTGCGCTCGGCGATCCAGGCGCTGAACCGCGGCGCCACCCGGGACCCGCAGCTTTTTCAGGACCTCACCACCGGGATGGACGAAGAAGCCGCCCGCTTGCAGGGTATATTGAACGATCTGGCGCACCTGCACGACCAGGTCCTGGGACCGCTGGAATTGAAACGCGAGCCGGTATCCCTGAGCGACTGGCTGCCGCGCACGCTGCTGCCCTGGGGCGAGGCTGCGGCGGAAAAACATATTAACTGGCAGGTCGAGATCCCCGAGGCGCTGCCGCCGGTCGAAATCGACCAGGCGCGCTTTGCCCAGGTGATCGGCAACCTGGCGAGCAACGCGGTCAAATACACGCCGGTCGGCGGTGCGGTGCAAATCAACGCCGGCACAGAAGAGGACCAGGTCTGGATCAGCGTCAAAGACAGCGGACCGGGCATCCCGCCCGAGGAGCAGAAGCTCATCTTTCAGCCGTTCTTCCAGGGCAGCTACGCCCAGCGCATCAGACAGGGGATGGGACTGGGGTTGAGCATCGCCCAAGATTTAATCGCTGCCCACAACGGGCGCATCACCATCGAAAGCCGCTCCGGTTCGGGCAGCCGTTTCATCATCTGGCTGCCCACCTACCATCCGCAAGAACAACCTACAGATCAACCCGACTAAAGCTCATTTTTGCGATGCTTCGGGCGATTGAAGCCTCCCAGCGGGTTCGGGCGGGCTTAAGGTTGCCTTTAAGTTGCGACAAGCCGCCCATAAAGACAACCCGCCGGTTATCGGATATCCTTTTGCGCGAGGTAATCTGCGCGCCGGCTGAATCTTGGATAGGAAAAGCGGGCTGGCAGAAAATCTCACAGAGCAAACATCACTCAAATCGAGAGGAAACAATTATGAAACGGATTTCATTTATCAGTATGCTGGCGCTGGCGGCAATTCTGCTTTCTGCCTGCGGGGCGCCGATTTCAACGGTGCAGAACCAGGCAGCCCGGGTGCTGCGTCAGGCGAGCGAGTTGCTGGCGGACCAGGCTTCTACGCAGAAACTGGTTTCAGCGCAGGAACCGGCTCAAACCCAGCCGCTCCAGCCCGCGCCCACGGCTACTCCGGGCGCGCCGGTGGTCCAACTGCCCGCCGAATCGGCGGGGCTGCTCTCGGCATACGAGGGCGCGCTGGCGCAGATCTATGGGACGGTCAATCCATCGGTCGTGAATATTCGCGTGCTCACCCATGCAACCGGAAGCTCCTTCACGCACCCGTTTGGCGAAGGCGAGGGTCAAATGCCCTCTCCAGACCAAATGCCCTTCGCCCAGGCGCAAGGTTCCGGGTTTATTTGGGACAATCAGGGTCATATCGTGACGAACAACCACGTGGTCGATGGCGCGGAGAAGATCGAAGTCGCGTTCTCCGACGGCGCCACCTATCCGGCGGAGCTGGTTGGGACCGATCCAGACAGCGACCTGGCGGTGATTAAGGTTGACGTGGACGCCAGCCGCCTCCAGCCGATCCAATTGGCTGATTCGAACGAGGTCAAAGTGGGCGAAATCGCCATAGCGATTGGGAACCCCTACGGGCTGAACGGCACCATGACGGTGGGCATCATCAGCGCGGTCGGGCGCACCACCCCCGGCGGCAAGTCTTCGATGGGCGCTCCGAGCTTTTCGATCCCCGATGTCATCCAGACGGATGCGCCGATCAACCCCGGCAACTCGGGCGGACCGCTGGTGGACGATCAGGGGCGGGTGATCGGCGTGACCTATATGATCGAATCCTCGTCAGGCGCCAATTCGGGCGTCGGTTTTGTGATCCCCTCCTCCCTGGTCGCCAGGGTCGTGCCCTCCTTGATCTTGAACGGGCGATATGAGCACCCCTACCTGGGCATCTCCGGGATGACCCTGACCCCGGCGGTGGCTGAGGCGCTGAAACTGGACGCGCTGCAGCGCGGCGCGCTGGTCGGCGAGATCATCCCCGGCGGACCGGCGGAGAAAGCCGGTTTGAAAGCCAGCCACCAAACCGCGACGGTTGACGGGCAGGAAATCGAAGTCGGCGGAGACGTGATCATCGCCATCGATGGCACACCGGTCAATGGGATGGACGACCTGATCTCGTACCTGAGCAACAGCACGACCGTGGGGCAGAAAGTGACCCTCACCGTGCTGCGCGGCGGCAAAGAGACCAATGTGGACGTCACGCTGCAAGCCCGCCCGAAACAGCAGGCTGCTGCAGCCCCCGAACTGAACATCCCGGGTCCCAGCCAGGCACAGCCGAGCAACCGCCCGTGGATCGGCATCACCGCCGGCAGGCTGGTTCCCCAGATTGCCGCGGCGATGGGCTTGCCCGAAGATCAGCAAGGCGTGCTGGTGGAACAGGTTGCCAGCGGCAGCCCCGCCGCCGAGGCTGGACTGCTCGGCAGCGGCGAGTCGACCACCATCAACGGACAGCCCGTGATGATCGGCGGCGACGTGATCGTCGCCATCGACGGGAAAGCGATCGATTCGATGGAAGACCTCGGCGCGCTGTTGGACAACTACAAACCGGGCGATAAAGTCACGCTGACTGTGCTGCGCGACGGCAAGCAGATCGAGGTCGAGTTGACCCTGGGCGCCCGCCCCGCCTTCAACCTGCCGTAAGCCGGTTTGCGAACCCTCTTATCGACAGAGAAACCCCCTGGAAGGTCTGATGTTCCAGGGGGTTTTTGTATAACACGGCTGCGCCTAAGCCTGGTTCAACGCCAATTCCGCCTCGACCATGATGCGCACCAGTTCCTCGAAGCTGGTGGTCACTTCCCAGCCGAGCTGCTTTTTGGCTTTTGCGGGGTCGCCCACCAGCAGATCCACATCCGCCGGGCGCATAAAGCGCGCGTCCTGGACGACATAATCCTGGTAATTCAACCCCACCGCCGCAAACGCCAGTTCCGCAAACCGCCCGACGGTGTGGGTGCGCCCGGTTGCCAGCACGTAGTCCTGCGGGGAGTCCTGCTGGAGCATCAGCCACATGCCGCGCACGTAATCGGGCGCATAGCCCCAGTCGCGCTGGGCGTCCAGGTTGCCGAGCGGGAGCTGGCGCTCCAAGCCCAGCTTGATCCGCGCGGCATAACGCGCGATCTTGCGCGTGACGAACTCGTGACCGCGGCGCGGGCTTTCATGGTTGAAGCCAATCCCCGAGGCGGCAAAGAGATTGTAGCTCTCGCGGTAGTTCACGGTGATCCAGTGACCGTACACCTTTGCCACGCCGTAGGGGCTGCGCGGATAAAACGAGGTTTCTTCGTTTTGCGGGATCTGCTGTACCTTGCCAAACATCTCGCTGGAGCTGGCTTGATAAAACCGGATGTCCGGATCGACCAGCCGCACCGCGTCGAGCAGGCGCGTCACCCCCAGCGCGGTGACCTCGCCGGTGAAGACCGGCTGCGACCAGGAGGTTTGCACAAAGGATTGCGCCGCCAGGTTGTACACCTCGTGCGGGCGGTGGGCATTGATCAGGTCGATCATCGACGCCTGGTCGAGTAAATCGCCCGAGACCAGCGTGAGCCGGTCTTGAATGTGGTGGATGCGCTCGAAATTGACCGTGCTCGAACGCCGAATCATCCCGATGACTTCATAACCCTGTTCGAGCAGGAACTCCGCCAGATAGGAGCCGTCCTGCCCGGTGATACCGGTGATCAAGGCGCGTTTAGCTGCCATTTATCTTTTCCCTTCATATGATTTAGAAAGCCAGGATAAACGATGCGGGGCGTTTTGTCTGCTAAGCCACTTAGCAGGCTTGGAAATGAGAAAACCGTCTCTGAAACGCGCGAGCGCCTGTCAAAATAAGTCGAAATACGATATATTAGTCTCGGAAAGAGGACGATGCCAGATTTTACACACCAGCCCGCGCCGGAAACCATCGGCAAACGGATTGCGCGCCTGAGAGCCGAACGCGGCTGGACGCAGCAAGCCCTGGCGAGCCGCCTGGCGATCTCGCGCGTGGCGGTATCGCACATCGAGATGGACCTCTCGATCCCGAGCGAGCGCACGGTCATTTTGCTGGCTGGCTTGTTCAAGATCGAGCCGCACGCGCTGGTGGAAGCGACCACCTACCCGCAGGCAAAAGCCGAGCGCCTTCCCCCTACCGCTTTGGCGTACACCCAAGCCGAAGTGGAGTTAGCTTTGCTGGCGAACGATCTAGCGTGGATCGAAGCCGTCAGCGAAGACCGGGCGCACCGTAACCGGATCGCCCGCGCCCTGAACGCCTGGGCTGCCCGGCTGGAGCGCTTCGACCAGTCGAGTTTGGACGACAGCCAGCGCGAGCAGGTTCTAACCGCCCGGCGGGCGCTGCGCGCAGCAGCCGAACGGCTGGGTTTGAGCGAGGCGCCCCCAGATCAGCCGAACTGAAGCCGGTTGACAATCGAAGATAAAGCCAGCGTCAAGTCGCTCCCTTCGACCACCCGGCAGTTGGGGATCCGCAAGGCGCTCAACTGGCTTTCAACGGATTGGACGCTGAAATACCCCCCAAAAGTCGCGCCGTCGAGCAGCACCACCACCGGGCGCATCCCGCGCCGGGTGAGCAGATCGGCGGTCTGATAGACGCTATCCGCCGCACTCGGTGTGATCAGCACCGCCGTGCTGCCGCGCGGCATGTGGCTTGCCTGGGCTTCGATCAGCGCCGGCAGTGGCAGCGTGCTTTCCGCGCGGATCAGCGCGAGTGATTCGAGAATCTTGCTGAGCTGCCGCCCGCCCCGGTCGGAGGGCAGGATGAGCAGGTTCGGCCCGGCGGTCACCATCCCGACTGCGCGGCCGCGCCGCAAGTAATAGCGCGCCAGCGAGGCGGCGATCGTCACGCTGTACTCCAGCGTGGACGGTGGCAGCTTGAATTCGTATTTCTTGCGCCAGAAATCGCGGATGTCGAGCTTGGGGCGCTCGTACGGCTGGGCGGCGTGTACGGTGCGGGCTGCGTCGAGAAAGAGCCACACGTCCGCCAGCGGGTCCAGTTCGAATTCTTTCACCATCAGGCGGTCTCTGCGGGCGGTGCTGACCCAGTGAATGCGGTTGAGCGGGTCGCCAGGAGCGTACTCGCGGACGCCAGCCGCGTTCGAGGTGATCTGCGCAGTCTTGCGGCGCAGCGCCTCGCCCCCGGGCAGCAGACCCGGAGGGTTGGGGAAGCTGTGGACATCCACCATCAGCGGATAAACCAGCACCGCTTCCTCGCTGGGAAACGCGACCTTTGATGGGAACAAGCCAAACAGGTCGCCCGAGACCAGTTCGGTGGGACCCAGCGGGAACACGCCGCGCTCGACCAGGCGCGTCCGCGAGAGATAGGTGCGCCCCTCGCGCGCGTTGATCATGGTCAACACGTGCGAGCCGGCGGAGCCGGGGAGGGGCGAATGGTCGCGCACTTCGATCCAAAAGCAGGTCCAGCGGCTATGGTTGTGCACCTCGAAGCGCTCTTCGAAAACCTGACCGACCTGCGAGCGCAAGCTGCGCGCGCTGCGGCGCACAGTTACGCCGCGCAGCGAGAGCTTCGCCATCACCCAACTGATCAACAATAAACCGCCCCATAAGTAGCTCAGGCGGTAGTAGAGCGAGACGCCGGTCAGCGCCCCCGCGATCAGGCTGGCAGCCAACAGGATCAAGACGATCCTAAGCGGACGCGTCATTCATCTCCCTCGTCCGAAAGCGGTCCACCGCCAATTTCCACCGCGTCTGCGGATTGCGGCTCGAAGGCGCGCGCCAGCGGGTCGCCGCCCGGGACGGGCACGTTGTGCAGCACCTCTTCCACGATCTGCTCGGCGTCCAGGTCGCGCAGGCGCGCCCCCGGACCGAGGATGACCCGGTGCGCCAGCGTTGCCGCCGCCAACGACTTGATGTCGTCCGGCAAAATGTACGCGCGCCCCTGCATGGCGGCTTTCGCCTGCGCGCTGCGATAGAGCGCCAGGCTGCCGCGCGGGCTGGCGCCCAGGTAGACCTCCGGGTGCTCGCGCGTCTGGTGCGTAATCTCGACGATGTAGCGTTTCAGCGCCGGCGCAGCAAAGACGCGCTTCACCTCGGACTGCGCCTGCAACAGTTCCGCCGCCGAGACCACCTGTTCGAGTTCTTCGAAGGGGTGGCGCAATTGCTGGCGCTCCAGCACGCGCACTTCGTCGCTGGCGATCGGATAACCGAGGCGGATGCGCATCAGGAAGCGGTCCAACTGGGCTTCCGGCAGCGGGAAGGTGCCTTCATATTCGATCGGGTTTTGGGTCGCCAGAACCATGAACGGGCGGGGCAGTTCGCGCGTCACGCCGTCCACGGTGGTGGTGCGCTCCTCCATCGCTTCCAACAGCGCCGCCTGGGTTTTGGGCGTGGCGCGGTTGATCTCGTCCGCCAGCACGATCTGCGCCATTACCGGACCCGGGCGGAACTCGAACTCGCGCGTCACCTGGTTGTAGATCGAAACCCCGGTGACGTCGCTGGGGAGCATGTCGGGGGTGAATTGAATGCGGCTGAACGAACAGCCCAGCGAACGCGCCAGGCTGCGCGCCAGCATGGTCTTCCCCACGCCCGGCACGTCTTCGATCAGGAGATGCCCCTGGCAAAGCAAGGCGATCACCGCCTGTTCAACCGTCTCGCGCTTGCCGATGATCACTTTCTCGATGTTTTGGATTACCTGCGCGGCAAAATCCTGAACTTCCGTCATAATTCCTCCATGTAAAATCGGCAAACGCCAGCTAAATTCACAAAAAGTATTGTAGCCGCGATCTGGCGCTTATTTTAATAGAAACACATTAAGTACTATCCAGAAAACGCTGTAGTTCAAAACGCGGCGCTGATGATAACGCCCGGCAAACAGCAGCGTCGCCAGCACCAAGCCGGAGGCAAACCGCAGAATCCCGCCTGTCTCGCGAAACGTGGAAAACGGGATGAAGAAAATCACCAGCGCGTTTAGCAACAGGCTGGCGACGATGACGTTGCGCTCGCCGGAAAGCCAGAAACGCCCCGATGTCCAGACCCCCCAGAGCGAGGGCAAGATCACCGCGGGTCCGAACACCACCAGCATCGCCGCCAAATAGACGAGGCTGTACCTGCCGATTTTGAGCAGCCCCGCAAACGGCAGCAACTCGAACGGGGTTGCCATCGCGCCGCCGGACGCCAGCCCGGGCTGCCCAAACGTCAGCCACAGCCAGCCCTGGAAGAGCAAGAACGGCAGCCCGGCGATCAACGCCAGGCGCGCCGCGTCGCGCCAGTTCTTCTCCGCCAGGTACGCCGCCAACAGCGCCAGCACGAACACCACGCTCACTTCCTTGGCGAAGAGCGCCAGGCTCAACAGCAGCCAACCCAGCCATTTGCGCCGCCGTTCCAGCGCCAGCAAGCCCCCCGTTATCAAACCGTACGCCAACGGTTCGGGCAGGTCGACGATCACCGCCAGCAGGAAGCCCGCCCAGAATCCATAGACCAGCGCGTACCAGCGGCTGACCTTCCAGCCGCTCAGCAGCTCGCTGACCGCCCAGGTTCCCAACGCAAGTGAGAGGACGCCGATGCCAGCCAGCGCCCAGGGGATCGCCGCCGGCTGGCGGAACGCGAGCAGGCGCGCCAGCAGCGGCAGCAGGATGCGTTGATAGCGATAGGCAGGCGAATCCAGCCGCGCCGCGACGGGGGCGGGGCGCGGGTCCAGCGCAATATAATACACGAACTGCCCGTCGTAGCCTTCCGTCCCCTGCGGGTCGCCCTCGGAAAACTGCGTGCCGAGGCGCGCCAGCGCCAAAGCGTCGCCGCCCGCCCGCCAGATGACGACCCCGGTCAGCAGCGCGGCGATTAACAGCACGACCAGCGCCGGACCCAGCCGCGTCCGCCAGTTATCCATGCGCGCCCCGCAAACGCCGCCAGAGCGCCGCCAGCAGCCCCAGCGCAGCCAGGCTGAACGCTACGCCCCAATAAAACGAACCGGGGCGATAGGTCAATTTCAGGCGGCGCTGCCCAGGCAGAACCCGCAGCGCCTGAAATAGATAATTCGCCCTCACAACCGGGGCAGCTTTGCCATCTATGACCGCGCTCCAGCCCGGATACCAGACCTGCGAGATCACCAGCCAGCCCGACGCGGTCACGTCCAGATCGAATTCAGCGCGCCCGGGGTACTGCGCCAGGCGTTCGATGCGCCCGATCGGCGCGCCAGCCGCTTCACCAGCGGGTTCCGCCGCGGCGCAGAAGCCCTCTTGCGCGTCGCCCCAATCCTCGATAACCACCTGCGCGCGAAAGTCGGTTTCGCCGCTCAGGGCGCGGGCGCGCGCCTCGGCGGGGGAAGCGGCGCGGACGGCGCACGGCACAAACCACGCCCAATCGCCCTGCATGGCGCGCAGGCGCACCCCGCTCGGCGCGCGGCGGTTCAGTTCGACGACCGCGCCAACGTTCATCAGATCCAACATGCGCGCCTCAGCCGGCGGCGCAGCCTGCTCTAGCATGACGAGCCAATCCGCAAAGCGCCCCGGCACGAACGGGTCGAAGTTATTCACGGTTGAAACGCCGTCCAGCAGGTTCGTGTTGGGCAGTATCACCCGCCGCAGGTTCAGCCAGTCTTCGCCTGGGTCGAACGTCTCAAAACGCATAAAACGCACGTACTTTAACCGTTCCTCCTGGCGCGGGGGGAAGTACAGCCGCCGCGCCCCAAGCTGCGCCCGAACCGTCTCGGCAGCCGGCGACGGGGCGTACAAATCCAGCGTTTCGCCTGGGTTCAAGCCTACGCCGGCGATCAGCAGGTCGGCTGCCACGAACAGCGCCACCGCCCACTGCCAGCGGCTCAAGACGTAGGGTTTGCCGGGCGGGCGAGGCTGCTCCGCCGGAGGCGCAAGCTGGAGCAGACGGCTGCGCTGGCGGGGTTTGCCCGCCGGTTGGGAGGCGGGTTTTGACGGGTCGGCAGCCAACGCCGCATCATCCGTTTCGGCGCGCGGCGGGGCGCTCAGGCTCAAAACGCCGGCGCCCACCCCCAAAACGCCCAGGATGGCGGTTGCGCGGATAAAGCTGGGGCTGATCTCTCCCAAATAGACCCAGGCTAACCCTGCCCCGAGCGAAACCGCCGCGGCGCCCAGCGTGCCCAGGCGCGTCCAGTACAAGCCCCAACCGCGCGGGCGGCGCCAGCCGTCCGCGCCCAGTCCAGCCAGGAGCGCCAGGCTGAAAACGCCCCAGAGCATCCAGCGCGCCGGCGCCTGAAACATATCGAACGTCGGGACGTTGCGGTAAAGCCAGGGGTAGAGCGGGGTGAACTTCCCCAACGCAAGCAGCAACGAGACGCCGAAGAGCGCCAGGGAAAACCAGATCAGCGTCCGCTGCGGGCGCGCCGGTTTGCGGCGCAAACTGCTCAGCGCGGCGCCGACCGCCAGCAGCAGCGGCAGCAGCCCAACGTAGACCGCGTCCTCCCAGACGTTGGCATAGCCCCAATAATCGCCGCTGGCGGGGCTGCCAAACAACCCCGGCGCCAGCAGGGTGAGCAGGTGCCAGTGCCAGAAGGAATAGTTGAGGGCGTAGTCGTACTCGACCGCCGCCGCGCGCTGCGATTGAACCAGGTACTCCGCCGTGGGCAGCAACTGCGCTGCCGCGACGCCAACCGCCAGGAGCAGCGCCAGCCCGTAGAACGCTCCGAGGCGCGCGGTCTGCGCCAGGCGCAAGCGCCACCCGCACCGGTTCCCGCTGCCGAGGGTTTGAACTGCGCTGGCGTTGTTCCACGCCCAAAAAACGCCCCACACGCCGCCCAGCAGCAGGATATACCAGGCGGTTTGGGCGTGCCCGGCTAACAGCAGCAGCGCCGCGCAGCCAGCCAGCGCTGGAAAACGCTTGCGCTCCGGAAGCGGCTGACCCGCGAGCGGCGTGAGGCACAGCAGCAGCCACGGCAGCCAGGACGCCGCCGCGTTGATGCTCAGGAAGCCCAGCCGCGCGACCAGATAGCCCGATAAACCAAACGCCAGCCCGCTCACCGCCTGAGCGGCGGCGTTCAACCCCAGCCGGCGAACCAGCAAAGCCATCCCTAACCCCGACCAGGCGAGATGCAGCGCGGCGAGCGGCGCCATCCCCCAGGCGAGCAGACGCGGTCCGCCCAGTGCGTAAAGCAAGCCGTAAATCCAATAAGGCGGGTACAACAGCCCTGACTGATAGTTCGCCAACAGCGGCGCGCCCATGCCCACCTGGGGGTTCCAGAGCGGCAGCCGCCCGGCAAACAGCGTTTCCAAG
>WBZO01000696.1_pt1 | contig 64508 bp, 56 predicted proteins | sample 5204261 | NCBI WGS metagenome assembly WBZO01 (sample SAMN12412400, study PRJNA552823) | activated sludge metagenome | isolation source: activated sludge from anammox sidestream of wastewater treatment plant... | place: USA: North Carolina | collected 2017-09
TTTATTTTATTGCGTCAGAAGTTGACCTTATCTAACGACCAACTCGAAATCATCATCCAGCAGACCTTGACTACCTTTACTGCTTTGGTGCACTACCCTGTCCGAACTCCTGTCCGAACCTGACATTAGGGCGGCGGTAAATAATCCCAGGGATTGACTTTCCAAGTGGCGGTCATCAATTCAAAATGCAGGTGTGGGCCCGAAGAGCGCCCGGTCGTGCCGACTGCGCCGATAGCTTCGCCTTGCCCGACGCTTTGCCCACAGCCGCGATAGATCGCGCTGAGATGCGCGTATAAAGATTGGAAGCCGTCGCCGTGATCAATCATAATCATATTGCCGTAGCCGTAATCGTTCCATCCGGAATAGACCACCACGCCGGCGTCGGCGGCGTAAACGCCTTCGCCTTCACTGCCTGCCAAATCAATGCCGCGATGGTTTGTTTTTTCGCTGTAGTTGAAGCCGGAAAGGAAATGCTTGTTGGTTGGGTAAACATAAGTCCCGTAGCCCACTGCGCCGCCGCTGACTGGGTCGCAGGCGCCGTCTCCGAGCACGCGGGCAGAGGCTGGGTTATCGCGCGTGACGCCGAGCGGCGCGCTCCAGTTGATGAACTCGCGTTGACCGTGCGGGATGATGAGCCAAGTTCCAGCTTGGATCGAGGCGTTTTCAAAATCGCCGATTGTGTTTGCGTCTATGTGGTTGGCGGGCAGGTTGATGATATCGGCGGCAGTCACATGATAATACTCCGCCCATTGACCAAACGGGATGCCGCCCAGCCATTGCCAATAGACGCCGTCCGTTGGCAAAATATTCAATACCTGACCAGCTTTCAGCGCGTGCGGATCGTCTTGGAGGACGCCGTAATTACCCCACAGGATGGTTTGCGGCTCCAGCCCAAATTTATCGGCAATTCCAAAGACGGTATCGCCATCTTGAACGGTGTAGCTAATCATCTCTTGACGCGGGCGGGATGGGATGTTGGTGTGCAGTTGAGCGCTGCGTGAAATGCCTAAGATAACTGAATTATCTAAATCGGCGAGAGCGTTGAGATTGAGCGCCTCGGTCGCCGCCGGACCTGAATCTGATTCGGCGTTTGCTGAGGGTTGGCGCGGCGTCTGTTGGAAATAAGCGCGCGCCAGCCAGACGACCAAAATAATCGCTAGAATTGAAAAGAGGTTGGCGCTACTGCGAAGCATGGTATCGCCTAACCCAATTTGGGCGAGGCGATTCATTCCGCGCGTCAGCCAGTTTGTGTTTCTCGTTGGCGATGTTGAAGAATCTTGTTGGGCTATTTCTTGCTGTTGCTCCATCTCAGTGGGAGTGGGAGCGTCTTCTTTGAATTCGTTTTGCATGGGGTTCATCATAACATGAGCAAATTTTCAAAGTCAAGTTGCTGGGTTTGACGCTAATCCTAGGTTAACCCATTAGGCGCGATTTTTTTGAAAAATGCCTGATTTTTGCGTTTTTTAGATGGGTAGAATCAATTCGGCGCGCTCAGTCTTTGGGTTATTGACCAGCGTTGAGACGGGGTGGGCGGTCATTTGATCGGCTGGGAAAGGCTGGATGAGGCGAATCAGGCTTTCGGGAGTCCGCGGCGCTGGGTCGAGCCAATCCGCATAATCTTTTTGATTCAAGATCACCGGCATCCGATTGTGAAGCGTGGACATGAATTCATTGGGTTGGGTGGTGATGATGACGCAGGTGCGAATGGAATCGCCGCTGGGGGAATTCCATTCATCCCATAATCCGGCGAAGGCAAAGGGTTTGTGATCCTGCAGATGAATGTAATGCGGCGTTTTTGTTTTTACGTTTGTTTCGGTTTTCCATTCATAGAAACCATCGGCGGGGATGAGACAGCGTTTATATTTGAAACTTCCGCGAAAGGAGGGTTTTTCCGCGAGCGTTTCGCCGCGCGCGTTGATCAGTTTGTGGGCGATGCTTGGATCTTTTGCCCAAGCGGGGATGAGCCCCCAAAGGAAGAAATCCGCTTGGCGTTTGCCGTCATTGGGGATGGCGAGAATTGGTTGCGAAGGCGCGATGTTGAAACGCGGCGCAAATTGATTGGGGAAGGCGTAGCCGGTGAATATATCTGCGGCTTGGGCTGGGTCTATGGTTAGAGTGAATCTTCCGCACATTTTTGCTCCTATCGCGGTAAGGTGAAATAGAAAGCGGCGCCTTGCTTGGGTTGCGATTCAACCCAGATGCGCCCGCCGTGGACTTCAATGATTCTTTTGACGAGCGTCAGCCCAATGCCGGTGCCATGCGATTGCGCGTCAAGTTTGTTGAACAGTCCAAATATTTTTTCGTGATATTCCGGCTCGATGCCGATGCCGTTATCTTTAACGTAGAAAGTATATTCATGCGCTTCGACTGATGAAACGCCGATCTGAATGAGCGGAGCGGGTTGTGTATCCATGAATTTGATTGCGTTTTCAATTAGATTTTGCAGGGCTTCGGTCAGCCGGGTTTGATCGCCGTAGATGACGATTTCTGTAGGTTGATATTCAATTTTTACGCCGCCTTTTTGAAGTTGACCCTGCAAGATTTCAACGGTGTCTTCGACGATTTGATTGAACGGAATCTCAACCGGCGGGTTGATCAAGCGCCCGATCCGCGATAATTCTAAGAGGTCGTTCAAGAGACGTTGCATTTTTTCTACGGCGGCAATGATGCGGATGGCGCTGTGATGGACTTTATCCAAATTACCGGCGCGCGCGTCTTTTTCGATATAGCCCAAGAAACCGCTGATCGTCACCAGCGGAGAGCGCAGATCGTGAGAGACGGTGTAGGTGAAGCGCTCCAATTCGGCGTTTTTAGTTTCAAGTTCTTGAATGAAATTTTTTCTTTGCGTTAGTTCGCTTTGCAAGGCGGTGTTCAGGCGCGAATTTTCAATCGCTAAGCCGGCGTATCCGGCAAAAAGCCTTAGGGATTCGATTTGTTGTTCGCTGATGGGGCGCTTGGTGATGTTGTTATCCACGCACAAAATGGCGACGGGTTTATCGCCGGCGCGGGCGGCGATTGCCATAAAATCTTTAACGCCAGCCATCGCTTGATTTGATTCGTTGGGATGATCGCGCTCGTAATCGTCAGTGGCATAAATTGCATTGGGCGTGTGAAGCATTTCTAAAAAGGAAGTTACGGCGGGGTTGTCGGCTGAGGTTGATGTGGAAGATGCCCATTCGTCGGTCATCTCGCCTTGATTGTTCGTGCCAAACGTGCCTTGAATGGTCTCTTTTTCTGCGTCGTACAGGTATATGCCGATGCGGTCAAAGCCGAGCCCATAGCGCACGCCCTGCCAAATGCGGATGAGCGTAATTTCTAGTTCGTAAGCGCCGGGGGTCGGTCCGCCGGACGGCGTGATTTTATTGGACTCTGTCACATATTGACCGAGCTTCACGACTTCTTCCAGCGTGGCGCTCCGCGCTTTTTCTCTTTCTTCATCCTGTTGTTTTTGGAGGATTTCATCCTGAAGTTTTTCGTACAATCTTGAATTTTCGATGGCGAGGGCGGCATACCCGCTGAAAAGCCTGAGCGCCTCCAACTGTTCTTCCGTGATCGGGCGGTGCGTTAGGGCATGGTCGGCGCAAATGACCGCGATCGGTTTGGAGCCAACCCAAGCCGCAATAGCGACGTAATCCTTCACGCCGTACATTTCATCGCCGGCGTCAATATTATTTTCTTCGGAATAGTTGTGCGTAAAGTACATGCCGCCGGGGTTTTCTAAAACTTTATCGAGCCGATTGGTAGCCTCGCGGCTAATTGGAAAGGAGACATTCCGAACCTCTTCCATTTGACCGTTGCGATCCGTTCCGATCGTGCCGTCTACGGAGAGAGTCTCGGCGTTATAGAGGAATATCGCCAGCCGATCAAATTCGAGCGTATCGTGTACGCCGTGCCAAATCTGTTTCACGGTTTCAGTAAGGCTGGAAGTGACGGTGACGGTTTTGCCGAGTTCGATCACTTTTTCTAGCAGTTCGCGGCGCCGCTGTTGGGTAAACTCAATTTCTTTACGCGCCTGAATATCTCTGGCGATGCCGGAGGTGCCGATCACTGCGCCCTTTGAATTGAAGATCGGCGTTTTGATGGTCTCTACCCAATATTCGCGCCCGCTTACGTCCTTCACCTTTTCTTCAATCCGGCTTGGTTTTTGGGTGGCGATGACCAGAGCGTCAGCGGCGCGGAAGGCTTCGGCAGATTCTCGATCGGATAGTTCGTAATCGGTTTTGCCGACAACTTCCTCACGTTTCAGCCCCTCAAACTCGCTGAATTTTTCGTTCACGGCTAAATAGCGGCTGTTTAAATCTTTGAGCCAAGCCATATCTGGCACGTTTTCGATCATGCTGACTTGAAGTTGCAGGGATATTTTTTCCGCCTCTTCAGCGACTTTGGTATTGGTCACATCTTGCGCCGAACCTATAACGCCGGTGACGCGGTTTTCAGCGGCGTTCCAAATTGGGCGGGCGGAGATGCGTACCCAACATAATTCGCCGTTCTTGGCGATTGTACGCACGTCTGAAATTATGCTTTGATTGCGCTTAAGGGTGGCTAGGTCTTCCGCGTCTTTTTCCACATCGGCGGGATGCAGATGCGCCACCCAGCCTCCGGCGGCTATATATTCCTCGAAAGTGTAGCCGGTCAAACGTTCGAATGCGCCGCCAACCCAAATCAGGCGATTATGTCCAGCCGCGTCTATAGACGATTCGAAAATATAATCGCTACTGACGCTTAAGATCAGTTTGTAACGCTCTTCGCTGGCTCGGGCGCGTTTTAACGCTCTTTGAATTAAACCGTAAAAGATGTATTGTAGAAAAATTAAAATTGAAAAAATAATTGCGCTTAACATCCAGAACGAAGCGGGCGAACTGATTTCTCTGAAAACGATCAAACCCTTGGCGTCTGCGTAGAGCATCCATCCGCCGGCGGCAACGGAAACCAAGGTGGTTAGAAAGGCAAATTGAAAGCCGAGCAAAATTCCGGCGATGATAATGACGAGCGCGTAACCGAAAGTGTAGGCGAGGCTGTAAACGCCCGCGTCCGTTACTGCGCTGACGGTGAGCAAAGCCCAAAGCGTAATTACTTCGATGTAGGAAGCGGTTTGTACAAAGCCGCGCCGAATGAGATAAAACAAAAATATGCTGACGCCAATGTGTAAGACGATTTGAAATAGTATTCGGCTTAGAAAAATGGGGGCGGTGAAGAGGGCGTAGCAAAAATAAGGGATGGAAGCGAGAAGTAAAGTCCACAATAATGTGGTCAGTAAATAGGCGTGATATTCTTTTTCTTCAGGCTCAAAGACCGGCGGATCAAAAATGGATTTAAGTATTTTTTTTATCAAGCGGGTTGCCTCAATTTCCGCGCGTCTCCGGCGCGCGTCGTTATGCCAACCGCATCTAGATGCTCCAAAAAGGCTTGGGCGTATTTGCGGCTGGTGGTTAGCGCATCGCGGGCTTCGGCAAGCGTGATTGCGCCTTGCCGCTTCAATATATCATGGATTATTTCGGACATTTTTTGATAATCCGGTTTTCTGAAAACTACCTCAGTTGAGACGAGCGTGAGTTCGTCTAAGGCAATTAAGGCTTGGAAGATTTCAGCGCCGGCGATAGCTTGCGCTTCTTTGACGCTCGGCGGGCTGAAAGGCTGGGCTTCAAATGCGCGCATCAAGGCTTGGACTTGGACCTGTTCCCGCTCCGTGAAGCGAATCGCGTGCCGGGCATTTTTTATCAACTGTGCAGTTTCGGCTAAAACCTGTTCTTTGAGCAATAAACTTAAACAGGCGTTATAGATTTTGGCGTTCAAGCCCAGTTTGCTTTTTAATTCTTCGCGCGGAATGCCGGCGCGTAAAGGAAAATTGAGATGATGTGAATTGACGATTTCTAGAAAACGCTTCGTCACTAGATTCCAGCGCGCAAGCGGCATGACGAGCATGGCGCTATCAATGGATATTTCTCCGGCTTCCAGCGCGATCAAACTGCCGGCTTCGAATAATTCTTTCAACGCCTCTGCCGCCGAGGTAGATTCTAGGCGTGAATACGAAACGATTTCTTTGAGCGGCGCGGCTTGTAAGGTTAATGCCGCTTCTAGCAAAACGTCGGCGGGCTTGCCTTGCAATAGCGCTTCAAGCGCTTGCAGGATGGCCGCGTCAAAGCGCTTATGCCGGCTCTTTGGTTGCGGATCAACGATTACGCCGCCGCCTAAAGTTTCGCTAGGGGAAGGTCTTCTGAGGATGTAGCGATCTCCACGCGCCGCTACGATGGGTTCGCGCAATTCCAGTTGAATCCAGCAGTTTTTTCCAGAGGCGGCTTCTTCTACATCCAACAGGCGCAAGGTTGCCATTGTTTCACTAGCGCCGACAAAGAGTTTGACCTCGGCGGCATGTTTGAGCGGGGCGGATGTTGTATTGAGTAAACGTAGATGTGCGTCCACTCGGCGCGTGGCTTGATAGTGAAGCGGTTCTTTCATCACGACCACTTCTCCGCGTTGAAGCGCTTCCGTTTCAATTCCGGAAAGGTTAATTGCGGCGCGCGAGCCGGGGAAGACGGTTTCTGTTTTCTTTTGGTGAGTTTGTAGCCCGCGAATGCGACCGGTTTGTGCGGATGGCAGAATGAGAACTTCATCGCCGATGGAGAATTTGCCATTGAGCAGAGTTCCGGTGACGACTGTGCCAAAGCCGCTCAGGCTGAAGACGCGGTCAATGGGCAGGCGCGGGCGATTCAAATCTGGTCGCGGCGGCTGGTTTTGTAAAATAGTTTCGAGGGCGTGGAGCAGTTCGGTTAAACCGGTTTTATGCTTGGCAGAGACGCGCAAGATTGGCGCGGCTTGCAGGGTTGTGCCGCTCACAGCGGAACGAATGTCTGTTTCTAAAAGATCAAGCCACCCTGAGTCTGAAGCGAGATCGGTTTTAGTCAAAACGATTAAACCGCCGGAGATTTGGAGTAAATCCAAAATGGCGAGGTGTTCTTGCGTTTGCGGCATGATGCCTTCGTCTGCCGCAATAACCAGCAAAGCCGCGTCAACCCCGCCGATGCCGGCGAGCATGTTCTCGATAAAATCTCTATGCCCGGGCACATCCACAATGCCGATTTCTTCGCCGCCGGGGAGTTTCGCCCAGCCGAAGCCGAGTTCGATGGTCATCTCGCGGGCTTGCTCTTCTTTGAGGCGGTCTGGATGTTTGCCAGTGAGCGCTTCGATTAATGCGGATTTGCCGTGATCTACATGACCTGCTGTGCCGATAACTCGCATGGCGTAATTTAACCACAAGTTCGGCGCAGTCAATCAAGAAAGGCTATGCCTTTCAAAATTGAGATTAAAACTTAAGCGTCTTGACGGTTAGGCTTTTTTGGTCTTTTTGCCGTGCCCCATGATGCGTTGGTAAGCGATCATCCATTCGTGAATGACGTTCATCATTTCCTGTAATTGTTTTTCGGTGACGTCGGTGGTCTGATGCAGGTCGTCTTGCAGGGCTTGTGAAATGTCGTTGATGCCAACGATGGTTTCAGTCACTTTTTGCACGTCTTTGCGAATATCGCGGAACGATTCTTCGGAGGAGAGGCTGTATCCAGTCCAGCGTTTTTGATCGTCGGTTTTGAAGCTGACCCATTCTTGACGCAGGCGCTCTTCTGCGAGGCGTTGCATTTCGGTCACTTCGTTGATGCGTCTTTCTAGTTTTGTATTTAATTCCAAATAAGTCTCTTGGGCTTTCTTGGCGCCGCGCAGAGCTTCGTCCAACATTTGGACGCGCCCTTCAATGTTTGAAGATTCGGCTTGGAAGGAACTGTATTTTTCCTGCCAATCTTTCCAGGCGCGGTCGCGGTCAATTTGCGCCAGCGCTTGTTGATCTAAAAAGGCGGTTTGCGCCTGACGGCGTTCGCTTTCTGAAACGATCAATTCCGCAAAACGATTCTCGATATTGCGAATGGTGTCTCCGTGCATGACGTTTTTCTCTTTGTTTTCTTCTACGCGCTTGCGTACTGCGGCAATTTCGCCTTGCAAATCAGAGATGCGTTTGAGATCGTTTTTGCGCGTCTCGTCCATCGCCGATAATGAGAGCACAACATCTTGGTTGGAACGGATCGAATCTTCAACTTTGGTTTTCAAATCGCTGATGTTGTTGAGCGTGCGTTGAAGTTCGCTCCCGCGTTCCTTAAGCTCTTTTTTGATTTCGTTCACGCTGGGGGGAAGCGTGTTTTTAATTTGCGCGATGGCTTTATTCAAACTCTCGACTTCGACTTGCGAACGCTTGAGCGCTTCTTTTTCGCTTTTGAGCCGCGCTTTTTCGTTTTCTTCAATCAGTTGGGTTAATTCGCTTCTTTGTTTGGCGAGAATGCCTTCAAATTGATCCACGCGCTTTGAAGCGGGAGTCAGTTCGCTGATTTGTTTGGCGGTAGTCTTAACCTGTTTGGAGGCGACGTCTAAACCCGCCTCCAAAGAAGCGGCGCGCTCCACTAATTTGGCGATGGTTTCTTTGTTTTCGCGTTGTTGCTTATCCAGCCATTCAAGGCGTTTGACAATTTGTTCAAATTCCATAAGTTTCTCCGAAACGAGGCTACGTTGTAAAATTATAGCACGCCGTCTTATTGACCAAGATGTTTGAATAAAGTGGGGAGTTGCGCGATAAAAGGCTGAAGAGTTTGCGGAAATATGCCGAGGATGAAAAGCCCGACCACGCCTACCCCAAGCATGATCGTTTGGACCCAAGTTTCCCCCAACTTCCAGACTGCGTTTTCCTCCGCCATAACAAAGACCGCCAAACTGCGAAAAGCGCCGACCAGCAAGCCGAGCGTCCCGATATAGACCCAGAACGTGACGGTTAACGATTGTGTCGCCAATTCCTGCGTGAGCGCCAGGCGCGGCGGAAAACCGGCTAATAAAGGAAAACCAATCATAGATAAATGCGCGATTACGATCGCGCCGGCGGCAACGGGATATTTCCGCGCCACGCCTTTTAACTCATTGAATTGCAGAGAAAAAGATTCGCGTTTGAGGATTGAAAGCCCCAGCGCCCAAACTGCCAATTCCAAGCCGCGCGGGATGAGAAGCAAAAAGACGATATTAACAATTTCGGAAGATTTTAGCGTGAAAGCTAAAAGCGCCAAGCCCGTCTCGGCGATGGCGGCGTATGCCATAATGCGCCCAAGTTGTTTTTGCGTAGCGGCAAACCAGCCAGCCGAGACGACCATCAGCGTCCCGGCAACTTGTACCGCAGTGGAGAATTGCACGGAAGTTCTCAGCCACGTATAACGATCAAAAAAATCAAGCGCGAAAATTAATGTGAAGGTGGGCAATGCCCAGAGCAGGAAGCCAGTTGCGTAGGGGAAAGATTCTTCCGCCAACATAGGAATCCAATTGTTGAGCGGAAAAACTGCCAGTAGAAAAGCGAAGCCTAAACCAAGCATTGTGCCGGCTTGCGTCGTCAGGCTTAGGTTGCCGGGTCCGGCTTCTACGCCGGCTAACATCCAGCCGGAAAATAGAATGAAAGGCATGGCTAAGGTTTGGTAGATGATAAAGCGTAGTACGCCGCGCTGTGGCTTTTGATAAGCCGGCACGAGCAGAACGATGATGAGCATTGCCGCAATTTCCAGAATTAATGCGGCGAAGAGAAAAGGCTCAACGGCGATAGAAGCGGTGAGCAAGGCGACGATCATCAATCCATAGGCGACAAAGCGGTTGGCAGTTCCGGAGGCTTGCGTGCCAAAAAACCATAAAGCTGAAACGCCATAGATTGCGGCGAGCAAGGGTCCATCTGCCGTGCCAAAGATAAAACTCCGCCCAAAAACTTGAACCGAGGCTGAGATCTTTAGGGAAAAATTCCCAATCAGCAAAGCGGTGTCAATGGGAAAAATCAAAGCGGTCAAGGAAAGAATTACGGAAACAACGCCGCCCAAAATGGCAGAAAAACGCTCTTGCACGAAGAAGAGCGTCAGCGCCCCAATCAGCAGGGGTATTAAAATCCAAATCACTGCGGCGTTCATTCTATTTCCTCTTCGGGCAGGGCTGTGGAATTTCTGCCGGCTAATAAAAGATAAGCCCCAAGCAAGCCCAGCCCAAGGTTGGTAGCCGCGAGCAAGCCGGTGACTAGAATTGAGTTCTCAATAGCGGCGTAGATAATTTCAAAACCGGCGCTGAGCGTTAATAAACTAATGCTGATGCGTAAAATGTTGGAAGTTAAGCTGAGTTGAAGCAATCCCGCTCCGATCATTAACAACCCGCCGACGATTACGGGCAAGCCTAAGCCGGGCATGGCGGCTTCGATCCGTGAGGCGACGCTAAAAGTGACCAGCGCAATTACGCCGACCAATGCGGTTGAAAACCAATAATTATCAGGCGCGTTGGCGGCTTGTGTTTCTTCATCTTCCAAGCCGAGGCGCGTCATCCCTAAAACGGCGATGACCATCCAGCCCGCCACCAATTTGACTGAGCCGATCACAAACGGTTGATGCCGCGCAACCAGCCAAAACACGGCGAGGTATTGTAGAGCTAACGCGCCGAGTTGATAGCGCCAGTCCTTGCTGATGAACATCGCGCCGATAGAAACTAAGATCAAGCCCGTCATGCCCCATGAAATTACTAATTCCATCTATTACGATCCCCCTTGCGTCATCAGAGAAATGAAGAGAATTAAAACCAGCAAAGTCCACATTAAGCCGCCGTCGCCTTCCAGCGCGGAATTGATCACCCGTAGGAAATAATCAATTGTGCGGTGAATGTTTGAGAGCGCGCCATATAAACCGGTTTGCCAGTTGAATGCGGAAGCGCTTTGGTGGGCGCGAATCGGATTCAGCAGGCGAAAACGCGGGGTTGCCCAAAACAGCCCAAAGGTCAGGAGGGTGGCGCTCACGGCGAGCAACCACGCGCCAATTTGACGCGCGCCGTCCCAGCCGAATAATCCCAGCAATACTTGATCAAAAATCAAAAGACCAATGCTGATCGGGTAGACGGTTTTCATCCACGCCGGAAGCGTTTCAAGCGCATCCCGCCCGGAGGCGCGTAAGGCGTGGCGGATATAACCCGCCATAATCAGCGCTTGCGCGATGGCGATGAACGGAAAGAAGATTCCTAGATTGGTTAGCCAAGCTCCGGCAGTTAACGAAAAAGGAAGCGTGGAAAGGCTGAACACGCCGATTAACAAAGCGCGATTTACCCAGATGTGTTGAACCGAAGCGAGAAAGAGCGAACCGCCCAGCAAAATTAATGCGCATCCCCAACCAACTGCGCCCGCTGAATTGCCGCTCACCGCAGAGGCGACTGAAAGCGCCGCGAGGCTGATGACCCAATACGGTCTGCCGGATAATTCATCCGGCGCGCGAAGCCACATCCAGCCGCTGTAAATTCCGGCGGCGAGCGCTAGCGCTAATAAGATTGACGTGAGCGCGGGAGTCAAACTGCCGCTTGGAATGCGGGCTAATACCGCCAAACTGGAAGCCGCAGAGACCAATCTTAACGAAGTCCCAAACCCGCGCTTCAGCGCTGAATCTGGCGAGTAAGGCAAATGGAGCGGTAACACACCCATCCTTAATCCGGCGGCGAGGATGAGATATACGCCGGCTCCCGCAGACATTGAAGCGAAACTTGGCGAAACGTGATTGGAAGCGCTAATCACGTTTGCCCAAATTAACAACCCAATGCCAACGGCGCGAGTCGCAAAAGCGAAGGCTACTTTCTCGTTATTCTGCGAGCCTTTGACCGCAAGCAGTTGATTGAATAATTCGGTTAGGTCTAGCGCCGCCCAAACCAATAATAAAGTTAGGGGATTATCTGCCGTAACTGCCAATAAGCCTAATCCGGTCAACGCAAGCGAACCAGCCCAGGCAATCGCGTTGACCAAGTTCAACGTCGTCACCGCCGCTAGTAAAACCGAGATGGCTAGCGTCGCCAAACTCAACGCATAGGGCCAAGCGAGCCCATCGGCGCGAAAAGCTATCGGCGTGGAAAAGACTTTATTCGTTCCCCAGAGCGGCAAGGCAAAAGTGAAATTCATTTGCGTCTGCCATAAAAAAACGCTCACCAGCCCCAGCAACGCCCCGCCAATCGCCACTAACCAAGCGTAGCGTTCGGCAGGTTGATAAAAATTCAAGGCGATCAAAACGAGCGCCGTAATAAAAAAGATAGCGCATGAAATAACGATCAACATAACGACGGTAATTGTATCAGTTTTATGACTGCCTAAATTTCCCCGCGCGCTTTTGGTACAATCCCTTTATGACTTTGCGTTTTTCATCGTGGACAAGACGAGGAATGTTTTCCTGTGTCTTGCTCTTTTTTATTTTGACTGCTTGCGCCGCTCCTGCTAACTTTGAAACTGTTTCTCCGCTTCCGGCTTCTCCCACGCTGACGCCTTTTTACCCTGAGCCAACTCAAGTGACTCCCTTCGTCGAAGGGCATCTCTCGCCGTTAGAAGAGCCGACCTTCACGCCGTTTCCAAACCCAATTGCGCCGTCGGATAGCTACCTCCCGCCAGTGCAATTAGACGCTACCGAGACGGATTTTTCTAATCTAGCCATTTACAACCCGCTCACTGGATTGTCAGTTCCCGATCCCACTTTATTAGAGCGCCGTCCTTTGGCGATCAAAATTGGCAACTCGCCAGATTATGTCCGCCCGCAATCTGGGTTGAGTTTGGCGGATGTAGTTTATGAATATTACATCGAATGGGGCGATTCGCGTTTCATCGCCGTCTTCTATGGAAAAGATTCGCCGCATGTCGGTCCCGTCCGTTCCGGCAGATATTTTGACGAACATATTGCGCGCATGTACGACGCTTTCTTAGTTTTCAAATTCGCCGACCCGCGCGAATTGAATTATCTCAAAGCCAGCGATATTTCCGATTTCTTGATTACTCCGGGCTTTGGCGCTTGTCCGCCGTTTGTGGACGGCGTGGATAACCGCGATGATTACAATAATTATTTCTTTGACACGCGCCAGTGGGGGAGATGCGCCGCTCAAAAAGGCGTGGATAACAGCCCGCAGAGTTTGAACGGCGGATTTTTCGCCGACAGCCCTCCCGACAGCGATTTGATCGTTAATCGCATTTACACGTATTTCTCAATCTATAATTACAACTATTGGCAATACGACGCTTCGTTTCGTAAATATTTCCGCTATCAAGAAGCCAACGATATGACCAACGGCAGAAAAGAAGCCTACGCTCCATTGACCGACGCCGAAACCCGCTTGCCCGTCACGGCGGATAATGTGGTCGTATTGTTTGTGCCTTATACCTTTGCAAATCAATTTGAAGCTGAAGATGAAGTCTATCATGTGGATTTGCTCGATTATGGCAACGCCTACATTTTTCGCGATGGCGTGGCGCTCCCCGCGCACTGGAATCGAGTGGACGAAAACCAGCCGCTCTTGCTCACTTCCTTGCTCGGTACGCCCATTTATCTGAAGCCCGGCAATACATTTTATGAAGTGATCGGCGTGACTTCAAATTACACCCAAAATGGAACTGATTGGCTCTTTCAATTTGCTACGCCGTAAAATTGGGAGTGTCTAATTCTGTGGACTCTGCGCTCTCCGTGGTGAAAAGTTCTTTAGCCCATTTCTTTAGGCGCTTCCGTAAAATTGAAAATACCCTATTAATTCCATAGAAGCGCTGAAAGAATGGATTACAATACGAACATTCCCAAACTTGGGAGCTAGCTTATGAATTTTGACCCGACCTTTTTGAGTAGCCTTTTGCTTGTGCTAACTGCCTTTGGCGGCGCTTTTCTCATCGCCTTGTGGATTAGCCTCATCGTTTGGACGCACCGCGATATTCGCGGACGCGCCCGCGACCCGCTCGTACAAACGCTGGCGGCTTTGCTGGTTGCCGCGCTCAACTTGCCCGGCGTATTGGTCTATTTGATTTTGCGTCCGCAACGAACTTTGGAAGAAGAATATCAACGCACGCTGGAAGAAGAAGCCTTACTGCAAGCGCTGGAAGATTTGCCGCTCTGCCCGGGCTGTGAAAGGCGCGTCAAAGACGAATGGCAAGTTTGTCCCAATTGCCATACCAAACTAAAGAAAACCTGCCACAACTGCGCCAAACTGATGGAATTGCCCTGGAATATTTGCCCATATTGCGGAACGCCCGCCCCGGGTATGCGTATGGAAGCGACCAGCATGGAAGAAGCCCTGCGTAGCCTAAAGATTAGCGAAGATCCAAAAGAAGTGAAAATAGAATAAAAGAAAATGCTCGATCTAAAAAATCGAGCATTCTTATTATTTTCTGATGTTATGCAGTACTGCAAGATTCAGCTTGCAGTTTTGGGCAACATAAATGTTGCGGTACGAATAAAGCGCCTAAGGCGAGTTAATTTTATCGGTTATAGAGGATATATATGAGCGAAAGTCAAATTCAAGGATATTTTTCATTTTCAAACGCCGACCTAGAAGCGAATCGGCAGGGCAAACTTTCAGAGAAACAAACGAAACAAATCTCAGCCAACGATGATTTTGCCCAAAAATTTGTTCTGGGTTTGTTCGCTGTTTTGCTACTCATTGCAATTTTATTCGCGTATCTCGCTTACGCTAAAAATAACAATATAGCCCTGTGGATTTGGGCAGTGATCTTTCTTTTAGGCGCGGGCTGGGCATTGCGCGGCGCCAGGACGAACGTGGATCGCACTGTGCAAAAGGCGGAAGGCGAAGTGCAATTTGTGAAAGTGGAAAAACAAACCGGCGCGAGCGTCACGCCTAGCGTCAGCCGCCAAACTGTGGCGAGCTATGAAATGCGCGTGGGCGGAGAAACCTTTGCAAACGCAAACCCTGCGCTCATTGACCAGATGCAAGGCGCTGTGTACATTGTCTATTTTACAAAAGCCACCAAGCAAATTCTCTCGGTGGAATTTGTCTCTAAAGGAAAATGAAATTTGAAGATTGAAGCCCTTACGCTCCATCATATATCCATGCCGTTGGTCGCGCCTTTTGAAACCTCTTTCGGGCGCGAAACCAACCGTCAGTGCGTCATCGTTGAGATTAAATCTGAAGGGTTGATCGGATATGGCGAATGCGTCGCTTCGCGCGACCCGGGCTATAACTACGAAACGACCGGCACAAGCCTGCACATTCTCTCGGAATTTATCGCCCCGTTGATTTTAGGCAAGGATCTGAAAAACGCCGCCCACTTCCATGAAGTTGTCTCTGGCATTCGTGGACATCACCTAGCGAAAGCGGGCGTGGAGATGGCTTTATGGGATTTACAAGGCAAGGCTTCTGGAAAATCACTGCGCGAACTATTCGGCGGAAAACGCGAAAAAGTTGAGGTGGGAGTCTCGATTGGGATTCAGCCATCCGCTCAGAGCTTGGTCCGAAGCGTGAGCGAATACATTCAACAAGGCTACGCGCGCGTCAAAATCAAAATTAAACCCGGGCGGGATGTGCAAGACGCTTCCGCAGTCCGCAAGGAATTTCCAAGCCTGCACTTACAAGTGGATGCGAACTCCGCTTATTCTTTGACGGATGTGGAAATTTTGAAACCGCTGGACGAATTGAATTTACTGTTGATCGAACAACCGCTATTTGAAGACGATATTTGGGATCATCATAAATTGCAGGCGCAATTCAAAACGCCGATCTGTTTGGATGAAAGCATTGTTTCGCCGCGCCATGCGCGTTATGCAATTGAGATGCAAGCCTGCAAAATTATCAACATCAAAGCGGGCAGGTTGGGCGGCTTGAGCCAAGCCCTGCTCACGCACGATCTTTGCGCTGAAAATCAAATTCCGGTTTGGTGCGGCGGCATGTTAGAGACGGGCATTGGGCGCGCTTCCAACTTGGCTTTGGCTTCTTTGCCTAATTTTATTTTGCCCGGCGATCTTTCCGCTTCAGACCGTTATTATGCGCGCGATATCACCAACGAAAGATTTACCTTGAATTCGGATTCAACGATTGCCGTCCCCAGCGCGCCCGGGCTAGGCGTGACAATAGATCAATCCGCTTTGAAAGACTTTACGTTAAGTAAACGAACTTTTTGAGCGTAAAGCGCTCCTCAAAATTGACCATTCTCCCAGCCTAAAATTGTATTGAAATTATTGTGTTTCAATTAGACGCTCAAACCTATAATGCGTGGCGTATGAAAGCCTCACGCATTAGCATCCTGCTTAGTATTTTTTCATTGACGGCGTGTCAACCAGCTTTATGGGGCGCGCCTCCTCCGCCGCCCACGCTCGGCGTCACTAGTTCTGCGCCGCTCAACATTTCTCTCGAACATCCTTCCGCTACTGCCGCAGTTGAATCAACGCAGACCGCCACCGTCACAGCCGCGCCAACGCCGGTGATTTTAGGAGCGGCGCAAGTTTGGGCAAAAGATTCAGTTCCCGAATTACTGCGCGATCAACTGCGTCAATGGGGTTTCCAAGTTCTCGCTTCGGATGATAGCTCGGCAAATTTATATATGGATGTCGTCCAGCCGGTGCCGGGCGCATTGCACGTTTCCACATGGACGTATGCGCTCGTCGCGCCTTTCCCAACTTTGGTGGATAACGTCTCCGCGGAGGAATTGCTGAATGCCTGGCACGGCGAGGATACCGGAATCTTCACCGGCATCCCCTTGCTGATGGACGCTTCCACAAAGGCGACTTTTTCCGCGTTGTGGGGCGAACCAGCGAAAGACACCGTCAAAGTAGTGGATGGACACGCTTTGCTCGAAACGGCTTGGGATTCCATGCCGGCTTGGGGCATTATCCCTTTTGAAAAGATTGAGCCAAAGTGGAAAGTTCTGATGGTGGACGATCAATCTCCAGTTCAAAAGAAGTTTGATCCAGAGACCTATCCACTGACCGTTGATTATCGTTTGATGTGCGTGAGTACCTGCCAATTGCCCAGTTCGCCGGCGCTTGCTTTTCAGAACCGCGACCCCAAGAAATTAACCACCGTAGTGATGACCGGCGTCACCGCTATGGCGCGCGCCACAGCCCAGCGCATGGATCTGCGCGGCGTTTTATATCCGGGTCAGGTTTTGCGCGATATGTTCCTCGAAGCCGATATTTTGCATATCAATAACGAAGTGCCGTTCTATGCAGGCTGTCCCAAGCCGGACCCTTTTCAGCCGCGAGAAATCTTTTGTAGCTCTCCGCGTTATATTCAACTATTGATTGATATTGGCACAGATGTAGTCGAACTCTCCGGCGATCACTTCGCGGATTACAAAGCCGAAGGCATGTATGAAACACTGGATATTTACCATAAATACAATCTCCCGTATTATGGCGGCGGCGTGAACGAAGCCGAAGGGATGAAACCTTTGCTGATGGAAGTGAACGGCAACAAGATCATGTTCATCGGTTGCAATTACAAAACGATCTACGCTAGCGCTAGAGAAAACAACCCCGGCGCCGTGCGCTGTAATTTTGATTACATCACCGACCAAATCCGCACATACCGCGCTCAGGGCTATTTGCCGATTTCCACTTTCCAATACCATGAATTCCCTTCGCCGGAAGCCAGACCCCAGCAAAAGATAGATTTCCGCATGATGTCGGATGCGGGCGCTGTGGTGGTGAGCGGCAGTCAGGCGCATGTGCCCCAAGTGATGGAATTTTATAACGATGGCTTCATTCATTATGGCTTGGGCAATTTATTCTTCGATCAAATGGATCCGGAAGGTTCGCGGATTACTCAACATGAATTTATTGATCGCCACATCTTTTATGACGGAAAATATCTCGGCGTGGAATTGATCACTGCCTATCTGGAAGATTACTCGCGCCCCAGATACATGACTCAAGTCGAACGCGATAATTTTCTCTCGCTCTATTTCGATTACAGCGGCTGGGATTTCCCGCAAGCCGGGCAGTAGTCAAAAGAAATTATAAAATTCGTTTTGCTTCAATCTCTCAATTTAATTGAGAGATTGAATTTTCTCGCGGCAAAAAAACTCGAAATTGAGTAGAATGTTTCCCTGTTTATGAAAAAAATATTTCTGTTCGTTTGCATTTTCGCCATCAGCGCTTGTTCTGCGCCCGCCACTCCCGCCCCAACTCAAATTGTTGAACCGCCAACCCCAACTATTAGCGCGCCCACGCCTACGCTTCAGCCTGCGGCGCTCTGGATTGCGCCCACAGTTCCCGCGACGCTTCGTCAAGCCGCTGAAGGCTTGGGGATTTCGCTCGCGCCGGATTCGCAATCAGCTACGCAAATTTTAGACGTGGCAGATAGCGGCTCCACGTGGGTCTATGCGCTCGTTGCGCCGTTTCCCACCGTGACGGATGACGTGACCTTCGCGGATTTACTCTCCACCTGGAAAGGCGCTCCCAGCGGACCGTTGAGCGGGCACAGTTTGCAAATGGCAGAATCCACGCTGAGGGCGTTGACTGCCATTTGGGGCGAACCCGCTTCGAGCGCGGTACGGAGCGTTCCGTCTGAACAGTTGTTAACGGATTCGTGGGCGGATATGAATCAGTGGGCTATCATCCCCTTTGAAGAGATTCAACCAAAGTGGAAAGTAATCGGCGTGGATGAACAATCGCCGATACATAAAGCCTTTGATTTAGACGCGTATAAACTAAAGGTAAATTTTGGGGTTTCCGGCGGCGAGGAGTTGAGCTTGCCCAAAGCAAATTACGACCCGTCAAAATTGACCACTGTGATTCTCACCGGCGTGACCGCGCTCGTGCGCGCCACCGCGACGACGATGGAAATGAAAGGCGTAACATACCCGGGCGAGTTGATCCGCGCTACACTGCGCGAAGCGGATATTACGCACGTCAGCAATGAAGTTTCGTTTGACCCAACCTGCCCATACCCTAACCCCAATTATCGCAATTTTATTTTATGCAGCGCTCCCAAATATATGGATTTGCTCTTGGACGTGGGGACGGATATTGTTGAATTGACCGGCGATCACTTTGCGGATCGCGGCACGCAAGCCATGTTGGATACGCTGGAACTTTATAAGCAAAATAATTTGCCGTATTATGGCGGCGGCGCAAATGAAACCGAGGCGCGTCAGCCGATTCTGATGGAAGTGAACGGCACAAAGCTTGCCTTTATGGGCTGTAACGGCAAACGTCCGGAAAAATATCCTAAAGCGAGCGCCACCACGCCGGGCGCGGCAAATTGCGATTATCCGTTTTTTGAAAAACAGATTCAGGCTATCAAGGCGCAAGGTTATCTGGTCATTTTTACGTTTCAACATGAAGAATGTTATTCGTATGGGCCGTGTTGGCGGCACGAAGAAGGCTTTCGCGCTGTGGCGGATGCCGGCGCAACGGTGGTCAGCGGCAGTCAGGCGCATTTTCCGCACATCATGGAGTTTCGCGGCGACGCATTTATTCACTATGGTTTGGGAAATTTATTTTTCGATCAAATGGATTACATTCTGCCGGACGGCAAAGTGATTACTGATACCCGCCGCGAATTTATGGATCGGCATGTGTTTTACGATGGGAAATATTTGGGCGTGGAATTATTGACATCGATGCTGGAAGATTACGCCCGCCCGCGCCCGATGACGCAGGCTGAGCGCGCCGCTTTCCTCTCCGATTATTTTTTCCACAGCGGATTCATTCCCCAGCCGCCGATAATCACTCCGCAACCCACGCTGACTCTAACTCCCATTGCCGAGCCGTAACCTTTACAGTTGGCGGCTTTGTAAGATTTGATAACTCTGAAAAGCCAACAAACCAAACAGTAATGCAGTGTACATGCTTTCTAAGAAGATGAGACCGGCGAGCGCCATTCCCGCGCCCACGAAGACTGAAACCCAGAGAGATTTACGCAACCCGTTCCATGGATCGGATTGCATGATTGCATATCTGGTGATATGACCGCCATCCAAAGGATAAACCGGCAGAAGGTTAACCAAGCCCCAAAAAATATTCACCCACAGGAAGGTCATAATTAAAGAGTTGACGATATTACTGCCGTTTGGATAGTGAGCGTATGGAAACGGCAAAATGCCGAATAAATAAGCCGCGTTTAGGTCTACCACTCCGCCAGTGAGAGCGACGACCAGTAAGATAAAAATAGCAAATAGAAAACCAGCCCCAGGTCCCGCAAAAGCGATCAACATTTGTTGATTGGGCGAAAGCGCCACGTTTGCATAACTGCTTCCCCAAGCGATACTTTCAGGAATCGTCACGCCGCCTGCGCCATGCAAAACGATCCGCGAGCTTTGTCCGTAATAACGCATGGCAAAAGCATGACCTAGCTCGTGAATTAGAATTGAAATAAAGATTGCAAAAACCCACAGTAGAATATTGATCAGGTTGTTAGATGAAGCGCCAAATAGAAACGCAATCACCCAAAAAAACGGATGAACGCGAATCGGAAAACCGAACAGATTGAAATTCAGGTCGAAACGGGTGGGTGGGGGAGCTTGGAAAAGAAGCATCGTCATATTCCTTTGACTTTCTTGCGAAGTATAACAGGGCGCGCAAAGAACACGGAGAAATCCTTCTGAAAGCTCTCTGTGGCGAAGGCTCTTTAGCCCATTCCTTTCGACGCTTCCAGCCGGGCTTGCAAGTGAACCCCAAAAAATGAATACGATATAATTAAACTTGCCCATGAATAAAGAATCCTCATATAAATACCTGTTAATTCTGCCCGCCGTTTTTTACCTATTTTTCATCGCCCGCTCAGCCTTCTTGATCAATGCCACAAGCTACTTTACGCTTGTGGATGATGCGATGATCTCCATGCGCTACGCCAAACATCTCGCGCAAGACGCTGGCTTGGTCTGGAATATCGGCGAACCGCCTATAGAAGGTTTTACCAATCTCGGCTGGGTTTTGTATTTGGCGCTTTTACATCTCATGCCTTTTGCCGCTTCCAAAATTTCATTGGCGGTCATGCTTTCTTCAGCGCTCATTTTGCTGATCAATATCGTTGTGGTTTATAAAATTACGAAACAACTGACGCCGCAATCGCAAATCGCGCCTTTGCTTTCCGCCGGCGTGGTGGCGTTTTATTTCCCATTGGTTTTTTGGTCCCTGCGCGGCATGGAAGTCGGCTTATTGACTTTGCTGATCAATCTCGCCCTGCTTTTGACCTTGAAAGAAAAAAATCAAACGCTCGTTAGTTTGATTCTCGCGCTGGCAATTCTCGTGCGGATGGATGCGGCGCTGGCTGGTTTATTGATCGCCGTTTATCTCTTGATTAAACGCAAAGCCGCCGCGCCAATTGTGACCGTCTTTTTTACGGTTGGCGTAATTCTCTGGTTTCAAAAATATTACTTTGGAGATTTTCTGCCAGTCACGTATTATCAAAAAGTCACCGGCTATACTCTCTTTGAAAGAATGCGTAAAGGCATATTGGTCTTTGTGGAATTTGCCGCCCGCGATACGCTGGCTTTATTTCTATTTATCGTCGCCAGCCTGATCTTTTACAAACAGCGCTCGCTGGAAACATTGCTCTTGCTCGGCATTTTTCTCGCCCAATGCGTTTATTCCATTTATGTTGGCGGAGATTACGCCGAGATTGAAACCAATTCCGCGAATCGCTTCATCACACAGGGGATGCCCGCCCTGTTCATTTTGTTTGGCTGGATGACCAACCGCCTCTATACGGACCTGACAACTGCTCAGCCCCAAACGGCAAATCGCAAGCCTAAAGCGAATCCTGCCATTCCGCTGGCGGTCATCGTCTTGCTGACGATCAGCGGCGAACCCTGGTTCAGCTATTCAATCAACAACGCGCCTTTGCTCAAAGCGGATATCCGCCGCGTGAAGCTGGCTTTGCACATCAAAGCAAACACCGATCCTTTAGCCGTCATCGCCGTCCATGCCGCCGGACAGATTCCCTATTACTCCGAAAGACCAACCATAGACTTGCTGGGACTTAACGATCCTATTATCGCCAAGGGTCAAGGCGAAGGGGAGTTTTATCCCGGCCACAACAAATGGAATTATTACTACAGCATCAATCAGCTCCAACCGGATGTAATTGCCGATAACTTTGAACCCCTGCGCCCTTTTATGAAAGACAACGCCGAATATATTCTTTTACCAAGCGATATTTACGTCCGCGCGGATACCCAACTCGTCAATCTCGAAGGATTAGCTCAACAGGATTATAGATAAATGAACCCGTTCCCAACCGCCTCCAAACGCCCGCATTGGATCACGCAACACGGACAAACGCGCAATGATGAGTATTACTGGATGCGCGAGCGGGCCGATCCGGAAGTGATTAAATTTTTACAAGCAGAAAACGAATATCTGGATTCTGCCCTGGCGCGCCTCAAACCTTTGCGTCAACAGCTTTTTGAAGAAATGCGGAATCGAATTCAGGAAAATGACGAGAGCGTGCCAGAAAAGAATGGGGACTATTTATATTACAAACGCTATGAATCTGGAAAGCAGTATCCGCTTTACTGCCGTAAAAGCGACAAGCCAAATGCGCCCGAAGAAATCTTATTAGATCAAAATGAACTCGCCCAAGGTTATGAATTTTGTAGCGTCAGCGCTTTCGCGGTCAGCCCGGATGGTAAGAAGTTAGCCTATTCAGTGGACTTGGAAGGCGATGAAGTTTATACGATCCATGTGCGGGATTTAGCCACAGGCGCAACGTATCCAGAATCCATTTCCGGCGTATCTGGAAGCGTCTATTTCTCGTTTGGCGTTGAATGGGCGGAAGATAGTCAAACGTTTTTTTATGTCACTTTAGACGAATACCATCGCGCTTGTAAGCTCTATCGTCATACGCTTGGCGCGCCAACTCAGGACGATGTTTTGATTTTCCATGAGACTGACGACGCTTTCTCGGTGATGGTTTCTAAAACCCGTAGCGATCAATTCATTATGACGCATCACTCCAGCGCAACTTCGCAGGAGATGCGTTTTCTTCCGGCTGATCAGCCGAAAGCCGATCTGCAAATTATCCAAAAGCGCGAACCGAAGCATGAATATTATGCAGTTCATCACGGCGCTTCATTTTTGATTCTGACCAATCACAATGCCCCAAATTTTAAGTTAGTGAAAGCGCCAATTGCCAAGCTTGGCATGGAGAATTGGCAAGAACTACTGCCTCAACGCGCTGATGTTCTACTGGAACAGATAGATGTTTTTCAGGATTTCATCGTCCTGCATGAACGCCGCGCTGGCTTGCATCAGTTGCGCCTTAGCGGCGTGGACGCGCAAACAGACGTGAAATATATTTCATTCCCAGACCCAACTTACGAAGTCTCAGTTGAAGCGAACCCTGAATTTGAAACGAAGCGTTTACGCCTAAAATATTCTTCCTTGATTACGCCGCCTTCGATTATGGATTACCATTTCGATACGGGCGAATTGGAAACGCTGAAAGAAGATAAAATCCCCGGCGGTTATGAGCGTAATCAATACGCCATTGAATATCGTCATGCGCCCGCGCCGGACGGCAAGCAGATTCCAATTTCACTGGTTTATAAAAAGGGAATTAAGTTGGATGGCAACAATCCCGCCTTGCTGTATGGCTATGGCGCGTATGGCGCTTCCAGCGAAGCGCCTTTCAATTCCAATCTGCTCAGTTTATTGAATCGCGGCTTTGTTTTTGCGATTGGGCATATCCGTGGCGGCGCGGAATTGGGGCGCGCTTGGTATGAAGACGGTAAATTGCAAAACAAGAAAAATACGTTCTTTGATTTTATTGCCTGCGCCGAATATTTGATCAAAGCGGGTTTTACTTCTAAAGAAAAGTTGGCAATTTCAGGCGGTTCGGCGGGCGGCTTGCTGGTGGGCGCTTGTATGACCATGCGCCCGGACCTGTTCAAAGCGATAATTTGCAAAGTCCCATTTTTAGATGTGGTGACCAGCATGAGCGACCCGACCATTCCATTGACGACGATGGAATATGAAGAATGGGGCAACCCGGCGGCAAATCAAACCGATTTTGATTACATGCTTTCTTATTCGCCTTATGATAATTTACGCCCCATTTCTTACCCGCACTTGCTCCTCACTACCGGCTTTAACGACCCGCGAGTCTCTTATTGGGAGCCGGCTAAATTCTTAGCGCGCCTCCGCGATCTGAAAATTGACGACCATTTAGCCCTCCTGCAAACGAACTTCAGCGCCGGTCACGCGGGCGCCAGCGGACGCTACGACCTGCTCGAAGAAAGCGCCTTAGACTTTGCGTTTTTGATCGAGCAGTTGAATGGAAACTGAGATGTGACATCCGGCTTTTAAGAGTAACTCTCTTGAAACCTAGCCCAGTCTTGCAAATGGTAGAATCTTTTTATAAATTCGGAGGCTATCTATATGACTGAAGCTGTAATTGTTGACGCATTGCGTACGCCGATTGGCGCGTTGGGCGGAGCGCTCGCTTCCGTCCGCCCGGATGATTTGGCGGCGCAGGCGATTAAATCCTTGCTGGAAAGAAATCCGTTTGATCCCAAATTGATCGAGGAAGTTTTTCTAGGTTGCGCGAATCAAGCTGGGGAAGATAATCGCGATGTGGCGCGCATGGCGTTGTTGTTGGCAGGCTTGCCATTAGAAGTAGGCGGCGTGACGGTGAATCGACTGTGCGCTTCGGGCTTGACCGCGATCAGCCTGGCGGCGCGCGCAATCAAAGCTGGAGAAGGCGAAATCTATATCGCTGGCGGCGTTGAAAGTATGAGTCGCGCGCCGTACTCGCTCCCCAAAGCCGAAGCGGGTTTTTCATTTGGTAATTTAACCGCGTATGATACGGCGCTAGGTTGGCGCTATCCAAACCCCAAAATGAAAGCTTTATATGGAATCGATTCGATGGGCGAGACGGCGGAAAACATCGCTCAAGAACGCCCGCACATCACCCGCGAAAAACAGGATGAGTTTTCAGTTCGTTCGCATCAACTGGCGCTCAAAGCCATTGATTCAGGTAGATTCAAACAGGAGATTGCGCCGGTTGTCATCCCGCAAAAAAGGGGCGATCCTAAAATTGTGGATACGGACGAACGTCCGCGCCGCGATACGAATTTAGAATCTTTAGCAATACTAAAACCGGCGTTCGCCAAAGAGAATGGAACCGTCACCGCCGGCAATTCGTCTGGATTAAATGATGGAGCCGCGGTGACGCTCGTGATGAGCGAAGCGAAAGCCCAGGCGCTAAACTTAACGCCGTTGGCGCGCATCGTCACATCTGCTTCGGCGGGCGTGCCGCCGCGCGTGATGGGTTATGGACCGATCCCCGCCGCGCAAAAAGCGCTGGCTCGCGCCGGTTTACAAATCAACGATCTAGGTCTGGTTGAACTCAACGAAGCCTTTGCGGTGCAAGCGCTGGCAGTGATGGAAGATTTGAATTTGAATCCTGAGATTGTTAACGTGAATGGCGGAGCGATCGCCATCGGACATCCGCTGGGTTGTTCTGGCGCGCGGCTGGCGACTACGCTTGTGCATGAAATGCGGAATCGCCGCAACGTGAAATATGGGCTGGCGACTTTATGCGTAGGCGTCGGTCAGGGCGAGGCGCTGATTCTTGAAGCCCTTGCCTAACTGTTAGAACGCTCAAATGGAGCGCTCTAAAATTGAGGAGAACCATGAAAAAACTTTTACTTTCTTTAATTTCAATTCTCTTGATCACTGCGTGCAACGCGCCAACGACTCAAAATGCGAGCGAGATGAGCGCCATCCCCACACAGCCCGCAACAGAGAAGGCAACCGCGCTCCCAACGGACGCGCAAACATTTTCCGCCGCCGGCGAAACCGCCTTGCCGATTGAGATTAACGCGCCGCTGGTTGAAACTCCGCAAATTATGCGGATTGATATGCTCGATCCAGTCAACGGCTGGGGCGTGACCGATACGCAAATTGTCCGCACCAACGATGGCGGAGTCACTTGGTATAACGTCACCCCGCAAGCTATCGTTGAAGCGGGTTACAACGTCAAAGAATATTTTTTGAGTCCGCTTCGAGGCTGGTTATTAACTGCCGACCCAGATAACTATTATGCCAGCGGCACGCTCTATCAAACTTCTGACGGCGGAATTACTTGGACTTCCAACTCGGTTCCATTTGGCGACGGCGTTTTAGCGTTTCTGGATTCAGATAACGGCTGGCTGATGGCTGGGCTGGGCGTAGGCGCGGGCAATATGGCGGTGGCGATCTTCCAAACAACCGATGGCGGCGTCACTTGGGAACGCACGTTTATTAACGACCCCAATGTAGAAGGCTTCGGCGATTCGCTTCCTTTAAGCGGACTCAAATCTGGAATCGCTCCGCTCAATATGCAAACCGCGTGGATCTATGGCGTGGTTTACGCTTCCGGCTCGGCTTATGTCTTTCGCACCGACGACGCGGGTCAAACTTGGTCAAGCGTTCAATTGCCGCTTTCAGAGCAAATGCAAAACGCGGATTTGATCGCGAAGGGCATTCAATTCACCTCCGCGACGCAAGGCTTTTTAGTGTTAGAAGCGCTGGGCGCAAAAAACAGCACGGTAATTTATCAAACCAACGATGGCGGCAAAACTTGGCAATCCACGAACGCCACTTTACCCGAAACGGATTTGTTCAATATTTTATCGGCGCAGGAAATGATCTTCTATGGCGCCGACCAATTCTACGTTACAAAAGATGCGTCCGCCACGTGGAGCATCATTCCGCCGGATGTTGTCTTTGGCGAATCCTTATCCGGGTTTGATTTTGTCAATGCGTCTAGCGGCTGGGCGATCACATACGATTCGACGAACAGCCATTACGCGCTGTATCGCACGGAAGACGGAGGCGCCACATGGTTCGGAATCATCCCGTAATTTTTTTGCTGATTTTGACTTTGACGACTCTCGCCTGCGGATTGCCGTCCACGGCTCTGCCTACGCTCACGCCTGTTCCCGCTCAACCGGCGACTCCTACGCTCGCGCCGCAACTAACTCTCGATCAGATCAAGAACGCTCAATATAAATTGAACGCGCGCGACGATCACGCAATTGTGCAATTGACCGACGGCGTTTATCAAAACGGCACGGATAATACAACTGCCGATTTTGCGCGCGTGTTCTTAACTGAAAACATTGCCTTTGGCGATTTAGACGGCGATGGCGTGAATGAAGCGGCGGCCGTATTTTTTGAAAACTTTGGCGGCACCGGCAGTTTTGGCTATGTGGTCGTTTATTCGCTTTCAAATAACCAACCGATCTTTGTAACCGCTACGCTGATTGACGACCGCCCGATGATTAATCAAATTTCAATTGAAAACGGCGAAATCTTTTTAGACGCAGTTACGCATGGCGCAGAAGACCCGGCTTGTTGCCCAACCTTGGAAACTACGCGCCGCTATGCGCTGGTGAATAATCAATTACGCATGGTGCACTACACAACCAATACGCCCGATGGGCGGAAGCGCGAAACGCAAATCACCGCGCCTGTGAATGGAACTGAAGCGAGCGGCGCGATCCAAGTGAGCGGCAATGTGAGCATTGCGCCGTTTGAAAATAATTTATCCTACTTTATTTATGGCGCAGATGGCGCGCAGTACGCTGAAGGTCCCGTGATGGTTCACGCGCCAGATTTCGGCGCGCCCGGCACGTTCGACGAGACGATTTCTTTGAAGGATATCCCAAGCGGCACGCTGGTTTATATAGAAATACAAGACATTAGCGCCGCCGATGGCTCTTTGCTAACGCTCGATGCCGTGAAAATAACCGTCAAATAATTACAAAAGGAGCATCTTATGCCGCACTTAGTTCGTGATTGGATGTCCAGCCCGGTCATCGTAGTCGCCCCAGAGATGAGCGTCTCGTATGCCATGACGCTCATGCGCCGCCGCAATATTCACAGCGTGCTGGTGGAGATTCTCCACAACCAAAGCTTAACTTACGGCATTGTCACCACCACCGATATTCGCGACAAAATTGTTGGGGCGGGGCGCAATTCGGCTGAAGTTTTAATTCGGGAGATTATGTCTTATCCGGTCACTACGGGCCGCCCCGAATGGACTTTGATGGAATGTTCCCAGTTAATGCAAAAAATGCACATTCATCATTTGCCGATTGCCGACGAGAGCGAAACTTTGATCGGGCTAATTTCGGCAACTGATATTTTTATGTCTGTGGAGGAGCAAGGCTGGGAAGAAGAAGGTTGATTGATAAAGAAACGTCCCGCAGAGTTTGAAACCTGCGGGACGCCAGCGTTACGCCTGTTGCGCTTTAGCGGCGGCTTGCTTCATGTGCGAAAGCACGCCCGTAAAACCGGTAATCCGTTGTTGCGAAACCGCTTCTTGTAAATTCATCGGGTGATAAAAATCAATTGGCACGGAAACGATCTCTTCAAAGGCGCAACCGTTCAATCCGTTGAGCAAAATAGACGCCAAGCCGCGCACGGTGGGAGATTGCGGCGGAATATCCAAATAAAATTGAATTCCGCCATGCTCGTCTTTTTCAGCGATGATAAAAACGGGGGTCATGCACTCCGGCACAGACTCCATCTGATCGCGTTGCGTTTTGAAGCGCTCCGGCAGGTCTGGCAATGTTTCGGCGTAAGCGATCAGCGTCTCAAGCTTTTCTTCTCGCGACATGCTCGCGATCATATCTATAATTTCTTGCAGGTTTTGAGGTAAAGGCATATTGTCCAATTAGGGCGGGAGGTTGAAGCCCGCCCTGATAGTTTATTTTTTATTTTTCAATTGGAGCGTCCACCAAGTTGCCCCATTCCGTCCATGAACCGTCATAATTCTTGACGTTAGGATAACCCAGCAGATACTTCAATACAAACCAAGTGACCGAAGAGCGCTCGCCAATGCGGCAATAGGCAATGACTTCGCCGTCGGCTTTGATATTTTTGCCTTCGTAGAGCGCGCGCAATTCTTCAGGAGACTTGAAAGTCGCATCCGCTTCGTTGACCGCCTGAGACCACGGAATGCTCACCGCCGTTGGGATGTGTCCGCCGCGCGTTGAACCTTCTTGCGGGTAATTTGCCATGTGGGTCAATTCGCCGCTGTATTCTTTTGGCGAGCGAACGTCAACCAAGGGTTTCTTTGCATCCAGTTGTTTGAATACGTCGTCGCGGAAGGCGCGAATGGATTTATCCGCCTCTTTCGCGCGGTAAGCTGTTTTAGCATACGAAGGCGTTTCTTTCACGAATGGGCGTTTTTCCTGTTCCCATTTAGTGCGTCCGCCGTTCATAATTTTTACGTTCTGATGCCCGTAGTATTGGAAGAGCCAGAGCGCGTAAGCCGCGAACCAATTGGATTTATCGCCGTAGAAGACGACGGTGGTGTCGTTGGCGATGCCCAAGGCTGAAACGAGTTCTTCAAATTTTTCTTTGGTTAGAAAATCGCGGCGTAGCGGATGTTGCAGGACGCTGAACCAATCCACATGTACGGCACCTGGGATGTGACCGATGGCATACAGCAAAGGATCTTCGTCTGATTCAACGATGCGGACGTTGGCGTCTTGCAAATGAGCCGCAACCCATTCGGTATCAACAAGGTATTCAGGATGAGCGTAAGACATGGTTAAGTTTTCCTTTTTCGGAGAGCCGGGTTTCAATCAGCTCGAAATTTGTTATTTCAAAAATAAAAAAGCAATCAACATAAAACAAAAGGACAGCGAACCATCCTGCGCGGACAGATTTGTGCGCGGGAGCCGTTCCACTATCCTAAGTCGTTGACTGCTTGTTTTGGGTGAGCGTCTTAGGCGTGGTTACGAACCCCGCCATAGACACGAGCAATAGTTGAGAATTTTCATAAGAATTATCGTATTTTACGGAAATCAAAAAATTTGTCAAGACAAAAATTTTTATTTGTTAATAACAATGTTATGCAGTACTGCAATATTCAGCTTGCATTTTCGGGCAGAATAAATGTTATGGTGCGAATAAAGCGCGTAAGGCGAGTTAATAAGCTGAGAAACTTGGCGCGTATTAAATCGGGGATGATGTAAAATTGAGATGTATGCCGAAACAGAAATATTATGTGGTTTGGAAAGGTCGTCAGACGGGCGTTTTCACTTCATGGGCGGAATGTGAAAAGCAAGTGAAAGGGTATGTTGGCGCGCAATTTAAGGCGTTTGCCAGCGAGACCGAAGCAGACTCTGCGTTTCTTGGAAAATATGAAACTTATGAAGGTAAATCTGCTACGCAGGGAAATTGGAAATTGGCGAGCGTCCAGCCTTTGCTTCCTTCCATCTGCGTGGATGCCGCTTGTAACGGCTCGCCGGGGAAGGTTGAATTTCGCGGCGTGAATACGGAAACGGGAGCGCAAATTTTTCAGGCAGGTCCCTATATGGACGGCACGAATAATGTCGGGGAATTTTTAGCGATCGTCCACGCGCTTACTTGGCAATCCAAACATAATTTAGATATGCCCATTTATTCCGATTCGGAGAATGCGCTTGCATGGGTGCATACCGGCGTGTGCAAAACGCAATTGAAGCATACGTTGAAGAACGCGATTATTTTTGCGTTGATTCGGAGCGCCGAAAATTGGCTGGCGGAAAATGAATTACCTGAAGATAAAATTTTGAAATGGGATACGAAATTGTGGGGCGAAAATCCCGCCGATTTTGGAAGAAAATAAAAAATGGCGTAGACGATCGGAGAATTATGCAAACAGCCTTATTGATTATTGATATTCAGAAAGATTACTTTCCAAATGGGAAATTCCCGTTAGTTAACCCGCTGGAAGCCGCAAAAAAGGCGTATCTGCTTCTGCAATGTTTCCGCGAGCATGGCGGGCGGCACGTTCATATTCAACATATTTCGCTGGAGCCAGACGCCAGCTTTTTCGTCAAAGGCAGTGAAGGCTCGGATATTCACGATGCGGTCGCGCATTTTGAAGGCGAGCCAATCGTTTACAAGCACGAGGTCAATTCATTTCTCAATACGAACTTGCTTGAATTGCTCAAAAGTTGGGGGACTGAGCGCGTGGTGATTACCGGCATGATGAGTCACATGTGCGTAGATTCAACCGCTCGCGCCGCCGCGGATTTGGGCTTCAAAGTCATCGTGGCTGAAGACGCTTGCGCCACACGCGATCTTGAATTTGGCGGCACGATCATCCCCGCCGAGCATGTGCACAAAGCCTACATGGCGGCTTTGGAATGGTACGGTCAAGTGATGAAGGCGGATGAAGCGCTTGCTTTGTTAGCCAGCGAAATGCAGAAATAATTATCAGGCTGAAAGCCGGCTTACAGAAAACTTATCTCGTCAGCGTAGAACTTGCATTCACTAATGAGGCAAGTTCTGCTTTTGTGGTGATGACCGCATCGCCCAGTTGACTTAACGCCAGCGCGGATAGAGTCACGCCGTATTTCAAGCCCTGCGCGATATTTCCATGCAACCAGCCATATAGCACGCCGGCGGCGAGCGCATCGCCTGCGCCAAGCCGATCTATGATTTTGGTTGGACGGGCGGGTTCATGCTTCCAGATTTCCCCATCCCAAGCCATTGCGCCATTTTCACCAAAGGTGACGACGACATATTTGGCACGACTCATTTTCAGCATGGCTTCGGCGATCTCGTCCATTTCTCCGCCGCAACCAAATAAGCGCGTAGCGTCTGCTTGACTGCAAAATAAAATCTCCACATTTTGTATCATCGGCACAAGAATTTCTTGGGCTTGTTTTTCCGTCCATAGTTTTTGACGATAGTTCACGTCAAAACTAATTGGAATATTTTTTTCTTTTGCTTTTTGTAAGGCTTGGAGCATAATCTCGTGACAAGAATCAGATAACGGGGGAGTGATGCCTGTGAGATGTAGGATGCGTGTATCCAGTAAGGAGCGCCAATTGACGTCTTGGGCAGTCAAAGTCGTCGTGCTGGAATAGGCGCGATCATACGTCACCTGAATGCCGCGCGGCGGTTCGGCAAATTCAACGTAATAAGTCCCCAAGCGTCCTTGTTCCCGCCAAATGATATTGGATAAATCCACACCTGCTAATTGCAAATGATTAGAAGCTATTCTGCCTAGCGGATTTTTGGGCAAAGCGCCAGCCCAAGAGACTTTTTTTTCCAGCCTTGCCAATAATGTAGCGACGTTCGCCTCGGCGCCAGCGGGATATACATCCAATTTTTTTGCCGCTTCCAAACGCTCGCCGGATGGCACGCTGAGCCGCAACATTATTTCGCCGAAGGTCGTCGCGTCAAAGGTTGGATCAGCCATTTTTTCCTTCCAGCCACAGTTCGCGCAATTGCTTGGCGCGTTGCGTGAGGTCTGCGGCGCTTTGTTCGCGATTGACAACCAGTTTGCTTCCTAAGCCTACGGCAACCGCGCCTGCTTTGGCATACGCGGAAATATTCTCTGCGGAGATTCCGCCTGTTGGCACAAAATCTATATCGTCGAGCGGGGCGCGCAAGGCTTTGAGATAAGCCGCGCCAGCCGTATCTATTGGAAATAGTTTGAGCATTTTGCATCCGCCCGCAAAAGCGGTTTGCGCTTCGGTGGCGGTGAACACGCCGGGCAGGTGAAGTAGATTTTTACTCTGCGAAAGGGCAGTGGACGCTGAATCATAATTTGGGGAAATAAGAAATTGCGCGCCTGCATCATAGGCTTGTTGCACGCCGATGGTGTTTCTCACTGTGCCTGCGCCGATCAGTAACTCGCCCCCGAAATGCGCGCGTAACTTGGGCAAGGCTTCTAGCACGGCGGGGCTGTTGAGGGTAATCTCCACTACCGAAACAGAACCCGCTAACAGCGCGGCGCTGATGCGGAGCATATCCTCCGCTGAAAAACCTCCGCGAATGATAGCGATGATTCCGCAGGCTTTGATTTTTTGTGTCGCTTGTTCAATGCTCATACTTTATCTCACTGTGCCGCGCGCGGCAACTTTCCAGATTACTTCCACTTGATTATTTCTCATGCCGACCACTTCGTCGAACAAACAAGTGACTGTGCAACAATGATTGGGAATAATGCTGACGCGCTCGCCGATCTGCGGCTTGGTTTTACATGCAGAAAAATCTACCAGCCCATGCTCTTCGGACAAGGCGTAAATTTTCGCTTCGGGATATTCGCAAATGTAACCATAGCCATCGAGTCCATGCAGATCGCTTGAAAGCGATTTACTGCCCGCGTCTAAAATTCCGCGCGTTTCGGTTGGGCGGCTGACTACCGTGCTCCACACGCGCAAGGCGCAGGTATCCAAAGTCACCGCGCCAGAACGCATGGTGAGGCGATCGCCATAAACGTAAATGCCGGCGCGATGCTCGGTGATGCCAATGGCTGAATCCGCTTGCCACATGGTGGGCGTGCCGCCGCCGCTGACTCGTTTGATTGCGATATTTTCTTTTTTCAATAATTCGCGGGTCTGGTTTACAAAATCCGCAACGCCTGCGCTATATGGCGCCGACATATTTGGGTAAGTCATCAACCCGCCAAAATCTAAATTGGGCAATTGCGAAATTGTTTTTGCTAATGCCGCCGCTTGTTCTGGCGTTTGCACGCCGCAGCGCTGTGCGCCTGTATCGCACTCCACTAAAACTTCCAGCGTTAGATTATTTTTTTGCGCCGCGTCTGAAAGACCTTTGGCGACAAATTCCGAATCGCAAGTGACGCTAACTTTGATGCGCTTGGCGAGTTTCATTAGGCGGTTTAGTTTTGCTTCGCCGAGGATATTGTATGGAATGAAAATGTCTTTAAAGCCCGCCTCTGCCATCACTTCCGCCTCGCTGACTTTCTGACAGGTGATGCCGACTGCGCCAGCTTCAATTTGCATTTGAGCGATTTCGGGAATCTTGTGCGTTTTGATGTGCGGGCGATTGGCGATCTGGCGTTCGTCTAAAAAACTTTGCAAGCGTTGAATGTTGCTTTGTAGTAGATCAATATCAACGACTGGCACGGGCGTTTCTAAATCCGCAATGCGCATGAATTATTTTTCTCCAACATAAGCGATCACGTCAGTTTCAACGAGAATATTATTGAGTTGACTGCCCACCGTAGTGCGCGCAGGCTTGGGGTCGGGGAAGTAGGTCGCGTAAACTTTGTTATAGGCTTCAAAATATTTTAAGTCGCTTAGGTGCGCGGTCACTTTGACCACATCCGCCATGCTCGCGCCGCCCGCCGCCAGAATCGCTTTGATATTTTCCAACACTTGCGCGGTTTGCTCTTCTACCGTTTCGCCCGTTTTGCCAGTGGCTGGGTTCAGCGGACCTTGCCCCGAGACGAAGACAAAATCTCCAACGCGAATCCCTTGCGAGTACGCTCCGATGGGTTGCGCGCTTTCGTTCGTAGTGATCTGTTGTTTTGGCATGTGCTTGCTCCTTGTGGATGTTTTTATTTAATTTAAGATACGGCGTAAAACGCGCATCCAATTTTCGTGCATGATTTTTTTTATATCCGCCTGCTGATAGCCGCGGCTTTCAAGAATTTCGGCGAGCTTTTGCAAATCCGCAATTGTGTGTAAATCGGCAGGGGATTGCTCACGACCAAAACCGCCATCCAAGTCACTGCCAATCGCGGCATGCAAACAATTGCCCGCCAGTTGACATATATGATCAATATGATTGACGACATCTTCCAAGACAACTTTTGGATTTTCTTTTGCGCCGCGTTGCCAAGCGGGGTGGAGCATCCAATTATCTAACGCGGCGCCGATCACGCCGTCCCGTTCAATAATGGCGCGCAATTGGCGATCGTCAAATTGTCTTTGCCCTGGCACGAGCGCGCGGCAATTGTTGTGGCTGGCTAAAACCACTCCGTTGAAATTTTCCAACGCTTCCCAAAACGCTTCGTCGGTTAAGTGCGTCAGATCTAACGCGATATTCAATCTTTCCATTTCAGGCAGTAAGGCAAAACCGTTTTTCGTGAATCCGAGATTTGTGGATGTGCCGCCCGCATAACGACCCGCTCCATAATGGGCTGGACCAATCACACGCACGCCCGCCGCTTTCCACGCTGATAGTTGATTCGGCGAAAGAAGCGGGTCAGCGCTCTCCATGCTGATGATGATTCCCGGCGGCGGTTGCTTTGCGGCTGTGTCCGCTTCCCACGTTTGCCATTCTATAAAGTGATTTTCTAATTGCGCTTGGTTTACAAGCACGCGGATTTCATCTAACTCCTCCAGCCCGCGATAATACGCCAATTGACCTTGCGCAATGCCATATGCCTGCGCTGGCGATTCGTAATCAATATCAGGTTGGGGCGTGCCTGTGGAGCGCGCCAATAAAGTGGCGAAGCAAATTGCGACGCGCCCTTTACGCATTTCAGGCAGTGAGATAGTCCCCATACCGCGCCCCGCGCCTTGAAGTTGTTTTTCCTGTTCACGAATCAAATTAATCGGACGCTGAAGGTTTCGATTCCATTGGAGCGCGTTCCAAGCCAAGTCGAGATGCGAGTCAATGATGAGCATGGAACTGATGATACCAAAACTTTATCTTTAATAAGAGAACCCGAAATTTGCGCCATTTTCGGTTCATCCCCGCGTGTGTGGGGAATACTCATGATTCTCTTTACTTATGATAGAAGAGAACTGAATTTTATAGGTAGGCGGAAAGCGCTTTCGATTAATAGGCAATAAAAAAGCGCCTTCTGAAATTTTTCCAGATGACGCTTAAAACACAACGTTCTAAAACAATTTGTTTTAGAACGTTGTGTTTCAAAATTACTTCGTGCGGTCCCGACGGGCGAAAATTCCAACATTATTGCGATGGAATCGAACTACTTCCGCCCGGCATACAAAAGTCAGAAGCTCTGACAATTTTGGACTATCGAAGAAAACGTGATCTCAAATAGCTATTAACGCAGCTCAATGCAAAGAGCGGCGCTCGCACATTCGTGTGTGGGCGCCGTTTTTTTATTTCACAACAAAGGAGATCACGCGTATGAACGACAATCAGTTTGCACTATCGACATCATCAGGGAGGACGCCATGAAACCATTGAGACCTATGTTGCTACCACTGTTGTTATTGGCATGTTCACTCACCATGCCATCATCACTGCCTCAGGACACGCCGGCGCAGGTGTCCAACATTACACATTTAGCGACAGCAACATCAGACCCCATTTCTAACTCCCATACAATGCCCGTCACCTGCACAGTATCGGCACAGTCCCTACATCTGCGGGAGTGCGCTGGCTTGCATTGCACCGTGCTTGCCTGGCTATCGACGGGCGATGTACTGGACGTTCTGGATGCGGATCAGGACTGGCTCAACGTCATCACCCCATCTGGGCAAACCGGCTGGGTGCATTCCAAATACTGTGGAGGAACACAATGAAAGCACTCTTCAAGTTCGTGGCGCTGGTCGCCTTTCTCGTCATCGGCGGTGGTCTGCTGGTGTATGCCGCCTCCCGTTCGCTGGACTTTGTGCAGACCACCCTGCCGTCCAATGATCAAGCGCTTGGGTATTTCGCGTTGCTTGCCACCTCGGGCGGCATGATCGGCTGGCTGCTGGTCTTCCTGTATCGTGCCGACGGCATCATCCAGCGTGGTACGGCATTGCTCATGGTGCTGATCGACTTCCTCGGTGAAGCGGCACTCTTCACGATGGACACCTTGTACCGCTCCGGCGAGAACGGTCTGGTCGGGCAGATGACGCAGGATGAGATCCGCATGGTCATCCTCGGCATGTCCGCCCTGATCGCCATCAACATCTTCGCCACCATCGTTTTCGAACTCGGACGGATGGAAGTGCTCAAGGAGATCGCCGAAGGCGCAGCACGTGACCTGGTCATGTTCAAAGCCCTGGCTCGCATCGAGAAGGATTCGGAAACCGTCGCCGACGAAATGATGGAAGACATCGTCAACCAGTGGCGCGGCAATTTCCGTTCTGCATTTGGCTCGGCGGACAAACTGGGACTGGGTCAATACCAGACCAAGCAACAACCCACGGAGCCGGCAGCCAAACCGAAGATCAAGTTCTCGCTGCCATCCCTGATTCGGCGCTGGAAGAAACCGCATACGCCCATCACCGAAACTGAACGGGTTCCGGTGGAAACGCGCGTCAATGGACATAGCCCGACGCCGCCCGAAGAAAACCCTACTTGAGCCGGTTTGTCGAATGGACCAACCTCCTGAATGCAGCGCAGCGCATTGTTTCGCCTGGGGCAATTCAGGTCGTCAAACGGAGCGCCACCCGCCTGCCCCATTCTGCTGAGGCGTTGGCGCTCACCGTGAGTGCCTTAGGCGCACTGAACCGACACACCGGCGTACACACCCTCAATCTGGATCTGGACGGCAAGCCTGTCGCTCTGGCGATCATCCAAGATGCAACTTTCGCACAGGATGATCAAGGCGTGACAGAACTCGTTCAGATCGAACAAAGGAAACCATCATGAAGACCATCGTTTTTGCAAATCAAAAAGGCGGCACGGGCAAGACCACCACCGTGATCAATACCGGGGATGCACTGGCACGTGCCGGCAAGCGTGTCCTGCTCGTGGATTTCGACCCGCAGGGACATGCCGCTGTTTCGCTCAATCTGGACCCGGAAGGCGGTGTTGCCAATTGGTTGTTGCACTCCGTATTCAATACCTCTCCGCTTTCTGCCGCCGACCTCAATCAATGGGTTCGTAAAACGCATCACGAGAATCTGTATGTTTTGCCTGGCAGTCAGATGACTGCCAAAGTGCAAAGGCTGTTGGCGATGGAGGAAAAGCCGATCAATTACATCCGCGACTGCTTGGCACCGCTGCGCCAGCTGGGATTTGACTTCCTGCTCTTCGATACATCCCCCTCAACCGGTGGTCTTCAAGAAATGGCATCCTGGGCGGCGGATCTGGCAGTGATCGTTTCAAGCCTGGATTACCTGTCAGCAGATGGTGTCTCCGGGTTTCTGGAAATGCTCAAAGTCCTGCAGACAGAAAAACAATGGCGTGGAAAACTCGCCGGCGTCCTGCCGACTTTCTATGACAAACAAACCCGCACCACCCGTGAACAGATGACGAATTTGCGGTCGGCATTTCCCGATCAGGTCTTCACGCCCATCCATCGTGCAACTCTACTACGTGAAGCCTCTGCCGAAGGGCTGACCATCTTCCAAAAAGACCCGACTAGTCGCCCTGCCAGGGAATACGAAAAATTTGCAGCGCAACTCGCGAAGTTGAGCTAGGAGGACAGCATGTCTGGAAGAAACGCATTTGGAACCTTGACCACCACAAGCACCGTTGCCCATGACCTGAAAGTCGCCCAGGTCCACAAACGCACACGTGCCTGGGAGAAGTCCAATCCCGCCCGGCGTTACCTGATCCCTATCGAAGTCCGTGATGACGTCGCTGCACTCGCCGAAGCCCTGATGGAAAATGTCGATCCGGTGGCGGGGGTCCTGTTCGATTACGCCGAGACCTGTCACACACGTGGGACCTTGAAGTTCAAGCCACGCCTCAATCCCAAGGGACGCAAACATACCTTGGCTTGGGAGGAAGCCGACACAGAACCGATCCAGCTGCCGACACGCCGACCCAGAAAAACAAAGCCTGCCGACACACTCCTGTCGCGTTCGCTCAAAGGACAAACAGCCGCCTATCGCCTGGGATTGGAACGCCATGAAAAACTTAAGACGATTGCCGAGGCATACAACCTGCGATTGGCAGATGTCCTCGCTGCATTCTTCCGACACAGTCTCGATGCCTATCAAGCCGGCAAGTTGAAGATCCGCCGTGAACCGGTGGTGATGCAAATGCAGGTCAAAGGCTGGTCGGGATGAGGATCGCCCAAAATCAACCTCGCCAGTTTCCGCCAAATGCGGATCAAATTTTGCTTGGAAAAAAAGTTTGTAAGCGTCCAGTTTACAAACCTGCTTACTGCCTGCTTACCTGCGCTTATGTTGGCGCTTATCGTGCCGCTTACCTTCCTTTAACAGGAAGGGCAGGGAAGGGCTTGCGAAAGAAAATATGGCTCGTACTCCGTGCAGAAAATATCGCCGTTCCCAGGGCTTCCTGAAGGCTTTTCCAAAATCTAATTCACAAGGGCATTTGACATGAACAAACTACTGACTCAATTCCAACATCACCTGGACGAACAAGACCTTTCGCCACTCACGATCAAAGGTTATCTCTCGGACCTCGGACATTTCGAAGGCTGGTTCGAGCGAGTGAATGCGGAGACCCTCAAAGTCCAACGCATCACGCCCACGGATGTCAAGAACTACAAACAATTCCTGCTGGTGGGTGAGCGTCGCAAAGCCGGCACGGTCAATCGCCGCCTGGCGGCACTTGCCTCGCTTTGCAAATGGGCACGCCAAACCAAACAGATCACCAGTGACCCCACAGAAAACATCAAAGGCGTTGCCAGTGTTGCACGCAGTCCGAAGTGGCTGGACAAACATGAACAACATGCCTTGAAGCGTGCGATAGAAAATGATATGGAACTCGCAAATAAGAACTATCCCAAGCGCTGGGTCACAAGACGGCGCGATGCTTCCCTCACGCTCTTTCTGTTACACACCGGCTTGCGCCTGAGCGAAGCGATTGGATTACGCATGACCGACCTCGAGCTCTCCGAACGCAAGGGCAGCATCTCGGTCCAGAATGGCAAGGGCAACAAACAACGCAACGTGCCTTTGAACTCGGATGCACGCAAAGCCCTGCAGGACTGGATCGCTGTGCGACCAGGGTGCGACCATCTCTGGATGACCGTGGAAGGTGAGCATGAAAGTTTGAGTGGTCGTACTGTCCAGCGCATCCTGCAGCGCTATGCCAAAGCTGCCAACATCAAAGAACTCACCCCACACATCTGCCGACATACGTTTGCCAAGAACCTGGTGGATAGCGGAGTCGGATTGGAAAAGGTGGCGGCGCTACTTGGACACTCCAGCCTGAACACCACCCGTATCTACATCGCCCCCAGTGAACGCGATCTTGAACTTGCCGTCGAACATCTCAGCGAAGGATAAGGAAACAAACATGGAATTAAAACAGAACGCCGCCGGGCGGAAACCGGCGGCATCCCAACAAAGGTTGACTGCGTCTACAGACAAGGCGCATGATACCACAACTTCCAACCGCCTTGATTTACACGTCATCTTATCCAGGGTAAGTCTGGAGGATCTGGCGCAGCAAGCCGGCACGAAGCTTCAGAAAAGTGGGGGAGAGCTGCGCGGTACTTGCCCCTTACACAAAGGGGATAACCCGACAGCCTTTGTCATCTACACCGACCCGCACGGTCAGTCACGCTGGCATTGCCATACCAAATGCGATGCCGGCGGTGATGCGATTGACTTCGTCCAACGCTGGCAGGGCTTGGATTTCATAGGCGCCGTGAAATACCTGGCGGAAACGCTTCATCTCGATCTGGCAGAGCTTGGATTTGATTCCGCATCTACTCAACGAGAAATGGAATATAGAAAACAAGCTGACCTGCTTGTTGAAGCAGCAAAGTATTTTGCAACGCAACTGTGGAGCAAGGCAGGCGAGCCGGCACGCAAATATCTGCTCGGTCGTGGCTTCACGGAAAAGACTTTGCGTGAAGCCGGCTGGGGATTTTGCAAATCGGATCGCGGCTTGCATGCACATCTGCAAAAGGCGAAAGCCGACCTGGATATCGCCAAGAAACTTGGCGTGATCCGTACCGACGGCTTGGACTTCACCGCCAACAGCAGCGGCAGCCTTTACGAACGCAATCAGGAAGTCTATAAACTTTTGCGCTACGGCGTGCCTGTCAAAGAAGAAGCGGGAAAAGTTACCGAGTCTGTTTTTCTCATCAACTGGAAAGAACCGCACAAAAACGACTTTGCCATTGCCGAAGAAGTCACCCTGCGCGGTAACTTCGAACGTCGTCCAGATGTGGTTCTCTACCTCAACGGAATTGCCATCGGCATCCTCGAACTCAAACGCTCCAGCGTTAGCATCGGCGATGGCATCCGCCAGAACCTCTCAAACCAACAGCCTGAATTCAATGAATGGTTTTTTAGCACTGTCCAACTTGTTATGGCAGGCAATAATACCGAAGGATTGCAATACGGAAGCATCCGCACTGAAGAGAAATACTTCCTCAAATGGAAGGAAGACGAAGAGGATAACACCCGTTTCAAACTGGATAAGTACCTGCTCAAGCTATGCGAGAAGAACCGCCTCCTCGAACTGGTCCACGACTTCGTTCTCTTCGACGGCGGCGTGAAGAAACTCCCGCGTCCGCACCAATATTTCGGCATCAAAGCCGCCGAGGAATTTGTTCAGCGCAAAGAAGGCGGCATCATCTGGCACACCCAGGGCAGCGGCAAAAGCATTGTCATGGTCCTGCTTGCCAAGTGGATTCTGGAGAACAACCCCAACGCACGCGTCGTCATCGTCACCGACCGCGACGAGTTGGATAAACAGATCGAACGCGTCTTTACTGCTGCCGGCGAAACCGTCAAACGCACCCGCAACGGCAATCAATTGATGAGTCTGCTTGGCAAAGCCGCCCCGCGTCTGATCTGCTCCCTCGTCCACAAATTTGGTCAGCGCAATGTGGAAGATTTCGACGGCTTCATCAAGGAACTTCAGTCTCAGCCCAGCAAGACTGTGGGCGAGGTCTTTGTCTTCGTGGACGAATGTCACCGCACCCAGAGCGGCAAACTGCATCGCGCCATGAAAGCCATCATGCCGAATGCAGTCTTCGTCGGCTTCACCGGCACGCCATTGTTGAAGAAAGATAAACAGACCAGCCTCGAAGTCTTCGGCAAATATATCCACACTTACAAATTCAGCGAAGGCGTGGAAGACGGTGTCATCCTCGACCTCGTCTACGAAGCGCGTGACATTGACCAATGGCTCGTCTCCAATGACCGCATCGACGCCTGGTTCGATGCCAAAACCCGTGGCTTGAACGATTGGCAAAAAGATGAACTCAAGAAAAAATGGGGCACCATGCAGAACGTGCTCAGTTCCAAAGCCCGCATGGATCGCGTCATCAGCGACATCATATTTGACTTTAATACCAAACGCCGTCTCAACGATGGAAGCGGCAATGCCTTGCTGGTTGCATCCAGTATTTACGAAGCCTGCAAATACTTTACCCTCTTCCAACAAACCGAATTCCGCGGCAAGTGCGGTGTAGTCACATCCTACAACCCGCAGTCTGGCGATGTCACCCTCGAAGAGACCGGCGCAAACACAGAGACCGATAAGCAATTCATCTATAAGACATATACCGCTTTACTGGGCGATGCCGGCAAACCCAACACCGAAGCTTATGAAGAATGGGTGAAAAACCTTTTCATCAAAGAACCCGCCAACATGAAACTGCTTGTAGTGGTGGACAAACTTCTCACCGGTTTCGATGCCCCACCCTGTACCTATCTCTACATCGACAAATCCATGCAGGATCATGGTCTCTTTCAAGCCATCTGCCGCGTCAACCGCCTCGATGGCGAAACCAAAGACTTCGGCTACATAGTGGATTACAAGAACCTGCTCCCGAAAGTAGAGAGCGCCATTCAGGTCTACACCTCCGAACTGGATGACAGTGCAGGCGGTGCAAGTCCCGAAGTCACCATGCAGGATCGACTCAAAAAAGGAAAAGAACGCCTCGACTCTGCGCTCGAAGCTTTGTTCCTGCTCTGTGAACCTGTTACCCCGCCCAAAGGGGATCTCGAACACATCCACTACTTCTGCGGTAATACCGAACTCCCCGAAAGCCTCAAAGAACACGAGCCACAACGGGTGGCATTGTACAAGTCCACAGTAGCCCTCATCCGCGCCTATGCCAACATCGCCGATGAACTCGAACCTGCCGGTTACTCACCGGATGATATTACCCGCATCAAGAAAACAGCAGATGAATATTTGCGTCTGCGCGAGATCATCCGTCTTGCTTCCGGCGAAACCCTGGACCTCAAAGCCTACGAAGCCGACATGCGTCACCTGATCGACACCTACATCCAAGCCGACGAACCACGCAAGATATCACCGTTTGAGAATATTGGTCTGCTTGAATTGGTGACCAAACTTGGAATTCTTGAAGCCATCAAAGAAGGGCTTGGCAACTTGAAGGGCAATCGTGAAGCCATTGCCGAAACCATCGAGAACAATGTTCGCAGCAAGATTATCAAGGAACAACTCACCGACCCCGCCTACTACGAGAAAATGTCTGCCTTGTTGGATGAGATCATTGCTGCCCGCAAAGCCAAAGCCGTCGAATACGAAGAATATCTCAGACGTATTGGCGAAATTGCCACACAAGTCCAGGCAGGGCGCTCGAATGAAACTCCAGCTCGCCTTGATACCCCCGGCAAAGTCGCCTTGTGGAACAACCTCGGTCAAAACGAAGATCTGGCATTGAAGGTGGATGAAGCCATAAAAAGAGTCCGCCCTAATGACTGGCGCGGATATCAGCCAAAGGAAAATATTATCAAGTCGGCATTGCTCCCCTTGCTTGGCAATAGCGCCGAAGAGGTTGAACGTATTTTCAAGATTATCTTCCAAAAAGATAACGGGTACTAATGACAGAACAGATCCAGATTGGCGACCTCTTCGTGGATGTCATCTTCAAAGACATCAAGAACGTCCACCTTAGCGTTCATCCGCCTACCGGCAGGGTGCGTATCGCCGCGCCAAAGCGCATGAAGCTGGACACCATCCGCGTCTATGCCATTTCCAAGCTCGATTGGATCAAACGTCACCAGGTCAAAATGCAGTCACAGGAACGCGAAACACCACGCGAGTACCTTGACCGAGAAAGTCATTATGTATGGGGTAAGCGTTACCTTCTCAAAGTGATCGAGTCTAATCAAGTCCCTACTGTGAAGCTAAAGCACACCCAAATGCTTCTCATCGTCCGTCCTGGCAATGGGATTGAAAAACGTGAGTCCGTCGTCTCTGCTTGGTATCGCGAAGAAGTCCGCACCGCCGCCGCTCCACTTATTGCCAAATGGGAATCGCGATTAGGTGTGAAATCGGCAAAGTGTTTTGTCCAGCGTATGAAAACCAAGTGGGGCAGTTGTAACCCATCCACGCACAGCATCCGACTCAATAGTGACCTCGCCAAAAAACCGCGCGAATGTTTGGAATACATCGTAGTCCACGAACTCATTCATCTCTTTGAACCCAGTCACAACGCCCATTTCACCTCCCTTATGGATAAATTTATGCCCAATTGGAAACATATCCGAGAAGAGTTGAATTGCAGTCCGCTTTCTCATGTGGAGTGGGATTATTAATTGCAGTGGAACTAATATGTTCGATACAGTTAAATACCCCTTTGTCTAATGGTTATAAAATTGTGCGACAACAATTATTAGTGTAAAGGAGCCGACAATACGATTACCCGTGTGTTCCTTTTGCTTCAATACCGTCGCACAAGAGCAGTTGAACTAAGCTATTTTAGGCGTGTAGAGAACTAAGAATCCCCGAATTCTTTGCCCAAAAATGTACGCATTTTTGTCATCATTGACAAGCGCCTGTTCCCGTTAATTTGTATATTCAACCTGGCGAAGTTTGCGGTCAACATAAACTTCATAACCGAATTTTCTTGGTCTAGTTATATTATGCTTTGCCTATCAGGTATTGGGAAATCCTCACTTGCTCCACTCCTGAATCTCGCTGCCCTTCAAACCAGATAAAGGAACAATCTTACATGAACTCACCTCAATCAGGGTTGGGATTATTGGCGTGTCGGGCAGGTCTGTATCCATCACATTGATCGCCAGCCATCTCCCATCCGGACTAAAGACGGGTGTAAATGCAACCCAGTGATCCAACTGCATCAACAGGCGTTTGTCCGAACCATCGATCCGCGCAAGATACACACCGGGCGTCATCTTGCCTGGGACCTTATCCAGATACGCCATCCACAATCCATCAGACGAGATTGCCATATCGTTGGCGTATGCCTGCTCCGTGCGCAACAAGAGAGTTTGACTTGCATCGTTTAAATTCAACAATTGATAGGTATACCCAACACTATCGAGGGCAATGACGAGGTTCCGGCTGTCAGGCGTCCACATGAAAATAAGCGGGTTCGTATTTGTATCCGTTAAAGCACGAAGCCCACTACCATCAACCTCCATCACGAAGACATTGAATCCCTGATCGGTCAGCCGCAGAAAAGCAATCTGCTTTCCATTAGGTGACCAACGCGGTGCGTGCCCTTCGCCGATCGCGGTCTTTTTCCCGGTTGAAATATCCAAAATGAATAGACGGTCATACTCGTCACTGTACACCAACTGCCTACCATCGGGTGAAAGCGAGCCTTTCCCAAAGACCAGTGGTGTGTCGACGTTTCCGCTCAAGTTGCTTAAGAACAAGGATGGCTCAGGCGCCAATGCGCCGCGTGAAACCAGTACAACTTGCTCAATATCAGATGGGATCGCTTCCGGACTCGCCGCTGCCTGTTTCCACCTCTCAAGCGTGACACACGCCTCAGCGGCATACACCGGGGTTTCACCAGCGGCTGCGGGTGGATTCCATTCCACAGACCAATCTCCGCTGATGGTCGCGTCTTGTGCCGATAACTCAAGCGGAAAATTCATTCGTGCATCCGTCAATACCCGCGCCACCAGCATTCCCGTTCCCTCATCTCGATACGATCCGCCTGCACTGCTGACAGCATACATGCCCGTTGTATCCAACCCGCTTTGAATCGCAAATGTCAAACCTTGCAACTGCTGGTCTGCATCCATTTTGATCTCAAAACCATACAACGCACCCTCTTTGATATAGGTGATGGTGAATACATCCGCGCTCAACCCTGGAATCTCAAGCGGAATCAAGCCAGTCTTATAAGGTTTGTTCAAATGGACGTCATCGAACTCGAAGCCGAACGAACTCAAATCCAACGTATATTGCGCTGCAGGTGAGAACAGGATATTCGCCTTTTCAAGGCGTAATGTGATGGGACCATCGAATCCTTTTCCATATAAACGATAGACCCAGTTTGTATCGGTCAGATCCTCCGCCAACTCAGTAGCTTCCGAGAAATCGGCGCGTTCAAAAGCCAGTTCCCGGTCAGCCACATCATAAGCGCGGATCATATCCGCTTCGGAAACGCCTTGGATGCGTTCGTCATCCCATGTGAAATGACCAATTACATAGTACCCATCGTCAATTGGAATATATTGATCCAACACAAGTTGAATGCCGTACAGAGAATTGCTTTGCTCTGCGTTGGGGGGTGTCCATTGCATTTGCCAGGCATCTCGGATGGTAAAGACCGGGTTGGACAAGCGTATCTTCAGCATCCCGACGGGCGGCTGGTCGTACTCCAGACTAGTGGTCAGTCGTCCCTGTCCGTCACCGCCGCCCGACCCGCCGAGCGGAGATGTATCAAGAATTTGCAGGTCCACCTGATTGACATTCGCTGGCGCAGACATTTCGAACACATACCCATTGCCTGTAAAAACAACATGCTCCAGCCGTATGACAAAATTACCCAATTGGATGTCCTGCACGGGGAACCACTCCTGCCCGGCTTGCGGATTTGTCCCGGCATCGAATATGAAATCAGTGAAGAGGTCAAAGCTTTGCGCCGCCAAAGTGTTGAGTTTGATGGTAAGGGGCCAGGCATGCATCTTGCCTTTGATCTCAAGCGTCCAGGGAAACTCGCCTATGGTTGTGCTGACAACATCCACATCGTTGGCGGTCAGGTAGGGCAGTTCCTTGCCGTTGGCATCGGTCACGATTGGCCATTCGCCAAAGCCCAATGCCTGTGCGTTATCGGGCAGGGAAGTTGATTTGAATCGTCCCATCAAAATATATCCATCATCTGTCTCGATGACTTGATCCAGCAGGAATCCATCAGCGGGCGTTTCTGTTCCATCAGGGATGTCGATTACAGGAGCAATGTTCAAGTCTGAAGAAGCGGGTACAAATCGCAAAGGGATTTCCCAGTTTTCCGGCGCTTTACCGGGCAAAGTATCCTGAATGCAGCTGAGCAAAAAGGTCGCTTCATTTATATTTTTCGGTATGGGAGAATATGTCATGCGAGATTCCCAGCGTCCTTCCGCGCTCATCCCGCCGCTGCCCGTTTGAGGGCGCAGGGAAGACCCGTCAGGCAGGCGAATGTCTGCGCTGGCGTAACAGCCCGGCACGCCCTCTTGATGCGAACGCATCTCCCAAGTCACACCTTCAATCGTGTACACGATGACTGTCTTGTTGAACGCCAGAGTGGCTTGTTCCACCGTGAGTGTAATGCCATCACGGGTGACGGAAACAGGTTCTGCCAGCACACGTAACGGCGCAGTTTGATCCACAAGCCCCACGCCGGGGATGTAGCCAAGTGAGCGCCCGATGGCATATGCAACACCTGAGAGCAATGTAAATGCAAGGACAACAAGCAGGATGAGAAGCGCAGGTTTTGCGCGTAAGGTTTGCATGATAGTTTTCCTTTGCAGATGTGCCGCAATACGCGGATACAGGTTGATGTCATCGGGCACATGGGCGCGGGCGGCGGCATCCAATAATTCTCGCGGGGTCTTGCTCATTGGCTGCTCCTTTCCGTGCGAAGCAGGTCGCGCAGGCGGGTGCGTGCGGCGTTCAACAGCCATTTGATCGTCCCCGGCGCGGCTTGCATGTGCTCGGACATTTCCTTTTCGCTCATCTCCAGATAATAACGCTGGACAATGACGGCTCGCTGCCGTGGTGATAGTTTGGATAAGGCATCGAGAATTTCCTGGCTGAGTTGCCGCGCCTCAACCTGCGCCTCGGGCTGGTCTGCCCCATCGAGCAGGGACTCCGCCTCGGCGGGGTCGCCATCCAGCGATGAAAATTTGGCATTTCGGCGAACGAGGTTCAACGAAGCATGGACCACACTTTTTAGTAGATATGGTTCGAATGGCAGGTGGTCATCAAATTGATGGATGCGTTGATAGATGCGCAGGAAGGTCTCCTGTGCCACATCCTGTGCGGCGTCCTCATCCTGCAGGATGAGAAATGCAGTCCGCACTGCCCGCACTTGATGGCAGCTGACCAGAATCTCCAGCCCGCCGATGTCGCCGCGCTTCAAGCGTTGCACGGCACGTTGGGATTCATCCATGAAATTCTCCATGTCTTTTGAGCACTCTCATATACTATACACATTGACGAGAGAAAAGGTTGGGTGGATTTCATGCAATTTTCCCCGCATCCTCATATTCTGCAATCTATTTTCCAGTTATTATCAGGGGTTGCCCATTCTTATGCAAGATGAGATTAAGTTAAAAATATTCGCACAATCACTCTTATCTACCCAAAATAAAGATTAGTAGTACAATTGTTCTAATTTAGGAAAATCCTTGATTAGGACATTTTTTTGTAAATAAAACTGGCGGATTCAATCTAGTCTCTAGGAGGTTATATGTCTATTGAAATTACAGTAGAAGGAAGAATAGCTGGTCAAAGACGCTCATTATTTGCAGATTGGCATATTGAACTGCCACCAATGGAAGAACGCAGAGGGAACCATCTGAAGCTGCGTGATCTTATAACAACAATTGTTTTAAAAGAAGTAGATGCTTTCAAAACGCGCCAGGAAGAGAGAAGATTGGCACGTGTCATGAGCAAAAAAGAGATAGACGCAGGAGTATTACAGGGGAAGGTGGAACCTGGAGAACGCGATTTACAACAGGAAGTTGATTCGAATGAAGCAATAGCTGTTGCATTACAAGCTTTTGAAGATGGGTTGTATTTTGTGTTTGTCGATGATATCCAGCAGATGAAGTTGGATAATGAAGTATTCATAAAATCAAACAGTAAGGTGATGTTTCTTCGATTAACAGCTCTTGTAGGAGGGTAGTCTGATGATCTCAAATAGTGAAGCGCAAGAGAGGCTGAATTTATTTTTTAACCCTGATCATTCCAATGATCAATTGAGACGACTTGAACAATTACCTTCACATCTTTCAACCCTTGGACAATTTCTGATTAAAGCGGGTCCTGCATGGGAAACTATACAGAAGGAATTTCTTAGCGAAAAGAAACTACATTTTGACCCAATACGGGGTTTAACAAAGCTTAGTGTTCAACAAAGGAAATCCCTGTTTGAGGCACTTTTTCCTGGAGTGGCTCTTTATGTAGAGCATACTTGGAAACTGTTTGACCTTTTTCCATATCAATCCGATTATCAACGCAGACCATTTCGTGTTTCCCACACTGCAACTTCGGATGCACGTGCGCACTGGTTGCAACGTTTGTCTCGGGCAATGCGAGGTTATGAACATCAGGATATCGTCTGGTTAGCTGCCTGGGCGCCGCGTATGGGGCATTGGATACCAGATGCGGTTGGATATTTATTTTCAGCGGCGATTGATAAGGGGGATAAGGTCGGAAACGAAGTTCTCTCTATTTTGGAAGATTCTGCTAATGGTGTTCATGAAATTGGTTTGATGGGGAGGCATGTGGTAAGGGGACTATTATGTTCCTCGAACAAGAAAGCCTGGGAGTGTATTGAACGGTTGTTGCTGGCAGCACAAAGGGAGGAAGGGCTTCGCCAGGTTATATTAGAGGTGATTGATGAAGCCCATCCATTGGCATTCCGTCGGATATTAAGGCTGGTGATAGACCATAAACTGTTTCGTTTTAGTGCGACGATTCGGGCTCTGAGTGTATGGTTTGGGCTGCCTTTTGAGGCAGCTAGTCAGAAAGCAGCAAGCAGAGTTTTGGAACGAGTCCTTCACTTCCTTTCATCTAAAGATGAATGTAATAAGGTAATTAAACATGGCAGTGCTGAGGATGCATATTATGCATTATGGGCATTAGCATTTGATGACGCATTGGATGCCCTTTCTTATGCAGTAGATTTGTACCAATCCTCAAGTGTTGAGAAAAGATTTGCTGCTGCTTATTTACTAGGTCAGTTGGGGTTGAGAGAATCTATTCCTGAACTTTTAAAAGTTTTGGGTGATGAAGACTTACGAATATCTGCAATTGGTTTTCAAGCATTAACATCTCGAAATATAGACAGCGATCTAATAGATTCCAGCGATATGTTTGAACATCTGGAACGTTTACTGCCGCGGGTGAAAAATAAAAAAAACACCCTAAAGCCTTTGATTTGGGACTGGTTGCCAGTATCTTTAGACCGCGAACAAATTGCTGCTGAATTAATTAATTGCCTTGGTGATCGATCTCCTAAACGTTTGCTTCCATATCTATCTATCATGGATTCTGGTGATCGAGGTAGATTGGCGCGAGTTTTGACTGCATCAAAGCAAAAAGATCAGGAAAATTTACAAACATTGTTATTTTTGGTGGGTGATCTTAGTTCCAACGTTCGTGAAATAGCTCTACAAGGTTTGCGCGATTTCAAATTAACCGACATGGATGTAATAAAACTGGAGGAATTGCTTTCGAGACGATCCCAAGATCTCCGAAGAGGGATTATCCAATTACTTTTGGGGTTACCTGATAACTTATTAATAGAAAGTGCCCGTAGATTGATGGTCCACAAGGGAAAAAATCAACGACTGGTAGCTCTGGAGATACTAGAAAAATGTAAACAAAATCAACGCTTTCCGGATCATGTTCAACTGCTTGCATTGGAGTATTCTCAAAACAGCCAATTATCAGCGTCTGAAACTCAAATTCTTAACAGGATACAACTGGATGCTGAAAGAACATATACTCTTGATGATGCACTGGGTTTGCTCAATCCTGATAATCTTACAAGACCAATTCCGGTAAAACCGGGAAAATCCTCAGAAATAAAATTAAGCAGTCAGGCTGCAATAAATTTAATTAAATCTTTAGATGAGCTTGTGGAACTGCATCGAAATGATGAGATTATGTATAAAAGGGGTAATGTAAAAAAGGTTGAATTGCTGGGAAACTTACATTGGGGATGGGGATTTCGTGCATTCAATCGATCTCGCATACCAGATGCTGATCAATTCCCTCTCAAGGATATATTTGAGCTGTGGTGGCAAGCGCGTTCCAATGACTTGCGTGATACAGATGGACATGAGTTCCTGCGTGCCTATGTAATCATCAACATGTTTTTACCATCCTTTGGACATTATTCCACTCAAAACAAGGATTTTATTACCGATCTACAAGAGCATTTTGATATTCAGATAAACTTTAAATTGAATTATCGTGGAATTATTCAATCGCTACTAGAGTGGGCTATTGTTATGCATCCAATGGAAGGGGAGGTGGATTTTGTTCTTGATGCTCTCGACGAGTCAATTGCAAGGATTCCTCAATCAGAGCTGACCGGTGTAAAGGAAATGCATGGCGAAAAATCGGTCCGAATAATAAACCGAAATAAATTAGCTTACTTGGAGTTGGCACGTTGGTTGCGGACAATTCGACCAGAAGCATGGACGAATCGCCATCATGCCCAAATCTGGAATGCAGTTTCCTGGTTAAACGAGCCAGAACCGGGTTTACCAGGAAGATATGAAGTTCTGGAAGATGCTTTGCTTGCCTACCAATCAGGTGCAGCAACACGCGATGATTTATTGTATATGTTTTTAGGTCCCCGTAAGGAGGATAGCTATAGTAGATATTTTGGACTTTTGTCCCAATTTAGTGTGAGGAAACTGCATGCTAATTTTGAGCCTCTGTTAAGACAGTTTCCAGTGATTAGTGAGATTGTCGATGCTTGTCGTGAGCGAATACTTGAGATTGAGTGTAGCCGAGGGGAATTGCCAACGGTTGCTACAGCTCCTGCTAATAGTATTCGCTCTGTTCCAGGAATTAGGAATCTTTTTCGAATGTTGTCTGCTTTGGGAGCAGAAGGTTTTGAGCGTGGATATATAACTGGACAAAGCCGTTCGGGAGTGTTCAGTCATTTGATCAGGAACAGCTATCCCATTGAGACAGATACAAAGGAAGAATTTGCTTTACAAGCTCACATTCACAACATTCCCGAGAGCCGATTAATCGAGTTGGCTATTTATGCACCACAATGGGCTGATTTTGTACAACATGCAACTGGCTGGGACCATCTAAGTGATGCCATTTGGTGGTTGTATGCACATACTAAAGATCGTCAGTGGGGTATGGAAATAGGAACTAGGGAGCAGTGGGCAACTCGAATTGGTGAATACACCCCCTTATCAGCTAATGATCTGATGGATGGTGCGGTGGATGTTGTTTGGTTCCAACAGATGTACTCACAAATTGGTAAAGAACGTTGGGAGCGCCTCTATGATGCTGCTTTATATACATCAGGAGGAATTGGTCATGGACGGGCACGTCTATTTTCTGATGCCATGTTAGGAAAAGTAACAGTTGAAAAGGTAATCGAACGAATTTTTAAAAAACGTAATCAAGATTCGGTGCGAGCCTTAGGCTTGATACCGCTTGATCTTAAAAAAGATCGCAGTACACAAGTGCTAATTCGCTATGAAGCAATGCAGGAATTCTTGCGAACGGGTAAAAAATTTGGTTCGCAGCGGAGAGCCAGTGAAAAACTTGCTGTTTCTGTAGGAATGCAGAATCTGGCACGCACTGCCGGGTATACGGATCCACAGCGGCTGGAATGGGCGATGGAAGTTGAAGCAATCTCGGATTTATCGGCTGGTGCAATTCGTGTACAGTCTGGTGATTATCAGGTGGCATTGACTATAAATGAAATAGGTGAGCCTAATTTGGTGTTTCATAAAAATGATAAGCTGATAAAAACTTTGCCACCTGCAATCAAGAAAGTTGAATGTATTTCTGAGATTTTACAAAGGAAACAACAGTTAGAGCGTCAGGTCAGCAGAATGCGCTTATCGCTTGAACAAGCAATGAGTCGTGGCGATATGTTTTCTGTTACAGAACTTAAAACACTGTTTCGGCATCCCATACTCAAAGTAATGATTGAGCAACTAGTATTTGTTTCCACAAATTTTATGGGATATCCTTTTAACTCTGGATCTGAATTAATTGATTATGCAGGAGAGAAATACTCCCTTTCAGATGTAGAGCATGTGCGAATAGCCCATCCGCTGGATTTATTAATTGGTAAGCATTGGCATCATTGGCAGCATGATTGTTTTATAACTGAGCGGATACAGCCTTTCAAACAGATATTTCGTGAATTGTATGTTTTGACTTCTGCGGAAAAACAGGATGGCGATGTTTCCCGCCGGTATGAAGGGCAGCAAATAAATCCACGGCAGGCAGCAGCGCTCTTTAGCAGTCGAGGTTGGGTGATTGATTCTAGTTTTGGAGTCCAAAAAACATTTCATCAAGAGGGAATATCTGCTCGCGTTGGTTTTTTGTATGGCGCTTTTACACCTATTGAAGTTGAAGGATCAACTTTAGAAGGTATTAGTTTCACAAGACGTGGTCAGTGGAGGAACTTAAATTTGGATGAAATCCCGCCACGAATATTCAGTGAAGTGATGCGAGACCTTGATTTAGTTGTTAGTGTGGCACATGCTGGTGGTGTTGACCCGGAAACTTCCTCATCGTCAATTGAAGCCCGAGCTGCACTTATTCGTGAAACTACAAGTTTATTGAACATGAATAACATCAAGGTTTCTGAAAGACATGTAGTTATTGATGGAAAGCTCGCAAATTACAATGTTAATCTTGGAAGCGGCATTGTACATAAACAGCCTGGAGGCGCGTTGTGTATTATTCCTGTTCATTCTCAGCATCGAGGGCGGATTTTCTTACCGTTTGCCGATAATGATCCAAAAACAGCAGAGATTGTTTCCAAGGTGATTATGTTGGCAAAAGATGACCAAATCAAGGATCCAACAATTTTGGAACAGATATTATGATACTTAACTTGAATAATGGATAAACAGTTCTGTACTCGGATTGAACGGATTACACAGCAAAAAACGGATTTTTTCGTAAGATTCTCCGTAAGATTCCGTGAAATTCGTGTCTTCCGTGCCCATTGTTGTTGTCTTTTCCTTATCCATTATGACGTTACTTAAATTAATTCGTTAACAAGTTGTTGATCTTTTCCTGGAGATAGTTGGTTGTCACTAGTTTTGATTTCCCCTAGTTTCGTTGTTACCGAATTATGTATTGGAGGATTACCCTATGACTATTCGTGTAAAAATTGCTGGTATTGAGAAAGATATATCTGAAGTTGATCCTGGTTGGGTCAATCAGCAAATTAATGGCAGAAGAGCTGTAGGTGAGGTAGTGTGTGTCCAAGTCACCATCCAAAAAGACTCTGTAAATTTAATGCTAATAACGGTAGATTGCCCACATAATGGCAGCGGGTCAAAAAATTCATTGTCAGATCATGAAAGAGAAATATTTGATCTTTGGGTGAAACTTCATCTTAATGAGGGTAAATTTAGCGGTGGAAATCTATTGGCGTTCCTGAACCAAATTAAATAGAAGTTTGATTAGCGATATTGCCCATTTTGTGTTCCACTGAAAAAAACATTTTAATTTGAGATGTATGCCGCATAGTGGGTATTATCTTAAGTTTTAGATACTGGATTGGCAAAGAATCCAAAGCTGGAAAGGTGGCCAAGATGGACACAAAAAGATATCTATGTGTAACCAATGACGCCCCTTATGGAAATGAACGTCCTTATAATGCTCTCGCCATGCAATGAATTTGGCGAAGCGTGAAGGGGTGGAAGTAAAAGTGTTTCTAGTGGCTGACGCTGTCTATTGTGCCCGCAAGGACCAAAAGACTCGCGATGGGTACTACAACATCGAGCGCATGGTCAAGTCATTGGCGAAACGCGGAAAAGTTGCCTCTTGAGGAACCTGTTGTGATGCCCGAGGTCTCGGGTCAAGTGATTTGACGGATGGTGTCGAAATGGCCAGTATGGATCTCTGTTAGGCGATTGGACGTTGGAAGCCAGTCGGGTTCTCGTTTACTAGCCATGAATAAACTAATACCTTACTGGCTAATCTATCATCTGAGTGAGAATCGGTGTAAATCCTAAGTGCTGGATAATGTAGATCGTGCCCGAAAAAACACTAGTCCCAGGATTACGATCCAAATTACCAGCCGAAAGATCATGGCGGCAATGCTTTGAAACGCAACTTCCCCGCGGAACGCGCTTAGCAGGAGCAAGAGTACAAGTGTATGGATTCCAAGGGTTGCGACCGAAGCCGCCAGCGCAAATCGATGGTTGATCCAGAGTAAAACGGCAGGGATGAGTGCCAGTATTCCCATCACGAAGTTGTACACCGGAAGCCATGTGAGAACAGAATATCCAGGGTTCCAGCCTTGCATGGCTTTTCCGCCCGCGACGATGGACAGAATGCCGACAAGGAATGCAAGAATCGATGCGATTTGATTGAATGACATGGTGGTTTTTCCTTTTATGCAACTAACTTCTTGCGTGCTTGAACATACAAAAGCGCCAGGATGATGACCCAAACTGTCATACGGACTGTCATCGCAACAATACTGTCAATAGCCACCACATCGCGGTAGGAAGTTTGCAGGATCAGCATAACCAATGTATGGATACCGAATGTGGCAATGGCGGCAGGCATAGCAAGCCTGTGTCTGCTCCAAATGAGAATGGCGGTGACGAAAACGGTCAGGATGCCGATCGTGTAGTTATAGACAGGTAGCCAGTTGATCACATAATAGTCAGGAAGTTTGCCGAGCAAAACCTGTCCGCCAGCGAAAACTGCCATTGCGCCGATGATGAACGCGAGCATAGCTGCGATCTTGTTGAGATTCATTTTCATGTTACTGCCTCTTTCTGATCCCGTTTCTTGCCGATGGCTCGTTCGAGAATATCAAGAAATTCGTTCAAGGGGACGCGATGTATGCGCGCTGCCCATTCGACCGTGACCGCCTTCGCCGCCAGCATTCGCAGGGAATAGCGCCTCACACGCTTGATGCCAAATACTTCCATTACATCGGCGATGTCGCCGTATTCTTCAAGGATGGCGGATACACGCGTATCTTTTGTGATTTGCATTTTGGGTGCTCCCGCGGCAGGCTGTTGACTCACGACCTGCCGCTTCATTCCTGACCTATTACTTGCCAGTCAGCTTACGCTGACTCGATTTTCTTGAACCCATCCCGTGTGATCTCGAACAGTTCTTTCACTGGGTAGATCAGGGCGATGGCGTACAACGCAAACCCGATTCCATATAACACGCCTCTGGCTGGGACGATGAAGATGCTTGCCCACACGAAGATGCTTCCGAGCGTTGCGCCCGCGAGGCTGAGCCAGTTGCCGCCGAGTTGCGGAGTCTCATCCTTGAGGAAGAAGCGGCGGGCAATGTATGGGATTAGCGCAATGCCAAATTGCAGTACCCAGCCATAGATCAAGGCTTGAGGCGCAGTTTGTTCGATGGGAGCGCCTTCAACGAGTCCAAGCAAAATAAATGGAGCCATCCCGATCGGAGCGATAATCCAGAGATAGGAAGAAACCAAGTGCCATGCGCCTGCGCCCTTCAACCTGCCGCTTTCTTTGAAAACGCGGATCATCAAGACCACCATCCAGATCGTTGAACTCAAATGCAAAACCAAACCTGAAACGGTGGGAGGCAGACTACCGCCGAGCCACGGACCCAACACGAGACCGAATGCGCCAAGCGTCATGCCCCAATAAATCAGCGAAACGTTTTTGTTTGTGCCGAGCGGACGACCTGTGACCATCGGGACGAAGTCCACGAGCAGACCCGCGAAGACCAGCGACATAAATCCCCACGAGTTGGCGTGGATGTGCGCTTCGAGTGGGACTTTGATGTAAAGGGCTTCGCTCCAGTTGAGCCAGAGACCTGTGCCGATGATGATGCCCACGAGTAGATAGAAAATGCCCGTGATGTAAAACTTGAGCGAGGCGGGAGCGTCGCCGCCACGCACGTTCCATAGTTGGAGGATGAGAAGCGTCGCGGCGGTGAAGATCAGTGTGCCACCCGCAAGGATCATCGGTTGGTTTACACCCGCGAAGCCAGCCACAAGGGAAACGAAGCCGATATTAAGGGTTAGCCAGATATCCCAACGCATGGCGGGTTTTGGTTTTTTGCTGAGGGAAGCGATGAGCAGGGGAAGTAACCCGAAAATCACCTGTGAGAGTATCCCTAGTGTGATGAAATGTACGCGCACCCAACGCAGGGCGGGGAAAGCGCCGATCAAATTCAGGCTGACGAACGAGGCATCTGCCGCGGCAAGCAACGCCACGAATGTGAACATCAAAGTTGTGAGTAGATATGGAATAGGCATTTTATTTTTCTCCTGTAGATTCATTTTTCATTTGGACAACCGCCACACCAAGAAGAACGGTGGCAAGGAAGATGGAAAGCCCGCCCACCAGCACAAAGTAATAAGGCAAGCCCAGATACACTTCGCCCAAAATACCAAGCGGCATGAGCAAGCCCGCCAATGCCAGCCAGGATGCCCATTTTGCAATGCTTTCCTTCAATGGCAGTTTCATGAGAAGGAAACCGAAGACGATATTGAGAAGCGAAAACAGATTTCCATGCACATGCGCGAGCCGCGCTTCAAAGTGTGCGCCTGTGTTATACGATTCGATCCACGCCTCTTTGCCGGGAGCAAAGTCGCGCAGGTAGATCAGCACAAAGCCATAGATCATGAAGGACGCCATCACCCACAGTCCAACGCCGATATTCCATTTACCGATTGTTGTTTTCATTGTGTTTTCCTTTTTGATAGAAACGATTAAACGATTTATCCGCCAATTCCTTTGAGCAATGCTCCAACAACATAGGCGACACCTGCTGCCAAGCCTCCGACAACTAGCATCTCCAAACCACTGCGGATCGGGTTGAGTTTGGTCACCAAAACTTTTGTTGCTCCCAGTGCAAAAAGCGCCAGACCTGAGGATGCAATCGAGATCGGGAATGCCATATCCGGGGAAATGGGGAACGCCAACCCGATCAGATAAACTGCCAACGGCACAGCTCCCGCGATCACAAAAGAACCGAAGGTAACCAGTCCATTGATCAGTGGATTGGTTTCGTCTTCCATCATGCCCAATTCATCGATCATCATGGCTTTCACCCAGCGTTCCGGATTGCGGCTTTGGATCTCCACCAATTGTGCGGCTTCTTCATCTGTATAGCCGCGGCTGACATAAACCTCCTGTAGCTCGGCACGCTCTCCATCCGGGAAGTGTTTCACCTCCCAGGCTTCACGCTCCCATTCCTTACGGTAGTATTCGTGCTCGCTTTTGCTGGAAAGATACGCGCCGGTTGCCATCGAAAAACCATCTGCCAACAGGTTCGCCAATCCCAAAATGAGGATGACAGGTGTGCCAAGCTGTGCTCCCGCCACCCCGCTGACGACCGCGAAGGTGGTGATAATGCCATCCAGCCCGCCATACACCATCTCGCCAAGGTATTGACTGCCTGCGCCGCCGTGTTCTTCTCTGGCTGCTGATATCGCATTGGGAGTGTGTGCATGTGCTGAGGCTTGTTTGTCTCCGCGTTCAAAAGCCTTTCGAGCTTCTTCGATCCGTTTTGATAAGGACATTCGTTCGCCTTTCTATTTAGGGCATCAAACCAGAGTTGCCGAGGCGGTCATGAATATCTGTAAATGCATCTGCCTGAGCTTGAGTAATGACATTTTCTTCAACCAACGCTGCCAGGATCGTCGCTTCCCGCTCTGTTGCGTTTCCACCGCTTTGTACTACTTCTGGGTGAGTAAGTCGATACTGCTCCACGGCATCATGGACGGTTGTGAATATGTCTGCTTCTTTTTCAGTAATCACATCCTGCTCTACAGCCTTCGCTAGAATTTCCGCTTGTTGTGCAGCCTGGATCTCGGGATCATATGCTACGCCGCCCATGCCACTGACAGGTTGAACTGTTCCATCACCAAGCGCGCGCATGTAATTGATCAGATCCCAACGTGATTGCTCGTCAAAAACCGCCCAGGCAGGCATGGATGTGCCAAAAGGTACTCCTCCCTCGCTGATACGCCAGAACAAATAATCATCTGCCATCATCTGACTGGAATGTGCTATGGGTGAAGGGGCGGGATCAAGCGCAGAGCCCGCAGGTCCATCCCCCATACCGCCGTTTCCATGACAACTTGCACAATTTGCAGTGTAGAGTTCACTTCCCCGTTCAAGCGACTCCTTATCTGCAGGAATAGGATTGATCAGCCCTGCATATTCGGCAGGGATCTCAGCATGATGTCGTTCCATCATGCCATTTCCACCCATTCCAGGACCCATCCCGCTGTCTTGAGAAGTACAGGCAGCGAGAAGCAACATTGGGATTACAAGCAGGATTACTTTTTTCATCTCCAGCTACTTTCCATACCACATACGCGAGAGAAGATTATCTTTGAGCATGAACTGATGATAGAACGCCGCGCCGACATGCAATAGCACGGTCAATACCAATGCAGGGGCAATAAAGCCGTGCAGCATCCGGGCTGTAAAGTCGAAGAAATCCACAGGAAGGGCTCCTGACCCTCCGAAGACAATTGGTGCAAGTCCAGCCTGAATGGAAAGTGATACACCGCTGACTGCCATCAAGAAGACAAGCAGGTATAAAACATAGTGAACCACCCTGCCGACCCAATCGAAGAGGGGATTTCCAGCTGTAACATGCTCAGGCTTGGGTAGTCGTTGACGCATGACAAACCGATAGACAATGACCAGCAATGTGATGATTCCCACTGTCATGTGCAATGCCAACGGCGTGAGTTTGGCAGCATCGTTGGGCTGTCCGCTCATGGATTTACCAATGACAAAGGCGGCAATCACGAGTAAGACCACCAGCCAGTGTAAGGTAACCTGTAATGGGTGATAACGTTTGTTTGAGGTATGGTTCATGATCTTATTTCTCCCCTTTAGAACCAAGAAACACCACGCGCGTTTTGGCGTTCATGCCGCGTTTCGCGCCACTCGGCACAACCACCGTTACACCGGGTTTAATGGCAAAGCTTTCATCATTGACGGTCATCAAGCCTTCGCCTTCGAGAAAGTGATACATCGCCGCCTCACCCGGGTGATAGGGGATTTGCCCGCCCGCCTCCAACCCAACGACCAACGCTTTGAATTGCGGCGTGTCGAATAGGAATTGCGGTTTAGGACCATCTGCCGAAAAGACAGCCTGTGATTTTGTGTCTGAAAAATAAATGTCGGACATATCGTCTCCTTTTGATATGCCCTGACTGTACTGGGAACTCCCGCTTCATACCCCGACTTTTGTCGGGTTTTTCAATCCAATCTTTATTCTTCCCGAATCATGGCTCGCTCCACCAACCCCGCACGGTTGAGGATGTGAATTTTCTGCCTGTCCATTTTGATTAGCCCAGCTTTTGTCAATTCACGGATGACACGGCTAAGTACATCAGGCACAGTGCCAAGATGTGCAGCAAGTTCGTTCTGATTCGTCCAACGGCGGCGCTCGATCACATCACCTTCGGTAGAGTCTAAAAGGAGTTTGGCAAAGCGTGCCTCAACCGTCTTGAGAGACAGATCTGCCGCCAGCGTGACCAGATTGATGATTTTATCTGCCATGTTGCCGATGATCTGCAACGCCGCCTGCGGATATCTCATCACCACCTCCTCCAACGCGTGGCGCGGAATGAGCCAAATACCCGACTCTTCCAATGCCACCGCCGTCACAGGGTTGGGACGTTTTGCCAGCACGCCGATCTCATTGAAGATCTCGCCTGCATCCAGAAAACGTAATACCTGTTCACGTCCATCCGGTGCGGTTCGCAGGGCTTTCAATGAACCATATTGCAGATAGTACAAATTTGATTCGGTATCGCCTTCCCAAAAAATCACTGCATTGGGCGGGAATACTTTCCATGCTGCACTTTTTGCCAGATCTTGCAGGGTTGTTTCATCCAGCCCATGCAGGAAGTCGAAGGTTTGCAAGCGTTTGAGGAGCAGGGAAGCATCTGTCATGACGCGAAGTGTAGCATGAAAAAAGTTCGGGCGAGGTATCAAGGCGTGTAACGCCGGAGCAGATTCAGACCAAGTTTTGAGGTGGCGAGCGCGTGGTGTCCTTTTGAGGTATATCCGAAAAATTTAGAACTTAATTTTTGGTATTGCCGCCTACGTACTTTTACAATTTCCCTCCTCTTCTGTATACTGCAAATGTATTCACATAAATTCCGCTTAGCGACAGCATTTGACCACCCTCTGATAGTGGACAATAAAATCGAACTGAATTAGCAAGACAGAACCTTACCAAATCAGGAGAAATACCAGAGTTGTCCTACATAGCAGATGAACGCATTGATGAGTTTGCAAAAGCCTTTGTAGCTTATCTACGACGGATACTTGTCGAAAGCAAAAAAACAGAAAAACAGGAAAGGAACGGAAATGCAAAGAAGTCTACCCGCAGATAGACAGCACTTCCCAGTTACCTTTGAGGAGCTGGATGAATATATCAAGCAAGAATATGAATACCTCGATGAGATCAAAGGAAATGCCACCTGGGCTATTTATTCAAGAGTGTCACGTGTGGACCCAAAATTTCAAGGATATTCCCTGGAGATCCAACCGGACCGAGCGGAAGAGTATGCACGTGCTCATGGCGCCACAAAAGTGGAGATCTATAGCGATCCGAACAAGACCGGTCGCAATAGCCGACGAAAAGAACTCCAACGCCTGGTTCGGGATGTCCGCTCGGGTCGTATCAAAGTTGTTGTGGTTCACCGTTTAGATCGTCTGTATCGTAATCTTGAGTCTATTTTGGGATTTGTCCGTTTTTTGAAACGGCACAAAGTCGGATTAATAAGTGTCACCGAGAATATTGATACCAAAACTCGGCAAGGACTTCAGATGCTGGCGTTGCTGGGAATGATGGCAGAGAGTTATGTACATCAGACCAGCGAACGCACCCGTGAAGCTAAGGCACATCGCGCAAGAAGTGGCTTGCCAAACGGCTATTTGCCCCTGGGGTACTGTAATGGTCTTTGCACCACTTGTAATGATGCTCACGGGAAAGGGATTTGTCCCTTGGTGGGGATGGAGGATCGAGCGGAAAGCCAACGGGGACGGATTGCTGTTCCTCATCCTGTAACGCGCTTTGCCATTCCGTGGATATTCGAGTTATTCCTGAAAGGGTACAGCTATCGCGAAATCGCCGATTGGCTAAATTCCCATGACTTCACATTGCCAAATGGACATTCCATTCGGTATCGTACAAAGGGGCAGACCCTAAGCAATCCATTGGGATTATTTTCCCGGGATAGTATTCGAGCAATCGTGGAGAATCCGTTCTTTGCCGGCTTGGTTGCACGCTATGAACGTCCCGAACTGGATATGGATGATGACCCGGAGGACCCGGAGAGGAAGATCAAGAAAGGGAAGAAGATTAACAGCCGGCGCATCATCGAATTGCAACCAGGCAAACATCAGGCATTGATCAGTATGGAGGAGTGGAAAGCGTCTCAACACATGCGGAAAATGAAGGGACGCACACCAACTTCTGTTTCCAATACAAAACAGATCTATCCATTGACCGGTGTTAGCCGGTGCTGGGTATGTTTTGAACAGAATGGAAGCATTGTTACGCTCAGAGGCGGAACCATGCGAAACAACAAACGCACCTATCGTTGTGCAGCCTTACAGGATCGGTGCGTGACGAAAAAGGGCAGGCAGAATCTTGTCATCGATGACAAGTCCTTTCGTGAAATCAAGGTCCGTTCCAATTCCATCAGCCAGGCTATTGTGGAACTACATACCACCCGTTATTTATCTGGTGATCAATTGGAATCCGAGGTGGATCGACTGGTGGCAAACATAAAATTGACGGATGAAATCAAGGAAAAGATACTGGCTTACTTTGTTTCGGATGAAGGTCTTCCAGCGTTCGAAAGGGAAAATTTCAATCTACGTCAATCCCTGAGTCGATATCAAGATCTGTATAAGCAGGGTGATATCAGCAAAGCGGAGTATGAGGAACAAGCACACTTTATCCTACAAAGATTACGGTCATTAAAGCCTTCCGCTAATCCTGCTGTTCAGGAAATATTGCCGTTATTGGAAGATTTTCCTGGGAATTGGTCTCGAATGTTGCCTGGCGAAAAAAGAATCCTTCTCAATATCATGTTCAAGGGCTTGTATTTTGATGCGCAGGGAAAATTACGGAAAATCCTTGCCTATCCACCCTTTGATACGTTGCTGGGCTTGGAAGAGTAAAGTCAGCTTCGTTTTCTGAATTCACTCACAATGGTGCGGAACGCGCTGACTAGGTTACGGCGCGAATCCACACTATTTATTTCTGTAAGATCCAAAGCCAAATCCACAGCTTCAGGAGGGATTTGTTTGGCGCTGTTGCCGTGAGCAATATCAAAGATCTTCAACGTGGGCCATTGGGCAAGTTGAAGCAGCTCATTTGGGTTGATGCTAAAGTAATCCGCCAGCATGATGCAGGCGATCATGTTGGGGCGTTCCCCATTGACGATCCTTCGAACGAATTGATGATCCAGCCCTGCCTTCAATCCAGCAGCTCGTAAAGACTCATTTCTCTGTTCGAGTAATTCTCTGATTCTGTTTGACAATGGAGTGAGATCGATCTCTCCTTTGCGGGCATTTCTTAGGCGTTTTGCAATTGGTTCTTCCATTCGATTCTCCTCGATGCGATAGAATGCACGAGTGTGATTATATATCTTCACTGAGAGGAGAAAAATTGTATGACGTCTTTTTCTATGCGAGCTGTTGGCTATCGACGGGTCTCGATGCGTGAACAGGTGGATGGTTTTAGCCTGGATGCGCAGGAAAACAACATCCGAAAGCTTGCTGCTGAGCGAGGTTGGGACCTTATCAAGATATATACAGATGCGGGTATTTCCGCGAAGAAGGATAGCCTGCGTCCGGAACTAGCGAAGTTGATGCAGGATGCAGCAGATGGACATTTTGATGTGATCATCGTGGATAAAATTGATCGCTTCTATCGCCACCTGAACGGTCTTCTCAATGCGTTGGATCAGCTGAACAGCCATAATGTCACCTTCATATCTGTTCAAGAGCGTCTGGATTTCACCACTCCTTGGGGAAAGTTAACCCTGACCATGTTGGGGATGTTGGCTGAAATTTATATCGACAACTTGCGGCAGGAAACTCGAAAGGGGAAGATGCAGCGCGCTCGGGAGGGATTGTGGAATGGGAATATTTCCTATGGATATTGTCGTGGGTTATGCTCAAGATGTACCGACCCTAATGGTCCGGGATACTGTCCGGATGTTGGGATGCCGGACAAGGGGAATGGCAAAACGATGATCGAACATCCCATTGATGGAAATGGTGTTCGAATGATGTTCGATCTTTATTTGAATGGGGTAAAAAGTGATATTGGCATTGCAGAGAAAATGAACCAAATGACTTTCACTTTGCCGGATGGTACGGTGCGAAATTACCGGCAAAAAGGGATCCACGGAAGGAAAGGCCCAGGTGTATTTACAAAAGATTTTGTGCGTGGAGTTTTAACCAGGATTTTGTATACGGGGAAGATCGCCTACTATGGCAGAGGCAGGAAAAGAAAAATTGAATCAGTGCATCCAGGGAAACATCCTGCCTTGATATCTGATGAAACATTCCAGGCTTTACTGGATTTAAGGAAAACAGTGGGTAAGGGTCCGGTAAAAATGTATGGAAGAGATGTACGAGTTTATCCGTTGACTGGAATGCTGTTTTGTGCGGCTTGTGGCTGGCCCATGCGAGGAACAACATGGCGGAAGATGGGTTATGTATACAAAGATTCCAGCCGAATAGAACTTGATAATGGACATTGTGGACAGAAAGTTATGAAAGCCATCCTATTGGAGAAGCAAGTGATCAAGCTTCTTTATCAAGCATCAAAGGTTTGGGAGAAATCTGCAAAGCCTGATGTGATCAATAAACAAGCGAATGATGCACAGACCGAATTACAAAGAGCACAAGAACTTTATATTCGCGGTGAAATTACGAAAGAAATTCTTGAAAGAGAGAAGGAACGCGTTGAAAATATCATCAATCCCTTGCAGGAAAATAATTTCACTGCTACACTAACATTAAG